>Ga0172369_10003999_pt1 | contig 19069 bp, 15 predicted proteins | sample LakKiv25m_FD_114539 | JGI IMG/M metagenome (GOLD analysis project Ga0172369, IMG submission 114539) | Freshwater microbial communities from Kabuno Bay, South-Kivu, Congo - kab_022012_11.25m | ecosystem: Environmental > Aquatic > Freshwater > Lake | place: Democratic Republic of the Congo...
CCTGCCGCCACGGATTTCACGGATGCGCACGGATTTTTTAAACCAATCGGTGAAAATCCGTGTAATCTGTGGCAAGGTTTTGGGTAAACGCCAGTCGCAAGCAATGAGTTGCAGCCCAATTTGGGCAAAATTCAGGTGTCAGTTTTCAACAGCAAATCCTGTCATCCGTGCGATCTGTAATAAAAATTCTTCCCCTTGAAAGTTCAGAAAAGCTCTTTTTTGCATCTCTTGACGGTATTTTCGTCATAAGGTATATTTACTTTGTCACATTCGGAAACAAAACGGGTCAATTATGTATGAATTCGACAAGTCAGATGTAAAAATTGTTAACTTGTTACTCGATAACGGACGCATGTCCGCTTCGGAGATTGCTCGCCGGATCGGGGATATTTCTGAACGGGCAATACGTTACCGGATTGACCGAATGGTGGAGGATGGCGCCATCCAGATTAGCGCGGTGGCAAAACCCCAGGCTTTTGGGCTGACCACGATAGCGGATGTCTGGCTTGAGGTCGAATCAGACCGCATTCTGGAGGTGGCCAGGAAAATGGCGGATTTCGACAATGTGAGTTACGTTGCCTGTGGGATCGGGGAAACGGATGTCAGCATCCAGGTTGTAGCCAGGGATACCTCGGAAATATATCATTTTGTAACGGAAGTGGTTCGAAAAGTGCCCGGCGTGCGAAAAACAACCACCTCGATTGTTCCACTGGTTATCAAGGATGTGTACCAGTGGCGAACCCCGGAATGGGTTGTTGGCAAGGCCATCGAGAGTGAAACTTCGGCATCCGATTAATTGCAATGGAGAGAAATATCATGTTCGATGCAAAGACCCACTCGTTACAGAAACGCGCCCAGGCGGTCCTGCCGCTGGGTGTCAATTCAAACTTCAGATATTGGGGCGATCATGTCACACCTTATGTCGAAAAGGCGAAGGGCGGTTATTTGTGGGATGTCGATGGCCGGAAGTATATTGACTATCGCATGGCCTTTGGCCCGATCATATTGGGTCACGCGTACGATGAAGTGGATCAAAAGGTAATCGAGGAGATTCAAAAGGGCGTGCTATTTGCAATGACCGGCGAACTGGAAGTTGCCGTCGCGGAGATGATTGTCGATATGGCTCCTGCGGTTGAGATGGTGCGCTTTGCCTGTTCCGGCACGGAAGCCACCATGCACGCCATCCGTGTTGCGCGCGCTTATACCGGGCGCGACCTGATTTTAAAATTTGAAGGCAATTATCATGGCATGCACGACCATGCCTTATGGTCGACATATGCGCCGGTGGAAGCGTATGGCAACCGCCGCAGCCCGATTCCGGTTCCCGGCTCTTCCGGTATTCCGAAGACGATGCGCGAATTTATCATTACGCTCCCATTTAATGACTTTGAAGGTTTTGAGCGGGTGATGCGTTCTTATGGCGAACAGATTGCGGCGGTGATTACCGAGCCCTGCCAGGGTAATTGCGCGGCGATCAATCCGCAGGATGGTTTTTTGGAACTCATTCGCAGAAGAACTGGGGAACACGGATGTGTATTTATTCTTGACGAAGTGAAGACGGGATTTCGCATTGCGAACGGCGGCGCGCAGGAATATTACGGCATCAAACCCGACCTGGCAACGTATGCGAAAGCCCTCGGCAATGGATACCCCATCGCGGCCTTCGGCGGAAAACGCGAGATCATGTCCATCATTGGGCAGGGCGTGGCGCAAGGCGGGACGTACACGAATAACAAACCCGGTGTCGCGGGCGCATATGCAACGTTAAACCTTCTCAAAACAAAACCCATATTGAAAACCATTGAAAAACGCGGACGGCGATTGATGAATGGCTTGAAGGAGATCTTTGATGATAATGATATTCCCGCTGTAGTGACCGGCTATCCCGCGATGTTTTCATTCTCCATTGGCGTGGATGCGATAACCTGCCAGCGCGAGTGGGCGAAAAGCGACCATGCCATGTATATAAAACTTGTCGAAAAGGCAATTGCGCGCGGCGTGATGCCCGATTACGATGCGCGTGAACCCTGGTTCCTGTGCTACTCGCACAGCGATGCGGATATTGACGAAACGCTGAACGTTTATGCGGAGATCGTGAAGGAAGCGAAAAAATAGTCGAAGGTCAAAGGTCGGCGACTTTTGACCTTCGACTTTTGATTTTCAACGAATACAAAGGAAAACCATGACTAAACTAACTGCCAAAGAAATCGTTGACCTGAACAAGGAATACACCTTCTTCTCGTGGTCCGCGCAGGGACCGCTGAATCCGATTCCCGTGGTGCGCGCGGAGGGCGTCTATTTCTGGGACGCAGACGGCAAACGCTATCTCGATTTCGCCTCGCAACTGGTGAACCAGAACGCGGGCCACCAACACCCGAAGATCGTCAAGGCCATCCAGGAGCAGGCCGCCATCCTGACCTTTGTCAGTCCGGGCGCGGCCACCGAGCCGCGCGGCCTGCTGGGAAGGAAACTGGCCGAGATCTCGCCCGGCGATTTGAAGAAAACCTTCTTCGCCCTCGGCGGCGCGGAAGCCAACGAGAACGCCATCAAGATTGCCCGCATGTTCACCGGGCGTCACAAGATCATGGCGCGCTACCGCTCGTATCACGGCGCGACGCACGGCGCCATCGCGCTGACCGGCGATTACCGCCGCCTGCCCGTGGAACCTGCCATTTCGGGTGTAGTCCACTTCCTCGACCCGTATTGCTACCGCTGTCCGTTCGGTTGGACGCGCGAGACCTGTCACCGCGAGTGCATCAAACATGTGGACGAAGTCATCCAGCACGAGGGTCCCGACCAGGTGGCGGCCATCTTCCTTGAGGGTGTGACAGGCACGAACGGACTCATCATCCCGCCCGATGACTACTGGCCGCGGATGCGCGAGATCTGTGATAAGTACGGCATCCTGCTCGTTTCGGACGAGGTCATGTCGGGCTGGGGGCGGACGGGCGAATGGTTCGCGGTGAATCACTGGGAGGTCGTCCCCGACATGATTACGACGGCCAAGGGCATCACGTCGGGCTACGTGCCGTTGGGCGCGGTCATCGTCCGCGAGAAGATCGCCAGATATTTCGACGACCACGTGCTCTTTGCGGGACTGACGTACAACGGTCACGCGCTGGCCTGCGCCGCGGCGCTGGCGACGATTGAAGCCTATGAAGAGGAAAAGATTTTCGAGAACGCGAAGAAGGTGGGGAAGCACCTCGGACAGCGACTCGAAGAATTCAAGCAGAAGCATGTTTCGATTGGGGATGCCCGTTACATTGGTCTCTTCACCGCCATCGAACTGGTGAAAAATCGCGAGACCAAGGAGCCAATGGATCTGACTTCTCTCAAGAATTTCCTGATATCCAATGGCGTGTACGTCTTTAATTTCAAGAACATCCTCTTCATTGTCCCGCCGCTGGTCATCACAAAAGAGCAACTCGATGAAGGCCTGAATCTCATTGATGAGGGGCTGGCGGAGTTGATGGATAAACAGACAGTCTAAGGTCCAAGGTCGAAGGTCGCGCGACTTTCGACCTTGGACCTTTGACCGAAATTTGGAGAAACCATGGAAATTTTGAATTATGTGAACGGCGAATGGATCAAGCCCTCGGTAAAAGAGTACGCGGATGTTTTCAATCCTGCGACGGGCGAGGTGATAGCGAAGACTCCGCTTTCGGGCGGGATAGAGGTGGACGCGGCCGCGCAGGCCGCGCAGGCCGCTTTCCAGGCCTGGAGGCGGACTCCCGTCCAGGACCGCGTGCAGTACCTGTTCAAGTTGCGCGGCCTGCTCAAAGCCAACATGGACGAGATTGGCCGCACCATCACGCTCGAATGCGGCAAGACCCTCGACGAATCGAAGGCCGAGATGGTGCGTGCCATCGAGAATGTGGAAGTGGCCTGCGGGATGCCGCATTTGGGCAAGGGCGAATTGGTGGAGGACATCGCCTCGGGCATCGACGAAATGATGATCCGCCAGCCGGTGGGGGTCTGCACCACGATTGCGCCGTTCAACTTCCCCGGCATGATTCCCTTCTGGTTCCTGCCCTACGCGCTGGCCGCGGGCAACACGTACATTATCAAACCCTCCGAAAAAGTGCCGATGACGATGCAGTTCATCTTCAAACTCATCGAACAGGTCGGTTTACCGAAGGGTGTCATCAACATGGTCAACGGCGCGAAGGATGCGGTGGATGGCATCCTCGATCATCCTGTTGTGCGGGCGGTCACGTTTGTCGGCTCGACCAATGTGGCGAAGTATCTCTACGCGCGCGCCGCCGCGCATGGCAAGCGCGTCCAGGCGCAGGGTGGGGCGAAGAATCCCGTCATCATCATGCCCGACGCGGATATGGAGATGGCGGCCCGGATCATCACCGATTCCGCCTTCGGTTGCGCGGGACAGCGCTGTCTGGCCGTCTCTCTCACGGTGACGGTGGCCGAGGCGCGCAACGAATTCACGGAGTTGATCTGTGACGCGGCGACCAGCCGCAAGGTCGGGTTTGGACTCGACGAGGGCGTCCAGATGGGGCCGCTCATCAATCAGGCCAGTAAAACGCGCGTCGAGCAGTTGATCGGCGTCGGGGCCCGCGAGGGCGCGAACGTGTGCGTGGACGGGCGCGGCACCACGGTCAAGGGCTATGAAAATGGAACCTTTGTCCGCCCGACCGTCATCACGGATGTCCAGCCCGGCAGTGAGATTTGGAAGACCGAAATTTTCGGCCCGGTGCTGGGCATGATGCACGTCAACACGATTGACGAGGCGATTGCCCTGGCGAACAGCCATGCCTACGGCAACCAGGCCAGTCTGTTCACATCGAGCGGGGCGGCGGCACGCAAGTTCCGCTACGAGGTGGAGGCGGGCAACGTGGGCATCAACATCGGCGTGTCCGCGCCGATGGCATTCTTCCCGTTTTCGGGCTGGAAGGAATCATTCTTCGGCGACATGCACGGACAGAGCATGGACGCGGTGGAATTCTTCACGCAGAAAAAGGTTGTGATCGAACGCTGGCCGAAGGAATGGACGAGGAAATTCTAGGCGTTGGCAGGGCGGGTTAATCCGCTCTGTGTGATTTGAATTGCATCGAGATATGACGAAAAGGAGGTGTCCGGGGAAAATACAGGATCTGTTTCAGATTGCCAGGTGATTTTGACTGGCGTAAAGTTGCCCCTTTTGTTGAGGAGGTTGCAATGTCTGAAATGTCTTTTGCGCGTAAGGCCAGCGGCCTGGTACGCGGCCTGTCGTTCATCGATGCCTTTGGTGTAGGCTTTATGAACCAGGGCCTGACGCCGAGCATGTGGGTCATGATCAGTCTGGGGTTGGGGGTGTACACGGGAGGCAATCTGGTCATCGCCACCCTGCTTTCGGCATTACTATGCGGGGTGGGATTTTCTCTGGTCTGGGGTATCCTGGGGGGGAGTATGCCCCGTTCAGGTGGGGAGTACATCTACAATTCGCGGATCATCCATCCGTTGATTGGTATTGCTGAATCCTTCGGCAATGCGTTTGTGTGGATCATGTGGATTTACGTCCTGGCTCCCTGGACGATTGATCCCGGCCTGGTAATGATGTTCCAGTTCATGGGCATGCCGCAGGCGGCTGATTTCCTGACCACGCCGCTGGCCGTGTTCCTGATCTCTTCCGTGGTGAGTCTCATTGCCCTGTTCTTCGTTGTCTTTGGCATGAAGGTTTTTGCCACGGTACAGAAAGTGGTCATGTTTTTTGGCATCGCAGGGACTTTGGTGATTCTGCTGGTCTTGACATTCACATCGCGTGATGCGTTCGTTGCCGCGTGGAATGGAATGGCCGCCCAATACGGATCGCTCGACTATGCGGGATTCCTCGCAGCGGCGAAATCCGCAGCCGAGGGGGCGGGTGACGTAATTCCCTCGACATGGAATTGGTTCGACACCCTGGGTGTGATGGTGGCCGGTTCGTGGCTCTTTGCCTATTCCTACTGCATCACCTTCATTGCAGGCGAGGTCAAACGACCGGATAAAACCATCATCCTTGCCAATCTATCCGCCATTCTGGTTCCGGCCTTCTTCATGTTGTGGCTGGCGGCGGCGCTCTACCGCACGGTTGGATTTGAATTCCTCTCGGCCACGGCATGGGTGGATAACATGGGCGAAGGACTGGCAGGATACAACCTGCCGTGGTCTACGCACTACGTCGGTTTGGCGGCTGTTGTCACGCAAAACAAGTTCTTCACCTTCATGATGGCCCTGTCCTTTATCCTCTTTAACCTGTGGTGGGTGGCGCTTTCCTACCTGGCGTTCCCGCGCATCCTGTTCGCATGGGGCATGGACCGCATGGGCCCGAAGTGGTTTGCCGATATTGACTATCGCTGGGCTTCGCCTGTGAAGAACCATATCCTGTGCTTCATCCTGGGTGAGATTGGAATTGCCCTGTATGCCTTCCGCGGCAACCCGATGGAGGGTTTGTCGGTTACCGGATTGGAGATCGTGACCGTTTTCGGCGTCACCGCCATCGCGGCCGCTGTCTTCCCGTTCTCGAAGAAAGCCCGTCATATCTGGGAGTCCTCGCCGTACCGCCATTGGAAAATTCTGGGCATTCCCGTGATCACGATTGGTGCGTTCTTCAACCTGGTCTACCTGGCGATCCTCTTCTACTTCTTCATAATTATGCCTGACCTGGAAGGCCTGGCAACCGGGTCACTCATTCTATATGGAGTGATCTGGGGGCTGGGTATTCTGTGGTACTTCTACTGGAAGTGGCGCAACAAGCAGGTTGGTGTGGATACCGACATGACGTTTGGCGAATTGCCGCCCGATTAAACAGAAAACAGTTATCAGTAAGCCGTGATCAGTGGCCGGCCTCGATGGCTGGTCACTGATCACTTACACAAGAGAGGCCTCGATGGGTAAACCGCTAAAAATATTCTTCGTGACCGATGTCCATGGGTCAAACGTTTGTTATCGCAAATTCCTGAATGCCCTTAAAGTCTACAATGTGGATGTGGGTATTCTGTTGGGCGATTTGACCGGCAAAGTACTGATCCCGCTGGTCGAGAAAGCCGGGGGGGGCTGGGAGACCACGTTGATGGGCACGCATACCGAGGCGCCCACACAGGAGGATTTGGATAAACTCAAGAAGACCATTGAGATGATGGGCTATTACTGGGTGCATCAAACGCCTGATGAATTTGCATCCTTCCGCGATGACCCGGCCAAAGTGGATGCGCTCTTCAAACAATTGATGCTGCAACGATTGAAGGAATGGATCGCGCTGGCGGATGAACGACTGGCAGGTACCCCTTTCAAAGTCTATATGGCGCCAGGCAACGATGACCATTTCGAGGTGGACAAAGTGATCGAGGACTCAGCCGCCATCGTCAACTGCAATAACAGGAATGTATTGCTGGGCGACCATGAGATGATTACCTTCTGCTGGGCCAACCCGACGCCATGGAACACACCTCGCGAAAAACCGGACGAAGAGTTGGAGCCGATGCTCGAAGAGCTGGTCGCCACCGTGAAGGATAAATCCAACGCGATCTTCAATTTTCACGCGCCGCCCTACGGGTACGCGCTGGACCTCGCGCCGGAATTGAACAAAGACCTCGTCCAGGCCGCGGACCATAAAATCCACGTGGGCAGCCGCGCGGTCGCGAAAATGATCGAAAAGTACCAGCCCCTGCTTGGCTTGCACGGACACATCCACGAGTCGCGCGGCGCTCAAAAGTCAAAGCGCACCTTGCTCATTAATCCCGGCAGTGAATATTCCGAGGGGATTTTGAAGGGCGCGGTCATTGTGCTCGAAAAAGGCAAAGTCAAGGACTACGTATTCACGTCGGGATAGGAGCGAGTGATGCAACCTGAACTTAAATTCCGCCTGCCCAAGGATATTCCGATGGAGGAGTATCCGAAACCCGAAGCATATTTGGAGGAAGCGCGCCGCCTCACGGACGAGGCCCAGAAGCAGGGAATGGCGCTGCGCGTGATGGGCCCGATTGCCTTGCACTTTTACTTCCCCGATTATGTTGGCCTGTATCGCAATTTGGAGCGCCTCGGCGAGCGGGTCTTCACAGATATTGATTATGCCTCCTATGGAAAGCATCGCGGCAAATTGGTGCCGTTCTTCGAGTCGCAGGGCTACCTGCTTGAGAAGCGTGCCGCTATGATGAGCGGCGGGGAGCGCCTGATTTTTTTCAGCAACCGCATCCCGATGATTGACGTGTTCTTCGACCGACTCAACTATAATCATCCGATAGATTATCGCGGGCGGCTCGAGATCCACCCGCATTGTGTGTCGCTGACCGACCTGCTTTTGCAGAAACTCCAGATCGTCCAGATCAACGACAAGGATTTGAAGGATGCCATGCTTCTGCTGCTGGCGGGCAAAATCGGCGACAGCGACCAGGATGGCGTCAACGCGAAATATGTCGCCAAACTCATGTCTGATGACTGGGGCTTTTATTACACTTCCACACAAAACCTGGGCAAGGTCAAGGGGGCGATGGAGGCGGTCAAAGCTCTCAGCGAGGACCAGCGCGCGTTGATCCGCGCCCAGGCCGACAGTCTGATTGAGGCGATTGAGTCCGCGCCCAAATCGGGACGCTGGAAGGGCCGCGCGAAAGTCGGGCCGGGCAAACCCTGGTACAACGAAGTGTCCGATTGGGCGTAGCCAGCAGTTGAATAAGACAAAAAATAATTTGCACATAACGCCCGCATGTGCGTGGTGTTGAATATAATATTAATATTACGATCAATGATTCTGGCGATACGAAGGTGGTCGAACATTCAAATTTATGTGTCACCAGACCTTGATCCAGGGAAAACGGAGTTTCTGATATGGCAATAGATTACGAATCTGCATTGACCTATTCAAATCAATGGCTTGAGATCATCAAGCAGCAAAACATGCCTGAGGAGGTGCAGGCAAAATGGATCATCGAAGAATCCAAGCGCAATTTTGCCGAACACTTTAATCGCGGCTGGCTGGAATACCGCAAGTCTGTGACGGAGGCCGGGGATTGGGCATCTGTCGAATGGTCGGGCAAAGGTTCGACGTTTACGGATGTGATGGGCCGCAAATATATTGACTGGCTTGGCGGCTTTGGCATGATGGACCTGGGTTGGTGTCATCCCGAGGTGGTGGAAGCGGTGGTCGCCCAGGCAGGGCGCAGTCCCATGCCCAGCCAGGAATTGATCGACCCCCTGCGCGGTGTGCTTGGCAAAATGATGGCGGACATTACGCCCGGCGACCTGAAGTATTCATGGTTTGCAGCCAGCGGTACGGAAGCAATTGAAGCCGCGATAAAAATCGCGAAACTTTACACCGGCAGGTCGGCGTTTATTGTTGCGGTCAAGGCGTTTCACGGCAAAACGATGGGGTCGCTTTCCATGATGGGCAAGGCGGATTATCGCCAGTCGATGGGCTTGATGTATGGCGGCCCGGTTTATCATGTTCCATTTGGGGATGCGTCTGCCGTGGAACAGCAGCTTGAGATTTGTGACAAGGTCGGCATTGGTGTTGCCGGCGTGATGTTCGAGCCGATTCAGGGAGAGGCGGGCGCAATCGTCCCGCCGGATGATTTCTGGCCGCGCGTTCGCGCCGCGACGCAAAAGAATGGGGCGTTGTTGATATCTGACGAAGTGCAAACGGGTCTCGGCCGGACGGGAAAGTTGTGGGGCGTTGACCATTGGGATGTTGTCCCCGATATTATCGCCACTGCAAAATCCCTTGGCGGGGGTGTGATGCCAATCTCCTCAGTGACGACGACCGAGAAGATTTTCCAGCCGATGATGTACCCGAATCCGTTCATGCACACCACGACAACCGGGGGCGGCGCATTGGCCTGTTCCGCTGCGATTGCCACGATCAACGTAATGCTGCGCGAGCGGCTGTGGGAATCCGCGGCGGCAAAAGGCGGGTATCTCATGGAGAAAGTGCAGGAACTTGCGGATGAGTTCCCGCAGGTCTATGATAAAGTGACCGGAAAAGGTTTGTTGATCGGCCAGCACTTCAATACACCGCAGATTGGCTATAAGGTGGCCTCGGAATTATTCAAGCGGGGGGTGGTGGTTTCGGGGACGCTGACCAGCGCACAGACAGTCCGCATCGAGCCGCCTTTGATCATCACGCAGGAGGAGATCGATGAAGGATTGAATCGCCTGTCAGACGCGGTTGGCGCCGTATCCAGGACGCTGTAGGTTTTATATCTCGTCTTTGCCGAAGTAAAGCGATATGAATATTGTGGTACGTTTTTGATGGAAATTCCAGTAAAATCAACATATCCTGCCAGAGGAGAAGATAGATGACCAGTGAATTTGCCGTTGAAATGCTAGATGTCGTTAAAACATTCGTTACGCCCGAGGGAAACGAATTAAACGCCGTGGATCATGTGACCCTGCAAATTAAAAACGGCGAGTTTTTTTCAATGCTCGGTTCCTCCGGGTGCGGCAAGACCACATCCCTGCGGATGATTGCAGGATTCGAGTGGCCGACAGAGGGTGAAGTTTACATCGAGGGAAAAGCAATGGGGCATACCCCCCCGTTCCAGCGAAAGGTCAACACGGTTTTCCAGAGTTATGCATTGTTCCAGCATATGACAGTTTTTCAGAATGTCGCCTTTGGGTTGGAAATGGAAGGCGCGAAGGAGGACGAGATCAAGAAGCGCGTTGGGCGCTCGCTCGAGATGGTGCAGCTTACGGGCATGGAACGGCGCAAGCCCAGGCAATTATCCGGCGGACAGCAGCAACGCGTGGCGGTTGCGCGCGCGCTTGTCAAGACCCCGGACGTGCTCCTGCTCGACGAACCGCTCGGCGCCCTCGACCTGAAACTTCGCAAGGAAATGCAGCTGGAACTCAAGGCGCTTCAACAGCAGTTGGGAATCACCTTCGTTTATGTGACGCATGACCAGGAGGAGGGCCTTACCATGTCTGACCGCATTGCGGTCATGAGCAAGGGCAGGGTGCAGCAAATAGGGACACCGGTTGAAATTTACGAACGCCCGGCGAACAAATTTGTTGCGGACTTTATCGGGGAGTCGAATTTTTTCGAGGGGACGATCAAATCCCTTTCGAAGGACGAGGCGAGCGTATTTGTCCCGGCGCTGGATGCTGAATTGCTGGGACTGCCTGTCTCACAGGGAATGGTCAATGGCGAGGAGGTCGTCGTTTCGATCCGCCCGGAAAAAGTCCGCATTACGGAAAAAGTGTTGAACCAGAATTGTTTTCGCGGCAAAATCACCAACAGCGTCTACATCGGTTCTGATACGCATATTTACGTGGATGTGCAGGGCAGGACGTTGAAGGTATGGGAATTGAACATGATATCGCGCCTCGACCCGCGCAGTTTTTACACGGTGGGACAGGATGTGTGGTTGGTGTTGATGCCCGAAAATACTCTGGTCTTAAAGAAGGACTAGGCCATGTTAAAACGCCTGCGTGAAAACAAATCCGCCCAGGGCACGCTGCTGGCGCTCCCGACCACCTTGTGGATGGTTGCGCTTTTGATCATTCCCCTCATCCTGACATTGATCATCAGTTTCGGCAAACGAAGCCCGGATGGAAACGTGATTTACACGTTTACGCTCGATAATTACGTTCGGCTTTCGGGGTATTCGACGGATTGCGAAAATGGCGCGGCCGCCTGCTTTGACCCGCTTTATGTGCAAATTCTCTGGCGTTCGCTTACGCTGGCTTTCAATACGACTGTGCTGGTGATCGCGCTTGCCTATCCACTGGCATATTTCATTGCGCGCGCCCATCCCAAGCGGCGCAACACTTTTCTTTTCCTGGTGCTGATCCCGTTGTGGACCAACTTCGTTATCCGCGTGTACGCGTGGATGATGCTGCTGCGCACGCAGGGGGCGATCAACATCGTTCTCGGCTGGATTGCCGGCCTGCTTCATATTCCATTTGTGCCGCTGGAAATGCTGTATACGCCGGGCGCGGTGCTGGTGGGAATGGTGTATGAGTTTCTGCCGTTCATGATCCTGCCGATTTACACGTCGCTGGAAAAAATAGACAACTCCCTCTACGAGGCCGCGGCGGATCTGGGAGCCAATTCCATTCGCACGCTCCTGCGCGTGACGCTTCCGCTTTCGATGCCGGGCGTCGTGGCCGGGACGATCCTGGTGTTTATCCCGGTCATGGGAACGTTTATTGTGTCAGACATCCTGGGCGGGCGGCAGGTGATCCTGATCGGCAACCTCATCCAGCGCCAGTTCCTCGATGCGCGCGACCCGACATTCGGCTCCGCCGCGTCGCTTATCTTGATGATCATGACCCTGGTTGTGACTTATTTCTACACCCGCAAATTCGGCTTCGGAGAGGAGATTGTTGCCGCATGACTCCGCTGTCTCATCAATTGTACAATGTGAATGGCGGGGTGATCCCGCATGATACGACCCCGTCCCATATGGAGTGTGTTGGATGAACCCGCATCGCCGTTCCCCCTTCGTGCTGGCCGCCACGGTTCTGGTGTATTTCTTCCTGTATGCGCCCATCGTTGTGTTGATTTTGTATTCATTCAATGCCTCACGGGCAAACGTTTCCTTCGAGGGTTTTGTCCGGGGATACAGCGAGCGCGTGGTGATGGATGGAAGTATGGTGGTGTCCAGCCCGTGCGGTCCCTTTCACTGGTTCTGCGAACTGGGCAAAAATACCGAAGTGATTGGCGCCGCCAGCAACACGCTGACGATTGCCTTCATTGCGACGCTCGTTTCCACGATCATCGGCACCATGGTGGCCATTGCCATGCAACGCTATGAATTCAGGATGAAGCCGTTCTCGCAACTTTCGCTGTACATCCCAATCGTCATCCCTGAAATCGTGATGGGAATTGGGATTTTGACCCTCTTTTCGCAGTTGTTCGGCGTCTTGAACAATGCCCTGCATCTGACGGGCGACTCGCGCCTGACGATGGGGCTGGGCACTGTTATCGTGAGTCATATCGCCTTTATGGTTCCCTTCGTGACCCTCGTTGTCCAGGCGCGCTTGCAGGGGTTTGATAAGTCATTCGAAGAGGCCGCCATGGATCTCGGCGCGAACGAGTGGATCACCTTTCGCCGGGTGACTTTTCCCATGATCCTGCCCGGCGTGCTTTCCGGCGCCCTGCTTGCCTTCACGCTTTCACTTGACGATTTCGTAATCACATTCTTTACAAATGGACCGGGGTCCACGACCCTGCCAATTTACGTCTATGGCCTGTTGCGCCGCATCATTACTCCCCAGGTGAATGCCCTGTCGACGGTCTGGATCACCCTTGTCTTTATTATTGTGTTGATTTTGCAGGTCGTTCAGAATCGCGAGGCGAAGCAGCATTGACCCGGAAGCCCCGGGAATTCCGGGGGCCTGTCTTGTTCAGGGTATTGCGCGGCTGGTTAAGTCTGCGTGACCAATTAAACTTTCTTCAAAGGAGGAAGAGATGGTTAAATCGAAGGTTTTCAAATTGCTGGCGCTGCTTGTAGTGATGAGCCTGGCGCTGGCGGCCTGTGGAGGCGGGGGGGCGGCGACCCAGGCATCTGAGGGGCCAAAGGTCACTTCGGGTGGATTTACGTGCCCGGAGCCAAATCCACGCGTGGATGTCAAATCCACCGAGTTGAACGTGTTTGTGTGGACGGAGTATTTTCCTCCCGACATGATCGAGTGCTTTGAATTGGTCTACGGTATCAAGCTCAACCGTGACGAATATTCGAGCAACGAGGAAATGTACGCCAAAGTCTCTGCCGGCGGCACGGCTTATGACCTTGTCCAACCCACCGATTACCTCATTAATTTGATGATTCGGCAGGGATTGTTACAGGAACTTGACCATGCCCAATTGCAAAACATCGGCAATTTCGATGCGGGTTGGATGGATCAACCGTTCGATCCCGGAAACAAATACACCATTCCGTACCTTGCAGGGACGGACGCGATCGTTGTGAATACGGACGCGGTTGAGAATATTCCGCAATCCTGGGCTGATTTGTGGAAACCTGAGTATGCAGGCAGGATGGTGTTCCTTGACGACTCCCGCGCTGTGATCGGCATGACATTGCTGACCCTGGGTTACGATCCCAACACCACCGATCCCGCCCAGATCGAGGAAGCCAAGAATAAACTGGCTGAACTCGTCCCGAACATCAAGGTCTTCGATAGCGACAGCCCGAAGACCCCGCTTATCGCTGGCGATGTGGACCTGGGCATGGTTTGGACTGGCGAGGCTTTCGTTGCGAACCAGGAGAATCCTGCCATTCAATTCGTCTACCCAAGCGAAGGCTCCATTCTCTGGCAGGATAACTGGGTCATGCTCAAAGGCGCTTCTCATGCCGATGCCGCCTATGCCTGGATGAACTACACCATGCAGGGCGATGTGTTCTGGCTGACCCTGCGTGATTTCCAATACATCAACCCCAACAAAGCCGCCCTGGAATATGCTAAAGTCAACCAGCCTGAGGTCTACAAGGCTTACGCTGATTCCCCAATCACCAATCCGCCTGCTGAAGCGGTGGCGAATGGACATGGGATCGAGGATGTCGGTGATGCAACACCGTTATACGATAATGTCTGGGTGGAAGTAAAGGGCGGCGAGTAACCCGCCTGCAAATTGCCAGGAGCCCGGCTGCGTTCGCAGCCGGGCTCCTTTACTTTGGGAGAGCGGGTGGCTTGTAGTATTTCCCCCCCCCAACCGGAGTGAATAACAACAAAAAAGGTCTTGATTTTACAGAATCGCCATAAAAATATTGACTTTTGTGAAAAATCGTTATAAAATAGGTGTATGCAGAACGTAATCGGCATTGAGCAGTCGGACCGGCTTGACGAAACGGATGTGAAAATCGTTGACGCACTGCGAAAAGACGGTCGCGTGGCCTTTGCTCAAATTGCGGGACAATTGGGGGTGTCGCCGGGAATGATCCGCCAGCGTTACAACCGGCTGGTCGAAATGGGTTATGTAAAAGTGGTTGCAATCACGAATCCGTCGCGGCTGGGGATCAAAACGATGGCGATGATTGGCGTTCGCACGGAGGGCGACAAGATGCTGCAAGTGGCGGAACAAATCGCCGCGCTCGATGAGGTGATTTACATTGTCGTGGTCAGCGGGCGCTACGACATCCTTGCCGAAGTCTTTTGCCGTGACCACGCCGACCTGTTGAAGTTTTTGACGGAAAAACTTGCCAAAATAAAAGGTGTGCGCGAGACCGAGTCGTTCATGCATTTGAAGATCATGAAGGAAGTATATTTTTAGGCAGTCGATTCTGGAAGGTTTGGACGGCAGGCTGTCCGGCTCCGGAATTAATAAATCTTGTTTGCCCCCCACATCAGGATGGAGGGCGAAGCCACTCGAAAGGTAACATGAAAGTCTTGTTGGAGATCGCAAATACAGTGGGGATGTTCTTTGCAAGTTTCTATTCACTTGCCATCTTTTCCAGTTCGAACAGTCAATCTAACCCGCATCGGCGCGGGTTATAAAACAAATTGGAGACCAAACCATGAAAGTGCTGCTCGTAGGTGTCGGAGGGGTGGGCGAGGCAATCGCCGCGATTGCCAAGCCGAGGAAATGGGTTGAACTTATGGTGCTTGCGGACTATAACGTCAAACGCGCCAGGGAAGTTCAGAAAAAACTCGGAGAGAAGAAACGCTTCCCTGTGGAGTTCATCGATGCCGGCAGGAAATCGGACATCGTAAAACTGGCAAAAAAATACAAGGTGGACATGATCATGAACGCGGTGGATCCCATCTTCAATGAGCAGATTTTCGATGCTGCTTTTGCCGCTGGCGTGACTTACATGGATATGGCCATGACTCTCTCCACGCCGCACCCGAAGGATCCGTTCAACAAATGCGGCGTCAAATTGGGCGATTATCAATTCAAGAAGGCCAGGGATTGGCAAAAGAAGGGACTGCTCGCCCTCGTCGGTATCGGCGTCGAGCCCGGCATGGCGGATGTGTTTGCCCGCTACGCACAGGATCATCTTTTTGACGAGATCGAAGAGGCGGGCATCCGTGATGGCGCGAACCTTGTCGTCGAGGGGTATGATTTTGCGCCCAACTTCTCGATCTGGACGACGATTGAAGAATGCCTAAACCCGCCAGTCATCTGGGAGGAGGGCAGGGGCTGGTTCACGACTGAGCCATTCTCCGAGCCGGAAGTGTTCGAATTCCCGGAGGGGATTGGCCCGATCGAACTCGTCAATGTGGAACACGAGGAAGTGCTGCTCGTGCCGCGCTGGGTCAAGGCCAAACGCATGACCTTCAAGTACGGCCTTGGCGACCAGTTCATCGGTGTGCTGAAGACACTTCACATGCTGGGACTGGACAACAAGGAGAAGATCAATGTGAAGGGCGTTCAGGTCGCGCCGCGTGACGTGGTGGCCGCCTGCCTGCCTGACCCCGCCTATCTTGGCGATAAAATGTCTGGAAAGACCTGCGCCGGAACCTGGGTAAAGGGCAAAAAAGACGGCAAGTCGCGCGAAGTCTATCTCTATCAAGTCGCGGACAATGCCGAGTGCATGAAGAGATTGGGGTGCCAGGCGGTTGTCGCGCAGACTGCATTCAGCGCAGTCATTGCCATGGATTTGCTTGAACACGGCGAATGGCAGGGCAAGGGGGTGCTCGGACCTGAAGCCTTTGTCCCCGATCCTTTCATGGACAAAATGGCTGAATACGGCTTCCCGTACGGCATCAAGGAAATGACGCCGAAGGCATAGCATAGTGAACAAAGCGGACAAACGCGAGAGCGTTTGTCCGCTAAATTTTTCCTTCGTTCCGGGCGTAATCGAAGGATGGGCGGGCAATCTCCTTCGACTGCGTTCAGCGCGAATAATTTCGGCCCGGGTAAATATATTCTGTTTAACGGCATCAGGTGCCGGTTCGGCAGGAAGCGTTTAACAGGGGCGCGAAGTCGGAAGAAGTTCGCGCCCCTGTTGTCGCATTCGGAAAAATCGAGTTGTCATATGCCCATTCGAACTGTATAATTATAAAAAATTTTCTTGCGGAGGTTGCCATGTCCAACGGATATACCGGCAAAATTTTGCACGTTGACCTGACCAAAGGCTTGTTGACGGTGGAGGAGCCCAGCGATGCTTTCTACCGAAAATATATGGGCGGTTCGGCGATGGGGTTGTATTATATTTTGAAGGAGATGCCGAAGGGCGCGGACCCGCTCAGCCCCGAAAATGTATTGACCTTGATGACGGGTGTGACTACCGGCGCGGCGATCTCCGGCCAGAGCCGGATCAATGCAAATGCCAAATCGCCGATCAGCGGCGGCATTGGCGATTCGCAGGGCGGCGGATTCTTCCCGGCTGAGTTGAAGTTCGCTGGTTTCGATGGGATCGTGATTAAGGGAAAATCCCCAAAGCCCGTTTATTTGACCCTGATCGACGGCAAGGCCGAACTGCGCGACGCCTCGCATTTGATGGGCAGGATCACGGGGGAAGTGGATGCGATTTTAAAAAAGGAACTTGGCGACGATAAGATTGAAATTTTGCAGCATGGGCCTTCGGCGGAAAAAGGTGTGTTGTTCTCGTCCCTGCTTTCCATGTCCAATCGCAATAACGGACGCACGGGCATGGGGCTTGTGATGGCCTCCAAAAACCTCAAGGCTGTGGTTGCGCGTGGAAGGCAAAAAGTCAAACTTGCAGATGTCAAGGCTGTGACAGCCCTCAACCGCAGCGGTCCGAAGGAACTGCCAAACAATCCCGATATGGACGGCCTTGCCAAACTCGGTACCGCGTCTGTGGTGATGCCGCAAAATTCAATGGGTACGCTTCCCACATTCAACTATAACGCCGGTCAATTTGAAGGCTGCGAACCGATCAGCGGCGAGAAAATGGCCGAAACCATTTTAAAGGAACGCGATACCTGCTATGCCTGCGTGGTTCGCTGCAAACGCGTCGTGGAGGTCAAAGAGGGCGCGTACAGGGTCGATCCATATTATGGCGGGCCCGAATATGAAACGCTTGGCACATTCGGCTCGTATTGCGGTATCAGTGACCTCGCGGCGGTCTCGCTTGCGAATCAAATCTGCAACCAGCATGGCGTGGACACCATCGCCTGCGGCGCGACGATCGCTTTTGCGATGGAATGTTTTGAAAAGGGCATCATCACCGCAAAGGAAACCGGCGGCCTTGAATTGAAATTTGGAAATGCCGAAGCCATGCTCGATGTACTTGACCAGATCGTGAACAACAATGGTGCGTTGGGCAAAGTCCTTTCGCAGGGTTCGGAGCGCGCCGCCAAAGTTTGGGGCAACGGAGCGGACGAGTGCCTTATCACCGTCAAGGGAGCGGAATCCCCGGCGCACATGCCGCAGGCCAAACGTTCGCTCGGCCTCATCTACGCTGTCAATCCCTTTGGCGCCGACCATCAATCCAGCGAACATGACTGGATGATCGAAGACGGCATCGCCTCCGACCTCTACATGGGACGCCTCTCACTCATGGGACTGACCGAAAAACTCGAACCGATGTCGCTCGGCGCGGGCAAAGTCAAATTTGCATGGCTCACTGAAGTCTTTTATTCGATGCTCGATTCGGTCGAACTTTGTCAGTTCGTTTGGGGACCCGGCTGGACTCTCTACGGTCCCGCTGAAACCGTTGAATTTGTCAAATCCGTTACGGGCTGGGATGTCACGCTCGACGAATTGATGGCGGTCGGGATGCGCCGCTTGAATCTCATGCGGACCTTCAACGCCCGCGAGGGACTCGACCGGAAAGCAGACAAACTGCCAAAGAAATTCTTCAAAGCCCTGGGAGGAGATGGCCCAACCGCGGGCATCGCCCTGACTCACGAGGAAGTGGATACCGCCATCGACTCGTATTACAGGCTGGCAGGCTGGACCAGTGACGGCGTCCCCACCCGCGCCGGGCTCAGAAATCTCGACATCGAGTGGGCGGCGGAATACCTGCCCGCGTAAACTGAAGTTCGGAGGATAATGTGGACTACAAATTGCTGATCAACGGGGAATGGGTGGGGGGCGGGACGATCCTGGAAGTGAAAAACAAGTATGACGGCAAGGTGGTCGGCACCCTGCCTGTCGCCACCCGCGAGACTCTCGATGCGGCCCTCACCGCGGCCGAGCGCGCCGAAGATGTGATGGCGAACATGCCCGCCTACAAGCGCGCCGAAATTC
>Ga0172369_10004000_pt1 | contig 19068 bp, 13 predicted proteins | sample LakKiv25m_FD_114539 | JGI IMG/M metagenome (GOLD analysis project Ga0172369, IMG submission 114539) | Freshwater microbial communities from Kabuno Bay, South-Kivu, Congo - kab_022012_11.25m | ecosystem: Environmental > Aquatic > Freshwater > Lake | place: Democratic Republic of the Congo...
GATATCCCTGTGGATCGCGAATGCCCTGCCAGGGATTGCCAGGCAGCACTTCCAGCCCGGTATGGCCCGCCAGCGCCTCCACCGCGTCGATGGGCGCCGTACCGAGCAGCACAATCCGCCCGATCGCCTCATGGGCAAGCTGCCAGGGACGAATCTCTCGCGCCATGCGCTCTGCCCAGCCTTCCGCGCACGGATCACCGGCCAGCACGCTGCGGCAGCCCTGCAGGCGCGCGCCGTCATACCGGCACAGGTCGGTCCATTCGGTTCCCGCCAGCACCAGCAGATACGGCACATCCGGCTGCTGAACCGTCCGGGCGGCAGCCAGCGGGGCGGGCAGCAGCACTCCCGGCACGGCGCCCGCCCCCCGAAGCAGGCTCAACTGGTCATCGACCAGCCGGCGGCGCGCCCCCGCGATGACGACATGCCGGCGGCCCGACGGCTCCGGCGCCAGCGAGTAATCCCACACCAGCTCCTGTAGTGGCAGTGGGAACTGGTTTTCCGCCTCGAAGCGTACCACATTCGCCAGCGCGGCCGGCTTGCCCGGCGGCAGGCTGGCGGTTTTGAAGGCGCACCCGGATGCCGGCAATCCCACGGCCGCGCGCCGCTCATTGCCCGCCTCCCGCATGGCCGCCGCCAACGCGCCCGCAGCGTCGTCCGGCAGCGGCAGCCGCGCCGCATATGCCAGCTCATACCCCCCGCCGCCCCCGCGCAGCGCCACGATGCGCCAGGCATCGTCGCCGATATCCAGTCCCAAAGCCTGTCTGTGTCCGAACATTACTGTCCCCAGTTCTGAAATCCGTGACCGTTTAGATCGTAAATAGTAAGTAGTGAGTTGTTAGTAGTAATAAGCGCCTGTTATGGTGGTTGAGTAGGCAGGAAAGCTGATCCGCACCTTTCCGTAGCCTTCGTGCCCTATCGAAACCACCTTTGCGGCGGTACTCCGCCGCACGAGTATAGGTGGGCTTTCCAATAGACCGCGGTGGTTTCGATATGGCGTGGGAGCTATAGAAAAAATCGGAAAGCTCCCCTGCCTGCTCAACCACTGAACTAAGAGCACTACTACACTCCTTATCGCTACTAACTACTGACTACTAACTACTCACCAACCACTCATTCATGCCAATACAGCGTATGCGTTGCGTCCGCATCGACCTGCAGCAGGCAGGTCACCGTCTTCTCGATGCCGTCCGTGGTTTGCCCGGTGGCGCGTATGTGGAAGATGTGCGAGCGCGCCGTCAGCAGGTTCGCTATCTGCGTGAACGTCGTGTTGCTCACACTTTCCACCTGCAGGAGCTGGCCCACATCGGTGAACGGCCCCTGGTCATTCCGGTAGTCGATGATGGCCTGTGCCGTCGTTTCGTCCAGATCCGGCAGCGCCTCCAGCACTTCGAGCGGCGCCGTGTTGATGTTGATCAGGCCCGGGCGCGTCGTGTCCGTCGTCGCAGTCAGCCGATCGTAAATTTGCGCCACCTTGTCCCGCGCCAGACCGGACACCGACAACAGGTCGGCCGGCGAGTCGAGGGATGACTGCTGCCGCAGGATGGCGCTGATCTCCTGGCTGGAGAGCACATCGCCGCAACGATCCGTCAGCTCTTCTTCCGTCGCCGTGGTGAGATTCAATCGCGCCTCACCCTGCGTGTCGGTATTGTTGTCCGTCGAAGATACGGTCAATAAATCTTCCAGCGTCAATCCGTCTGTGGTGATCGGCGTCGCCAGCATCTCGCGCGTCACTCCCCGCACCAGCAACAGTTCTTCCACCGAGGTGAACGGCGCATTCTTGCAATGGTACGGCGGCGTCAGCGTGATGTAATAATCATCCTCCGCGCCTTGCGCTTCCGGTGTACTGTCTTCGTCGCGCCAGTCCACGATGGCATCCGCTGCGTCCTGCGGGAAGAAGAGGGCCAGCATCTCCGGTGTCGCCGTGTTCAGGTTCAGCTTGCCGGCCTCGTCATCGATCTGCACCTGCCAGGTCGTCTCCTGCGGCGCGCCCGTAGCATCCGGCGAGGTGAGCAGGCGCTGATCGTCCGTCAGTGCGGTATACGGCTGCGCGATCACATCACCCAAGGTGATCTCCGCCTGGTGGATGCCGTCACCGGCAGCCCAGCGCGCGCGGGTCAAGTCGCCGAAATTGCTCGCCACCTGTGTCTCGCTGTGGATCATCGCCGTGAAGCCGCCGACCAGGATCAACAGCACCACCATGATCCAGATGGCGGTCAGCAGGGCTATGCCGCGGCGCTTACGGCTGCGCATTGGTCCCTCCTCCCGCCGGCGCGGTCGCCATGGCCAGGTTCGTCGTGCTCGTCAGTATGATGGGTTTGGCCCCCGCCCGCGGTGGTTGCAACGTCAGCTCGATCCGCACGGCCAACGGCAGCGTGGTTTGATCCACCCACTCCGTCATCCAGTCGTCATCCACGGGCAGGTAGAGAACGTTGAAGCCCACCACCAGCGGGGAGAGCAGCCGCGGTTCCAGCGTCTCGTCCTCCATCTCCTGGCCCGGATGAAAATCCTCAGTGACATCAAGGCCCGGTGTCTCGTCCAGCGAGCCGTTGCCCATGTTATACGTCACCTGGCACAGGTCGCCCGCCGGCGCGCTCCCATACGCGGCGTGCGCGGTGGTGAGGAAGGTGAGGGTGTCCGTCTGCAGCGCGTCGCTCGATCCGTTGGTATCTTCGCCGGTCAGCGTGCTTGTGCTTTCCGTCGGCGTCTGGTAGGCGCTCGCCAATTCGGCGCCCATCTGCGCCAGCAGCACCCGACCGGTCTGATACACCTCCGTAACTTCTTCCGCGCGCGTGTAAGCCGTGTATGCCGCGCTGTAGGTTGCGTATACCACGCTGGTGAACATCATGAAGATCACGACGGCGACAATTGTCTCGAGCAACGTTAAACCATGTGCTTGCCGGCGCGTGCTCATCGCGATCCTCCTCGTATTGCCTGTGCCGGCAATCCTCGCGCTCTTGACATCCCTTGCGCCCCTGGTGTTCCCTGCGTCCCTGGCGTTCCCGGTATCCCTTGCGTGCCTTGCGTCCCCCCTTGTGTCCCCTGTGTGCCTTGCGTTCCCTGCGTGGTCGGCGCCAGCGCGGTCGGCAGGGACCGCGGGCGTAGTTGGACATCCATCGTAAAGTGCCGCTGGCCATTGCGCCAGGCGATGGTGATCAGCGCCGGATACACGCCCTGGTCATCAGCGGGACCGATATCCGCGGTCCACGTGTAGCCGGTCGCCAGGTCATTAAAGGTGCCGGACAGGTTGCCGGCCTCCAGCGTCTCGCTGCGTTCGAGCTCCGCGGCCACCTGCCCCGCGAACAGCGCGCCCCGTGAATAACTGGATGCCGCATCGCTGCTCCGCACGCAGGCGGAGATGGCGCCCAGCACCCCGGCGATCCCGATGGAGAGCACAGTCATCGCCACCAGCACTTCGAGGAGCGTCAGGCCGCGCCGACGGCGTATGCGTTTTGTGCGTCGGTATTCGGTCATGGCGTGTCGCTCAGCAGCTCGCACTGCCCGGTAATGGCATCCACCAGGATGACCCGCTGTTTGTCGTGTGCGTCATGCAGCGTAATGCTGACATCCTCAGCCTGCCCCAGGGTGGTAAAAGTGATGGTCTCCTGGTTCTCGCTGTCGCCCGCCGTGGCGCCGTCGGTCATATCCGTCGCAGCGCCGGCAGTCGCGTTCAGGTCCGTCGTCTCCGAGCGGGTCATCGTAATGGTGATGCCGTCCGGCAGGGAGCGGAGGCGTCCCGCCTGCGTCGTGATGACGCTCCAGGTTTCGCCGCTGTCCGTCGCCGTCCCCATGTACGTCTCATCGGTCTGCGGCGCCAGCACCGACACGCTCGGGTGCCCGGTGTCGAACAGCACCGTGGCCTCGGTGTGGTGGGCGACGGCATAACTGCGGGCATACCGCAGCGTCGCGATGACCATGCTGGCGCTCGATCGCAGCCGCGCATCATCCATCGCCGGCCAGATGGATATCGCCACCACGCCGCTCATCAGGGCCATGATGAAGAGCACGACCGTCAACTCCAGCATGGTGAAACCGCGCACGAACCGCTGAGGTGAGCGGCGGCCATGCCCCCGGTCATTCATACGGAATCGCATGGGATCCGAAGACGCGCCCGCGGTATCACTCCCAATTCGTGATGTCGGCATCACTCAGCTCGCCGCCTTCTTTCCCGTCGCGTCCCAAGCTATACAGGTCGAAGGAATCCGTATTGTGATCACCCGGCGTGACGTAAATATACGGCTTATCCCAGGGATCGTTCGGCACCGGCTTCTGGATATACGGTCCGTCCCAGCTCGGCAGGTCCTCACCCGACGGCTTGACGCGCAGCGCCTCCAGTGTCGGCGGATAAGCCTTGTTATGCAGGTAATACGTCTCGATGGCGCTGGCCAGGGTGTCGATGTCCGCTACTGCCTTGGCGTGCCGGGCCTCTTCCGTGCGCTTGGTCACCACCACCGTCACTACCCCGGCCAGCAGCACCAGAATGAACATCACCACCATTAATTCGAGCAGGGTAAAACCCCGTTGTCGTCTCGGTATACGTTGCAAAAGCATATGCACCTCGATTTCATTGTTGATTTTTGATTTTGGATTTTAGATTGCCCATTCTCCGGTCACCATCCCGATCTACAACATGCCGGAGCCGGCATTCGACTGAAAAAAACAATCAAAAATCCAAAATCAAAAATCCAAAATTGACAACTGCTCCATCAACCCCCCAGCATGTTGATCTGGAATATCGGCAGCAGCATTGAGAGAATGACAAATCCCATAATGCCGCCGATGGTAATAATGATGATCGGCTCCAGCAGCGAGACCATGCTTTTCAGCGCGGTCTCGACTTCGATATCGTAGGAATTGGCGACGGTCAGCAGCATGCTCTGCAGGTCGCCGGTCTCCTCCCCGATACCGATCATGTGCGTGAGCAATGGGGGAAAGACGCCGGTCTGCTGCAGGCGCTCGCCGAAACGCTCGCCTTCGCGCATGCCTTCGCGGGCGGAATCGGTGGCGCGCGCCAGCATTTCGTTGTCCATCACGTCGCGCACCACCGCCAGCGCGTCCAGTAGCGGCACGCCGCCGCGCAACAGGGTGGCGGTGGTGCGGGCGAAGCGCGACATCGACGCGCGCATGGCCAATTTGCCGAAGACGGGCATGCGCAACCGCCACCCGTCCACCTTCAGTTTGCCGCCGGGCGTGCGCGCGTACCGGCGGAAGGCGATGACCAGGGCGATCACGCCCAGCAGCACGATCCATCCCCAATGCGCGAGAAAGCCTGCCGTGTTCAGTAGGATCACGGTGGGCAAAGGCAGCGCCTGGCCGAATTCGACGAACATGGCGGAAAACTTTGGCACCACGAAGGTGATCAGCAGCGTGATTGCCAGCGCACCGGCGCACGTGAGCAGGATGGGGTAAGCGAGCGCCCCGCGAATCTGCATGCGCCGGGATTGCTCTTTTTCCTGGTAATCGGCCAGCCAGTCGAGCACGGCGGCCAACTGGCCGCTCGCCTCGCCGGCTTTCACCATGTTGATATACAGGGGTGGAAAGGCGGCCGAATGGATGCTCATTGCTTCCCACAGCGCCTTACCCCCATGCACGTCTCGCTGCATGGCCTCCAGCACGGCGCGCAGCCGCGGATTCTCCGTATGCGTGGAGAGTGCGGAGAATGCCGTCATCAGCGGCACGCCGCCTGCCGCCAGGTTGGCGAGCTGCCGGGTGAAGATGGTCAGATCCGCGCCCATGTTGTGGCCGCCGAGGGAGCTGCCCGCACTGCTGGGCGCCGCCGGCGCGCGCTCCGCCGCCGGCTTCACCTCGGTGGGGAAGATGGCGCGCGTCTTCAGCACGGCGATGGCGCTCTGCGCATCGTCCGCGGTCACTTCCCCGCGCACACTGGCGCCGGCATCATCCAGGCCTCGGTAAATGAAAGTGGTTGGCATGGGTTAGTTCAAAGTTCAAAGGTTGTAGTTCGGAGTATGGAGTTCGGATTTCAAGTTCGAAGTTCATCTCGTTCCAGAGTTCAAGGTTTAGAGTTCAGGGTCCGGATCTCAAGGTTCATGTTCATCGCTTACCAGAACTTCGAACTCCGAACTTGGAACTCCGAACTGTTTAGTCCTCCTCGACCGGCTCGATATCATCCTGGCGGGTGACGCGGAGCACCTCCTCGACGGTGGTGATGCCGTGCAGCACCTTTTGCCAGCCGTCCGCGCGCAGTGTCTTCATGCCATGCTGGCAGGCGAGGGCGCGGATGGCATTGGAGGGGGCGTGTTCCATGATCAGTGGACGAAGGGGATTGTCCAGGATCAGCAGCTCGTAGATGCCGGTGCGCCCGCGATAGCCGCTCTGCTTGCACTGGTCGCACCCGCGCCCGACATAAAGGGTGTCGCGGCGCGAGAGGGGGAAATCGCCGTCGATCAGCTTGGCCTCCAGCACATCGAAATCGCGGCGCGGCTCCTTGCAGTTCGGGCAGATGGTGCGCACCAGTCGCTGCGCCACCACCGCCTCGACCGAGGAGGCGACCAGATACGGCTCGATGCCCATCTCCAGCAGGCGGGTGACCGCGCTGGCGGCGTCGTTGGTATGCAGCGTACTGAACACCAGGTGGCCGGTGAGAGCGGAGTGCACGGCAATCTCCGCCGTCTCTGCATCGCGGATTTCACCCACCATAATGATGTCCGGATCCTGCCGCAGGATGTGGCGCAGCCCGGTGGCGAAGGTTAGCCCGATCTGCGGGTGCACCTGAATCTGGTTGACGCCGTCGAGCTGGTATTCGATGGGGTCCTCGATGGTCAGGATCTTCTTTTCCGTCGAGTAGGTCGCGCGCAGCGAGGCATACAGCGTGGTGGTTTTGCCGCTGCCCGTCGGGCCGGTGGCGAGGATCATGCCGTGCGGCAGGGTGATCAGGCGTTCGATCTCGCGCAGGATGCCCGGCAGCATGCCGATCTGCGCCAGCGTATAGTCCATGGCGCTGCGGTCAAGCAGGCGGAGCACCACGCTCTCGCCATACAGGGTGGGCACGGTGGACATGCGAATGTCGATCTCGCGGCCCGCGATGCGCGTCTTGATGCGCCCGTCCTGCGGCTTGCGCCGCTCGGCGATGTCCAGGTTGGCCATAATTTTCAAGCGCGAGATGATAGCCGCCTGCAGCCGCCGCGGGGTGGGGGGTGCTTCGTGCAGGATGCCGTCGATGCGGTAGCGCACCTGCATCCCTTTCTCGAAGGGTTCCACATGCACGTCGCTGGCGCGCTCCTGCACCGCCTGCCGCAAGATCAGGTTGACCAGCTTGACCACGGTCGCTTCGCGCGCCATCGTCTCCAGGTCGCCGATCTCTTCGCTGGAGTCGTCGAGCACCTGCACGTCATCGACATTGGTGTCGGCTATCATGCGGCGGGTGTAAAACTCTTCGACGAAGCGCCGCACTTCCTGCGGCGGCGCGAAAACGAGCTCCACGTCGCGCCCGGTCACCAGCCGCAGGTCGTCCGCGGCGGCGGTGTTGAACGGATCGGCGATGGCCGCGCGCAGCGTGGTCGCCGTCGCCTGCAGCGGCAGCACCTGGTGGCGAAACGCCAGCTCGGTGGGAATCAGCGCGATCGCCTGCAGATCGAAATCGCGCTCGACCAGATGCGCCAGCGGCAGGCCCGCTTGCCGCGCCAGCATTTCCAGCGCTGACTCCTGCGTGCAGAAGCCGAGATTCACCAGAATCTCGTCCACTGTCTGCCCGGTCTCCTGTTGTACGGCTTGCGCCTGACGTAATTGATCGCTGGTTAGCATGGTATCGGTGTGTGCAGTATATTCGGTCAGCATAACGATTCTCCCCATCCGGGGCATAATGTTGCCCATCTATCAGACACAGAAATGGCAACACCGTTGCGCTTTCCTGATGTCGCATACTCACGTATCCTCTCATGATCCAATTTACCGCTATTTGATGAAAAATATATGAAAAGCAAAAAAATCCCGATTCATGCGCTATCATCGGAATAGACAAGGAGGATAATCAGTTGTCCATTTGCTCGCTGGTTTTGCAGTGTCTTTGCCTGCCAATCCTCCCCTTCTCACACATCCCTTCGTTTACCAGCTTATCGATGAATGATGAAAAAGTTATGAAAACCGGGATAGACCGCAGTCGGTGCGCTATAATCAGGATGGATGGGTAAGATAATATGATTCATAGTAGATTTTGGATTTTCGATTGTCCTTCTTACGTAGAGGCGCACGATAGCCACAATTAGGAGCAATCCAAAATCTAAAATTGAACTCCCCGGGTTACCGTTTATGAAAATATTACTCATTGAAGACGACCGCTTGATCCGCGACGTCGTCACACGCGGGCTGGAAGAGGACCGGCTGTATACCGTCGATACGGCGGCGGACGGCTCGGAGGGGCTGCGCATGGCGCTGGAGGCCGATTACGCGGTCATCATCCTCGATTTGATGTTGCCGGGCATCGACGGCTGGCGCATCTGTGAAGAACTGCGCGCCCGGCGTATTCGCACTCCGCTCCTCATGCTCACCGCGCGCGACACCGTGCCGGACCGCGTGCGCGGCCTGGAGATCGGCGCGGACGATTATCTGACGAAACCTTTCGATTTCGACGAGCTGCTCGCGCGTATCCGGGCGCTGCTGCGGCGGGATAAATTGTATAAGGCGCGCGTGTTGGAGATCGACCACCTCCGCATCGACACCGGCACCCGCCTGGTGACGTGCGCGGGCGAGGAAGTGATCCTGACGCCGCGCGAATACGCGCTGCTGGAAGCGCTGGCGATGAACGAAGGCCGCGTGGTCAGCCGCGAGACGATCCAATACCGCGTCTGGAACAACGAAGAGAATACCTCGAACACGGTGGACGTCTACATCGGCATGCTGCGCCGGAAGATCGACGCCGACCACCCGCAACGGCTCATCCACACCATTCACGGTCAGGGTTACATGCTGCGGGCGCCCGCGCGGGAGGAAGCGTCATGAGGATTACCTCGGTTCGCGCGCGCCTGCTGCTGTGGAATATCGGCATGCTGACCGCCATCCTGTTCGTCTTCCTGCTGGCAACGCTGCTCGTTGTGCGCGGCTATCTGCTCACCTCGATTGACCGCCGACTGGTGGGTATGAGCCGCTGGCAGACGCGGATTGTCGAGCATATTGACGATGGCGAGCGCCGCCTGCCTCCGCCGCCCCCGCCGGATAACCGCGAGCGCCGCGGCCTGACTCGAATGTTGCGGATGATGCGCTATTTCGATCTGCACGGGAAAGCCATCACCTTGACCGGCGAGCCGGCGCCGGCGAATGCGGAGGTGGGGCCGCCGTTTGACCGCGCGGCGCTGCGGAAGGCTGCCGCGGGCGCCTTGCTGTTTTCGTTTGCGCGCGACGAAGAAGGACCGGTGCGCGTGCTGACGTTGCCGATGCTGCGCGACAAGAAGCAGATCGGCGTCATGCAATTCGCCGTGTCGTTTGCCGAAGCGGAGGTGATGCTGCACAGCCTGACGCTCATGCTGGTGCTGCTGGTGCCGTGCGCGCTGGTGCTCGCCGGCGTGGGCGGGTATTACCTGACCCGGCAAACATTGGGACCGATCCGGCAGATCGTCGAGGCGGCCGAAAGTCTCAACCCCGATGACCTGTCACAGCGGTTGCCCGTGGTCGGCGCCGACGAATTCGCCCATCTGGCCACCACCATGAACGGGATGCTGGGCCGGCTGGAAGCCGCCTTCACCCGCCTCCGGGAAGTGATCGAGCGCGAGCGGCGCTTCACCGCGGATGCCTCGCACGAGCTGCGTACGCCGCTGACCGCCATCAAGGCCAACACCTCGCTGGCGCTGAAAGGCGAGCGCGCGCCGGAGCAGTATCGTGAAGCCCTGCAGGCCGTCAACCAGGCGGCCGATTCGATGACGCATCTGGTGCAGGATCTGCTCCTCCTCGCGCGCTCGGACAGCGGCCAGTTCGCCCTTACTCTCGAGGACGTGGACCCGCGCGACCTGTTCCGCGGAGCGACGGCGGTGGCCGGCCGCCGGAAAGGCCTTGCATCCGTGCAGATCGATGTCGCCGACGAGGTGGGAATGATCCTGGGCGATCCGCAGCACCTGCAGCGGTTGATTACCAACCTGCTCGATAATGCGCTGCGCCACACGCCGCCTGACGGCCGGATCACCCTGAAAGCCCGCCGGGAAGATGGCGTGATCGTGCTGACCGTCGCCGACACCGGCGACGGCATCGCGCCGGAGCACCTCGCGCACCTGGGAGAGCGCTTTTTCCGCGCCGACCCCTCCCGCGCCCGCCTGCACGGCGGCACCGGCCTCGGTCTCGCCATCTGCCGCAGCATCGTCGATGCCCACCAGGGGATCATGTCCATCGACAGCACCCCCGGCACAGGCACGCGGGTCACGATCGTGCTCCCGGTTGCCGAAGATGCGGAGTGAGTAAACTAGCTCTCAACAGCCCAGCCCTCCGGGGACTGCCCCTCTGCATCCGCCCCCGAACATAGCCGTGAACAGCCCAACCCTCCGGGGACTGTCCCCGCATCTAACGCCCGGCTGTTGAAAACCAGCGCCGCCGCAGGGACTGTCCCCTCTGCATCCGCCCCCGAACATAGCCGTGAACAGCACAGCCTCCCGGGGACTGTCCCCGCATCTAACGCCCGGCTGTTAAAGACCAGCGCCGCCGCAGGGACTGTCTCCTCTGCATCCATTTTACCGCAATGAGATCATGACAACCCCGGCTATTGACAGGCCAAAACGCAAAAGGTACAGTGCTACCAGTATCTCCGTTATCTCTGCGGAAAGGAGCACCAGGATGAAATCCTTTGCCGGTTGCCCGAGTTCAAGTCACCACCCCTGGCTCTTCCCGCTGGCCGCGGTCGTCCTGTGCTGCATCCTCTCCGCTGCCGGCGTCTGCCAGCCTCCACCTCCGGTCGATGTCGCGGGGACGGTGTCCCTTCCGAACGGTGCCCCCGCGGAAAAGGCAACGGTGGAAATCTTCGGCACTTCCGACTGGTCGAAACTCATCGCCGTCATCGGCACGGACGCGGCCGGGCATTTTTCACTGATCCTGCCGCCCGGCAGCTATTACCTGCGTGCCCGGCGCGATACGCTGGTGTATGAACATCCGGAGCCGCTGCAGGTCGGGATGGGCGGCATTGCGACGCCGCTGGAGATCGCGCTGGCGCCGGGCTGCAGCCTGACCGGGAAATTGATTGATGCGTCCACCGGCAAACCACTCGCCGGGGCGCAAATCCTCCTGCGGGATAGAATGAGCGTGACCACCAATGAAGACGGCGCTTTCGACTGCGGAGTGTTGCCTCGGGGACGCTACACGCTGGCGGTGCAAAAGGCGGGATTCGCGTATGCCGTTACCACGGTGAGCGCGGATCGCGATGCCGTGCAGCTTGCGCTGGAGACGAAACCCGAAGGCGTGGTGAAAGGCCGGGTGACGAATACGCAAGGCGAGCCGGTCCCCGGCGCGCGCGTGGGACCACCCGGCCAGTATTTCGACTTTCAGCAGGCGACCACCAATGCCGACGGGGTATATACCCTCTCCGGCTTCGATCCCGATCTACGCATCAGTGAACTGACAGCGTTCGTGGATGGTTATGACTATAGCCGGAAAGGGGGCATCCTCTTCCAGCCCGGGCAGCGGATCATGACCGTCGATTTTCAGCTTAACAAGACGAAGAAGCAGGAGACGCGGGATATCACCGGGCAGGTGAAGGCGGTTGATGGTAAGCCGGTCTTCGGCGCGCGGATTGCCTACGGTTTCGGAGTCTTTTTTGAAGACTACCGGAGCACCACCTCCGACGGAGATGGTAAATATACCCTCAACGGCGTGTCTGCCGCGCAGAGCCTGGTGGCGGTGCAGGCGGATGGCTATGCCCCTGTCTTTCAAGTTGTGAAGGTGAAGGCGAATATGCAGCTCGATTTTACGCTGCCGTCCGGCCACCGGGTCGAAGGGCGAATCGTAGATGAGGATGGCAATCCCCTGGCCGGGTTCCACGTCAGCGCCGGCATACAACCGCCGGAGCTCGATCAGCTTGGCATGTTTCAATGGACCTATGTATTGGAGCCGAAGACTATGACCGATGCAGAGGGCCATTTTCGCCTGGACAGTCTGCCGGCCGGGAAAGTGCTGATCGATGCCTACGGTCCCGGCGATATCCGCCTTGATGCGGTGCCGCTGGCGGTGGACCGGAATGACCAGCGGATCGAAATCCCCAAGCGGCTGCAGGTCTCCGGCACGGTGGTCAGCGCCGTGGACGGCACGCCGATCACCGGCTTCACCATCGGCGACGAGTATCATGAAAAGGGAACCGCCTTCACTACCCCGGACGGCACTTTCACCTTGACGAATACGAGGATGACCCGCGGCGGTAAAATGATGCTAACCGTCGAGGCGCCAGGCTATTGCCGGGCGTACCAGCTTGTTGAAGCGAAGTCGGCGAAAGAGGCCGATCCGACCGGACTGGTGATTCGGCTCAAACCGGCCGTCACCTTTACCGGAACCGTCACCGGGAAAGATACGGGAAAAGTCCTCGATGGTGTGCTGGTCACGGTGCTCGACACTACGCTTTCCGGGGGGATCAGCAGCTTTCGCTGGTCGGAGATCCCTGAGGCCTGGCGCCCGATCTCCGCCCGCACGGATGCCGGCGGGCATTTCCACCTGGATGCGGTGCCGATACGGTATGGAGCCGTATTGCTGGAGAAGGTCGGATATGGTCGGCAACTGCTGCCGGATGTGAATCTCGGCAAGCCGCTACAAATCGGCATGGAACCGGGCGCGACCATCACCGGCAACGCGCTCGACGACACCGGTAAACCACGGACCGATGCCTTTATCGAAGTCAGCACGCCTGATGGCGTGCAGTCGTTTGATACGGATCTTGATGCCGATGGTAAATTCCGAGTGAGCAACCTGGCGCCCGGCGAATATCTCATCAGCCAGACTTACGGAGAGAAAATTCGAAAAATCATCACGGCCACCGCGCATTCCGGTGAGCAGTACCGGGTGGAGTGGAACCAGCCGGGCGAAGCGGTGCTGGAGGGCGTGGTCATGCATCACGGGCAGCCGGTGGCGGGCGCATCGCTGCTGCTGTACCCGGGAAACCAGTCCATGTATGATGCCCTCGGCGAATCGGGCAAGGACGGCGCCTTCCGGCTGGTCGTGCCGAAGACCGGCGAGCATTTCCTGATGATGTCGCTCGGCGAGTGGGGAGCGCCGGACCACGTGGATGTTAAAAGTCTGATCGACATACGACCCGGTAATAACCGTCTGCAGGTCGAACTGCCCGGCGCGCAGGTATCGGGCCAGGTAATCGACCGGACCACCGGTAAACCCCTGGCCGGAGTCTCCCTTAAGGCGTATGCCAAACAGACCGATCTGGAACATTTCGTCCGCGTCTACGATCCCTTCTCCATGTCGCTGACTCCCCGCTGGTTCTCCGTCTCCGGCGCCGTGCGCACGGATGGCGACGGGCGATTCATCCTGCGTAATCTCCACGAGGGTGAGTGGCTGATCGCCTTGAGCAACGACACCGGGGGCGGCATCCCCTCGCAATCCTTCACCGTGGGCAGGGATGAGAAGAAGGAAGTGATGGTGGAGATCCCGCCGGTGGGCACGGTGCATCTCGCTATCATCGATGCCGCCACGGGGAAGCCGATCCCCGATATGGCAGCGATTTGCCTGGACGCGCAGGGGTTCTGGTTCACTCTGGAACGGGCGCGGGGCATGGCCGGCTACGGACCGCAGCTTACCCCGGACGGAAAGATGATCTTCACCAATCTCCCCGCCGGACGCTACCTGGCCTATTCGGCGGGGATGTCTGAAAGTGCGTTCGACTATCCGGTCGCCTCTGTGGCCTTCGAAGTGAAGGCGGGTGAAACAGCGGACGTCATCCTGCCGGTAAAACGGGGCGGGCGGCTGGTGTTCCAGCTCCGGGAAACCGAAGACGACCGGATGCCGGGCAACTTGTGGGTCGGTGTCAAGGTTTCGACGCCGGATGGCAGGCCGGCGCTGGAGGATCACAGCGGGCTCCACCCCGGCGACCGTGTTCCCCTCGGCGGCGAGGCGCCGCGTCGCGGCATCCTGGCATTACGCCCCGGCACGTACGTCATCGATGCGGTGCTGGGGTATGATGTCGGGCGTAATCCGGCAGAGACTTACCGCTGGCGCGGCACGCAAACGATCACCATCGAGGACGGAAAGGATGTCCTGATCGAGATACCGTGATGGATGGAGGAATGGAAGATCGGAAGATTGGAAGATTGGAAGAATGGTTGTTGAGGAATGGGGGAATGTGAGCACAAATCACTCATTCCCCCATTCTCCCTTATCCACCCAACCTTCCATCCTTCCACTCTTCCATATCTTTACGGCGCTGACCAGAGGTAATCACCGTTCGCATTCAACGTGCCGAACAGCGGTGTTTCGTTTTTCATACGGGCCACCAGGCGCGGGTTGGCATCCTTGTCCGACATGCTGAAGACGGCATTACCGTCCCCGTAGACTGACATCAGCGCGCGGATGACGTTGTTCTGGTCGCGCATCTCCAACTCGGAGAAGCCTTCGGGCGAGACGCACAACTGCGTCGTCATGTGGTTCCCATCGTTCCCCATGGCCAGGCTGGGCACGTTTTCATCCGTGACCGTGAGCATGGCCAGTGTGTTCCCCTTCGCGTCGTTCATCGACAAGCCGGGAGCATCCTTGTCCAGGCCGAGATTCACGCGTGTCACTCCCGCCGTATCGACCATCGCCAATTGGGGCACGCCTTTGACGTCTACGCCGAACTGCGCGCGCAGGTCGCCGTTCGTATTGGTGAAGCCTAACCGGCACTCGTCAGTCTTATTCATCCCCAATACGCCGCGCAGCTTTCCGGCCGCATCGAAGTATGACAGGCTCGGTGTCTGGTCGGCCATCAGCCAGTAGCCGGATCGCATCTCCTGCTTATCGTCATAATATTCGAGGCTCGGTGTGTTGTCATCGTCCAGGCGCAGCAGCGCGCGCGTATTTTCCTCCCCGTCGCACAGGCTGACGGACGGATTGTCCTTCTCATCGACATCGAGGTAGTTGCGGATTTTACCCTTCGTATCGAACAGCATGAGATGGGGGGAATTTTTTGAATTGATCCCCAACTGCACCCGCGTCACATCGTCGGCATCCGTCAGAATGACGCTCGGTTCGCCGCCGTCGCCCAGCGCGAACTGCGCGCGGTTGGTGCCTTTGTCGTCGAAGAGGATCAGCGTCGGAGAGTCCTCTGCCATACTCAGACGCGCCCGCACCGTGCCCGCTTTATCCACCAGCTCAAACTTTTTCGCCTGCAGCGTCTCCGGAACGGCGGGCGCCTCCCCCGCCGCCAACGCCGTGTGCGGGCGAGAAAATTGGCCGCCCGCCAGCAATACCAGTCCCAGCACCAGCCCGCAGGCGGCGCCGTGCAACAACACTTTCAGCAACGGGTTCATAAGGATACCTCCATCAAAACTACGGGTCATTCTGTTAATGTAAAGCAAATCCATCCGCCGGAAGCTTCGTGAGAAATTATCGTTCCCCCTTCGGTACCTTCGGCTGGGGAGGGGAGACCTTCGCACGAGAGATTCAGTGATGTATTTACCTCTAATTACTATTCGGTAAACTGGTGAGGAATTCCTCTATTCGCCGAGCGAATGCATAACCGGTTGCCGCGTCCGGGGGCCACCTCTCCCCCAACCGCCATAAGCGTCATGTAACGGATACCGCACGGTATCTCCTGCTCTAAATGCTTTCCGCACCTCTGCAAGCTTCACGAAAATGCGATCCTGCAAAGTTTACAGGTAGAGCGAAGGCTGCTGAGAGCAAGAGCAATAAAACGCAGACGCTTGCTCTATCATGTCGCCTATGGGGAGAGGGGGAGAGGTGGCCCCCGGACATGGCAACCGGTTTCGCAATCACCTCCTCCTTGCCGGCCCTTCGGCTGATTGGCCGACCTGTCCCCACTGCGGTATAATGTGTGGTATCGAGGAGGTTGCCATGCGCATTGCCGATCGTCGCACCTACCTGGCGGACTTGATTGCCGTGATGAATGCCCACTGGCCGGAGAACCGCACCGTGAACGTGGTCTGCCACGGCCATAGCGTACCGTCCGGTTACTTCGCCACCCCCATGGTAAACACATTCAACGCCTATCCGCACCTGCTGCACGCCGGGCTGAAGAACCGCTTTCCCTTCGCGGTGGTAAACGTCATCGTCACCGCCATCGGCGGCGAGAACTCGGAATCCGGCGCCGCGCGCTTCGCGGAGCAGGTGCTCTGCCACCGCCCGGACGTGTTGACCATCGACTACGGCCTGAACGACCGCGGCATCGGCCTGGAGAAAGCGGAGGCAGTTTGGCGGGCGATGATCGAGGCGGCGCTGGCGCAGCAGGTCAAGCTCATCCTGATGACGCCGACGCCTGACGCCACCCAGCGCCCGGACGTGCCGGCGGAGACCCGCGAGGTATTGCAGCAGCACGCCGTGCAGATTCGCCGCCTGGCCGCGGACTACGGCACCGGCCTGGTGGACAGCCTGGCCGCCTTCGAGGAATATATGCACGCGGGCGACCTGTCTGACCTGCTCTCCTGGAGCAACCACCCCAACCGCGCCGGGCATGACATCGTCGCCTGCGAGTTGCTGCGCTGGTTTCCGATGGGATAATATCTCACTGAGGGAAATTCTCTGCACCGTGTCGAGAAAATCAATCCGTGACCTGAATTTCCCTCATGAGATACCAACAAGACCAGATCCGTGAACCAAAAGACAGGATCGTTATCATAAGTTATAAGCTTTTTGGTTCCGACTCTGCCGGTTTGGGAAAGTGGTGAGTGGCTAGTGACCGAATAACCGAAGAGTTTTACCGGTATCAAGCAACTAATCACTAATCACTTTTACCATGATTTACTATCTGTCTCTATTGCTGGGCGTGTTATTTGCCGGCGTGGGCGGCGAGTTGTTCGTGCGGGGCACGGTGGGATTGGCGCGTTGGGCGCGGCTATCGGCAGGCATTATCGGCGCGACGGTGGCCGCCTTCGCCACGTCCAGTCCGGAGCTGTCGGTAGGCATCAACGCCGCGCTCTCCGGCACGCCGGATATTTCCTTCGGCGACGTATTGGGCAGCAACATCATCAATGTCGCACTCATCCTCGGCCTGGTGCTACTCATCGGACCGCTTCACTGCACGCGGCGCGCGGTACAGCGCGACTACCCGGCCGCGCTGCTGGCGCCGGTGGTGATCGGTGTGCTGGCGATTGATGGCCGGTTATCGCGCATCGATGGGTTCATCCTGCTGGTGGTGTTTCTGCTGTGGATCATGGCGGTCATCGTCGAGTTGCGCCGGCAGCGCAGCGCAGTCAGTGAAGTGCTCGGAGAATCGCGTGGATGGCTGGTCTCGCTGCAGGCACTCACCGGATTAGGCCTGCTCATTGCCGCCGGCCGCCTGATCGTCTTCGGGGCCACCGGCGTCGGTCGATCTTTCGGCCTTGCAGAATTCATTATCGGCGCGGTGATCGTCGCCGTCGGCACCTCGGTGCCGGAGCTGGCGACGGGTGTGATCTCAAAAATCCGCGGGCACGAGGAAGTCGGCATCGGCACCCTCTACGGCAGCAATATCTTCAACAGCCTGCTCATCCTGGGCGTGGTTGCCGTAATCTCCCCCTTCACTTTCCCCGCGCGCGAGATTATGCCCGCGCTGTTCTTCAGCACCGTCACCGTCGCCCTCACCCTGCCTACCCGCGATGGCGCCATCCAGCGCTGGCGCGGCTTCCTGCTCCTCGCGCTGTATGCCCTGTATCTCGTTGTCACCTTCAGCCGGACGAATCGTTGACAGTGGATGTAGGATTGTCCCCTCTGCATCCGCTTCCGAATCTAGCCGTGAATAGGCCAGCCTCCCGGGGACTGTCCCCGCATCTAATGCCCGTCGAAGAAGACTAGCGCCGCTGCAGGGATTGTCCCCTCTGCATCTGTTTCTGAATTTAGCCGTGAATAGGTCAGCCTTCCGGTGAACGTCCCCCGCGTTTAGTCAGCGCTTGGGTTCCCTTCTTAACGAAAACTTAATCCATTTTTTACCAATAATATGATTAATATAAAAGAATAATGGGTATATGTAATGTATCTGTTCTTCCGGTGCCATACTGACCGTTTCACCTCTGACCCGCCGCCGAGGTGTCTGCCACCGGGTCGGGGCCGGTAAAGTCGGCATTTGCGGAATACACCTTGTTGACCCCGCAAAACACCGCAAAAAGCCGTAAAATATCTCGTGCTACGTAAAGAGGGAGATGGTCATACGGGATCACTCGCTATTAGGGTTCACCCCGCAAAATGCCGCAAAATCCTGCAATAATTAACGATTCGTTCAGTAAAATGTTGCACGTGCCACAGTGACATAACATATAAGCGACTCATCTTTTCGCCCCCTTTTCCTCTATATTCTCGACAGCCTGCAGAGAAAAAGGCCGTTTTTTGTCACATTTTGACACATTCTGACACATTGCAGTCATCCGGGTTCCGGCTCCGCCGGGTTAGGTAGTAAGTAGTAAGTAGTGAGCCCCGGCGCGACCATGCGCCGGGGCTCATCACTCACCACTCACTTATCACTAATAACTACTCACTACTCCTTCCTCGCGATTACCGCGGGCGGGAGGATCAGGCCGCCGTTGCCGTTGATGCGGAGGACAACCAGGTTCTCGCCCTTATGGAAGAGCCCGGGCGCGTCCACGATCAAGCCGGTGCGCCCCCAGGCTGTCACGTCACCGCGCGTTGCGAAGCCGGCGTATTTGCCATTCACCCAGACCCACGCTTCCTGCCCCTTGAGATACGGCAGCAGCAGGGCGACATTGCCCGCGGGTTCGGTTGGCAGCGTCACCCGCGACCGATACCAGGCCAATCCGGAATAGCGATCGCCCTCCGGCGTGACGAAGCCTTGATCGTACCAGGACAATTTCGTCGAAATCAGTTTCCCGCCGAATTTTGCATCGGGGAGATACCACTGGTGAACAACGCCGATCTTCCCCGGATCGGTGCGCGCGTAGGCTGTCTCCGGCAGCACGGCCAGCAGCGTGCCCTTCGTGCCGTCCATCCACGCGGCCAACTCCTGCATCA
>Ga0172369_10004002_pt1 | contig 19066 bp, 21 predicted proteins | sample LakKiv25m_FD_114539 | JGI IMG/M metagenome (GOLD analysis project Ga0172369, IMG submission 114539) | Freshwater microbial communities from Kabuno Bay, South-Kivu, Congo - kab_022012_11.25m | ecosystem: Environmental > Aquatic > Freshwater > Lake | place: Democratic Republic of the Congo...
CTCCGTGGGCGTGTCCTCGACCAGCACCTCCACGTCGTCGGCGGGCAGCTCCAGCCGGCCCTCCACGACCAGGCGCCCGCCCGGCTCGGCCGTCTTGGGCGTCGCCGCGAGCGCCACGGCGCGGGCCGCGATCACCACCACCTGGACGGCGTAGGCGCCGGACACGACCCGCGACGCGCCGAAAACCGCCGGCTGTTCGGAGGGCCACACGATGCCCGTCAGGTGCTGGCGGAAGAACTCGTCGGCGGAGGTGTCGCCTTCGGAGACGGCGCGCGTGTACCCGACGAGCTCCGCGGCGACGCCGGCGTGCCAGACGAGCTGCTCGACGACGGGATCGGCCAGATCGCGCTGCTCGGCGAGCCAGACGTGCCCGACGAGCTGCGCCACGCCGTCCAGCGCGGGCTCGTGGTGCACGCGGGCGCGGGACGCCTCGGGCACGAGCGACAGGAGCTGGTCGGCCAGCGGCGCGGCCCGCGCGGGGCCGGCGGGGCCGCCGTACGAGGGCTTGGCGATGCGCCGCGCGACTTCGCGGCTGCTCTCGGGCAGTTTCTCCAGCGGTGTCGCGACGCGGCGCACGCACGCGGCGCTGGACAAAAGCGCGATTCCGATCGGCAGCCACATGCGCACGGAAACCTCCCCGGGGCGGTGCCCGACTCGCGAGGCGCCAGGATACCCCGGGCGGCGCGGCAGGCGAATCCGATCGCCGCCGGCCTTGCGGCATGCGAGCATCCGGCGCGCCGGCCCCGGGGGACCGGCGCGGAGGATCGGATGGATCGCCTGGGCCGTTCGCTCGACATCGCGCTGGTCGTGTTCGGAGTGCTGGGGCTGGCGGTGCTCGCGGCGCTGTGGGCCGCGCCGCCGCTGCGCGTGGGCGAAGGACAGCTCCGGACGCTCGCCTACGCACTGGAAACGCTGGATTTCAAGACCTGGCTCGTCGCGGGCGTGCTCCTCACGTGGCTGGTGCCGGTGGCGCTGGGGCTCCTGTGGCGGCGCTCGCGTGCGCTGGGGTTCCAGCACGATCGGCTCAGCGACGCGCTGGACCGCCTCACGCACCTGTCGATGCCGGTGAAGGTGGACGTGGACACCCGCGTGCCGGTGCGCGTCGCGGAGCCGCTCGCGGTGCCCGTGGAGCTGGACACGCGCATCGACCTGGACCAGGACGTCCACGTCGAGGTGCAGGTGCCGGTGCACGCGGAAATCCCCGTGGACACCGAGGTCGAGACGCAGGTGCCGATGATCGGAGCGGTTCGCGTCCCGGTGCGCGCCCGCATTCCCGTGGATCTCGTGCTGCCGGTGAACGGCACGGTGCGCGTGCGGGCGCAGGGCATTCCGGTGCAGGTGCGCGAGGTCGCGCGGGTGCGACTGCCGGAGTTCGACCTGCCGTTTTCGGCGCGCCTGGACACGCGCGTGGAACTGCTGGCCGGGCTCGCGGGCGACGAGGAGACGCCGCCTGCAAGAACCACCCCGGCGCCGGTTTGACACCCGCGCCGTCCCCGCGCTCTACTCCCGGTTCCGGGTCGGGTGATGACGAAGATCATCGGCATCGTGCAGGCGAAGGGGGGTGCGGGCCGTTCCACGCTCGCCACCAACCTCGCCGCGTCGCTGTCGGCCTCGCACCGGGTCGCGCTGGTCGACTGCGACCTGCCTCAGGGCACCAGCTCCTCGTGGTTTGCCGCGCGCCAGGCCGAGGTCCCGGCGGACAACCTCGTGCTCGCCGCCGTGCGCACCCACGTCGAGCTGGTGCGCGAGGTCGAGCGCCTGGCGTCCTCGTGCCGGTTTGTCGTCGTGGACGCTCCGCCGCGCGCCGCCGAGCTGACGCGTGCCATCCTGATGCTCGCGAATCTGTGCCTCGTGCCGCTCGGGGCGAGCGCGGCAGAAGTGTGGGCCACGCAGGATCTGCTCTCGGTGGTGCACGAGGCGAGAAAGCGCCGCCCGGGTCTGGACGCGCGCCTCGTCTGGACGCGGTTCCGGGCGAACACCCGCGAGGCGCGGGAGCTGAGCGACGCAGCGCCGCGGGAGCTGGATCTGCCGGAGCTGCGCGCGCGCCTCGGGTACCGGGTCGCCTACAGCGAGGCCCTGGGCCGCGGACTCTCGGCCGAGGAGTGGCTGGACGGCACCGCGGCCGACGAGGTGCGCGCCCTCGTGGCCGAGGTGCGCGGCCTGCTGCGGGAGAAAGCCGCATGAGCCGGACACGCACCGTCCCCCGCCTCGCCAAGCCGGTCCTGGACGCGAAGGCCGCCCTGGAATTCGCCGAGGCCGCGCCCGAGGCGCCCGCGGCGCCGACGGCTCCCGACGCGAAGGCGCGAAAGGGCGTCGTGCGCGTCCTGGTCGAGCTGCCGGCGGACCTGTACGAGAAGCTCGCGCACGCCGCGCGCCGCAAGGGGAGGACCCCCGCCGAGGCCGTCGCGAAGCTGGTCCGGAAGCACCTCGGATGAAGGATGAGGGATGAGGGCCTCGCGACACGGCCGATTCGTGCGCCGGAACGCGGTGTTCCGCGCGACGACAGCGTGATCCGCACGATTTCCAAGCGGTGGTGCATTCGCAGGGGCACAACATGCTGGAATCCCGAGCTTTTTTCGGCGGCAGAGGGAATATTCTCATGAAAATCCTCCCCCGCGGACGGATTCTCCTGCGATTCCGCGGACTTGGGCGTGGTCGATCCGCACCACGGCTTGGAAACGATGCGAATCGCGATCAGGACGCGCGGATTCCCGGCGAACCGGGCCGAATCCGACACCGGCTCGCCGCGGGGGGCGACCTCGGGCTTGACGGCGCGTCAAGGCGGCCCTACGCTTCGGTTCCATGACCGCGGACGAGGCGCGGGCGCTCGACGAGATCCACCGGTGCGCGGCCGCCGGATTGGATCGCTACACGTCCCACGCCACCCGGCGGATGGACGAGCGTGGCATCAAGCGTTCCGACGTGCGGCACGCCGTCTCGCTCGCGACCCGGTGCGCGGCCCAGGAGAACGGGTGCTGGCGGGTGCCGGGCCGGGACCGGGCCGGCGACGAACTGACCGTAGTCGTGGCGCTGGTTCAAGGAGTGCTCGTCATCACCGCGTACTGAGGAGGAACCATGCGCTGCTACCTCTGCAAGTCGGGCGAACTGGAGAGCGTCGTCATCGAGGAGGGGCGCACGTTCGCCGGGCGTCGCCTTTCGGCCATGGTTCCCGCCGAGCGCTGCCCGAGCTGCGGGGAATCCTACATCACGGGCGATGACCTCGAAGCTTTCGAGAACACGCTGGCTGCGGAGCTCGCGTGCGGCGAGCCCTCGGGCGCCGCCTTCAAGTTCCTGCACAGCTTGCTCGGGATGAAGGGCGTGGAGCTGGCGGAGCTGCTGGACGTGGCGCCGGAGACGGTCTCGCGCTGGGAGCACGACAAGCTCCCCGTCGACCGCGCCCACTTCGCGCTGCTGGCGTCGATGGTGCTGGACCGCGCCGAGGGCCGCACGACCACGCTGGACCGGCTGCGCGCGCTCGCCCAGCCGGGGCCGCGGCCCAGCGTGGTGCGGCTGGTACCCAAGCCGGCGTAGCGTCCCGTGCATCCGCGGGTGGCGCATGCTCCCGCGATCGGTGTTGGATCGGCCGGCGCGCGCCCCGCGCGCGGACGGAGGACCCGTGAGCGGAGTGCTGCCCGCCCTGCTGCTGGCCGCCGCGGCGCCGGTCGGCGACGGGCTCGACGCGATGCGCGAGCAGATCCTGTTCGAGCCCGTGTACCAGACGGAAATGCGCGTCTACGAGGCGGGGCCGGAGCAGGCGCCCGCGGTCGTGCTCGTACACGGCATCGGCGACGCCGGGGCCCGCGACTGGCTGCCGGTCGTACCCGCGCTGGCGGCGCGCTTCCGCGTGATCATGCCGGATCTGCCCGGATTCGGGCGCTCCGAGAAGCCCAACACGCAGTACACGACCGAGGGCTACGCGACCGTCCTCAAGTACCTCGCCGACGCGCTCGCGATTCCGGGCCCGTTCGCGCTCGCCGGACACTCCATGGGCGGCATGGTGGCGCTGCGCTACGCCGCGACCTGGCCGCGCGACGTGCGGCGCCTCGTGCTGGCGGACGTGGCCGGCATCCTCAGCCGCGAGGCCTTCGCGCGCGCCATGGCGGGCCCCTACGGCGACATGCCTGGCATCCGGGGCATCTTCCGCGGCTCGGTGGGGCTCCCGGGCGGCTTCGACGAGGAGGAGATCGTCGGCAGTCCGAGGCTGCGAACGCGCATCCTCAAGGCGAACCCGTCGGCCATCGTCGCCATCACGATGCTGCTGGACGACTTCACGCGGCTGATTCCCCGCGTCGCCGCCCCGACGCTCGTCGCCTGGGGCGTGCGCGACCAGGTGGCCCCGCCGCGTACCGGGAGACTGCTCGCGGCGAGGCTGCCCGATGCCCGGCTGGAGACGCTGGACGCCGCGCACGTGCCCATGGACGACGCGCCCGAGGCGTTCGGCGCGCTGCTCGTGCGCGAGTTCGGCTCGCCGCCGCCGCCCGCGCCCGAGCCGCCGGCGCCGCTGAACTCCGACCGCTTCGGCCGCTGCGCCGACCGCAGGGATCCGGTCTCCTTCCGGGGCGACTACGACCGCATCGAGATCTCGGGCTGCCCCCTGGTCGTGCTGGACCACGTGCGCGCGCGCAGCGTCGACATCCGCAACTCGACGGTGCAGATGGACACGAGCGAGCTGGCGGGCGATCTTCCATTGAATATCGTACACTCGCGGCTGGAGGCGACGGGGTGCCGGGTGGAGGGACGCGTCGCGATCCGGCTCTCCGACAGCCGGCTGGACCTCGCAGGCGTGGACATCGTGGGGGGCGAGGCGGCGGTGCGATCGGAGGACCGCGCGTCGATTGTCTTCTCGGTGTCGAACGTGCGCTCGCCGCACGGTTCCGGCCCGCGCCACGGTCCGGTGCAGATTGCTCCCGACCGGCCGCTGTGACGCGCGCTGCATGCCCGGCGGGCGAATGCCCTGCGTCGTACATCGGCGGTGCCGCTCGGTTCGCTTCCGTTGACGCGGCGGCCGGAAGCTGTATGAATGCGCGGCCATGCGTCCTGCCGCACGCCTCCGTCCGTCCGCCTTCCTGCCGCTGCTGGCGGCAGCCGCCGCCTGCGGCGCGCCCGGGAAGGGCCCGTGGATGACGCCCGGGGAGGACTGTCTCGCCTGCCACGGCGCGTCGCGCACTGCCCAGCGCGTCTGGAGCGTCGGGGGCACGGTCTACGACGTCGGCGGCCGGACCGTCGCCGGGGCGCGCGTCGTGGTCACGGACGCCGGCGGGAAATCGCTCACCATGACCAGCAACGGCGAGGGCAATTTCTACACCGCCGAGCCGCTGGCGGAACCCCTGCGCGCCATCGGCATCCTCCACGAGGGCCGGCAGCAGGACATGCCGATGCCGGCGGGGGACCCGCCCCTCGGGGCGTGCAACGGCTGCCACTCGCCCGGCGGAGCCGCCCGGTCGAGGATCCTGGTCCCGGTTCCCTGAGCGGCTCGGAGGCAGTTTGCGCATCCAAGCGGCCGTCATTCCTCTGCTTTTGGCGGCGTGCGGCTCGCCGCCGGTGATGGGCGGAGTGCCCGCCGACTACCGGGCGCCGGGCGGCACCTCCGACTCGGGCGCAGGGCTGCCCTGCGACGTGGCGCGCCTGCTGCGCACGAACTGCAGCACCTGCCACTCCCGCCCACCGACGGGCGGCGCGCCCCAGGCGCTGCTCACCCGCGACGACCTGCTCGCGCCCTCGCCGTCGGAGCCGGGCAAGACGAACGCGCTGGCGTCGCTGGAGCGCATGCAGAGCGCGGCGCGGCCGATGCCTCCGTCGGGACTGCTGCCGGCCTCGGACGTCGGCGCTTTCTCGGCCTGGGTCGGGGCGGGAACGCCGGCGGGCACCTGCGGCGCCGACGGCGGCACGACCGATCCGCCCGCGCAGTGCACCAGCGGGTCGTACTGGAGAGGCGGCGAGAACGCGAACATGGCTCCGGGCCGCGCGTGCATCGCCTGCCATGCACAGGAAGACGAAGGACCGCGCTACACGATCGCCGGGACGCTGTATCCGACGCTCCACGAACCCAACGACTGCAACGGCACCCCGGCGGCGACGGTCGTGGTGACGGACGCGAACGGCCAGACCTACACGCTGCGGCCAGCCGCTTCCGGCAACTTCGCGTACCGCGGCGCCATGCGCTTCCCCGTCCGCGTGAAGGTGACGTCCGGGACCGCGGAGCGGCCGATGATCGCGCAGCTCGCCGCGTCGCCGGTGGACTGCAACGCCTGCCACACCCAGTACGGGACGCAGGGAGCGCCGGGGCGCATCCGGGTGCCGTGAGGCGGCCGCCGCCTACTCCCGCCAGCGGAACAGCAGCCGGTTCATGCCGTCGATGGCGCGGTCGATCACTGGCCTCATGCGGCCGGTGTATGCTGGCAATGGAAGGAGCGGGCGCCCGCGACATGGCCGAGACGACATCCCGACGCGAACAGTTGCGTGCCCTCAAGCTGTCGAGCGAGGGCTATGGACAACTCTGCCGGCTGGTGGACCTGGGAACACTGCAGCCATCGGCAAAGCAGGCCGTCGACGGCCTGTACCGGGAGATTGCCGACGCCCGCTTCGCCCTCGCCGAGGCGCGTATTCGGGAGGCACGCCTGCTCGCATCGACGTCTTCTCGCGCCGCGATCTGCGCCGCATACTACGCGATGTATCACGCAGGTCGTGCCGCGCTCCTGATCGTCACGAAGGGCGAGGTCGATGACAAGGGCAAGGTCGAGGTGCAGCTCGGGAAGCAATTCGGCCAGGAGTTCGCCGAGCAGCTTGCAGCGCGGCGGGGTGAGCGGAACGACGCGGAATACGATCCGCTCGCCGATCTCTCGGGACGGGAAGACGACTTGGCAGCGCGCCTGGACCAGGCAGAGCAGTTTGTGTTGGCGTGTCGAAAGAAGGTGGCCCCATGACCGTCATTGCCCTACCGACAAGTCCGCTGCCGGACGACGACCTGCTCAGTTGGGTGCAGGAAGCCATGACGCGCCTGTTGGGCATGCCGGGCGCGGTGCGCTCGGTCCGCGTCGAGCGGTATCCCGGCGAGAGGATGGTCATCATCGACGTACAGCCGTCCTTCTTGGATAGCGCACGCACCGTGGCCCAGCTTCTCCGCCTCGAGCTTGTGAAGGCCGAGCCGTCGGCCGGTCTGTTCGTCCGTTAGGCTGCCGTCGTCGCCGACCGGGGCTGCTCGCGTTCCGCCAGGAACACCGTCGCGCCCGGACGCGGTCACTCCCGCCATCGGAAAAGCAGCCGGTTCATGCCGTCGATGGCGCGGTCAGTCACGAGTCCGATGAGCCCCACCACGAACAGCCCCGCCAGCGACCAGTCGGGCCGCGTCGTGCGCCAGGCCGAGGCGAAGATCGCCCCCAACCCCCCGGAAGGATTCACGATTTCCGCCAGGATCACGTAGGTCCACGCGATGGCGTTGAGCGTGCGGAAGCTGTCGAACACGGTCGGCATCGCCCCCGGCACCAGCACCGTCCAAACCGCGCGCGGCCTTGAGGCCCCCAGCGTGAGCGCCGTCTGCACCAGCTCGTCGGGCACCGCGCGCACCGCGTCCACCACCGCCGGCAGCAGGTACACGAACGTGCCCAGGAACAGGAACGCGATCTTCTCCGGCTCGTCGATGCCGAACCACGCCACCAGCAGCGGGATGAAGGCGCTGATGGGCATGTAGCGCAGTGGCGCCAGCAGCGGGTCGAACAGGCGGAACACCGGGTCGAACGCGCCCATGAGGACGCCCAGCGGCAGCGCGAGCGCCGCGCTCAGCCCCACCGCCAGCAGGATGCGGCGCGTGGACACGAGCGTCGCGTTGCCGAGGCCCTCGTCGAACCACAGGTGCAGCAGCGCCTTCAGAGTCTGCACCGGCCCCGGCAGAATGAGCGGGCTCGCCTCCAGAGGCCCGGTCGCCACGACCCACGCGCCCAGCGCCGCCGCCGGCAGCACCACCAGCAGCACGGGACGCAGCCGGCCCGGCACGGGCTCCCGGAGGTTGAAGAGCGAGCCCTTTCTCATGCGGTCACCAACTCGGCTTTCGACTTTCGGCGTTCGACTTTCGGAAAAACCCCGGGACCGCTGCCTCGTGCTCTTCCGAAAGTCGAAAGTCGAAAGCCGAAAGCCGGTTTTTCACTCCGCGTTGAGCACGACCTTGATGTCCGTGCGCCGGTTGAGCGCCCGGCCGTCCTCGGTCTTGTTCGAGGCAATCGGATTGGTCTGTCCGCGCCCCAGCGTCACGAATCGGGCCTCGGGGAAGCCGAACTGGTCCATGAGGTACTTGCGCACCGCGTCGGCCCGCTTGCGGCTCAGCGCCAGATTCAGGTCCGCACTGCCGCGGTCGTCCGTGTTGCCCTCCACCTGCAGGCGCGTGTTGCCGAACGACGTCATCGTCTCGCCCAGCGCGTCCAGCACGAAGAACGACCCGCTCATGATCTCGTCGGAGCCCGTCATGAAGTGGATGGAGAGGCTCTTGTTCACGATGGCCCGCTGCTTCGCCTTGGGCGCCTTGTCGAACTTGAACTCCTCGACGACCTTCTGATCCGGGTAGTCGGCGCCCAGCGAGGCCACGAAGCGCGAGTCGGCCCAGTCGCGCGCCTCCACCGCCTTCGTGACCACGCCCTTCTTGCGCCAGATGACGAACGCCGAGTTGAACAGCGACTCGAAGTGGGCCCGCGATCCCGTCAGGCCGTAGAAGAGCGCGTTGTCCGCGAAGTGCGTGAGCTTCAGCCCCGAGAGCATGCCGCTCACGTCTTCGGGCGCGAGCTTCAGGGCCTTGCCCACCAGCGCCCAGGTTCCCTGCGGATCGGCCTTGATCATGTCGATGCCGTCGAACCATCCGTGCACGAACGCGCGCACCGCGCCCGGCGCCTCGTCGATCACCTGCTGGCGCGCCACGAGCGTGTCCGCGATGATCGCCGTCGCCGTCGCAGTCGACACCAGGATGTGCGCGTCGTCCGGACGCGCGGCCACGGAGCCCGAAAGGTCCGGCTCCCACGTCACCGCGGCGTCCACCTTGCCGGCCTTGAACGCCGCGGCCGCCAGCGGCGCCTCGGCCGTGAAGACCAGATTCTTCTCGATTTCGGCTCGATCCTGCGGGGTCAGGCCCGACTGAGCCAGCAGGTACAGGAGCAGCCAGTGCGACGGCGTGTACTGCGTGGTCGCGATGCGCTTTCCCTTCAGATCCTCGACCGAGTTGACCGCCTTCAGCGACACGATGCCGTCGCCGCCGCGCGACCAGTCCTGCATGAGGACGCTCTTCGCCCTGACGCCCTGCTCCGCCAGACGCGAGGCCTCGTTCGCCCACGAGTCCACGGTGTCCCACATGAGGTCGACGTCGCCGCGCAGGAACGCCGCGAGCTTCGCCGCCGGGTCCTCGATGAGCACGAATTTCACGTCCATGCCGTACTGCTTCGCGTAGTGGCCCCTCGGATTCGAGTCCAGGCCGCCGTTGGCGACAATGCCCGGCGAGTGGCCGGCCCACGTGTTGATCGCGACGACGAGCGGCCGCGCGAGCTTCGCCTCTCCCAGCGCTCCGGCGGCGCCCACCGCGACCGTCTTGGGCGTGTTGCGGCCCGCCTGCGGATCGAGCGCCGCGAAGTCGTCCTTGGTGACCCCCGTCGGCGCGGGCGCCGCCGGCGCGGCCTGCGCCGGCTTGTCCGAGGCCCACTGGCGCATGTCGCCGCCGTAGCGCCGGTACGCGATGTAGCCCGCGGCCGCGAGAATCGCCGCCGCCAGGAAGAGTTTGCCGAGGGGGGTGAGCCGCATGATTCGTCCGCCTTCCGGGGCGCCGGCCCCGTGCTAGGTCGTGGGGCCGCGGGCCGGTTTCGGCTGCGCCGCGCCTCCGAAGAATTCCGCCACGCCGCGAAGCTGCGACTGACGCTCGCGCACGTCCCAGGCGAGCGTTTGCTGCGCGGCCTGTCTTTCCGCGAGCGCCTTCGCGATGCGTTCCTGTTCGGCGCGCAGCTCCGTCAGGCGCTTTTCGGTCGCCTCGACGCGCGCGCGCAGATCGTCCTCGCCGATTTTCAGATACGTGCCGAGGGCGTCGGCGGCGCGCACGGCCGCCTGCACGAGCCGCTCGGGCGCGATGCCGAACGAACGCAGCGTGCCCTCGACGATCTGGCGCCGCAGCGCGATCGGCGTTTCGGGCGGCAGCGTCTTGAGCAGTTCCTCGGCGCGGGCGAGCCGGTCGCGCTCCTCGTCGGCCATGCCGGCGCTCTTGAAGATGCCCGGATAGTCCGGCACGCGGTAGCCGGCGGGGGGCGCCGGGCGCCCCGGGGCGGAGGAAGCCCCCGGAGCGGCCTGTGGCGCGGCCGCGGGGACCGGTTCCGGCGCCGCGGGGGGCGGGGAGGCCGGCCCCGGGGCGGGCTCCGATGCCGCTTCCGCCGCAGCGGAGGCGTCCTCGTCGCGCTCGACGAACAGGCCCAGCAGGCGCTTTCCGATGCCGCCGCGCCGGTCGTCCGGCGTTTCGTCTTCCGCGGGCGGCGCTTCGCTGTCGGTCATGACTCGGCTCCCCGGTGGCGGCGGGATCTACGCGCACGCGGAGGGCGGGGTCAAGGCGGCGGCCCTTCTCGCCGCTCCCGGTTTTCGGCTGCCCGCAGGAAGGAGCCCGGCACGAACGTACCGGGACACGAGGCAGCCGTCAGTCTCGCCGGTGCGTGCGACGTCTCGCCGCGGCGCCCCCGCCCGCCTGCCGCCGAGCGATTCGGCCGGCGGCAGTGCCTGCCCCGGCAGTTCCGTGCCGGGCTCCATCCCGCGGCCCCGCGGCGTCCGGGCGGAGATCGGGACAGGTGCGTTTGCCGCGCCGCGGCCGCGCCGGCGTGCGATGGTAGGCGCCGCGGAGCGCCCGGCTCCGGCGGGAGGCGGCTTGTCCGACACCATCCGGCAGCGCGTCGAGCGGCTGGAACTTCCCTTCGACGAACGCGGCTACGACCCCTGGGGCATCTCGCGCCGGCACCTCGGCGTCTTCTACGGCGCGCTGGGCCTGCTGCGGCGCTACTTCGACGTACACGTCCACGGCATCGGCAATGTCCCGCCCCGCGGGCGCGCCATGCTCGTGGGCAACCACTCCGGCGGCATCGCCATGGACGGCGCCATGGTCATCGCCTCCGCGTTCTTCGACATGGACCCGCCGCGGCTCGCCCAAGGCATGGCCGAGAAGTTCATCAACCGCTTTCCCGTCGCCTCCGTGTGGGCCAGCCGCACCGGCCACTTCACCGGCCTGCCCGAGCACGCCCAGCGCCTGCTGGAGGAGGACCGCCTGCTGCTCGTGTTCCCCGAGGGCGCGCACGGCACGGCCAAGCTCTTCCCCGAGCGCAATTCGCTCGTGCGCTTCGGCACGGGTTTCCTGCGCCTCGCGCTGGAGACGAAGACGCCCATCGTGCCGTTCGGCTTCGTCGGAGGCGGCGAGGCCATTCCCACGGTGCGCAACCTCACCGCCGTCGGCCGCCTTTTCGGCGTGCCCTACGTCCCCGTGACCCCGTGGATCGCACCGCTGCCGCGTCCGGTGCGCATGGACATCCGCTTCGGCGCCCCCATGCACCCGGAGGGCACCGGCGCCGAGGACGACGAGCGCGTGCAGAAGCAGGTCGACGAGGTGCGCGACGCCATCGCGCGGCTCATCGACGAGTCGCTCCTGGAGCGCGGCGAGAAGCCGGCGCACGCCGCGGAGGCGCCATGAGAATCCTCGTGCCGGGCATCGCCGGCGGGCTCGCGCGCCACGTGGCGCTGCACCTCGTGCAGGCGGGCCACGAGGTCGCGGGCCTGGACGCCCGTCCGTGGAAGGGCGCACCGGACGCCATCCGCATACATTCAATGGACATCCGCAAGCGCGCGGCGGAGGAGGTCTTCCGCCGGTTCCGCCCGCAGTGCGTCGTGCACATGGCCACGGTGCCGGCCAACGCGGCCGACCCCGAGGAGCGCTACCGCATCAACCTGGGCGGCACGCGCGCGGTGTTCGAGCACGCGGCCGAGTGGGGCGTGGAGCACGTGGTGTTCGTGGGGCGCCACACCTACTACGGCGCCGACGCGGACTCGCCGCTCTACCACACGGAGAGCGAGCCGCCGGTGGCGCTGGGGAGCTGGCCGGAGCTGGCCGACCTCGTGGCCGCGGACCTGTACGCGGCGACGGCGCTGTGGCGGCTGCCGCGGATGACGACGACGGTGCTGCGGCTCGTGTACACGCTGGGCCCGTCGGGGCACGGCACGCTCGCGTCGTTCCTGCGCTGGCGGCGCGTGCCCATGTCGCTGGGGTTCGACCCGCTGTTCCAGTTCCTGCACGAGGACGACGCCGCGGCGGCGGTGGCGCTGGCGGTGGAGAAGCGGCTGTCGGGCATCTACAACGTGGCGGGGCCGCAGCCGCTGCCGCTGTCGGCGATCGTCCGCGAGGCGGGGCGCAGGCCCGTGCCGCTGCCGGGCTTCCTGCTGCGGCGTCTGGTGGGCCGCGCGGGGCTGCCGGGGCTCGCGCCGGGCGCGCTCGTGCACATCCGATACCCCATCGTCGTGGACGCCGCGGCCTACGCGCGCGCGACGGGCTTCCACCACCGCTGGGACGAGCTGCGCACGGTGCGCTCGTTCGCGGAGGCCTTTCCCGCGCCGGGATAGGGCCTTCGGGCATCGACTCCGAGCGCGGGCAGCCCCGGCGGTGCACGGTCCGAGCCGGGGCCCGAAGCCCGGCGGCCCGGTCCCCTTGGCGGGGGCCGGGCCGCGGCGGTTGCCGATTCCTGCGAGGGCGCTAGGCGACCTTGCGCACGTTCGCCGCGCTCAGGCCCTTGGGGCCCTTGGTCACGTCGAACTCGACCTTCTGCCCCTCGGCGAGGCTGCGGAAGCCGTCCGCCTGGATCGCCGAGTGGTGGCAGAACACGTCGGGACCGCCGTTGTCCTGCGTGATGAACCCGAAGCCCTTGGAGTCGTTGAACCACTTCACCGTACCGGTAGCCATCACAACTGTCCTTCGTGTTCGCCCGGCCACCTGCCGGGCGGTCTCTGCGTATCGGGAGGATCGCCGAGACGGCGCGCACAGTGGGCGGGAAGCGGGCGAAAGTCAAGCAAATCCGCAGGCACCCCCCGGGCGCACCGTGCCGGGCGCCCTCCGGCGGGAGGCGGCGCCGCCGCAGGGCGGACGGGGAGCCCGGAGAAACGCATCGGGCGGGGCGCCCCGCGAGGCACCCCGCCCGGCGCGGAAAGCCGTCCTACTTCTGCGCCGTCATCGCGGCGACCTCGGCCGCGAGGTCGGCGGTCTTCTTCTCGATGCCTTCGCCCAGCACGAAGCGCGCGAAGCGGCGCACGCTGATGTTCTCGCCGATGGTCGCCACCGCCTCGGTGACGAGCTGCTGCACGGTCTTCTCGCCCTTCTCGTCCTTGATGAACACCTGCTCCAGCAGGCACGTCTCCTTGTAGAACTTCTCCAGCTTGCCCTGCAGGATCTTGTCCCACATCGCCTCGGGCTTGCCCTGCTCCTTGAGCTGCGCGCGCAGGATCTCCTTCTCGCGCTCCAGGTGCCGGGGATCGACTTCCTCGCGGCGCACGCACGAGGGGTTCGCCGCCGCGATCTGCAGGGCGATGTCGTGCACGAGCTGGCGGAACTTCTCGTTCTTCGCGGCGAAGTCGGTCTCGATGTTCACCTCGACCAGCACGCCGATCTTGCCGCCCATGTGGATGTACGCGTCGACGACGCCTTCGGCCGCCACGCGGGTGGTCTTGGAGGCGGCCTTCATCATGCCCTTCTGGCGCAGCCAGTCGGTGGCCTTCTCCAGGTCGCCGCCCGTTTCCTGCAGGGCCTTCTTGCAGTCCATCATGCCGGCGTCGGTCTTGTCGCGCAGTTGCTTCACGAGGGTCGCGGTGATTTCCGCCATGTGCGTGCTCCGTTGCAAAGTGGCGAGGGGACCGCGGCGCGCGCCGCGATCCCCCCGCCGGAAAGGTGTCGGGAAGAGGACTACTCGGCGGCGGGGGCCCCGGCCTCGGCCTCGGCCTCGGACGGCTCGCCGATCTGGATCTTGCGGTCGATCTGCACGTTGGCGCTGCGCGTGCGGTCGGCCTCGCGGCGCGGGCCGCGCGGGCCCCGGCGCTCGCCGGCGCGGGCGTCGCGCCGCTCGCTGGCGGCGTCGCGGTCCTCGCCGCCGGGGGCCTCGTCCGCGTGCGTGGCGCTCCAGCGCGCCCGACCCTCGATGCAGGCGTCGCCCAGTTTCGCGGTGAACAGACGGATGGAGCGGATGGCGTCGTCGTTGGCCGGGATGACGTAGTCGATGCCCGACGGGTCGCAGTTGGTGTCCACCAGCCCGATGACCGGGATGCCCAGGCGCACCGCCTCGTGGATGGCGATGTGCTCCTTGCGCGGGTCGACGACGAAGATGGCGCCGGGCAGCCGGGTCATCTCCTTGATGCCGCCCAGGTTGCGCTCCAGCTTCTCGCGCTCGTCCTCCAGGCGGGCGATTTCCTTCTTGGGCAGGCGCTCGAACGTGCCGTCGGTGGACATCTTCTCCAGGGTCTTGAGCCGGTCGATGCCCGCCTTGATGGTCTTGAAGTTGGTGAGCGTGCCGCCGAGCCACCGGTTGACGACGAAGAACTGGCCGGCGCGCACGGCCTCCTCGCGGATGACGTCCTGGGCCTGCTTCTTGGTGCCGACGAACAGGACGCTGCCGCCGCGGCCGGCCACCTCGCCGGCGAACTTGAACGCGTCGCGGGCCAGGCGCACGGTCTTCTGCAGGTCGATGATGTAGATGCCGTTGCGGGCGCCGAAGATGTACGGCTTCATCTTCGGGTTCCAGCGCCGGGTCTGGTGGCCGAAGTGGGCGCCGGCCTCCAGGAGCTGCTTCATGGAGATGGCCGCGGGCGCGGGCACCTCCGCCGGAGCGGCGGCCGGGGCCGCGGACGCGGGAGCCGAGGGGACGGCGACGGGAACGGGAACGGACGGGACGACGGGCTGCTGCAGATCGGGCATTCGGTTCTCCTCCACTCCCGTCGCGCCGGAAGGCCGCCCGCGGGTGCGGGACCGTGGCCCCCCGATCGGGGAGTGTGCGTGATGGCCGGCCCCGGGGGGACCGGCTGCCCCGGACAGCGGGAATCGGCGACGGTCGGGGCGTCCGGCGCCGGGGCGCGCTCTTTAAGCAGAATGCGCAGGGGTTTGCAAGCAGGCCAGCCCGGAGTGTTTCCTGCAACCCGGCCCCGGGACGGCCGCCGGGGGTCCCGGGGTCGTGCGCGGCCCCGGGGGGGCTGCGCGGCGGCGCGATCGGTTCTTGCCAAAGGCGGCCCGCGTCCCTTACCTTCCGGCCCTCCCGGCCGGCCCGCGCGCCGCCCCGCGCGCACGACCCGGCGGACGGAAACGAGGCGAAACAGGCGGAAATCCGCCCCGGAGCACGCGCCATGACGCTCACCTTCGTCTGCCAGAACTGCGACGAGTCGTTCGAGCTGGACTACGCGGCGCTGGCCGACGGCGAGCGCGGCGTGCGCTGCCCCTCGTGCTCGAAGAAGCTGCCGCCCGCGACCGTGGACGACCTGCTGTCGGCCATCGACGACGTGCTCGGCCAGGTGGCCGGCCTGCGCAAGCGCTTCCTGGTCTCGTTCGAGGTCGATCCCGAGGACCTGCCGCCGCCGTACGACGGCGAGAAACGCACGGCGCGGCCCTCCGAGGACGACGAGGACGTGGACGAGGAGGACGTCGACGAGGACGCGGCCGACGAGTCCGTCGACGAGGACGAGGACGAGCGGTACTAACTGTCCGGATTTCTTCGGGATTCGGTCGGCGCCGCCGCTCGGAACGCCGCTCAGAACCTCCCCCCCACGGCCACGGCCCCGCCCTCCGCCATCGGCACGACCCCCATGTGCGGCGTTTTCGCGGGAGCCGCATCGGGCACGGGCGCCGGCTCGCGGCCCGGCAGCGCCGCCCAGATCGCCCCGACGGCCGCGAGGAACAGCCCTCCGCCCATCAGCCACACCGTGTTCTTCACTTCCTCCTGATGAGTGGCGCCCGCGATCGACTTCCGCGCCGTGGGATCGTCCGTGTACACGATGTCGTTGATGCTCTTCTCCAGCCCGAGCGTCCACAGGGCTCCCAGACCTCCCAGCACGAGCCCGGCGCCGGTGAGCACGAGGGGCAGCGGCTGAAGCCGGGCGGCCCGCACGACGACCGGGGCCCTGGCCGGCGCGGGCTCCGGCTCCGCGGCAGGGGGCGGAGCCTTCGCCACGGGGCGCGCCTTCGCGGAGGCCGACTTCACCTCGTCGGGATTCACCACGGGCGCTTTCTTCGGCTCGGCGTCGGCCTTCATCTGTTCGGCCGCCGACGCCAGCGAGACGCTGCGGCGCAGCGGCTCGAGCTGGAACCGGTAGCGCAGCTCGTACGTCTTGTCCCCGGGCAGGTCGAAGTTCTCCTCGCGCGGACGGAAGCCCTCCAGCGACACGACGATCCTGTGCCTGCCGGGCTTGAACGAGCCCGAAAACGGCGTCGTGCCGGCGGCTTTCCCGTCGATGGCGACGCCCGCACCCGGCGGCTCGGTCACCACCTGCAGCCCCGGATCCTCGCCGACGGCGTTTCCGACCGGAGAGAGCGCCAGCTTCAACTGCAGCCCCTGACCCTGCACCACGCGGAAGCGCTCCTCGAGATGGCGGAAGCCGTCCTTTTTCGCCGCGGCGGTGTGCGTGCCCGGGTCCAGGTCCAGCGTCGCCGGCGACGCCCCGGCCGGGCGGCCGTCGATCAGGATCTCCGCGTCGGCCGGCTCCACCGCGATGGTGACCTTGCTGGGCCCCGGCGCGGGCGGCTCGGGAACCAGCGCCAGCGTCACCTCCAGGTCGTGATCGCCGGGCATCGAGAGCGTCTTCTCGTAGGGCAGGAAGCCCGGGTGCGCCAGCTTCAGCTTGTGCTCGCCGGCTGCAAGTACGCTCAAGTACGGGGTTTTTCCGGCCTCGCGGTCGTCGACGAGGACGGCGGCGCCCGTGGGCTCCGAGCTCACGGCGATGACCGGCGCGCGCGCGGTCTTCGCCTCGTCCAGCGTGAAGCGCAGGTCCAGGTCGCGGTCCTCGGGCATCATGATCTGCGCCTGCGCGGTGCGCCGTCCCTCCAGCCGCAGCACCAGCACGTGCTCGCCCGAGGGCACGACGCCGATGAACGGCGTCTTTCCCAGTTCCTTGTCGTCCACGACGACGAGGGCGCCCGACGGCTCGGTGGTGACGGCGAGGGCGGGCTCGGGCGGCAGCGGCTGGAGCGTGAAGGTCATCTCGGTGGAGCGGTCCTTGGAGAACTGCACGGTGCGCTGGGCGCGCGCGAACCCTTTCTTCTCGATGACGAGCACGTGCTCGCCCTCGGGGCACGGCGCCAGCAGCGGCGTGGTGCCCAGTTCCTGTCCGTCGATGGACACCGTCGCGCCGGCCGGTTCGCTCATGACGGCGAACTGGGCGCCTTCGGAGGCCCGCACGAGCGAGATGCGCAGGTCCAGGTCGCGCCCCGGCAGCACGTCGAACGTGCTCTGCGCGTCCAGGTGGCCTTCCTTCTTGAGCAGCAGGTCGTGCGGGCCCTTCGCGAGCGGGCCGCGCCACGGCGTCGCGCCCACCTCGGTGCCGTCGATGAGCAGGCTCGCCTCCGCGGGGTCCGACCGCACCGCGACCAGCGAGGGCTGTTCCACCGGATCCGCGACCGGAATCTTCAGCGGCGTCTTGGCGCTGCCGTAGACGCCCGGCCCCGAAAGCTCGGTATCGTAGCTCTCGAGGTAGTACTCCAGGTCCTTGGTCACGAAGATGCCCGGCACCGCGGCGGCGTAGATGGAGACGGCCCCCGGCACGGGCAGCATGGGCAGCGAGTAGAACGTGGGCATGCCGGCCGGCCGGTAGTACAGCGTCGGCATGTACGCGCCGGCCCTGGCGAGGATGGTGGCGCGCACGACGAGATCGCCGCCGCGCACCGCGCTCCCGACGGGCGTGTGTTTCAGGACGACCGGGCCGGTGGAGGTGATCGGGATCTCGTCGGAACCTTCGGTCGCGGCCGCTGCGGGCGCCGGGGCCGCCTTGGCCGGAGCCCTGGCGGCGGGGGCCGCCGGCTTCGCCGCCGCGGCGGGGGCGGCCGGCTTTGCCGCCGGTGCGGGTTTGGCGCCGTTGGGCGCGGCCGGCGCGGCGACCGCCGGCCCCGCGACGCCCAGCAGGGCCAGTGCGAGCACGCAGGCGCCGCGACGCGAGGGATGCTCCGTCATCGTGTACTCCCCGGGGAGCGCTCGCCCCCCCTGCGTCGCGCCGGTGGGCGCGGCCGATCCGGCGTCTCAGCGGCGGTACTGCAGAATCAGGTTCGCCGTCGCCGCGGGGGCCCGGAAGTCCAGCTTGAACGGGTTTCTGTCCACTTCCAGGTTGGCGGCGCTGGTCCCGTTGTTGTGGTCGTTGGACCAGACGAGCGCCATGGGGCTCACCGTCACCGCGAGGGCCAGCGACTTCGGCCCGGGCTTCGGGTCCAGCACGATTGTGTAAACACCCGATTTCACTGTGATTTTTCCGGGCTTCTCCTCGAACCGGAGCTCGACGCTGCGGCCGGCGGCGCGCAGCGCGGGTCCGCCGTCCACCTGCAGATCGCCGGCGGCTGCGCGGATGGCCAGGATGCCGAACGCGGGCAGTTTTGGCTGCGCCTCGGCCTTGCGGCGCTCTTCCTCCTCGGCCAGGGCGCGCAGGCGCGCCTCCTCCTCCAAGCGCGCCTTCTCGAGGGCCAGGCGCTCGGCCTCGGCTTTCTCCCTCTCCTCGGCCAGGAGGCGCAGGCGTTCGGCCTCCTGGCGCGCGAGTTCCCGTTCCTCCGCCTCGATCCGGCGCTCCTGGGCGCGGATCCACGCGGGCGTGTGCAGATCCCGGTTCTCGTGCAGCAGATAGCCGACGCCGGCGCCCCCGCCGACGCCCAACGCGACGACCGCCTCCAGGACGAGGACCCCGATGCGCAAGCGGCAGCCTCCGGCGAAACCGCGGGCGAGCCTAGCGCAGCGCGTGCGCCAGCGGCAAGCGCAAAGCCGGGAGCAGGCCGTGCGCCTTGCGCGCCGCCGCCCGCGGGTCTTGTGCGCCCGCGCGGCCTGGGTGCCCAACGGTTTTCGGGGGGGCCTGCTGGAAC
>Ga0172369_10004006_pt1 | contig 19051 bp, 19 predicted proteins | sample LakKiv25m_FD_114539 | JGI IMG/M metagenome (GOLD analysis project Ga0172369, IMG submission 114539) | Freshwater microbial communities from Kabuno Bay, South-Kivu, Congo - kab_022012_11.25m | ecosystem: Environmental > Aquatic > Freshwater > Lake | place: Democratic Republic of the Congo...
GCTCAGAACCAAACTAAAGCTACACCGAGGGATGACCGAAGACCACCAACGACGGCTAGTTGAGTGGTATCTTTACAACCGAACTGAAGCCCCAAAACCAACACGTTATTGCCGGTAAGCTCTTTTACCAATCAATATGATAATGTTAACAAATATACACGATCGTGTATATTTGTTAACATTTGGCAAAGTAGTTTTTAATCTTAAATGTTTATAAACAAAAAGACCCGCGCAATTAGCGGGGTCGTTCTGTCACATAAAGCTCTCAACCAGTTAGTGCTGATTGTCTCGCAATGAGCTTTTTTTATTTTTCCACAAAAAAGATTATACCTAATATTTCCTCGGTACACAAATATAAATCTCACGCGCTTCACACTTGAGCTAGTTTGGGTGCGCCCCTCAAGAAGCGCAAAGGAACCGTACTATATGGTACGGTGACTGTGCACCGCAAAGGGGCAAGGCCAAAATAGCCAACAGGCCCGCCTGCCACCTGCCCGTTAGCTACTAACGTAGCAGGCGAGTGCTGGCACAGCCGACCAGCCTGCGGAGTTGTCGGCTCCACCGATAAGCAGGCTGGCCGGTGTGAAATGCGTGAGCTAGACGTCAAGGTCGTCAAACTCGGCAAGTTCCTTGCGCGTCTGACTTACTACATTGCTATGATCTGTTGCTTCCGTTGTGTCGGTATCGTTAGTTGTATCGTCGTCAACTGCTTCGTCGTCGGCGCTATTATCATCGGATGTTGAATTATCGCTTGCCGGTGTTTCTTCATCTCGGTTTGGCGCCTCATCGCGATTAACTGGTTTGTAATCGTCTCTGGGGCGTCGCTCATACGGCTCACCGTTATCTACGATTTTTAAGTTATAGCGGGCATCATTTTTTGTGCCAAGAGCACGCAGTAAAGTCCGTAAACTTTGTGCGGTAGCGCCCCGCTTGCCAATAACTCGACCCAGATCTTCCGGATCAACGGTCAGCTCTAGTAAAACGCCCTTTTCATCAATCCGCCTGTCTATTTTTACGGCGTCCGGTTTGCTGACTAACGACTTTACAACGAACTCAACAAATTGTTGGTCAATGCTACTCATATGCTGTCTCCCTTATTGATTAATAGCTTTAATTATATACAATATTTAAGCTTTTTCTAGTGTTTCATCCGTGGCAGTTTGGGCCAGTTCAGTTGCAGGTTGTGTGGTGTTTTCTGTGGTGTTTTCTTCTTCAACCGGTGTTTTATTTGTAGCCGGTTCGGCGTCAGTTTCTGGAGCTTTAATCGCATCGGATTCGTTTAGCGCCTCGTCTGTTTTGTTAGTATCAGTTTGGTTGGGTTGTTCTTCCTCGGCTGTTTGTTTGGCTTCTTTAGTTTCCGGTGGTCGGTTTTTGCGTAGTTTTTCGGCGTTTCTTGTAGCTCTTTTTTTATTAGCGTTCAATTTAACCCAACTTGGCAGTTTAATGCCCTCTTTTGTAAGTAATCTAGCTACACGGTCGGAGGGCCTAGCACCGTTTTTGATAAACTCGGTTGCCTGTTCTTTTTTAACATTTAGAGTCTTGCTGTGCGGATCGTAATTGCCGATTAAGGCCACGAACTTACCGCTTGTCGGTGATTGGCGAGAATCCTGAACAACTATTCTAAAATTTGCGCGACCCTTGCGACCAGTTCGTTGTAAACGAATAACTAACATATGTAATCTGACTTTCCCTTAAAAATTATTAACTTTAATAATATGAATCTTGGTAATTATAGGTGTTAAAGGGGCAAAAGTCAACATAAGTTAGTTACTGGCATTTAGATCGTCAAGTGCCGACTCGGCAGCTTTTTGCTGGCCGATTTGTTTGCTTGGCCCAACGCCCTCGCCAACTTGTTGGTTATTGACGAAAACTCCGACTGTAAATTCTTTTTCGTGATCCGGTCCGGCTTCGTTTAACACCGTATAAACCGGCGTAAAGCCCTCTTTGCTTTGAACAATTTCTTGTAAACGCGACTTCGCGTCAACCCAAGAATTATTCTTGAGAATATCTGCAAAAGTTACCAGCAGACTGTTCTTAATAAATTTTTGCGTAGCCATATATCCTTGATCAATATATAAAGCGCCAACTACTGCTTCGTAGGAATTTGCAAGTATTTGCGCCCTCGCCCGATCGGTGCCGTGTTTTTCGCCACGGCTAAGTCTTAGTAAGGGTTCAAACTCAAAGCGCGATGCTGCGGCAGAAATACTTTCTGTCCTGACTAATGCGCTACGCCAATTGGTCATAATACCTTCCGGATCATCAAAGTTTTTGTATAAATATTCGGTTACTATTAGTTCAAGAACCGCATCGCCTAAAAATTCCAACCTTTCGTTGTGTTCGTGAACAGTTTTACGATGTTCGTTGACATACGACCGATGCGTAAAAGCCGTCACCAGTATTTCTATGGAGTTAAAACTAACTCCTAACTTTTCTGTTGCAAATGTTTGATATGCGCTATAATCCTGCATCGCGTATTTTCTTTAACCCCAATAGTATTATTTTGTTGATGTCTTCGTATTCTATCTTATCAAGCGCCTTAGCGGATGAAAACCATTTAATCCCGTTCATCCAATCTTCCGGCTGTATTTTGTCGGTATTACCCTCAGCTTTAACCAAGAATATCTCAGTCGTCATAAGAACCAAACTTTGCTGTCGGCGGTAGCGAAAATTTATTTTTCCCAGCCAATCTAATGCTTTTATCTTTTCTAGACCAGTTTCCTCGTGAATTTCGCGCTCGGCCGTTTCTTTGGCCGACTCACCCTCTTCAATATGTCCCTTGGGAATTGTCCAACGATTTTTGGCGTCTTGAATAAGCAAAATCTCTATGTCTTTGGTCTTTAGGTTACGGCGAAAAACCACGCCACCGGCAGTCGGCTCGCGGACAACTTCGTTAATCGCCGTGCGGCGACGATTAACAAATCTTTTTATCCCCTGAAATGGCTTGGGTCTTTTCATTATTTGTTGACTACTTTCTTCTTCGCTTTAGTCTTATTATCATCTAGTTTTCCGCTTTCTTTAGCTTTCAGCGCCGTACCAAGAACACCGTTAATAAACTTGGAACTATTATCGCCACCGAATGATTTGGCAAGCTCCACGGCCTCGTTGATGACTACTTTCTGAGGAATTTTTTCATCATATAAAAGTTCGTATAAACCGATCCGCAAAACCAATCTATCCATTATGGCAATCTGTTCTATCGGCCATTCTGGTGCCAATGGTTGTAGTATTTTATCCAGTTTCTTGGCTTTATCGGAAACCCCGTGTACTAAAGCTTTAATGAAATCATGGTCGTCAACTGACTCGTGGTATCGGGCAATATTGCGGTTTAAAATTTTGTCTACATCAAGGCTACTATCACCACAATCGCGGCGAAAATCTTGCTCGTACAAGGTTTGCAGAGCAATTATACGACCTAGATGGCGATTTGCGCTCATAGGGCAAACACTATCTGTTTATAATTTTGTATACAGCATTTAGGTATTAGCAACCTTGTAATATATTGTGTTAATAACCTGTCCATAAATTTTTAATGTTTTATCCTTGCTTTTATGTTAATTCTGACGAATTTTAATTTAGCTAGTTACTATTTTCTAGTTACTAATTACTGCGGTTTTGGGCCGTTTGCCGGATTCCCGACGGGTAGTATAAACTTTTATTGGCGACTTCGCATTAACTGCCCGCGCTAGCTTTAATACCAAATGGCTCCGACGGCTGCCAGTGCGGCGCGAGCTTGTGCGTTTTTTGGGTTTTCCCATAAAAAAGAAGCTCCTTTTTACCAAGTTATCTTAATACTTAAGAATTATTATACGTTAGTACTATAAATTTTACAAAAATTTAGGGGATAACGTTAAACAACAAAATTTATCAGTTTACCGGCTACGTAAATAGTTTTCTTTGGCTCTTTATCTAGATGCTTAGCAACGTTTTCTTGTTGTTTGGAAATCTTGGCAACTTCTGCTTCGTCGGAATTAATCGGCACCTCAATTGTGGCACGCAACTTGCCATTTATTTGCACCACTATGATTGCTTGTTCGTCGGTCAAATATTTATCATCCCACTGGGGCCAACTGTCTAAGTGCACGCTGGTTTTATGTCCAAGCTGATGCCAAAGCTCTTCGGCGATATGTGGCGCAAATGGCGCCACGCACGAAACCACAGACTCCAAGACAAACTGCCACTGTGCGCATTTACCAAAGGCAATTGCTTTTATTTTGTAAAGTTCGTTCAAACACTCCATCAGAGCGGCGATTGCCGTGTTGTAGCGTAATTCTTCCAAATCTTCAGTGACTTTTCTGATAGTTCGATGAACCTTGCGTAATAAATCTTTTTGTTGTTGCGCTGGTAAATCTATTGTTTGTTGTTCCTGATATTCTTGAACTATGTGCCACATCCTAGACAAAAACCTGAACGCCCCCGGTACGCCTTTTTGATCCCACCTGACCCACAATTCCAACGGCGCGGCAAACATCAGATAAGTACGTAGCGCATCAGAACCATAACCTTGATCAATAATTTCTAACGGATCAACGCCGTTGCCCTTGCTTTTACTAAACATTTGCCCGTCTTGGGCGGTAATTTTGCCGTTAAAAAGAAACCTTTTAAACGGTTCAGGATTGTCGATTAAGCCCTTTTTATAGAAAAATCTGGTTACAAAACGTGCATAAATCATATGCGCCGTGGCGTGGTCACCGCCGTTATAAAAGTCTATTGGCATCCATTTGTTGACTACCGCCGAATCAAAAATCTTCTCAGTATTGTTCGGGTCAAAATACCGCATCATATACCAACTACTGCAAATGTAGGTGTCAAGGGTGTCGGTTTCTCTCTCCCCTGCCACACCGCACTGCGGACAAGGCGCTTCCAGCCAGCTGGTGGCGCGCGCTAGTGCGCTACGACCATCGCCGCTCGGGGCGTAATCGTAAATTTCCGGCAGAACTACCGGCAAATCTTTGTCGGGAACCAAAACCGGACCACAGTCTTTGCAATAAATAATAGGAATCGGTGCGCCCCAATAACGCTGCCGACTGACACTCCAATCCCGCATCTTGAAGTTTGTTTTTTCCTTAGCCAAACCTTTTTTAGCCAAATCGACAACAATCGTTTCGCGCACTTTGTCGCTAGAGTCATTGTTATATTTATCAGAATTAATTACTTTACCCTCGCCAGTATAACAACCTATGAATGTTTTTGGTTTGGTAATTACTTCTCGAGTAGCTAACTTAAATTTCTTTGCAAATTCCCAGTCGCGCTCATCGTGCGCCGGCACCGCCATAATTGCACCCGTGCCATAGCCCATCAGGACATAATCAGCCACCCAGATCGGAATCTTTTCATCATTGACTGGGTTTATAGCATAAGCACCGGTAAACACACCGGTTTTTTGCTTATCAGCCTGGCGTTCTACCTCTGTCTTTTTAACGCTTTCTCTTACGTATTTTTCTACTTCATCTTGTTTATCCGGTGGAATTATTTTATTAATAAGTTCGTGTTCGGGCGCCAGAACCATAAAGGTCGCCCCATATAACGTGTCCGGTCGAGTTGTAAACACCGTTATCTTCTCGTCGGTGCCATCAATCTTAAAATCTACTTCAGCGCCCACGCTCTTGCCAATCCAGCTTTTTTGAGCCAGTTTAACACTTTCCGTCCAATTTAGGTCGTCTGTGGCTTCAAGCAACTCATCGGCATAATCTGTTATCTTGAAAAACCACTGTTTAACTTCGCGCTGGGTAACTTCCGGGTCATCAGGCCCATCATGACGCCAACACTTGTTGTCTATCACCTGCTCGTTGGCTAGCACTGTCTGGCATTTATCACACCACCACTGCATGCGGGAATCTTGATAGGCCAGCCCCGCCCGATACATTTCGCTAAATATCCACTGCGTCCATTTGTAATAAGCCGGCTCATGCGTAGCAATTTCTTTGCTCCAATCATTACTCCAACCCATAGCTCTATACTGTTTGTGATAGTTTGGAATGATTGTCGACATAGATTGTTGTGGTGACACACCGGCTTTGATGGCATAGTTTTCAGCCGGCAAACCAAAACTGTCCCACCCCACAGGATGATAGCTTTCATAACCTTGCTGTCGTTTAAACCGTGCCATAACATCGCTAATGGTGTAGTTCATAGCGTGGCCGATGTGAATACCCGTGCCGCTGGGATAATTGAACATACTCATGGCAATGTACTTGGTTTTGTTACTGGCAAAATCGGCTTTATAGGTTTGGTGTTCGTTCCAGTATTTCTGCCAACGCGGTTCTATATCTTTAGGGTTATATCGTTTCATAATGACACTCCGCTCGTGTCTACAAAACAGTCCATCTGGACTGTTTTGGGCTCAATTTCCTTTGGATTATAGTGTATCATTATGATGTATTATAGAGTACAATCTTCTATCGCCCAACAAATATGCCTCGTGCATCCGATGATAAGTTCAATAATTCCGACACAGTTACAAAACGAAACTTCGGTTTGAGATCCTCAATAATCTTTTCTACCGCCACGGCCGTAGCCGGCCGATCGTGCATAACGATCAATCCACCCGGACGAGCTTGAGACTCAACTATTGCCAAAACGTTTTTAAAATCTTTTTCTCGCCAATCCCTCGGGTCAATATTCCACAAAATCACCGGCATATTAACGTATGCCAACATCGGTTTTGTAAATGCTTCGTAAGGTGGGCGAAAGAGTTTTGGAGCTGGCAAACCGATATCGGTTATTGCAGATTGGGTTTGGTTAATCTGTTGTTCTATCTGCGTCCTATTTAGCTTTGTCAGATTGGGGTGCGCCCAGGTGTGGTTGCCGATTTCATGACCATCTTTTTGCACCCCGATAAGCAAGTCTTTATGCGGAGCAACCTTTAGACCGATTACAAAAAATGTGGCCTTGACGCGCTGTTTTTTTAACGCATCAAGGATAATGGGTGTAGAGTCAGCATTTGGACCATCATCAAAAGTCAGAGCAATGCAGGATACTACCGCACAATCTGGCGTTGGCGGTGGCGGCGGAGTTGCCAGTAACCGGACAAGCGAGTTTGACGGATTATCCTGCTCTGGTAATAGCTGGTTAATTGTATGGATTTTGGTTTGTTGGGTACTTGGCAGACTAACTTTTATTTGCTCGTTGTCTATCGCAACAGGTTTAATGCCACCAGGACGCAATTCTACCGCCATTATTAGTACAGCTGTCGCCGTCAATATAGCCATAAAATACAGCACTATAACCGGCCATATTTTTCTAATATGATGCTGGCGATTATCCCAAATCTTCTTAGAATTTATTATTCTCACAGTTATAGACCTTTCGTATATTATCATTAAGTCCAGAGTAAAGATGCTTGATAGCGAAAACTGTTTAGATTCAGGAAGGGTAATTGTAACTACACTGAGTGAAGCTAAACAGTTTGTAGCCAAGCAGGTTTGGTCTGGGATGATGATAATGTGCGAGAGGTTTATTAATAAAGATACGCTAATTACGAGGTGTTATACAATAGTTAGCCAGTTCGCGAAGTCTTTTCCAATACCCTTTTGAACATCGTAGTACAGTTTTGCCAGATTACTAGTGATCGCTCCGCATTTGCCGTTGCCAATTGTTCTTTTATCCACCGATAACACAGGCGTAATAATTGCCGAGCTGCCGCACATAAACGCTTCATCAGCCAGATACAGCTCGCTACGATCAATTGATCGCTCCATCACCGGTATCTTAAGTTTAATAGCAAGCTCGATGATTGTGCTCCGGGTAATTCCTTCTAGTAAGTCAGTAGATGCGTCTGGTGTTATTAGTTTTCCGCACCGCACAATAAACAAGTTTGCAATTGTACCCTCACTAACATGGCCATGTTCATCTAGTGCAATGGCATCGTCATAACCGTTCAAAAGCGCCTCATTTTTCATCAGACTAGCGTTTACATAACTGCCATTTACTTTGGCGCGCGACGGTATTGCATTATCGGCGGTGCGCTGCCAGCTAGATACGCAAGTATGTATACCGCTACGCGGTAACACCTCACCTGTGGGATAAACAAAGGCCGAAAAATTGTTCTTCAAATCGTGTATTTTTGTTCCGGCTACCATCTCGTCAATAAATACTGATGCCCTGACCAAAACATCTTCTTTAACTTGATTCTTTCTGAGCAGTTCTATCATGGTCGATTCAAACTTTTCGAACGACCACTGCCCTGCAAAACTATGAAAATCCATAATTTTGGCGGAATTTACCAGCCGGTCATAATGATCGTGTAACCTAAAAGCATACAGCTTTTGCTGGTCAGAGTTCCAATTAGCTCCAAAAACCGTATAAACAGACAGGCCGTATAACACCGGCGAGCTGGCAATACTCAAGTTGGCTTTATCGAACGGAACAAAACCATCTCGAAAATATACAATAGAGTTTTTTAAATTCATTTTAAAACTGCTGTAAATAGTTGGTGCTGAAGGCAGTGTTTTGCTGTTGTTTGCGGGCAAAGTGTTCCTCGGCCAAACGTACTAGCGTTTGGACCAGATCAACACTGCTAATGCCAGCCGCACGCCAATTATGCGCGTAAAGTCCACCAGGCAAAGGGTTAACTTCGTTAAAATAGACTTCATTGGTCTTTTGATTTATGAGCATATCAATCCTTGCTATTCCGCAACAGCCCAAAATGCGATACACCCTTCGACCAACTTTTTCGGCTTTGTCGTAAAGCGATTTTTCTAGTTTGGCAGGTATTTCGCTGTAGCCCTGCGTGCCTTTGGCGGTGCTTTTACCCTTTTGCCCGCCCTTTTTACCGCCCTTTAGATATTTGGTTTCAAAATCAAAAAAGTCTTCTGGCTTTGTCAGCGGGCGTTCTAGCAAAGCCGGCCTTAGCTGTTCATTGCCCATAATTGGCAAGGTAACTTCCACGAGGTTTGGTATTTCTTCCTCCACGATTACTTTATCGTCGTAATGCCCTGCCACCTCAACCGCATTTTGCAATTCCGTGCGGGTAGTAACCCGCGATATGCCGATGCTTGAGCCAAGGTGGGCCGGCTTAACAAACATTGGATAGCTAAGTGATTTTTCAATATCGTCCAGTACTTCCTTTGGTTTTACGGAGAACGTTTGTCGGTATAAAAATTCATATTTGGCAACCGGAATACCTTCCGACTCAACAACCTGCTTAGCAAGCACTTTGTCCATCGCTAGCACGCTGGCATCCATATCACAACCCACAAATGGTACATTGGCCATCCTAAGAAGCCCCATCAAACTGCCGTCTTCGCCGTAGGTACCATGCATTGCCGGAAACACAATGTCAATTTTGCGAGCGGTTTTGCGTCCAGCAATTCCACTAGCTTTTACTAGCGTTAAACCGCCGTCAAATTGCACACTGGCGGGCTGAGTTTTATGAATAAAATCCTGAATATTGCCGCTAGAATATAGATTGATGTCTTTTAGCTTATCACTCCAATACCAAGCCCCGTTCTTGGCAATATAAACTGCCTCAATATGATATTTTTTTGTTAATTCTAAGGGTTTAATGATGCTTGCTAGAGCCGTAACTATAGATATATCGTGTTCGGCCGAGCGCCCGCCAAAGATTACTGCGATTGTTTTCATACAATTATTATATACAATTATGGCATACAATTGCAAGCACTTTATTTATCTTCTTAACCTCGTGCTAGGATGCAGCGCAAGGAAAAAGTGCGGAGCAAAGTGAACCGTATAAGTAATACGGAGAATGAGCACCGTAAACTTTTGACATAGCGATGCGCCTAGAGTGCTCGCGGTGTTTACGGCTCCGCCGGAAAGCAGGCGAGCGCGGCACGAGGTTAATTATAGTTGTCGGTCCAATCGTTTTGCATCATCACTACATCGCCAGTTGCAACAAATTGATCCAAATTATTATAAAACTCCAGCGGATTGTCCTCTATAACTAGCTCGCCGCGGTACTTGCCCTGACCCAACCCATCTTTTATCCACCCCGTTACAGAGTTTTTCATTAGAACTACTTTGTCCGGATTGGCTCGGGCTATTAGCTTGCCGACTGTTTTATGAACCCTCTCGCTGTCTTGACCTTGATCAACTAGGCCTGGTGTTACATAGGTCTTTTTGGTAGCTTTCACCTCTGATAGTAGGGCCAAACCTGCCCTTATCCCTTCCAGATTTCCGTTGTAGGTATCGTCAATTATCCATGCTCCGCCCAAAAGTCGGGGCTCCATACGGTGCTCAAATGGCTTGGTTTTGGCCATGGCCCTTTCTATTTGCGCTGTTGAAAGCCCCAGTTTATCGGCTAGTGCCACCGCTAGCGCCAATGGCCCTACTTGGTGTCGGCCTATTAAACCACTGGTTATATTCAGCGTTTTATGACCTTTTTTCATCTTAAAAACAGTTTTTTCAGGAGAAATAATTACGCCTTCCACCTGCCAGCCAGCCGTGCCACTTGAATCATATTGAATGTAGCCGGGCTTCACAAACGACTTTGCCTCCGGTGATTCGCCGTTTACATAAATGTTTTTGCCATGTAAGTAGTCGGCTAGCGCAAATATATCTTTACCGGCTGCTTGCAGAGTTTTGTAGCGGTCAAGATGAGCCGGCGCTAAACCGGTAATAATACCGATGTTTGGAGCTGTATTAGTAGAGAATTTCTCAACATCGCCGGGCGCCCCCTCGCCAAATTCTATAATGATAATGTCCTCATCGCCTTTTAGCTGTTTGGCAAAAACGCCGTGCGAAGCCGCTACATTTTTATTAGCCGGTGTGGCAGCAACTTTTTTGCCCTCTTTCAGAACGTTTAAGAGCAATTCTTTCATAGTAGTTTTGCCATAACTTCCAGCCACCGCTATCTTTATGGCCTTGTGCTTGACATAAATCGCTTTTGATTGTTTAATCACTTGTCGTTGTTTTGGCAGGGCAATAAATACTCGGCCTAGTAACAGTGGTAATACGATTAAATGCGCCCACACCACCGGATAAGAAATTAGTATTGCCAGGCCGAACTGGACTCCGGCTGTCATACGGTGCCTCATCCCTAATGTTATCAGTACGCTAGCCAGAACAATTTGAACCAGAATTCCAGCAACCAGAACTAGATGTAATAATTTTGCGGTCTTGGTTTTATCAAGCGTCCGCCGTTTTGCCACGCTTGAAAAATTGTTTGTTCGCCAGAACCATTTTAGATATGGTCCAACTCGGTACTCGCTACTCTGGAGCATATAAACAATTATGCCCGGGTAATTTGGCCGAAATAAGCTGGCAAGTCCCAAAATCATAATAAAAACTCCTTAATGATAGTTTCTACTTTGTCTGGCTCGTCTTGGTATACAAAATGCCCCGCGCCAGATATTACTTCTAATTTTGAACCCTTTATATGGTTAGCCAATATTTTGCCGTCAGATAACGGCGTGGCTTTATCTTTGTCGCCGTAAATTAATAACGTAGGCAATTTCAGTATTTTTGCATCGTTTTGGATGTCTTGGCGCACCGTATTTTTGAATGTTTCTTGCAGGTGCGGTGCTACCAGCATATCGGAACCGACCACGCCGTAGAGCTTTTTGCGCAAAGCTTGGCGCTTACCGTAAGGCAGCCAAAAAGTCGCCACCTTGCCAGTTTTGGCTATAGTTTTTATTGCAAATCGCTTGGCAGTATGAGAATTCCGAACACCCGATGATGCTAGTAGAATTAATTTTTCAGCATTTAGCTTGCCCTGGGCTAGTCCGCGAATCGCCAGCGCGCCGCCGTTGGAATGGCCGATAATGGCATAAACTTGCCCGATCTTTAATTTATCTAAAAATGCGTTTACAAAACCGGCATAATTATCCAGCGTCCAGACATCTTTGGGCGGCTCGGTTTTGCCAAAGCCCGGCAAATCAATAGAAATTAGTTTATATTTGTTTGATAACTTCATCATCAGACCGCTAAAAGTTGTTTGGTCATCCCCCCAGCCGTGCAATAGCAAAACAACCTGCCCGGCGCCGGATTGCATATAGTTTGTTAAAAGCGAGTTAACGACAATCTGCATATAATTATTATATAGGACTTTCGCACGTTATCGTTAAGTCCAGAATAAAGCTGATTGTTAGCGAAAACTGTTTAGTTTCAAGAAAGGTAACCGTAGTTACATTGAATAATGATAAACGGTTTGCAGCCAAGCATGTTTGGACTGGGATGATGAAAAAGTGTGAAAGTCCTATAAGCTTTAACGTAATCAAAATTGTTTTATTTACTGCATGCTTTTTTGGATTCGGTCTTGAAGCTCGCTAAGGGGAATGGTTTTATTCGGCAGCGAACCGGCTTGTTCCAGCCCCTGGGAGCTGTAAGTTTCTTCTTGGCCGCCGTCAACGTATTTTATTTTTAGCAACTGCCGAGATGCTTTTCCAACGGTCATTTCTACTTTTAGAGGGGGTGCGCCCTCGTACTGGCTAGGATCCAGCCCTTCACCGCCAAGCCCCATAAACTTTGAAAATTTTTGTAACATTTCTATATACGGTTTGGGATTTATGCTGACGGTGTAAACATAGACCGCTTGGCCGTTTCGTTTTTCAGTTTTAGTCTGTTCACTAGAGAAATCATATGCCTTTTTATCTTTCATAAGTTTTATAAGTTCTTGGCGTTGCTGATAACTGAGATTAGCGTAAGGCACTATTCCAAGTACACTTTGTTGGAAGTATTGTGCACTTGACGGTTGCCCGTCTTTGGAATCATCTGTTTTAGCCCAAACGTTAGTAATACTTGAAGTATCAATTGGTTTGCCATCGGTGGTTTTTTGCCCTGTCTTAATGCTGACGTATCGGCTGAAGTCGTTCTTGGGAGTGCCGATTGTTTCGGATTTGACCTCATTTTCACCAGTGTCTCCAGCTTGTTTGACGTTTATCAAATTATGCGCGGAATTGGATGCGCCAAACTGTAATTGCATAGTTTGGTCTAGGGTTTGCCCGCCCTCTTCCTGCACAACGTGTCTAGTAACGCTTTCCGTTGCCAGATTATTGTCAATCATTCCCCAAAAAACTTGTTTTGGACTCATATAAACGTAGTGGCACCATATCCACCCAGAGAGCATTAACAATATAACTACAATTAGGGCAATCCGCTGTGTGTTTGTTGTTCGTTTGATGACTTTTTTTAATGTTTCACTTTTTGGCATATAGATATTGTACCAGCATCGCGCCAGATTTTATTATGTTATACTCGACTTCTAGAGAACATTGCGTATTACGGGGTCGTAGTTAAACGGTATAACAGGTCGTTCGCAATGACCAGTTCGGAGTTCAATTCTCCGCGACTCCACCATTATCTTTTATGTTATTATTGCAAGCATATATGGGGATATAGCTCAGTTGATTAGAGCGCTTGCCTGGCAGGCAAGAGGTCCGGGGTTTGAATCCCCGTATCTCCACCAATTAGTAATATAAACGCGTGTTGGTCTTATTTCGTGCGCGCCCACTTGCGGCGAGCATCAACTTTATTGTGAATTTTTTGTTTTACGCACCGCATATTTATGCACAACGTAATTTAAGCATAACTTTATTCAGAGGTCAATCAAATTTACTCTGTTGCGAGTTTTTGAATCTCAACTTCGTGCATAATTAGCGCAATAAGGTTTTTTCGCGGTTCTGTTGACAATCCATTTCCGTAATTACCAAATCTAACAGGGCCGTCTTGTAGGTCTGCTATCATAACTTCGGGGTGATCTATGCGTGTGCTAATACCCCCTGCTGCGTCCTTACTAAAGAACTTCACCATTCCCCATTTTCTGGCTTGTATTTTTTGCTGAGAGGCGCGGTTTTTTGTCCTTTTGTTTTCACCAACATCCTCGTGCCTAAAAACTTGTTCAACCTCCACATAGTCGCTAATCATTGCTTCCAGATACAGGATACAGCTTAGCCCGGTGCTTGTTTTTTTCGGAATTCGATCCAGCCGTCCGGCGTCAACAAGTGTTTGCTGATGTTTGCGTCGTTGCTCTGCAAATCTGGAAAACCACTCTCTACCAAGCACAATACTTCGCCGCATTTCAGATTCCCCAAGTGAAGAGGTGCTATCTACCATAACTGTATTATAACACTCTTGTAGTGTTATGTCCATTTTTAATATTTACGTAGTGTCGGTTGCTAAACAGTTGCGCCAGTTATTATTTGCAAAAACACCGAGATATGTTTGCACCGTTTATGCTAATGCTACATAAACTGTAAATAATAGAGAGTTATTCTTTAGCTGATAAGTTTTTTGAATTCTAGCTCGGTGATTTGTTTGGTGGCGTACTCACGGGCTTTTTTGAGTTTGTTTTCGCCAACATCATTGCCTACCACCAAATAGTCCGTGTCTTTGCCTACGCTGGACTGAAATGTGCCACCCAAGGCGCGGATTTTCTCGGTTGCTAGGTCGCGCCCCATTGACGACAAAGTCCCAGTAATGGCAAACTTTTTGCCCGAAAGTTTACCACCGATTGACTTGATTTCTTGCGGCCAAACGCTGAGTCGGCGAAACTTGGCAAGCAGCTTTTCGTTATCGTCATCACTAAACCAAGCCAAAATGCTTTCGGCCACAATTTCGCCAACGCCAGTTACATCCTTTAATTCTTGATAAGTTGCCGTGCCAAGATTATCAAACCGCTTAAAATGGTTAGCCAGATCAATGGCGGTCTGCGCACCGACGTGCCGAATCCCCAGAGCATAAATAAAACGGCCTAGCGTTGGGTTTTTCTTATTGGCAATGGCGTTTATAAGATTACTAGCCGACAGTTCGGCAAACCGTTCCAGCCCCACCAGCTGGTTTTTGGTTAATGTAAAAATATCCGCTAAGTCATTTACCAGCCCTGAATCAACCAGCAAATTAACGTTTTTCTCGCCCAGCGTGTCAATGTCTAGCGCGCCTTTGCTGGCAAAGTGCTGCAGAGCACGCTTGAGCAGCAGCGGCCCAGTCGCGCCCTTGACGCGGTAAACCGCCTCGCCTTCTGGTCGTTCAAATTCCAGCTCCGGATATTGGCGATTTAACTCGCTAAACATAGAGAATGTTTGAGTAGTTTTGGGACGCATTTGGGGAAGCACCCGCTCAACTTGGGGGATAATGTCGCCAGCTTTATAGATGACAACCGTGTCGCCAACCCGTATATCCTTGCGCTTTATTTCGTCGGCATTATGCAAACTGGCGTGCTGAACTGTTGTACCTGCTACAACTACTGGGTCAAACACTGCCACCGGCGTAGCAGCGCCGGTTCGTCCGATGCTGATGACTATATCTTTGACTACGGTCGTGGCTTCTTCGGCCGGATATTTATAAGCCACCGCGCCGCGCGGGTTTTTGCCCACCACACCCAGCTCGTTATACAATTTCCGATCGTTAACTTTAATAACCAAACCATCGGTGTTAAACGGCAACGCGGCGCGCTTTTCTTCCCACTCGTCTACAAAACTCATAACCTTGTCTATGGTTTGGACAACTTTTGACTGCGGGTTAGCCACAATACCAAGACAGCGAAGTGTTTCGTAGGCAAAAGAGTAAGTCGGTACTTCATTTGGGTCATCGCGCAGCAAATCATAAGCCCTAAAATTAAGCGGCCGCTCGGCAACCAGCTTTGGGTCCAGCTGGCGAATGGTACCGGCGGCCAAGTTACGCGGGTTGGCAAATGCCGGCTGTCCGGCAGATGTGCGCTTTTTGTTGAGCGCTTCAAAATCGGTTTTTAGCATAATGATTTCACCGCGAATTTCGGTGCGGCCTTTTAGGAAGTGCTCCAGCCCTTTGTGCTGCCTTAACTGCAATGGAATATTCTGAATAGTTTTTATGTTGGCAGTCACATCCTCGCCAGTTGTACCATCACCGCGCGTTATCGCCCGTACCAATGCGCCATTTTCATAAATTAGAGCGCAAGCCAGGCCGTCCATTTTGATGTCACAAAAGAATTCCAGAGTACGCCGACCCGGCAAGAGTTTATTCATCCGCGCTAGCCAGTCTTCAACATCTTGGCTGTTAAACACATCGTTTAGGGAAATCATCCGTACGCTGTGCTTGACTTTCTTGAAACCCTCCAGCAAGGCATCACCCACCCTTTGAGTTGGCGACTGCGGACTAATAAATTCTGGGTGCTTTTTTTCTAAATCTTTTAGCTCCTGCATCAGTCCATCGTAAACGGCATCGCTGACGCTTGGATTGTCTAGTACATGGTACTCGTACGAATACTGCGACAATAGGTTCAATAGCGCACCGTAGCGTACTTCATCATTTTTCATAAAAGTTCTCTATAAAGTGTGTACATATAGGCGTGTACAACGACTAGCACAAACATACTTAGCAAAAAGAAAATCCACTCCGCTGCAAAAGTTAAGAAAATTATTAGCGGTATCATAATAATGGCGCCAATTATAAGCAACGCTAGTGGCATAAACAGTATTTTGCGTAGTACCAAAAACCGGCGGTGTAGCACTAGTTGACGGGCGGAACGCAGGGCCTTCAGCGGTGTCATATTTGGTAGTGTTACAATGTAAAGCGCAAATATAGACGAGCAAATCATATACAACGACAAAAGTGCCAACAAGAAGAATAGTGTTATCCAGATAAATTTCTCGGCAATAGTTGCGGCGATTCCATTATTGATAACCGTAGAATATAGCCAGCTACCAATGGACAATGGTATTAGTTGCAAACCCACAACCAGTAGCACAAACACAAACGGAATCAGCGGATAAACCCCGCTATAAAATGTATCACGGACTTGAATTTTATTTTTTGCTAAAACTTGCCTGAGAGCCCAAATGGTCGCCAGACTTACGATAATCATCAGCAACAATTGGTATACGCCGCCAGTAGGGCTAGATGAGCTACCGGCGCTTCCTAGAAGATAGCTAAATAGCGTGGCACCAGTCGCCAAAGAGCCGTATTGTCCGCTAAGTCCTTCTTTGAGCGACGTTTTGAGTTCAGCTAAATCCAGACCACCACCTAGACCGCGCACCAATATAACCGTCAAAAACCCATAAACCAGCGTAATGCCAAGGAATAACTTCCATTGGCGCTTAAGAATGCCCAAAGACTGGCGCATGATTTTAAAAGCGCTAGGTAGTTTTGCTTGTGCTGGGGGCTTTATTTTTTTGCCCAGTCTAAAAGTTTTATAAATGGGCTGTTTTACGCGGCGCGGGCTTTTGGCGATTGATGCAGGAGTTGTTGATTTTTTTGTCATACTATCTAATCATACACCAGAATAAGCTTAGGCGTGGTTACCCATCTCCCGCAATTTGTTGATTCTGTCCTCGATCGGTGGGTGGGTGCTGAACATTTTGGCGACACTGCCTTTTTTGAGCGGATTTGTAAAAAAGAAGTGGGCGGTAGACGGGTTTTGGCGCTTCAAAACACCGCCATTATTGCCGATTTTTTCCAGCGCGCTAGCCAAGCCCTCCGGGTAGCGCGTCGTCAGCGCGCCAGTGGCATCAGCCAGATATTCCCGCTTTCTAGAAATTGCCAGTTGGATTAGCGAGGCAATAACCGGTGCCAAAATAATCGCCACAATACCTAATATCATTACCAACGGGCTGGAATTTTCATCGTCGTCGCGAAACCAGCTAATCCGCCACATAATGTTTGACAAGATGGCGACCACCGCCACCATAGCAAAAGCAATCATACTGACGCGGATGTCGTAGTTTTTGACATGCCCCAGCTCGTGCGCCATGACGCCTTGCAGTTCTTTGTCATCCATCATTTCCAGCAGGCCGGTCGTGGCACAAACAACTGCGTGGTTCGGGTCTCGGCCAGTGGAAAATGCGTTTGGCGCCGAATCATCAATCACATAGACTTTTGGCATAGGCATACCATCTGTTATGGCCAGATTTTCCACCACGCGCCACAACCTTGGATTATCTTTTTTCTGGATTTCTTTGGCGCCGTTCATAGCCAGAACCAATTTGGACGCGCTGAAATAACTAATTATTACATAAACTAGCGCACCGACAATTACAAACGGCGTAATGTTGCTGTTGCCCAAGTAGGCGCTAAAAAGCCAGGCGATTGCCACCACAAAACCGACAAACAAGGCCATAATCAGCACTGTTTTGCGTTTGTTAGATGCTATCTCGTTATACATTAAATTGTATTATGACAATTAGAAACTAACTTCGGTCGGTTTTGCAACGGTAGCGGTCTCGGCTTCTCCTAGCTCAAAGAATTCGCGCACCTTAAAGCCCAGTGTGCCAGCCATAATGTTGGTTGGGAACATTTTTATCTTAGTGTTTAAGTCGCGCGCCGAACCGTTATAAAAGCGGCGCGATGCCATAATTTTGTCTTCCGTGTCGGTCAAATCGGCTTGCAGTTGTTTGAAGTTATCGCTGGCTTTTAGGTCTGGGTAGGCCTCAGCCACAGCGAACAAACTCTTTAGCGTTGCCTGAAAGGCATTCTCGGCCTTGGCTGTTTCGGCGGGGCCTTTGGCGTCCATGACAGCTGTGCGAGCTTTGGTCACATTTTCAAAAACTTCTTTTTCGTGCTTGGCGTAACCTTTAACGGTGCTTACCAAATTCGGTATCAAGTCGGCTCGGCGTTTTAGCTGAACGGTTATGTCGCTCCACGCCTCGTCTACGCGAACATTTAATCTTACCAACCCGTTGTACATCGCAACTAACGCGATTACCACAACCGCTACTACCCCTAAAATTATCCAAAGTGTCATATATTTTCCTCCCTTTATTAACAGTCTAATTATAGCACGTTTGTTAATGTTTAGATTACGTCATCGTCGTACGGTTTATTATGAACTCGTTGAATGGTGCGCGGGCAGGGACTCAACTTTATCGCAAATCAAAATATAGATTTGCCTAGTGAACCCCTTACGGGGCTAAATGGTACTAGAAATTCTTTTATTGAATGGCCCTTCGACTAGCTCAGGGTCATTCTCCTCGCCATGGTTTACCATGAGCTTGTCGAATGGTGGGCAAGGAGGGACTCGAACCCTCAAGGCTTATTCAGCCATTTGATTTTAAGTCAAACGCGTATACCAATTCCGCCACTCGCCCGACGTTTTGTCTAGTTTATGTTTTTGGAGGTGCGTACGAGTAACGCTCTCGTCTAACGGGTTTTGCAGACCCGTGCCTAACTTCTCGGCCAACGCACC
>Ga0172369_10004007_pt1 | contig 19048 bp, 22 predicted proteins | sample LakKiv25m_FD_114539 | JGI IMG/M metagenome (GOLD analysis project Ga0172369, IMG submission 114539) | Freshwater microbial communities from Kabuno Bay, South-Kivu, Congo - kab_022012_11.25m | ecosystem: Environmental > Aquatic > Freshwater > Lake | place: Democratic Republic of the Congo...
GATGAGTACGCGAGCATGGAAGAGATAAAGGCCGCTTACAAAGAATTGGCCTTGAAATATCATCCTGATAGGTGCAGAGATGTGGAGAAAAAAGAGCGTGAGGAGAAGTTTAAAAAAATAGCTCATGCCAAAGATATTCTTACAACCTATTGCGCGGGTTATAGATATTCATTCAAAGAAAAGGATGTGAAGCGCAACACTATGGATAAAGATTTCTATGAGCATCTAAAGAGATTTTACGATGGCTTATTCGGAGATCTGGATTTATGAATAATATCTTTGATAAACACTATAAAAAATATGACGCGTGGTATGATAAACATAGATTCGCTTATTTGTCAGAGCTGGGCGCGATAAAAAAGGTTTTGCCCAAGAAAGGCGAAGGCCTGGAGATTGGCGCAGGGACAGGGAGATTTGCAGCGTCATTAGGTATTAAATATGGCATAGACCCTTCCAGGAAAATGCTCGAGGCCGCCAGGAAAAGAGGAGTGGATGCGAGGCTGGGCTATGGAGAAAAATTGCCTTTTTCAGATGCTGCTTTTGATTATGTCGCGATTATCATAACCCTCTGTTTTGTAAAAGACCCTGTAAAGGTATTGGTTGAAGCGAGAAGGGTTTTAAAAAAGAAGGGTAAGCTTATTATCGGCATAATTGATAAGGATAGTTTTTTAGGCAAGTTCTACCAGAGAAAGAACAGCATATTTTATAAGCAGGCGAATTTCTTCAGTATCCGAGAAGTGGTAGATTTACTTAAGGCAATAGGGTTTAATAAGGTTTCTTGTTACCAGACGATATATAAATTGCCTGATAAAATAAATTCGATTCAGAAGGTTAAAAGAGGATCTGATAAGGGCGGATTTGTAGTGATCAGCGCTTATAAATCCAGGGAAATCAGGACAAGAATTTACAGGAAATTCAGGCAATACGAAAAAATCAGATTTCTTTTCAAAAGATATGATTATGATATGGAAGGAGCAAGACAAAAAGTCCTTGAACGGGCAGGTTTGATTAAAAGACCGGTTTTAGATGTGGGAACAGGGCCGGGGAGGATGGCTTATACTTTAGCACGGCATGGGTATTCCGTAACTACGGTTGATATTTCAAAAGAAGCCCAGGATGTGGCGAAAATTTATGCCGATAGGTTCAGTGTCTCGGATAGGATTAAATTTATGAATATGGACGCGCAGGATTTGAAATTTAAAGACGGGCATTTTCCCACTGTTATTTCAGCCAACCTTCTTCATGATGTAAAAAACCCCCATAAGGTTATGCAGGAGATGATAAGGGTAACAAAACCCTGCGGCAAAATTATCGTTTCCGATTTAAATAAAAAAGGCAGAGATTTGGTAAACAAGGTGTATAGAATAAATAAAGAAATCCATAGAGGTAAGCCCATAAACTTGAAGAAGATCGTAGAAGAAAATTTTAAGCAATCAAAGATTAATTTTAAAAAATATGATGATGGGTATATAATCACTTATATAGGAAAGAAAATATGAGGTGTAAAATGAAAATAGGAATAATTATTTCAAGCAATGATGCTGAGACATGCTGGAATGCACTACGCTATGCGAATTTCTGCCTTGGCCAGAATGACGAGGCAAAAATATTTTTTATGGGAAAGGGTGTTGAATACCAGAAAATCAGCACTGATAAATTCAATACTATCGAGCAGGCGGATAAATTCTTGAAGTCCGGAGGCAGGATTTATGCCTGCGGTTCCTGTATCAAAAGCCGGGAACAGGAAGGTACGGAAATGTGTCCTATCTCTACCATGAAAGATATGTACGAAATCATTAAAGAGAGCGATAAGGTGGTTACTTTTTAGTATGAGGCAAGAAATCAAACTAAATCCCATTGGAATAATCCATACGCCTTATAGAGAACCCAAGGGTATTCCTATTCAAGGGAAATTTGAGAAAAGCATTACAGGAACAATAGAAATATTCCCGGAATATCAAAAGGGCATTAAGGATATCGAAGGTTTTTCGCATCTTATTTTAATTTACTATTTTAACAGGTCCAAAGAAGTAAAGCTAATCTGGAAGCCATTTCTTGAAGATGAGGAGCACGGTATCTTCGCCATAAGAAGCCCCCATAGGCCAAATCATCTTGGATTCTCTATCATAAAAGTAAAAAAGGTTAAAGGTAACACTATAATCTTTTCAGAAGTTGACATATTAGATAAAACGCCTTTATTGGATATTAAACCTTATGTTTCTCATTTCGATTCAAGAAAGAATATAAAAAACGGATGGATTTATAAACATTTTAAGAATCGCAAGATACCAAAGAGAACGAAAATACAATAAATGGATAAGGAGTCAAAATGCTAATAGATTTAACTCAAATGCAGCCAGGAGAAACTGGCATAGTAAAAGAGATTCAGGGAGGTCAAGGCCTCGTAAGGAAATTACAAAGCATGGGTGTGCGGCCGGGTAAGAAGATAATTAAGGTAAGTTCCCATTTCTGGCGCGGCCCGCAGACAATAGAGGTAGATAATACACAGATTGCCGTTGGTTTTGGCATGGCGAGAAGAATCTTAGTGGAAGTCCAAAAATGATAGAGAAGATTTTATTAGTAGGGAATCCTAATGTCGGTAAAAGCTCTATATTCTCCAGGCTTACAGGGGCCAGGGTAATAATTTCTAATTATCCAGGGACAACAGTAGAGTTTACCCAAGGAAAAGTGAAGATTGGCGATGAAGATGTAATAGTTATAGATGTACCGGGAACATATACTTTAGAGCCGACCTGTAAAGCCGAAGATGTGGCTTGCCGCATGATAAAAGAGGGCGGTTTGGCGATTAATATTATTGATGCCACAAATTTAGAGAGAAATCTTCATCTTACCTTACAGTTATTAGAGAAAAATATCCCAGTTGTCGTAGCTTTAAATATGTGGGACGACACTAAGCATCAGGGCATTTATATTGATATTAAAAAATTAGAAGACGAGTTAGGAGTGCCGGTAATCGCGACTTGCGGTCTAACTGGAGAAGGCATTAAGGAATTGATTGAACGGCTGCCTGAAGTAAAGGCAAGAAGCTTACCCATATCTTCTGATAGCCAGAAATGGGAGAAGATAGGAAAAATTGTAGAAGATGTCCAGAAACTAACTCACCGTCACCATACATTATTAGAAAGATTGGAGGATTTAAGCATTAAGCCCTTTACAGGATTACTCATTGCCTTGGGCGTTATATACTGCGCTTTTTGGATAGTTCGTTTTATAGGAGAGAATTTAATCAGTTATATATTTGAGCCTTTATTTACAAAGCTGTGGCTTCCTTTAATGATAAAATTAAGCGCATTTTTGGTTGAAGGAAGTTTTTTGCATCATATTCTTATCGGTAATCTCATTGATGGTAAAATAAATTTTAGCCAGTCTTTCGGGCTTTTGACAACAGGTTTTTTTGTTCCCATCGCCATGGTGCTGCCTTATATAGTCAGTTTTTATTTAATCTTGGGGTTTTTGGAGGATTTTGGGTATCTTCCCCGCTTGGCAGTTCTGATGGATAATTTTATGCACCATTTAGGGCTTCATGGATACGCGATAATCCCTTTTATTTTAGGGTTAGGGTGCAATGTCCCGGGAGCATTATCAACTCGAATATTGGAAGAAAGGCGCGAGAAATTTATCGCTGCTACTTTAATGGCAATTTCTATTCCTTGTATGGCGCAGATTGCGATGATCGTGGGGCTCGTAGGACAAAGGGGAGGTAAATATGTAGCGATTGTATTCTTCACTCTTTTTGTCCTTTTAATTATCAAGGGTTTAATTTTAAACAGGGTTTTAAAAGGAACGAGCCCTGAAATATTAGTTGAAATTCCTCCTTATCGGATACCTCAAATTCAAGCAGTGGTTAAAAAACTCTGGATGCGTTTATCTGGTTTTTTAAAAGAGGCTTTGCCTTTTGTGCTTTTAGGAGTGCTTTTTGTGAACATACTCCATATGCTAAGAATAATAGATTTTTTTGCTTATATTTTTACTCCTGTTTTAACAGGCCTATGGGGACTTCCCAAAGAAGCTATCTCTGCTTTGATAGTCGGGTTTTTAAGAAAAGATGTTGCTGTAGGAATGCTGGGGCCTTTGAATCTCACTACTAAGCAATTAGTAATCGGCTCTACAATATTAGCGGTTTATTTTCCCTGTATTGCTACTTATATAGTTTTAATCAAAGAATTAGGTATAAAAGATACGCTTAAAAGTACATCTATTATGGTTATGGTTGCACTAGTCATAGGGACGTTACTTAATTTAGTCCTTAGATAATTGTTATATTAAAAAAGGAGGTGGTTATGCCGGAATTTGGGACGCCGTTTTCAGGACTGGCAAAGGACAAAAAGGTAACCAAGAGCGAGCTTATTCGCGCGATTCGTTTTATGATCGCGGCGGAATATGAGGCAATCCAGCTCTATATGCAGCTTGCTGAGTCGACCGATAATAAATTAGCAGAAGAGGTCTTGAAGGATATTGCGGATGAAGAAAAGGTACATGCCGGTGAATTTTTAAGATTACTGAAAGAGCTTGCTCCTGATGAAGAGAAGTTTTATAATAAAGGCGCTGGTGAAGTAGAAGAAGAGATAAAGAAGAAATAACCTGAATGAATAAAAACATAAGCTTAAAAGTCTTTTCACTTTTTATAGTTTTACTTTTTGCCTCCTTTTTTATAGGCGCAGATTTTCTTCATAATCACAGTGACGCAGACTATCACGAAGACTGCCCTGCCTGTCAATGGCTGATTATTTCGCTATTTAGTTTCACGGTTATTCTGATTCTTCTGGGCCTATTTTTAAATTTCGAGGCATTCGTTCTATATGCACCGAAAGCACTCATTACCAAGTCTTATCTGACATTTCTGTATCTTCGTTCTCCTCCAGAATCTATCTGATTAAATCCGTATAAATTTACAATAACTATTTTTATTAAAGGGGGTAAGTATCTATGAAAAAAATCCTGATACTTTTATTATTTGTTTTCAGCTTTAGCCCTTATTTATATGCTCAGGAAAATGAGGTTAGCGAGTTAAAGGAAGAGATAAAACAGCTTAAATCCCAGTTTGAAGGCATGAAATCGAGCTACGAGAATAGGATTGGACAATTAGAGGCAAAGATACAAGATCTGGAACAGAAATCTTCCGTAGCCGAAGAAAAACCTGTCCAAATTGCTCAAGCCGGACAGGCTGGTTCAGGCAGATATTTTCAAAGTTTCAATCCTGACATAAGTGTAATAGGCGATTTTACCTTTCATGGAACAGATGATAAGGCCGATGAGCAATATAACCAGTTCAAGATGCGCCAGGCAGAGCTGGCATTTTCAGCGCCGGTTGATCCTTATTCTAAGGCAGACTTTTTTATGCACGTAGAACAGGAGGACGGCGAATGGAAGATAGGGCTTTGCGAGGGATATCTTACCCTTTTGGAGCTTCCGCTTGATTTACAGGCCAAGATAGGAAAATTCAAGGCCAATTTCGGAAAGGTAAACAGGTCTCATCTGCACGCTCTTCCATGGGTAGACTATCCGAATATGCTTACGAATTTTCTGGGAGAGGAAGGGATGAGTGAACCCGGCGTATCATTAAGCAGTTTAATTCCCAATCCCTGGGACCAATATATAGAGCTGACATTTGAGGCGCTTAATAATCATAATGCAGCCAGTTTTGCAGGAACTGAAGGAAGGGATATGGTATATTTAACTCATCTCAAGAATTCCCTTGAAATAAGCGATGAATCAACACTGGAACTCGGAGGGAGCCTTGCTACCGGTCCCAATGATGAAGGCCATGGCGGAAAAAGAACAAACCTTGAGGGGATTGATCTTACCTATAAATGGAGGCCATTAAAGGAAGGGTTGTATAAATCTTTGATTTTTCAAAACGAAGCGCTTTTTAGCCAGAAAGACAATGTTATCGCAGAAGAAGGAGCGGATCCAACTCAAGTGGATTCTTGGGGAGCATACTCGTCGCTGCAGTATCAGTTTTCCAAGCGCTGGTCAGCCTTTGGCCGATACGATTTTTCCGAGTTTCCAGACTATTCGGACAGAAAAGATAATGCTGTATCAACAGGTTTGACATTTAGCCAGAGCGAGTATTGTTTCTGGAGGATACAGTTAAAACATACCGACAAAGATTACAGTAAAGACACTGATGAAGTATGGCTTCAGTGTAATTTTGGATTAGGCCCGCACAGGGCACATGAATATTGATAGGAGGAACGGATATGAAAAAGATGATAGTATTGCCGATAATTTTTATGTTGTGTTTTTTGGTTAGTTCAAATGCCTGCGCAAAAGATAAAATCAATGTGCTTACTACAACGCCTGATCTTAAATCTATCGCAGAATTCATCGGCGGAGATAAAATTGAAGTAGATAGTATTTGCAAGGGATACCAGGATCCTCACTTTGTAGAGGCAAAACCCTCTTTTATGATAAAGGCAAAAAAAGCCGATCTTTTTATCCGCATAGGACTTGAACTTGAGATTGGTTATGAAGATTTAATTATAAACGGCTCAAGAAACCCTAAGATTAGAATTGGCCAGATTGGCCATTTGGACGCGTCAGAAGGAGCGCTTTTATTAGAAGTTCCTACCACTACTAAAATAGACCGCTCAATGGGCGATGTGCATCCAATGGGTAATCCGCATTATTGGCTTGACCCATTGAATGCCAAGGTAATAGCTTCTAATATTGCAGAGCGTTTAAGTAAACTTAGGCCGGAGGATGAAGCGTATTTCAAAAGAAATCTGGCGGATTTTAACCATAAGATAGATGAGAAACTAATTGAGTGGAAGAATAAATTAGCGCCTTTTAAAGGAGCAAATATCGCTGTTTATCACCGCAGTTGGCCGTATTTCATCAATAGGTTTGGCCTGGATATCACTTGTGAATTAGAGCCCAAGCCTGGCATACCGCCTTCACCAGAGCATTTAAAAGATGTTATTGAAAAGATAAAAGAGGCAGATGTTAAAATAATCCTGATGGAGGTTTTCTACGACGAGAAGCCTGCGCAGTTTGTTGCTCAGGCGACCGGAGCTAAAGTAGTGATAGTGCCGAATTCTGTCGGTGCTACAAAAGAGGCCAAGGATTATTTCAGTCTTATGGATATAATTATAGATAAGTTAGTGCAGGGATTTCATTCCTGAAAAATGGAGACGATATCATGGAAATATGGGCATTAATGGCTGCGCCTTTTGCCGTTTGTTTAATTCTTACAGGGATACATTGTTATTTAGGCCTGCATGTTGTAACCAGAGGAGTGATATTTGTTGATTTAGCCCTGGCTCAGATTGCCGCATTTGGGGCTACTTTGGCCCTTCTTTTTGGATACGAGCTTTCCAGTATACACGCCTATATTTTTTCACTTCTTTTTACCTTTATGGGAGCAGGGATTTTTGCGCTGAGCCGCTTTCGTGAAAAGGTAGTTCCTCAAGAAGCGATTATCGGGATAGTCTATGCGGTTTTTTCTGCGGCGGCGATATTAGTCTTAGATCGTGCGCCGCATGGCCATGAGGCAATAAAGGCTATGCTTGTAGGAAGCATTCTTTATGTAAATTGGCACGAGGTTATAAAGATATTTTTGATTTATTTAGCTGTGGGAGTTTTTCATTTTATATTTCGCCAAAAATTCTTTCTTATATCGCAGGACGTCGATAAGGCAAGAAAGCAGGGCATACCGGTTATGCTTTGGGATTTTCTTTTTTATATTACCTTCGGATTTGTAGTTACAAGTTCTGTAAAGATTGCCGGAGTGCTTTTAGTTTTCAGCTACCTTATTGTCCCTGCAGTCTGCGCTATGTTTTTAACAAAGGGCATATTGAAAAGGCTTATCCTCGGCTGGATTATAGGATTTTTAGTCAGCGCTTTTGGTTTGTTCTTTTCAGCAAAATGGGATTTACCTACAGGGGCATCTGTAGTTACCTGTTTTGGCCTGGCGTTGGTCGTATCCGCAGTCTTTCCATTGTGTTTAGAAAGAGGAAATTAATAAAATTTTAATTCTTTAAGGAATATTACCAGAATATCTCCGATGAAGATTCTTTAAATGTCCACTGTAAGGAAGTGGACATTTCTTATCTATCTAAGAGATAATAAGTTATAGCATTTTATCTCTGAAAATACCGGACAAAACGGACAAATTTCAACTATAACTTTATCTCTATATTGCCAATTTTCTTGATATTTTGAGCTATGTTCTATATAATAGGCTTACCTGCGCTAAGAGATGTATTCGTATAATACACAGCTTAGCGCAGCCACAGTAATCTCTCAAAATCCAGATGGAGAGATAATCTAGACCCTGATTAGTTAGACTAATCAGGGTGTTTTTTATGTCTTTGGGTGTCAAAGAGTTAGGACGTTATTTTTCCCACTGTTAAGTTAATAATGTTCTAAAGATTTTATCCAACCCAAAGTTTGTTTAAAATAGCCAAAAAAATCTCACCGAACCATCTCTTTATCTCCGAATCGCGATTTAGTAAAGGCGCCGTAGTAAACGACTATTAAGAAAGCTTAAGGCCTTGACAAGAATATTTTTTAAGTTATAATATCCATATATTCGAATATTGAGAAACGAGGAAAGATATGGAAGAATTAGCATACAAAATCAAAGCAGATTTTTTAAAAGTCTTATCCCATCCTATTCGTCTTCAGATTATCGAACTGTTAAAAACCGGCGAGAAAAACGTAGGTACAATTACTAAAACCATTGGCATACCGCAATCCAGTCTTTCTCGTCATTTACTGCTTCTTAAGGAAGGCGGCATATTAAGATCAAAACAGCAAGGGACAGTTATTTACTATAGTATTGAGGACCGTGATATCTTTCGTGTTTTGTGGCCTATTGCAGAGATGTTGCGCAAGAAACTTAAAAAAACAGAGGTAGTATTAAGCAGCATGGGTAAAGAAAAGTAAACCTGAGAGGAGACGAGCTATTGGAAAAGCCAGAAGAGTGCAGGACAGGCCTTGTTAGTTTAGAGATATAACTTTAACCATTTGAATTCATGAGGCTTAAAAGCCTTAGGATATATAAATTCTGTTTTATTTAAAAGTTATCTTTTATTTTTCCTTTCAAGAAGGCCCGTCCTCAATCTTTTCATTTTCAAAAATTAGAATTTAATTCAATGGCTTAACTCTAAAAGCTATATGTTTCAATTTTGTGAAACAGAGAACAAGATGAAAGCCTAAATGATGGCCTATAGAATTAGAGTAATTTATTAATAATTAATAATTCTGAAAGGAGGTGAATGAGCATGGTAAAAGGGATGAAGCTTGCATTAGTTCTACTTGTAGTGGTTGGGGTGGCGGGAGTGGTTGTTCCGGTTTATTCGCAAGAAAAGACTGAACAGCAAATCGTTGCCTTTGTTTCAGGAGAAGTAGTCTCAACTGATCTGGTGAAATCTGAAGTTGTGGTAAAACAACTTAAGGATGCTGTTACCAGTACATATGAGAATACCGCGTTTGCAGTAGCACTTGAAACGAAAATCCAGAAAGGAGATGCTAACTTAAAACTTTCTGATCTAAAAGCAGGGGATAAGGTTACTGTTAAGTATGCCTCTGATGTATCAGGAAAGCAAAAGGTAGAAAGTATCTCTGTAGAAGTCAAATAAGTAGTCAAAATAGCGGCGGTTAATTTTTATTTTAGCCGCCGCTATTATTAAAGCAGAAAGGCAGGTCAGGTATTAATGAGGAATAAATGGTTGATAGTTATACCTATAAGTTTTTTACTTGTCGGTTGCTCTACGGTTTCCAGTAAGAGACTAAATACTCTTGAAATAAAAGTAAGCACTTTAGAAGCGAAAGTTGATTCGGTTGGGCAGAGACAATCTGCTGTCGAAAATCAAAATGGCGAATCTCGGGAATCGATAGGGTATGTTAAAGGAAAAATAGACAATATGCCTCAAGGGCCTTCGACAGTTGTGGTAACAGGAGCGGAGAGGAATAAAGGATATATCTTCGGAGTTTATAAAAAAGATTTAACTAAAAAAGAGATACAGAGTGCTCTAAAGAGCGCTGGTTTCTATAGCGGCACGATTGATGGTGTAATCGGTAAAAATACCAAAAATGCCGTAAAAGAATTTCAGAAAGCAAATGGCTTAAAGGCAGATGGTAAAGTGGGAAAGAAAACAAAGAGTCTATTAGCGCAATATCTGAAAGAATAATTTAAACATCAGGAAAGATAAAATTAAAAATCTTCATAAAATTTATTTTTATGAATACAGGAATAATATGGAAGATATTTTTATTACATATAATAGATCCTAAGAGATATCCTATTTTTGATCAGCATGTTTATAGAGCATATGATTTTCTTACCAAGAATAAGACAATTGGCATACTAAGTAGCAATAAGCGCAAAGAAGATATTTATTTTTCTGAATACATTAGTTTTTTCAACAAATTAGCATAAAGAGGTCCTTCCAACATAGCCAATGTCCGAGGTCTTATATAGGACATTGTTTATATCTTTATATTGTATAGAGTTAGAGATAATATGGCCTATTATCCCCGGACAAAATGTGTCAAAGAGTTAAGGCCTTGCATTATTTTTGGACAAACAATTTTTATAGTTTATGCTATAATATAAAATCATGCATAAACATAATAAAGAATCACATGATCATACGCATGGAACAATAGATACTTCTCTTTTAAGCACTGAACGCGGAATTTGGGCAGTTAAGAGATCGTTTTTTTGGCTTTTTTTGACAGCTATTTTTCAACTTGTTATTGTATTTTTTACTGGGAGCGTCGCGCTTCTGGCAGATACTATTCATAACATAGGGGATGCTGCAACTGCTATTCCGCTTTGGATCGCATTTAAATTTTCTCATAAGAAACCTAATAATCGCTTTACATATGGTTACGTCCGAGCAGAAGACCTGGCTGGCATAGCGGTGGTGCTGACAATTTTATTCAGCGCTGTCGTGGCTGGCTGGCAATCTATAGGCCGTTTAATTCACCCGCAAAGAATAGAATATATCTGGGCAGTTATAGCTGCATCTATCATCGGGTTTATTGGCAATGAAGCTGTGGCGATATTTCGTATTAAACTTGGTAAAGAAATAGGTAGTGCGGCACTTATCGCTGATGGATACCATGCGCGAGTCGATGGCCTGACAAGCCTTGCAGTTCTTTTTGGAGCAATAGGTGTCTGGCTAGGATTTCCTCTGGCAGATCCTATCGTGGGGCTTATTATTACTATAACGATATTGCGTATTGTTTGGGATTCAGGCAAGGCAGTTTTTACGCGTATTATGGACGGCGTTGATCCTGAAGTAGTAGATGAAATAAAGCATGCGTTAGGCCATGTAAAAGAGGTGAAAGAAGTTACAGAAGTAAGAGTAAGATGGTTGGGACATAGGCTTTATGCCGAACTTAATATTGCTCTTGATTCTAACCTTACCATTGAAAAAGGGCATATAATAGCAAAGGAAGTAAGGCATATTTTATTGCATCATTTAAAATATCTCAATAACGCAGTAATACATATCGATCCCATGAATGCATCAGGAGAACAGTTTCATGGCATTGAGCAGCATTCACATGGCAATTCATCCATCCATTCGCATACATAAAGAAAATTAAAAACCGGACAGAGCTATAAATAGAAAAATCTAGATATTGCTTATTATCAGAATAAAACAGACAAATTCTAGCTGCAACTTTATATCTGATTTGCCAATTTTATTGATAATTAGTAGCATGTTCTATATAATAGATTTGTTTGCGTTAAGAGATAGGGTTATAGGTTACACAGCTTAGCGCAGCCACTGTAATCTCTCAAATTCCAGATAAAGAGATAATTGAAACCCTGATTAGTTAAGCTAACCAGGGTATTTTTTTATGTCTTTAGGAATTTTGAATAAGTCCTGTCACATTTATCTATTTTTAGTTTTTGTATTTTGCTTTTATCAAGAAGATGTTATAATTTATAAATAAAGTATATGAAAAATCGTATTAAGATAGTGACAATTTTGATTATTTTTATAAGCTTCGCAATAGTATCGTTTTGTGTTTTTTTCGATGAAGCAATATTGGTAAGAAAAAAAGCTATTTTTCGTGTTAATAGAATAGAAAAGGTTGTAGTATTGACTTTCGATGACGGACCTTCTCCAGTCTGGACGACAAGGATACTGGATGAGCTAAAAAAGGTTAATGTTAAAGCGACCTTTTTCATGCTTGGAGAACATGTTGCAGAATACCCTGAAATTGCGCAGCGAGTTGTGCAAGAAGGGCACGAAATCGGAAATCATACTTACGATCATCGTGTTTTGCTTTATTATACGCTTGAGCAGTTGGAAAATGAGATAAAAGATACTGAAAGAATCATTAAAGAGTCTACGGGCAGGACAACCAGATATTTTCGTCCCCCTAAAGCTTGGTTGACTGCTCAGGAGAAGAAAAAAATAGAAGAATTAGGGTATAAAGTTATATTGTGGTCTCTTAATTCAAAAGATTGGGTTACCTTTGATGATAAATACATTGTAAAGTACATACTTAAAAATATCAGGCCAGGAGACATTGTTCTCTTCCATGACAGCGGAGGAGTTTTTAGCGCTGAAGGCGGTGACCGCGATGAGACAGTTAAAACCATTCCCTTATTAGTTGACGCATTAACCAAAAAAGGCTACAGATTTGCGACACTAACGGAGCTATTGGATAATAATTAAACATAATTGAAATTCAAGAAAGTCATTAAATATTGGCATAATGGTAATGAGGCAAAATGACAACAATAGTCTGGGTTACACTTATTTTTATTTCATGGCTGGCAGCGACAATTTCCGGCATAGCTGGTTTCGGAGGTTCCCTTATAATCCTGCCGGTATTCTCGATTCTTATAGGAGCCAAAAAGGCTATTCCTATACTAACTATCGCATGGATGATGGGTAATTTTTCCAGGGCGGCTCTCGGATACAGGGAGATAATCTGGAAGCCGGTGATATATTTTTGTTTAGGGGCATTACCTGCGGCGGTAATAGGATCAAGAATCTTTGTTGAATTACCCACAGGGCTGATTATGAAAGGAATCGCCATCTTTCTTTTCGTGATCGTTGTCCTTCGGCATGCAGGTGTAAAGCTTTATTTACAAGAGAAATGGTTTATTCCTTGGGGAGTGCTTGTTGGCTTTTTATCGGCGGTTTTAGGAAGCGCAGGCCCTATAGGAGCGGTTGCGTTTTTGGGGCTTAATCTAACGCCAACCGCATATGTTGCCAGCGAGGCTGTGACTGCAGTTGTTATGCACCTAACGAAAACCGCAATTTATGGGCGATATTCTCTTTTAAACTTACAAGATGTTATAGTCGGTGTGGTTTTAGGGTCAGCAATGGTTGTGGGTTCTTGGACAGCAAGACATCTTATCAAGAATATGGCCAAAAAGTTGTTCGGTAATTTCGTAGACATATTATTGATTGTAGCCGGCATGCTTTTATTTCTTGGCAGGTGATTCGAACATTTATGGGAGAAACAGGGGGACGTGTAAAAAGGGTTTATTGCGGATAATTATAAAAGTGCTATAATTACATATATGTTTAGCATTGCAGGTTTTACTTTCGCAAATCTTATCGCCGGTTTTATTTTTAGCGGGGTAGGCCTTGTTGCTTTTGTCTACGGGAAGAAAGAAGGCAATTTTAAACCGCTTTCAATCGGCATAGCCCTCATGGCGTACCCCTATTTTTTAACAAGTACTTTCTGGTTGTATGCGGTAGGCACAGGTTTGTGCCTGCTGTTATATTTCTGGCGGGATTGATTATCATATTGCTGGGAAGCCTGTTCTTTTTTCCTGCGCCGATGCTTCTTATTGTTTCTGAATTTTGTTATTATGTACTATAATCTGGCGAGAGAAGAAGAGAATAAGATGGAATCCAGATTCGGAGAAGCGTATCGGAAATATAAAAGCAGGGTGCCGATGTGGAGTATAGGAAGGCCTGGTAAAAGTTCAAAATGAATAAAATAAAGTTAGTAGTTATTTTTTTATTTCTTAGTTTTGCTTGCAGTTATATGTGCGCCCAGGCGGATAATGAAAAAGTTGATTGGGATAAGTTTGAATATTATTTGTACAGGGAATTGAAGGCGCAGCATCCCGATGAAAGCGAGGCAGGGATATTGCAGGCCGTAGGCTATACTATTCTGAAATCAAACAATAGATGGGAAAGGGCGATGATTTATTTTAAGAAAGCTGTAGAGCTGGACCCGAAGTTGTATTTTTCCTGGTATAACCTGGGCTTGATTAATATAGACACGGAAGAAGGATACGGTTACTTTGAGAAAACCACAGAAGTTAATCCAAATTTTCCGGCCTCTTATTATTGGATGGCTTATTATTGCTGCAAGAAGAGAGAAGATAAAAAAGCCCTCTCCTTATTTCGGAAATATCTTGAAATAGCCGACGGCAATAAAGATGAAGAAGGCAGAATAAAGATAGCCGAAGAGGTGTTAAAAGAGCTGCTTTCAGGCAAAGAGGGTGAAAATCTCAACGCGATCAGGCCTTCGGGCGAAAAACAATAAAAATCAAGCAGCGGTCATTTTTTTACTTCAAGCAGATAGACGTGGTCCGGCCCTATCTCTTCCTTCAGAGAGACTACTTTAAATCCCGCGTTAGTGCAGAGTTTTTTGACTACATCCGGAGATCGCCAGCGGCAAGGCAAATTTTTTGAGACTGGCAGTGCTCCGTCATCGTGCAGGAAGCGTTCTATCAGCTCTTTTTTGTCGGCGGCGTCGACGGGGTCATAGTGCTGTAAGATGATTACCCTGCCGCCCGGTTTCATGGCTTTGAATATGGAATTGGTCCATGGCTGGGCTTCATCCCGTAAATTGCTGAAAACAAAGCTTATAAAGGCGGCGTCTAATGAATCTTTCGGTACGGCGATATCCGTATCAACGCAAAGCCGCGCTTTGAGCTGAGGCAGATGCAATCTCTTGGAGGAGAAGTTTAAAAAGTCAACCAGCGCGGGGGATATCTCTATCCCTATAGCTTTTCCGCTTTTTCCTACCTTGTTAGCCATCGCCACGGTTACTTGTCCATCGCCAAAACCGATATCTGCCGTCACCTCTCCTTTTTTAAGACGCAGCGGCTCAATAGTTTCGGCTATTTCTTCATCGTCTTTTAGTATGCCCCTGATCAATTTGAACAAGCCTTCGACATAAAGATCCGAGCTTGCCCAGCCTATTTTTTGCGTAAAAGACGACGGGGTTTTTGTTATTTTTTTCAAGCATCTTAAAAGTTTTTGTTTATTTGCCAGCAAAAATTCAAGCCGAGTGCGTTCAAAAGACGACTCCGGAAGCTTCTGGCTTGTAAGGAATTCAGCGAAGTCGATCAGGCCGAAACATTTGTTCGGCTTATACAGGTCCTCTTCAATAACTTTCTGCAGATATCCGGTGTCTCCGCAAGAAAGGTAATCAATGATTGGCGGAAAAATAGAGGGGTCGTTCGTATAGTTACTGTTGCGGCTATCTTCGCTTTGCGCCGGAGAAGAATGCCAGGCGGCGATAAGCATACATAATGTTAGAAAAAGTATCTTTTGTATTTTCATGCAATGTTTACGGTTAACCTTCGGATCGTTCTTTATTATTCTATCACAGGTTCCTGCGGAATTACAATAAGCGGGAGGGATTATAATTATTACGCGGATAATCAAAAAGTGATATAATCAAGGAAATTCCTTATGCTCCAGAGCGGAGGTTTCTTGAAAATGGGATTCAAATTCGGACCGCACGTATTCTAAAAACTTATACTGGCTTAATTTTACGTATAGTTTTGGCGTAGAGGAGCCGCTAAAGCTTCACCAAGCCACTCAGCCGCAGCGCCCTACGGGTAATTGATGATATTGAACAGTAAAGGAGGTTAAGGCGTATGAAGAAGTTGATCAAGGCTGTAAATATGTTTGTTATAATTAGCGTGGTTTTAATCTGCGCATCCGGATATACTGCGGCGGCGGCCCAGGACTCTTCGAATTTGCCTGAACAGGCTGACAAGGGCGCCCAGTATACTGAACGGATGAACCGGCTTTTAGATATAGTGATCAACAAGTCTTCGGTTGCCGAAGGGCGCCCCAGGCATAAACTTATATTCGGCGGCAATCTTTTCTTGGCTCACGGGGCTTTCATCAAATATTTTTCCCTGGATACCCTCCTTAAATATGCGGACGGGTTGAAGGAGGCAGGTATCAGCCGCATAGAGCTTTATATCGGCCCCTCAGCCTGGGCGAATAATGAAAGCGAGACCATCGCTAAATACGATGCCCTCATAAAGCACATCCGCGAGATCGGGCTGGAAGTGTCTATAAGCCCGGAATACCACCGTGGCTCGTTTGAAGTAAAGAGCGTTAGAGAGCTGGAAAAAATAGTTTTGCCGATCTATAAAGAGCTGGCGAAGAAGTATCGGCCGGATATTTTTATAGTTATCCACGAGCCTACGACTATGTCAGACCGGCTGGGCATTAAAACCACCCCGCAGGAATGGAAAGATTTTGTGGAAAAAGCGGTTGTGGCTGTAAAACGGGTTTCTCCTGAAACAAAACTTGGAGCGGGAGGAGAATATTATGAGCTCCCTTATTATCGGCAATGGCTAAAGATTCCCGACCTTGATTATATGACCCTTAATATTTACAATGCGATGAAGCTCAAAGACTACAATCAGATGATTAGGATGGCCAGGGCGCACGGCAAGAAGGTATACATAGAAGAAACATGGCGCTTTCCTTCCGTAGAAGCGTCCCAGGATAAACAGACGCTGGATCAATTATCTGCGAAAGGCATAGGGCTTGAGGAATATCAGGCGCTGGATTCCAAGTGGATCGAGGCGCTTACCTTGTACGCCAGTGCATGGGGCCTGGAGGCTGTCACGCCTTTTTGGTCCGCCACCTATTTTAAGCGCGTTCAAACGGACGGCAACGCCTTAAGCTACGAATATAATTCCCAGGTTGTCGAGGCGATAAACAAGGGAGAGCGCACTGCTACATTCCGGACTATCCAGGCGTTGGTTAAAAAATTCGGCAAAATCAAACCATAAACTTGACATTCTGACAATGTAAGTTTTGTCAAGATTATATTTTAACTTGACATAGGGTAGGGGGGTATGGTATACTTATCTTGAAAGGGGGAATATACTATGAAACAGATGACTACCCATGAAAGCCAGCTCGAATACCTTAAAAAGATCGAAGGCCAGGTAAGAGGCGTACAAAGGATGATCGAGGAAAAGAGATACTGCGTCGATATTCTTACCCAGATACATTCCGTTATCGGAGCTCTCTACAGGGTTGAAAACGAGATATTCAGGAAACATATGGAAGGATGCGTGGCCCAGTCTTTTAAAGGCAAGTCCGAGAAAGACAAACAGGAAAAGATAAACGAGATCGTGGAATTAATAGCAAAATTCAGGAAAACATCCTGAGGCAAGGAGGGATTTATGAAAAATATTTATTTGGTAATTTTGGGGTTAACCATATTTACTATTGTTGGTATTGGCCTGGCGTTTGCTTCATGCGGCGCCTGCGGCCAGACGGATACCGCAGCTAAGAATTCCGTATCCGGCTCAGCGGCTATTGACGCCGGCAATAAAATCTGCCCTGTTTTAGGAGAGCCGATCAATGAAGAAACAAAGGCAACCTATGAATATCAGGGAAAGATTTATAATTTTTGCTGCGCAGGGTGCGTCGGGGCGTTTAAAAGCCAGCCGCAGAAATATATCGATAAGGTGAACCTGGAATTGCAGTCCGCGCAAACTAATGGAGTGCCAAAATAAAAATGAAAGTAAAATTTTTATATCTATCAGCCGTTATTTTAGCCGTGATTTTAAATAAGCCGGTGTTTGCCGACAGCTCGCTTTTTTATAAAGAGGCGAATCTTATAGGCGGCTATTCGGACAGAGACCACTGGATTGGCAAAAGCTCGGAGCTGGTTAACTCAGCAGGGTTTGAGGATTACAGAAAATTCTCCAATGATTACGGCGATTATTTGACTACGGATTTACAGATGCGTATTGGCTATGACAGCATGAAGAATGCCGAAGGCGCCTGGGGCATTCAGATACACAACGCCTGGCTTTTATATAAGCTTGATTATGATAAAAAATTACGGCTGGGACATTTTGATCCAGCATTCGGCATGGAGCCTCAAGTGGATACGCACGGAACACTTTTACAGACTCTGGCTATGAAGGATATCGGCTTTAAGAAAGACTGGGGAATAGGCGTGGAGGGTTCTTTATCCAAATTCTATTATAAAACAGCTTTGCAGCTTGGCTCCGGGATGAGCGTATACAGAAAAGATGGCAGTTTTCTTATGACTTCCAGGATCGGTTCTCCTTCGGCTCAGAACTTTCAATATGGCTTATCATTTCTTTACGGCGACGTGTTGGAATACATGGGAATGTGGACATGGCCCAGGGACAACCTTGGATCCAATAAAACTATCTTAAAGAAAAGGGTTGGTCTTGACAGCCAATACCTGTTTGGCCCGTATCTTTTTAAGGGAGAGCTTGCTTATGGCACAGACGATTATAGCGATGTCCTGGGCTATCTTGGAGAGGTAGATTATACGCTGCCAAAATATCAAAATTGCGAGCTGGAGCTTCAGTTTCAATCATGGATAAACGACCTCGGGAGAAGCTCTTCCGACGATTCTACTTTGACTCTCGGGATTTCATATAAGCTTGATCAAAAAACAACATTGCGCGCAGCTTTTTCGCATGATCTGAATATGACAGGCAGAAAAGAAGAAGATATGCTTGTGGTGCAATTTTATTTCTTTGGAGCATAAGGAGGCAGGATGCGTAAAACAATCCCGGCGATGTTATTTTTATTAAGTTTTTATACATATGCTTTTGCCGCAGTAGGCTGCAGCCTGGACGATCCAGACAGGGATGTCAAAAGACTTTTTCCGGATTCGAGCGGCTACAAGACCGCTTTTATCACCTTAAAAGAAATAGGGGGCGAGGCATTAGTAGATTGTAATCGTAAGTGCGAAAAATAATGGAATAAAAAAGCCCCATAGTTCTCGAAATCTGTTATTTTGTATAGTAGCGAAACCAACAAAAAACAGAAGGAGA
>Ga0172369_10004010_pt1 | contig 19034 bp, 20 predicted proteins | sample LakKiv25m_FD_114539 | JGI IMG/M metagenome (GOLD analysis project Ga0172369, IMG submission 114539) | Freshwater microbial communities from Kabuno Bay, South-Kivu, Congo - kab_022012_11.25m | ecosystem: Environmental > Aquatic > Freshwater > Lake | place: Democratic Republic of the Congo...
CGAGAAATAAAGGCTATAAATGGTATCCGGCCATAGCCACGACCACCACAAATAGCATAGGAAGTATTTTTATACTTGACATATACTTATATATAAGGTATACTTTTTCATTAATCAGGAAAGTAATCGTTTACAGTAAGCGTATACCGCTATAGGCAGCTTTAATCTGTGCGAAAAGGGAGGTGAAACTTTAAAGCAGAAGCAGCCAAAAAATGTAGCGATATATCATAGAGAAAAGTAATTTTAGGTAATAGCCTAGATATAATAAAATCAACTAAGGAGGAAAAGTAAATGAGTAGATTCTTGAAACTAATGAGCGTACTAGCAATAGTAGCTCTCATTGCTGTCCCGGCGTTCGCAGAAGTGCAGAACGTAAAGGTAAGCGGTGATATTGATTCAAAAATGATTACCAGATCAAATTATGATGTTGGTTCTGGTACAACAGCCACTAATGATAATGATACATGGTTTACATCAGCTGTTAGAGTTCAGGTTGATGCAGATCTTACGGACAATGTATCTACTTGCGTAAGGGTACTTAATGAAAGAGATTGGGGTGCGGAAAGTTTGTCAACTACTAGCGACAAGCTTTCAGAGATTTCATTGGATCTTTCGTATGTAAAGTTAAAAGAGATGTTTTACGCTCCTTTAACATTAACTATTGGTCGTCAGAACATCAGATTGGGAAGTGGCTTAGTAATCGGAGATCCTGATACTAATGACACATCCGTAGGCACTGCTTTTGCAGGAGATCTTTCTGTAAGAAAATCTTTTGACGCAGTAAGAGCGAGTTTTGACTACAATCCTTTAGTAGTTGATGTTTTATTCGCAAAGATCAATTCAACAATTAACGGATTTGCCACAGACAGTAATGATACAAATGTATATGGTATTAATGCAGCGTATAAGTTTAATCAATATAATTCAGAAGCAGAAGCTTATATAATTGCAAAAAATACCAGATCAACCGGATTAAAGACAGCTACAGTTGATGTGTATGGGTTAAGAGGCAGCTTAGAGCCTATCTCCAAGTTAGTGGTAAGCGGAGAAGTTGCAATGCAGAGAGGCGTTTATAACGATACGCGAGATAGGTCTGCATGGGCATTTGATGCAGCAGCATCATACGCGGTTGATTACAAGTGGTCGCCAAAAGTAGGCTTGGGATATGTTTATCGCTCAGGTGAGAAAGCCGCTAATACAACAGGCGATTATAAAGGTTGGGACACTATGTGCGAAGATCAGACACATGGTATTGTTGCCAATCAGATTTTTAATGATAATAATGAAGGCGGAGATTCTAACTCCAGCATAATCACTGCAAGTGTGTCAGTTGTTCCTTTACAGGATTTGACAGTAGCAGTTGATTATTATAACTTTGCGTTAGCTCAGAAGCTCGCAGATTTGTCTGTAATGAATACTAATATAATAATGACAGACAAAAAAGCTTTAGGGCAGGAAGTTGATCTTTCATTAGGTTATGATTACACAGAAGATGTAAAGCTTGGATTAACAGCTGGTTTCTTTTTACCAGGCAAAGCATTTTCTAGCGTAAATGATTCTACAGCGTCAGAAGTCATAGCTGATGTAAAGGTTGCTTTCTAACCTAAGCATTAGTAGCAGTTTAAACCCCTGGAGGAGTAATCCTCCAGGGGTTTTTTATTTATATTTCCTCCATCATTAAAAAATCTAACTTTTTTTGAAAGAAATCCCCTTCCCAGATGTGTCTTATATAGCAAGAACCATGGTCCACCTGCCATAACCCATCCCCGTTCTCCGATCGGGACCGCACACCCGATCGGAGAACGGGATAACAGAAGGAGAGGGGAATATGTTAAGGACATCTTTTGTAACAGGCGAAATGTATCATGTTTATAATAAAAGCATAGCCGAGTTTGTGATATTTAATAATGATACGGAGTTTTTGCATATTAAAGGTGCTGTAAGATATTATCAAATAGAAAATCAGCCTATAAAATTTTCTAAAATTGATACATATGTAAATAATGCAGAACAGAAGTTTGCAGACAAGAAACTAGTGGAGATAATTTGTTATTGCTTTATGCCAACGCATATTCATTTAGTGCTTAGGCAATTGATGGAAAATGGGATCTCTAATTTCATGAGATATGTTCTCAGTAGCTATTCCCATTATTTTAACATTAAGCATAATCGCAAAGGGCCATTATGGGAGAGTAGTTTTAAAAAAGTGCTGGTAGAAAGCGATTCGCAGTTGCTTCACTTAACAAGATATATTCATTTGAATCCTGTAACAGCGTATATAGCCAATAACCCGGAAGACTGGAGATGGTCCTCTTATCGGGAATATATTTCCGATAACAAGGAGGGTTTTTGTGAATATGACAATGTTTTGGACACTATACCAAAGGAGTATAAAAAATTTGTAGAAGACAGGATTTCTTATCAGAGAGAGCTGGCAAAGATCAAAGGATTGCTTTTAGATTAACTTCCCGTTCTCCGATCGGGACCGCACACCCGATCGGAGAACGGGAAGGGTTGACCAAAAGATGTTTACATTAACATGTAATTGTGTATAATGGATGCCATGAGAAAAATATTTGTGCTTGATACAAACGTGATTATTCATAACGCGGACGCGATTAACGCGTTTGCGGATAATGAAGTGGTGTTGCCGATCGATGTCATCGAAGAGCTGGACATATTCAAGAAAGATACAGATGAGAAAGGCAGAAATGCTAGAGCGGCGATAAGGATGCTTGATGAATTAAGGGAGCATGGAAAACTTGGTGCAGGAGTGACTCTTGAAAACGGAGGTATACTACGCATTGTAATGCACGTTGATGCGAAAGGGCTTTTGAACATAGCGCCTCATGAAAGAGATAATAGGATCCTGATGGTCGCGTATGATCTGCAGCAAAAAGGCAACCAGGTTATATTTGTTTCAAAAGACATAAACGCCAGGGTAAAAGCGGACGCGCTGGGCATAAACGCTGTTGATTTTGAAAAGCAAAAAATAGACATAGACAGCCTGTATAGCGGCTGGAAAGATATAGAAGTCAGCTCGAAAGAAATAGACGGTTTTTACGAAAAGAAATTTTTTACAACAAAAGAAACTAATTTATTCCCCAACCAGTATATATTATTAAAAGATGGTTCATCCGCTAAGCATACGGCATTGGGGAGATATGACGCGAAGCAGAAACTCGTGGCGCTTTTAAAATCTGATCAAGGGGATGCCTGGGGCATAAAGCCCAGGAATAAGGAGCAGGCGATTGCATTGGATCTCCTTCTGGATGACAACATAAAACTCGTAACGCTCGTAGGCGCAGCAGGTACTGGCAAAACGCTACTTGCGCTCGCCGCGGGTCTAAAAAAGACAGTGGACGAGCATGGCTATAAAAGGATGCTTGTTTCGAGGCCTGTAATACCTATGGGAAAAGACATAGGGTATCTCCCGGGAACAAAAGAAGAGAAGCTTGTAAACTGGATGCAGCCTATTTACGATAATCTGGAATATATCCTTACCATAAGAAAGAGAAAGGAACATGTCGACGGTTTGATCGAATGCGACCTTTTACAGCTGGAAGCCCTTACCTATATGAGAGGGAGAAGTATTCCCAATCAATTTATAATCATAGACGAAGCGCAGAATCTTACGCCTCATGAAATAAAAACAGTAGTAAGCCGCGCGGGAAACAATACCAAGATGGTTCTTACGGGAGACCCTTACCAGATAGACAACCCGTACCTTGATTCATCTTCCAATGGCCTTAGCTACGCTGTTGAGCGCATGAAAGGCCAGGAAATGTTCGGGCACGTAACCCTCACCAAGAACGAGCGATCAGGGCTCGCATCACTCGCCGCAGAATTATTATAATAAATATTTTTTGGCGTGAAACCAGTTGTTAACCCTTGTTTTTTTTAAAATCTGTGGCATACTTATCCATAGAGACAACCGAATAGTATTACGACAAAGGCAAACCATTCGAAAGGATGGGGCGCAAAGTCACAGGCCTAAAGCCCTCAAGGGTTAAGGTGGCTGGATTACCGAAATTAAGAACCTATTCTGCCAAAGGCCGAATAGGTTTTTTATTTGGGAGTCTTAAAGATGAACAGAGCCGCAGTTATATTGATAGTTTTGATAACTGTGGCTTTTTTTCTAAAAGAGGCGGACCCGAGCTCTGTTATTATCAGGGGCCAGGCGTCATGGTATTCCCAGACAGACCCTGGAATTTTATTAACTACGGCCAATATGGAGAATTTTGATGATTCTGCGCTTACCTGCGCTATCTGGGACTTGCCATTCAATACTATGTTAAAGGTAACAAATCTTGAGAACGGCAGATCCGTCATTGTCCGGGTCAATGACAGGGGTCCGGCCAAAAGATTGAATCGAGCCATAGACCTCACCAAACAAGCTTTTTCAAAGATAGCCGATATTGAAAAAGGCCTCGCGACTGTTTCCGTGGAAATCATATAAAAATAATGCCGGGCAATAAAGTATATTAAAATGTATTTGACGATGCCGGGTTTTTAGAATAAACTGATTCTGTATGGATAAGAGAGCTGCTTTTTTTATAATATTTATAATATGTTTTGCCTCCGGCTGCGCTACGCAGGAATATAATACCGCCACAGGCAAAGAAGATATCATGTTTGTTGGCACTGACAAAGAAGTGAGCATGGGAAAAAGCATCGCGGAGAGCATCGAGAAAAGCAAGGAGATAAAACTGGACCCTGACCCGCTTATGACGGAGAGGGTTAATAACGTTGGCCAAAAAATAGCTGCTGTCAGCGGCAGGAAAGAAGTAAAGTATTCATTCAGGGTCATAGATAAGGATGACGTGAATGCGTTTGCTTTGCCAGGAGGATACGTATTTGTCTTTAAAGGCCTCGTGGACAAGGTTTCTAAAGACGATGAGCTTGCGGCTGTTATTGCCCATGAAATAGCGCATGTGGTAGCCCGGCATTCCATAAAAAGGCTACAAGGAAGCGTTGGATATGATATACTGCGTGTATTGATGGCTGTTACAGGGTCCGGCGGAGGAGATGCAGGCCGCATTGACGCCGCTTTCGGACAGCTCATCATGTCATATTCCAGGGAGGACGAAGCGTTGGCTGACAAGCTTGCGGTTAAATATTTGAAAGAGGCTGGCTATGACCCATGGGCGGTGGTCAGCCTTCTTAAGAAGCTGCAGGAATCGGATAAGGCTGCGCCGATAAGGCAGTATACTGACTACCGGTCTCATCCTTATGTCGCGGACCGCATACGCATGGTCAAACAGGAGCTCTCCGGAGAAGTGGATTTTAATGATTATATGAATAAGGCGATAAAATAAAATTTACCCGCAATAACATGGTTAGACAACAAAATGGAGGACGTTCGATATGATAGAAAAAGATGATTTTACTACGCAGGATCCGTGGCGTATATTCAGAATTATGTCCGAGTTCGTGGAAGGCTTTGAAGAGCTTTCCAAGATAGGCCCTGCGATTACAATATTCGGCTCGGCCAGGACTAAATCAGGCGATAAATATTATAAACTGGCGGAAGAAATCTCGTTTTTACTGGCCAAGGATGGTTACGCGATAATTACAGGCGCAGGCCCGGGCATAATGGAGGCGGCGAACAAAGGTGCTAAAAAAGCGGACGTTGTTTCCATAGGCTTGAACATACATGTGCCTTTTGTGCAGAAACCCAATAGGTTTGTAACAAAATTAATAGATTTCAAATATTTCTTTTGCAGGAAAGTGATGTTTTTAAAATACGCGAAAGCGTCCGTGATTTTCCCGGGCGGATTCGGCACGATGGATGAATTTTTTGAGACTATAACGCTTATTCAGACGCAGAGGATGGAACAGTTTCCAGTGATACTGGTAGGGAGCGAATACTGGAGAGGCCTGACGGATTGGATTAGAAAATCAATGCTTAAGGGGGACCGCATACAAGGAGATGATTTGGATATATTCTGTATCGTAGATACCCCGGAAGAAGTCGTAAATAGTGTGAGGAATTTTTACTCTAAGCGCAAATGAATAAAAGGTTGTTGAAATCGAATTATCTTAGGTATATAATTCAGACATGGTCCATAGATTTATAAGCGATCTAAGAGAGGGAGAAACAGTAGAGTCGGTTTATCTTGTAAGAGAAAAATCTTTCGATATTACCAAAAACGGCAATCCGTATATCTCGCTCGAACTTTCCGATAAAACAGGCATGGTGGACTGCAGAAAATGGGACGCCTTGAAATCGTTGTTTGACTCTTTTAGCGTAGACGATTTTATCAAAGTAAAGGCAAAAGTAGAGTTCTACAGAAATTACCCCCAGTTAAAAATAGACTCCATAGAAAAGACAAGCGAAAAGTCGGTGGATATCTCGCTTTATATGCCTGTTTCGGATAGAAACAGGGACGAGATGTTCGAGGATTTCTTATCCAATATGAAATTGGTTAAAAATCCCCATCTCAAGGCGTTGATAAGCGGCATATTTTCAGATAAAGACATCTCCGAGAAATTCAAGATCGCCCCGGCTGCCAGCGATTTTCATCACCCGTATATAGGCGGGCTCGTTGAGCATACGCTTGCCTGCGTTAAGCTTGCCAGGCTCATTGCTTCGGAATACAAGGATATAGATATTGACCTGCTTTTATGCGGCACCGCGCTTCATGATATAGGGAAGATAGAGGAGCTTTCGTATAAGAGGAGTTTTTATTATACGGATAAAGGCAGGCTGATAGGCCATATAGTTTTAGGGGTAAATATCGTAAGCGCGGCGATTGACGCTATTCCAGATTTTCCGGAAGAGCTGAAAAACCTTATCCTTCATATAATACTCAGCCATCACGGAGAGCATGCATGGGGATCGCCTAAGAGGCCAATGTGCTTTGAGGCGGTCATACTGCACCATATCGACAATCTAGACGCGAAGATAAACGGATTCAGGCATTTTGTAAAGACGTACAACGAGCCTGATTCCAGCTGGACGAAACCCAGCAAGATGTTCGGAGAATCTTTATATAAAAAATCGCCCCTAATTAGCCAGGGTTTTGCGGCGGATGAGGGATAAAATTTCGGGAGGTGAATTATGAAGAAAAAGAAAACCGGTAAGGCGGTAAAAAAACCTGTAAAGAAAGCGAAAAAGAAAGCAGCCGCTAAAAAGCCGGCTGTTAAGTCCAAGAAAAAAATTGTTAAAGCCAAAAAGCAGCCCGCCAAGAAAGCCTCATCCATACCCAATGGCGCTTCTTTGGAAGAGATAGGCGTGATAACGCATTATTTTCCTAAAGTAGACGCGGCTGTAGTGAAGCTTACGAAAAGCAGTCTATCTGTAGGAGATAAGATCGTTATAAAAGGCCATACGTCTGATTTTAAAGAAAAGGTGGAATCTATCCAGCTTGACCATTCGCCTATACAAAACGCAGAACAGGGCATGGAGATAGGGTTAAAGGTCAAAGCAAAGGTAAGAGAGCACGACGTTGTATACAAAATTATAGCGTGATTTTGCCCTCTTCTACTCTTGAATTTGCAGAAAAGTGTGCTATACTTTAAATGAGCCGATAAAGTTAAAGAAGAATGCCTGATATAGGGCTAAGCCGGGTCGCGCAAGGCGATCAATCTTTATCGGCTTCTTTTTTTGTCTGCCGGTTTTGTTCTTATGGAAAATTCAAATAATAAAAATATAATAGGGCTTGCGCTTGGTTCGGGAGCCGCTTTTGGCTTGGCGCACATAGGTGTTTTGCGCGTGCTGGAAAGAGAAAGAATACCCATAGGAATTGTCTCAGGCGCAAGCATAGGAGCTATTGTCGCGGCGATGTGGGGCATCGGCCTGGGCGCCAGGGAGATAGAAGGTATTTCCGAGGAATTAAAAAGAAAACTCAATATTATGAGGCTGTTGGATTTTACTTTTCCTATATCCGGAATACTTGCAGGCAAAAGATTGAAGAGGTTTCTGAGGACTATCCTGGGAGACAGGACTTTTGATGACCTGAAGATCCCCGTTAAAATAATGGCTTACGATCTTGCCAATAGGGAGATCGTGACTATCGATAAAGGCAGGCTTCTGGACGCTGTTTATAAAAGCGTCGCTATTCCGGGAATATTTCAACCCATAATGGAAGCAGGAAGGATGATTGTGGACGGAGGAACCCTGGATCCCGTGCCCGTAGACGCGCTTTTTAAAAGCGGGGCTGCGAAAGTGATAGCGGTAAATGTCCTGCCCGGCCCGAAAAATATATACGAAAGGAACATGGCCTTAAAAGAGCTTATAAAGGAAGAGAATAACGTATTAAGGCAGGGTTCTATGGACGAGAAGGCGTGCGTTTACCTTGCAAGGTTTTTTAAAAAGATATTTACGCCTAATATATTCGACGTTATAATGACAAGCATGCAGGCAATGGAATACAGCCTTGCGGAGATAAGCTGCTGTAAGGCTGACGTAAGCCTTCACCCTGTATTAAGCGATGCAACTTCAACGGACTTTCATCTCGTGAAGCAGTTTGTAAAAACAGGGGAAGAGGAAACCTTGAGGCATATCGACAAAATAAGGGCGCTAAGAACTTGACAATGTGACAATGTAAGTTTTGTCAAGATTATGCCCCGTCTAAGCCATAAACTTGACAAAACTAACATTGTAAGAATGTAAAGATTATGGAAAAAAAAATTATTAAGGTATTGCTGGTGGATTTTAATTATGTGAACATATCTAGGATAAGAGGGTTTCTTTCCAAGATAGAAGGCATCTCTTACGACGTAGTCTGGCCTCAAATGGGGGAAAATATCCTTAAAAAGGTGGATGAGGAAAAGTTCGACATCATTCTCCTCTCGTATGATATCCCCGGCTTAAACGGCCTTGAGATCCTCGCCGATTTGCAATATAAAGAATTGTCCGGGCCCATTGTCATGATAGCTGACGCCAAGGATAAGGATTTCGCTGCCCAGGCGATGCGGGAAGGCGCATATGATTATGTGATAATAGAAAAAGATTTTGAAGAAGGCCTTCCGGTTATTATGCATAACGCCATGGCTGCGTTTCACGCTTTAAAAGAAAGAGAGCGGCTGCAGAAAGAAATAGCCGCCAAGAAAGTGGAACTTGAGGCGGCAAATAAAAAATTGCAGCAGCTGGATATGATAAAATCGGATTTTGTGTCAAACGTGGCGCATGAATTCAGGACGCCTCTTATGGTCATAAAAGGCAATGTGGATCTTGTCAATAAGGGCGGGCTTGGAAACGTTGCGCCTGCCCAAAAAGAGATGTTGGACGGAGCTATCGGCATAGTAGACAGGCTTTCCAGGCTGGTAAACGACCTTTTGGACATATCGAGGATAGAATCGGGGAAAATGGAATTAAAAAAAGAGCCTGTTGAAATAAACGGCATAATAGAGGAAAATTTGAAGATTTTTGACAAGATAATAAAAGATAAAAAATACAAGTTGCAAAAAGATTTTGCCAGGGACTTGCCGAAGATAGAAGCTGACAAGGACAAGATTACCCAGGTGTTCGTAAATCTCCTCAGCAACGCTATAAAGTATTCGCCCGAGGCCGGAACGATTAGGGTAAAAACCGTAAATCTGGAAAAAGAAATAATGGTGGAGATTTCCGATACGGGAGAAGGCGTGGCGCCGGATAACCTGGATAAGATATTTGATAAGTTTACGCGCGTTACCGCGGAGAAAAAAGAAGGGACTGGCCTGGGCCTCCCTATAGCGAAGGATATAGTTACTTTACATAAAGGCAGGATATGGGTTAAGAGCGAATTAGGAAAGGGCAGTCAATTTTACTTCACGTTGCCTAAGTAGTTTTTGAGGAAGCAAGACAAAAAACAAACTAGGAGCAAGTTATGTTTCTTGAGAGGATGGCGGAAGACGTAAAATCTGCAATGGGTAAGGATCCTGCTGCAAAGAGCATGTTGGAAATCGTGCTTTGCTATCCGGGGATTCACGCGTTGTGGTTTTATAGGATAGCGCATTTTTTATACAACCGAAAGATGTATCTAATCGCGAGGATGGTTTCTCATTTTACGAGATTTTTCACTGGGGTGGAGATCCATCCGGGCGCAAAAATAGGCAGGCGTGTGTTTATAGACCACGGTATGGGCGTTGTGATAGGCGAGACCTCGGAAATAGGGGACGACAGCCTTATCTATAAAGGCGTCGTGCTTGGCGGCACAAGTCTTGAAAAAGGCAAACGCCATCCTACGCTTGGAAAGAACGTCGTGGTGGGGTCTAACGCCTGCATACTCGGGCCTGTTAAAATAGGCGACTGCGCGAAGATAGGCTCCGGCTCCGTTGTTATAAAGAGCGTTCCTGCGGGCGCGACCGTAGTCGGCGTGCCGGGCAAGGTAGTCGAGAAGAAAATCGTTGAAAAATTAGAGCTGGATTTTGAGCACGGAAATCTGCCGGATCCCGTAGCGGACGTGGTAAAGATCATGATCAAGATGCAGCATGAACTGGAGCAAAGGCTTGTAGTTATGGAAAAGGATCACAATATAAAGGCCAGGAATATCTTCCATGAATACGAGGAAAAAGCCACGGAAGAGCTGTCTGACGACAAGTAGATTTTCTGTCAGCTGGTATTGACAAAAAATAGATGGTGGTGTATAATTAAACAAAATTTACGGAAGGAGGGTAGTAAAGGTGCAGAAAGGAAAAGTGAAGTGGTTCAGCAATCAAAAAGGCTATGGCTTTATTACTCCTGAAAACGGGAAAGATGTATTTGTGCATCATACGGCCATACAGGGAGAAGGTTATAAGACTCTGCAGGAAGGCCAGGAAGTGGAATTTGAAGTTGTCCAGGGACCAAAAGGAGAACAAGCGGCTAATGTAACAAAGCTATCGTAAGCTTTAATCTGTAGCTATCCTTACCCCGCCTTTTTTGTTGAGAAGAAACACTTCGAAATAAAAAGGCGGGGTTTTTAATTAAATATGTCCGATCTCATAAGAGTCTGGAAAGAAATGGATATTTCTGATATAGAAAAGCATCTCCTCATCGCAGGCGAGGTTACGGGAGATTGTTCTGGCTGCAGGGAACTGGGCATCAACTATTCTTCCGCAAAATCGTGCCCTAAATGCGGAAACGAGTTCAAATATATTGCTACCAGGTTTCATGAGATAAGAAAAATAAAACAGAAAAGACCGGACCTTATTTTTATAGATTTTGAGGATTATAAAAAGGCGACCGGCAAGATAAAGGCGAAGAATTTCTTTTTTGTTTTATAGAGAATATTTTATAATAGCCCACAGTACGCTGAAAGAGTATATTTTTTTAAATTTTTTTCCTTCCTTAAATGTTCTTGCCTTGTAAGGGATAACCACCTCTTTTATTTTAAAACCGGATTTAGTTATTTTTGCCGTAAGTTCAGGCTCTATCCCAAAGCCTCTGGATTCCAGTTTAATGCTTTTAATAGGGTGTTTTTTAAATACCTTAAAGCATGTCATGCTATCCGTAAGAGATGTTTTGCATAACCTGTTTGTAAGATACGTGCTGAAGCGGTTTGCGAGAAAATATGACAAGCGCATCCCTGCAGGACGATTCTTGGCCAGGAATCTGGAGCCGTACACGACATCCACGTTCTCTTCTATGATGGGTTTAAGAAGGCTGGGGTATAAGGAAGGGCTGTATTCCAGGTCAGCGTCTTGGATTATGATTATATCGCCAGTAGCGTGGTTGATCCCTGATATAAGCGCAGCGCCTTTGCCTTGATTTTTTACATGCCTTATTACCCTTGCCAGAGGAATTATGGAAGTGGCTTTTTCCACTGTCTTGTCGGTTGAGCCGTCATCTATAAGTATCAACTCTTTTTCGGACACTCCGCAAGAAGACAGGTTTAATGATTTTATCTCCTGCATCACCTTGGCAATCGAGTTTTCTTCATTATAGGCCGGGATCAGGATGGAAAGTTTCATAAAGTGCAGTATATCCGAAAACGCCTTTTTTTGCAACCCTAATTCGCAAATAACAGATTCTTGCCAGCCTGGCAAGAACCCGGGGTATCTATTTGTTGACCGTGGTGCGATCTTGGAGTATAATAAAATACAAATGAGTATCGGAAAAAGAAAGGCGTTATTAGTTGAGCATGAAACAGGTATTGCGGAAATAATACAGTATCTTCTCAAGGCGTGGGATTACGATACGGTTACTATTGCCAAGGGCTCGGCTGTGCTAGACGTAGTAAGGCGGGAACAGCCTGATATTATTATAATAGCATGGAATCTGCCTGATATTGACGGCCTCAAGATATCCAAAATCCTGAAAGAAGATTTTCTTACCGCGCATATTCCCGTAATAATTCTTATAGACAAGAAGCAGATAAGAAAAAAGATGCTGGAAATAGAACAGGGCGTGGATGACTATATCGCTAATCCTCCCGATCCGATAGATCTTGAGGTCCGCATGGAGCTTGCTTTGCGCAGGACCAGCCACCAGCTTTACGCGAACGCTCTTACAAAACTCCCCGGAAACAAGCAGATAGAAAAGGCCATACACTCCAGGATGGAAGAGAAGAAGCTTTTTTCAGTGGCGTATTACGATATAGATAATTTTAAATCGTTTAACGATAAATACGGCTACATGAAAGGCGACAGCGTTATAAGGCACGTAGCTTATATCATAGCTACAACGGTCAAAAGACATGGCAACCTCGGCGATTTTGTGGGGCACATAGGGGGCGATGATTTTGTAGTGGTTACAACGCCTGATAAGGACAGGCTGATCGCGTCCGAGTCCATACTCGCTTTTAACAGGGCCATACCTTTTCATTATTCAAGGGAAGACAGAGAGAGGACCTACGTGGTTTCCAAAGACCGCCGCGGGAACGTGGTAAACATGCCTCTTATGAGCGTCTCCATAGCCATAGCGAATAATAAGCATTTTCCCATAAAAAATATGGTGGAGCTGATGGAGACGATTACGGAAATAAAAAGTTATTTAAAAACATTGCCGGGCAGTAATTTTCTCGTGAACCGCAGGCAGATTGAAAAGAATGTATTTATAGGAAATCTTGAAGCGGAAGAAAGGGTGATTGTAAATAAAGAAGAAAGGTTCAAGTATAAACCGCTTGGCCAGATATTACTTGAGTCGCAGATAATCTCGCTTGAACAGCTTGAGATAGCGCTTAACAAACACTGGACCACGGGCCAGAAGATAGGCCAAAGCATTATAGGCCTTGGCATGGCTTCCTCCGGCGACGTTGTAAGGGCCCTGGAATCCCAGTTCAATGTCCCGCATTTTGATATCAGGAATTTAAGCGAAAACGGAGAGTTGAAAGGAATAATGGCGAAAGTATCTTTTGACGTAATGAAACATTACGGCGTTCTGCCCGTGAGGAAAGATAAAAACGTATTGCTTTTAGCGATGCTTGACCCCAAGAATATGGAAGCTGTAGCTAAGGTAAAGAGTCTTACAGGCTGTGTTATCACGCCTTTATTTGTCCTGGAAAGCGAATTTACCGAGATATTTGACAAGATACTAAAAAAAGAAAAAGCCGATAAAGGCTTGTAGTTTCGGCTTTTTATCGCTCGGCAACCCGGCCGCCATATTATTGCTGACTGCCTAACTAACCCCTTTTATTCTATCGGGTTACGGCTTGTCAGAATAACTTAGGCCCGTAGGCTTTGCGCCCCCTAATTTCTCAGGGTTTGCCCTTATCGGCTATAATAAGTATATCATAAAAAATGGTTTTTTCAAGTAGGGGAGCAGGGTTCTGATCAGCATGAAAAAATTCTTCATAGCAATAATTATTATTTTTGTATTACTGGTTGTCCTGGCGGCCTTATTTGTGCTTACTTTTGACGCCAATCGCTATAAAGGCGTCTTGATAACAAAGCTAGAGGAATCCATGGGGAGGGATCTGGCCATAGATAATATTTCCCTTAGCCTGTGGCATGGCCTGGGCATCGAGGCAAAAGGCGTTGTTATAAAAGACAAGGATAAAACGTGGGACGACCCTTTGCTGAAGATAAAAAGTCTGACTATTAGCGTAAAGATTCCGCCGCTTTTAAAAAAGGATATCCAGATTCAAAGGTTGTATATTTCGGACCTCAGCGTAAATACTGGATCCGGTACGAATTTCAGGTGCGCGATTGATTTAAAAGTTGATATCCTGGTCAATAGCCTGTCGCAGGATGATATGCTGAAAACATTAAGCGCAAAAGGTAAGATGAAAGTGGATAGCGCGATTCTGGAAAATATGAATGTTTTGAATGTGGCGCTTGATAAGCTTAATATGCTACCGGGACTTGTCCAAAAGTTAAAAGACAAATTGCCGGAAAGATATGGCAAACTTTTGACTCAGAGCTATACCGCATTTAAGCCTATGGACGCTGATTTTGAAATAAGAAACGCCAGGATTTATTTTGAGAAACTTTTAGTGGAATCGGACGCTTTTTATCTGACAAGTAAGGGTTCTGTCGGCATAGCGGACCAAAGCCTTGATATCAGCTCGATTTTTTTTATACCGAAGGATCTTTCGGAAGCGTTTACAGGAGCGGTGCCGGAGCTTGAGTATCTTGCGGATGATAACGGCCTGATAACGATGCCGCTTGATATAAAAGGAAAGGTCCCGAGCGTGTCAGTAACACCAAATCTTAACTATGTATTGCAGAAATTAATCAAGTCAAAAGGCTTGGAACTTCTGCAGAAGCTTTTTAAGAGCAGATAAAATACAAGATGGCAGTATGAGAAAGACCGTTATCTTCCTTAGAATTTTTCTTATGACCCTTCAGGCGGCAATAACGGAAGGCAATGTTCTGGCTATGGAGTTAAACAGCCCCGAATTTAAAAATAACGAATACATACCTAAAAAGTTTACCTATCGCGGAGGCAACATTAACCCTGCTTTGGCCATAGACGGAATTCCGGCTGAGGCTAAGAGTATCGCGGTTATATTTGATGATCCTGACGCGCCTGGCGGAGATTGGGTTCATTGGGTTGTATTTGACATACCGCCTGCTCCGAAGATAGAAGAGAATTCTGTGCCGGGAAAACAGGGCGTAAATGATTTTGGCAGGATCGGTTATGACGGGCCATGCCCCCCTTACGGAATCCACCATTATGTATTTAAGATATACGCCCTGGATACAAAGCTTGATCTGAAAGAAGGCGTTAATAAGGCTGGTTTAGAAGAGGCCATGGATGGCCATATACTCGCCAAAGCCGAATTAATCGGGCTTTGCAAGAAATAAAGGCCCAAAAATATTTTTTGCTTTGCCCTTGAAAGTAAACGTTTTCTGTGGTATACTTCTGTGTAAGAGAGAGAGGTCCTACGTTTTTAATCATGCCGTAAGTTTGTAGAATTAAGTATTTTTAAAAACATCGTTTTATAAGCGCAGATGAGAGCCATTTTTTAAATTCAGCATTACGGGCTATTATGGACTATCAGGCTACTGAAAACCATTTCTTAAAGCTGCATGAATGCTTTCTTTCCTTTGGACCTGACACAAGAGAAAATATAAATCATCTGGTATCGTTATGCGGGGAACTAATGGGCGCAACATGCGCCCTTTATAACCGCCTGGATAATGACATGCTTTGTTCTATAGGTACATGGAATGCTCCTGTGGATTGCAGCTTGGCTGACAAGGCTCAAGGCCATATCTGTTATGATGTCATAAAGAACGCCTTAGACGATATTATTTTTATACGCCACCTTCAAAGCACCCCTTATGCGAATTCAGATGTAAATGTTAAGAAGTACGGCCTCCAGACCTATATTGGCTGCGCAGTAAAATTTGACGGCAAATACAGGGGCGCGCTTTGTGTTGTCTACCAGAAGGATTTTGTCCCTACCACTGAACAAGAAAAATTGATGGAATTTATGGCTTCCGCTATAAGCGTTGAAGAAGAGCGCAGTATGGCGAAAGAAGCGCTTAAAAAAAGCCTGCAGGAAAAAGGCCTTATACTCGATAATATGCTTGAACTGGTGACATATCAAGACGGAGCTAATAAGATCATATTGGCAAACAAATCGACTGCTGATTCGTTTAATACTACTCCGGAACTTCTTGAAGGGAAAATATGTTTCAAGGCTTTTCATAATATTGATAAGCCATGCGAGAATTGTCCTGTGGTGAGGGCTTGGAAAACAGGGAATGTCGAAGAAGAAGAGATGGTTGCTCCCGACAAGAGAGTATGGGTTATCAGGGGTATTCCGCTGAAAGATAGCGCAGGCAACTTAAAAGGTATTCTGGAAGTGGCTAGAAATATAACCGAGAGCAGGATGACGGAGAAAAAGCTCGGGCTGTTAAATAGGGAGCTTTTGAAGTCAAACAAGAAGCTGAAAACCCTTGTCATAAAAGACCCTCAAACAGGACTTTATAACCATAAGTATTTCAAAGAGATAATGGAGTCGGAGTTCTACAGAGCCAAAAGATATCACCAGCTGCTTTCGCTGATATCTATTGATGTGGATTATTTCAGGTCTGTAAATGACGCCTATGGTTATAAGGTCGGAGACATGGTGCTTAAACAGCTTGCCCGGAAGCTTAAAAAGCTGGTGAGGATACATGATTACGTAATAAGGTTCGGGGGAGAGGAATTTGTCGTTATATTGCCGGGCAACGACAAGAAGAGCGCGCTGGAACTTGCCCAGAGAATAGGTAATTCCATAAAGTTGTATACCTTTGGAGATAAAAAAAATGAGATCAGACTGCGGCTGAGCATGGCTGTAGTTTCTTATCCGGAAGACGAGTTATCCAGAGGCTCCGAGTTCATTGAAACTGCGGAAAGGATTTTAAACAAGGTAAAAGAGCACGGCGGGGATAAGGCGTGTTCCGTAGCGGACCTGAAGGACGACAAGAGTTTGTCGCATAAAATAATGAGCGTTAAAAACTTAAAGCAGAAACTTACAAAGCTTACAAAAAAGGCCAATCAGAGTTCTATCGAGTCAATCTTTGCGTTTGCTAAGACGATAGAGCTTAAAGATCATTATACGGGCAACCATGTCGAGAGGACCGTTTATTACGCGAACAGGATCTCAAAACGCCTGAAACTGCCTCCGGAAGACATAAAGCTCATAGAGCAGGCGTCAATGCTTCATGACCTGGGAAAGATCGGCATAAGCGAGAAAATCCTTTTGAAAAAAGGCTCCCTTACCAGAAAAGAATACGAAAAGATCAAGGCACATCCAAGAATAGGAGTTGACATAATAAGGCCCATACAATCTTTCCATAACCTGCTGCCTTTGATCCTTTATCATCATGAAAGATGGGACGGAAAAGGTTACCCGTTTGGATTAAAAGGAAAAGAGATACCTATAGGCGCGCGCATCATAGCTATTTCCGATGTTTACGAGGCCCTGATATCGGACAGGCCTTATCGAAAAGCCTTATCGAAAAAACAGGCCCTCAAGATAATCAAAGAAAATAGCGGCACGCAGTTTGACCCGAAGATCGCGGATGTATTGCTGGATGTACTGAAAGAGAAGAAGGATTAAAATTTTATAAAAAAGGTGTATTTTGCTTCGTTACTCTTGAATTCCGATTTGCCCCTTATTTTAAACACCCTTACGCTTGTTTTTTCCTTTACCTTTGACTCCAATTCTTTTGCTTTGAAATAAGGATAAAAAATATCTATGCCGAGGGCTCTTTCCCATTGCTCCCTTAGAATTATTTTTTCCGCGTTTTCATCAATCGGCTTATTATTCGGCTGGATATTAACCCATTCGGAAAAAGAGCAGGATATTACGCCTGTTGCAAGGCCTGAGTCCGCGCCGCCTGCATACGCGCAAACAGGTATTATAATGAAGCCTGCTGTTAAGATAATTGCTAGCTTAAACATTTTACCCTCCTCTACTATAACTATACCATATTTAAGGCCATAGTTCAAATTTAAATAAGTTTGTAATACCTTGTATTATAAGGGGTTAAGATTATTATAAAATACAGGTTATATTCTTCTTGATTTTGTATAAAAAAGAGGTAATATTATAAAAAGGCCAATTGCTCCGCAAAATCTGAAAGGATGTGAATATGAAAACAAAAGGCCCGCTCTTGATTGTGCTTGGCGTTGTAGGCGCAATATTTGTATCGACATTTGACATAATAGCCGGAAAAGCGGAAAATTATATAGGGCCTAAATCTATAATCGCCCTTATAGTCTGTGCGCTTCTGATAGTTCAGGGCGTCATCTCTTTATTAAAAAAGCCCAAAGCCTGATTTTTTAAATAAAGATATATCCTGCCGTGCCTGTCAGGCATGATTATGTGAATTGCTTCTCCTTGATTATCTTTCTTTCCGGGTAGTATACTAAACCTGTCTTGTGTTACCCTCAAAATATTAGCTTGTTCTCATAATAACCAGGGAGGTGCGCCTTGAAGTATTGCCTGTGCCTGTTGATAACCGTTATGGCTGTTTTTAATTTCACAGATTATGTTTTTTGCGATGATGCGTGGGTTCCCGTGCCAGGAATTAACGACCCCGATCTGAAAGAGGTTGTCGTGGATTATGATAAAAAAGGCGTTATCTACGCCTCCGGCGCAAAAACCTTGTACCGGACAGAGGATAGCGGCAATACCTGGCTAGGGGTATTTTCCTGCCAGGCAAGCGATGACGCGGTTAATTTTATAAAGGTTTTCGAGGATGGCGTTTTCGTCTGCACAAAAAACGGCGTATTTGCGAGTAACGACGGAAAGCAAGGTTGGAAAAAAATATTTAAAGGCGTTGGGGAAAAAGAAAACAACGTAGCGCATATCGCGTTTTCAAAGGATAAGAAGATATACCTTTCTACCGGTGCGGGCCTTTTTATAAGCGGCGATAATGGCGTAGAGTGGGCCAGGGATAATATTGGAGGGGCGGGCTTTGGTTTAAGGTGGGTCGAGTTTTTGGATGATGTAATATTCGTTGTAACTGAAAAAGGCGTTTACAAAAATTCAGGCGCAGGCTGGAAAAGGACATTTGTGACATCCAGGGAAGACGCTGAAATAGACACGGACGCTTCGGACGAACTGCTGGAGGCAGTGAAGCCCGTGAACAGCATAGTTATTCACGAAGATGCCGTATTTCTTGCGGCTAATTCCGGAATATTTACAAGCGAAGATAAAGGCGAAACCTGGAAGAGCTTTATTGAC
>Ga0172369_10004016_pt1 | contig 19004 bp, 16 predicted proteins | sample LakKiv25m_FD_114539 | JGI IMG/M metagenome (GOLD analysis project Ga0172369, IMG submission 114539) | Freshwater microbial communities from Kabuno Bay, South-Kivu, Congo - kab_022012_11.25m | ecosystem: Environmental > Aquatic > Freshwater > Lake | place: Democratic Republic of the Congo...
AGTGGCGGGGCGCCATTCTTCAGCCGCCTGGTAGGATGGGTGGGGCGCCGGTACTATCCTGATGCCGAAAGGTGCTTGTGATGCGACGATCCGGCCGGTCACTGTCCGCGCTTGCTCTGCTGCTCGCGGTCCTTGTCCTTCTGGTGACTGGCTGCGCAGGCGCCGGTACCTCCACGGCACCAACGGTGGTGACCACTGCGGACGGTACCACGGCGGCGCCCACGCCGACTTCGGACGCGGGAGTCCCCGCCGGTGACGCCGACCTGCTGGTGGAGGTCGTTGCTACCGGGCTGGACGTACCCTGGGAGATGCGGTTCCTTCCCGACGGCAACCTGCTGGTGACAGAACGCACCGGGCGCATCGTCCGGGTGGATCCCGGCACCGGCGTCGTCACTCCGCTCGGCGGGCTCCCTGTCACCGCGGACGGCGAAAGCGGCCTACTCGGTCTGGCCGTCGACCCCGACTTTCCCGCGCAGCCGTACGTGTACGTCGCCTACACACACGATGCAAGGGATGGCGGCCTCCAGAATCGCGTCAGCCGGCTTACGCTCACCGGAGACGCCATCGGCGACGAGAGGGTGTTGGTGGACGGCATCCCGGCCGGCTCGATCCATGACGGCAGCCGGGTCGCGTTCGGACCCGACGGCTTCCTGTGGGTTACCACCGGTGACGCCGGCCGGGGGAGCCCAGCGGAGGACAAGGGTTCACTCGCCGGCAAGGTGCTCCGCATGGACCGTGACGGGCGCCCGTCGCCCGGCAACCCGTTCTCGGGTTCCTTGGTCTACTCCTACGGACACCGCAACCCCCAGGGCATCGCGTGGCTATCAGGAGATCCGCAGCCGTTCCTGACCGAGCATGGACCCGACACGAACGACGAGATCAACCACGTAGCGGCAGGGGGAGACTTTGGCTGGCCGACGTTCGTGGGCAAGGTCACAGAGCCCGGCTTCGTCGATCCCATCTACACGTGGACTCCGACCGTCGCCCCGGCCGGAGCCGTCTTCTATGAAGCCGATGCGATCCCGGGTTGGCGCGGTTCGCTGCTGTTCGTGACCCTTAAGGAGCAGGATCTCCGCCGTCTCACGCCCGCCGATGCCGCCTTCGCCGCCGTTTCTAACGAGGATGTGCTGCTCGACGGCCGCTTCGGGCGCCTGCGTTCGATAGCGGTGGGACCGGATGGCGCCCTCTACCTGGGCACCAGCAACCGGGATGGGAGGGGGGATCCGGCATCAGACGATGACCGCATCCTGAGGGTCACCGCGCGCTGACCCGGATCGTTGCGGCGCCTTGCCTGAGCTTGGAGTGGACCGGGAGGTGACCGGGCGGGCCGTCTTCTAGCTCTGCACCACCCCGTCGACCAGGCGGACGGTCTGGTCGGCCTGGTCGGTCATGCGCTGATCGTGGGTGACCATGACGCAGGTCATCGCCCGTCCGTGGATATGGTCCCGGAGCAACTGAAGAACCTGTCGGCCTCGTTCAGTGTCCAGGTGAGACGTGGGTTCGTCGACGAGCATCACTGCGGGCTGGTTCATGAACGCGCGGGCGATCGCCACCCGTTGGCGTTCACCCCCTGATAGCTGCGCGGGTTTGTGTCGAGCTCGGGCGCCCAGTCCGAACTCCCCCAGCAGCGAGTCGGCTCGGGCGCGGTCTTCTTCAGTGATCCGGCCACGCAGATGGGGGACCAGCAAGAGATTCTCGCGGGCGGTCAGGTAGGGGATCAAGTGGTACTCCTGGAAGACAATGCCAACGTTCCGGCGCCTGAAGCGCGCCGCTTCCCGCGCGCTGTGCAGATGTACCGCCTGACCGTCCAGGACCACCTCTCCCGACGTGGGCGTCAGCAGGCCGGCGATGATGGAGAGCAGTGTGGTCTTGCCCGAGCCCGACGGCCCAAGGATGGCCAGCAATAGGCCTTGGTCGAGGGAGAAGGACACCTCGTCGAGGGCAGTCACCGCCGCTTCTCCGTCCCCGTATCGGTGCGAGAGCCGGCGAACCTCGAGAAGACTCATCAGGGCTCCGTCCGGTTGAGCGCCGAGGCCGGGTCGACGGCCAGGATCGCACGCAACGAGAACAGGCTTCCCAGATGCGCCATGAGGAAGACTGCGACCAGACTGGTCAGCCAGCTCTGGAGCTGCGGCTCGAAGGCCATCGCGGGCGGCATGGCGCTTCCCAGCCCCAGGGCGAGCACGATGCCGATGGCGGCGGCCACGGCGACGAGGATGGTGACCTGGAGCATCAGCTGCCTGCCGACGTACCCGTTCGAGGCACCGAGGGCCTTGATGGCGGCGATCTGGCCGGTCTTGTGCAGCGTGGTCACGTAGAAGAAGACCCCGATGACCAAGGCGCCGATGATCAGCGAGACCACTTGGATGCCATCCACTGCAAGCACCATGACCGACATCCCGTTGCCCGCCATCGCCGCCTTCTCCGGTGTGGTCACCTCGAATCGGTCGCCCAGTCTGGCGGCCAAGGCCTCGACTGAGGCCGCGTCGTGTGGGCCTGCTATGGTCACCGCCGCTATCGAGGCGCTTCCTGAGAATGGACCGCGTACCGCGCCGGAGCCGCCGCCGGCCGCAGTGTCTACCGGCGCCAGGGCGGAAGCCAGATACAGGTCCTCCCAGGTGCCCATGTCGACATAGAATGTGGGCGACATCACGTAGCGGCGTCCCTCGGTGAAACCTACGATGGTCAACTCGCGGTCGATGGGCGAGAGGCGCACGGTGTCGCCGATGGAGACGCCCTCCGCCTTCGCGGTCACGTCGACGATGGCGTCGCCGCGACCGAGCGGTCCTCCGGCTCCCTCGACGATAGGCAGTTGCTCAAGGTGTCCGCCGAGCCCCAGGACCCGGGCGTCGAAGTTGCCCGAGCCGGTCTCGACCGAGGCCATCGCGTGGCCGACAGGGTAGACATCGTCCACGCCGCTGGTGTTCCGAATCTGGTCGAGATCGGCCGCACTGAGCAGGCTCCGCTCGAGGGAGAGTTGCGTGTCTCCCTGGAAGACCAGGAGGTCGGCCTGGAGGGACTCTTTCGCGCCCGTCATCCCGCTGATCAGTCCCTCCGACATTGCCGCCATGAGCATCGTCAGCGATACGACCAAGCCGATCGCGAGGGCGATCAGACCGAACTTGAGCCGGCTGTTCAGCAACTCCTTGAGAGCAAGCATCGGTACTCCCGTGCGCGGAGATCGGACCGTGAGGATGATAGCCTATGGTGCCGGGAGGCGGATAGCGAGAGGAGGAGACGTGTCCGAGGCGGAACGGCGACACCTGCAACAGCGACTATTCCCGGCGGGAGTGCCGCGACTCTGGTGCCCCCCTCTCGCCCACTACGATCGGGATGGAAGGATCGATCACATCCGCGGCGCGGCCCATCTCGCGTTCATCGCGCGCTGGTCACGGGGATGGCTCGTCCCCGGCTCCACGGGCGATGGGTGGGAACTGACGCCGGCGGAGACGCAGGAGGTGGTCGATTTGGCGCTGGCCGAAGGGGCGCGTCTCGGGGCGACGGTGCTGGTTGGAGCCCTACACCCGGACGCGTCCGAGGCGGCGCGGGTAGTGCGGGAGACCTCAGCCAGGCTCGGGGATGCGCCATGCGGGTTTGCCGTGTGCCCGCCAAAGGGGTCCGACCTTACACAGCAAGCGATCGGACGGGCTCTTGAGAACCTTCTGGCCCTCGCCGCACCCCTGGCGCTCTACCAACTCCCGCAGGTCACCGAGAACGAGATGAGCTCCGGCCTGGTCGCCTCGCTCGCCCACCGCTTCCCCAATTTCATCCTGCTCAAGGACACGAGCGGAGTGGATCGGGTGGCCGCGGCCCAGGCCGCCGGGTTGGATCTGGAGGGTGTGTTCATGGTACGCGGAGCCGAGGGTGAGTATGCGGCGCATCTGCGCCCGAACGGGGGCGGGTATGATGGGCTGCTTCTGTCGACGGCCAACTCATTCGGTGCTGAGTTGTCTGAGATCATCGAGCTGTCACTGGCCGGCCGGCGCGCAGAGGCCGAGCAGATCTCGTCGCGCCTGTCGGCTCTCGTGGTCGAATTGTTCACCGTCGTGGAATCTATCCCGGACGGCAACCCCTTCGCCAACGCCGCCAAAGCCGCCGACCACTTCTTCGCCTTCGGTCCTCAGGCTCTTGCCGCGCCGCCCCCTCGGCTGCATGCAGGCTCGGTGTTGCCCCGCGAGGTTCTGTCGGCGACCTACGACGCCCTCCGCCGGTACGATCTGCTGCCGGGCTGCGGGTACCTTGGGTAGGAGGCCTACGGGCTGCCGCGTCTTCCCCACTGTGCCTCCCCTCAGGTATGATTCTCACTGCCCGTTAATCGCGCCCCGTGAGGCCGAACGGAATGGAGCCTTGATGCCTCGCCTCCTCCACCCGCGTCCCGAGGGTCGTTAGCATGCCCCGCCGCACCGACATCTCGAAAATCATGCTGCTCGGGTCCGGGCCCATCGTCATTGGGCAGGCGTGCGAGTTCGACTACTCCGGCACCCAAGCGTGCAAGGTCCTGCTGGAGGAGGGGTATGAGGTGGTCCTGGTGAACTCGAACCCGGCCACCATCATGACCGATCCCACCTTCTCCCACCGCACCTATATCGAGCCCCTTGTGCCGGAGGTGGTGGCGCAGATCATCGCTCGGGAACGGCCGGACGCCCTGTTGCCCACCCTTGGAGGCCAGACCGCCCTGAACCTGGCCGTCGCTCTCACCGAGGACGGTACGCTCGAACGCTATGGCGTGGAGCTCTTGGGGGCGGACTACGCCGCCATCCACCGCGCCGAGGCCCGAGACGAGTTTCGCGCCACGATGGCGTCCATCGGCATGCGTGTGCCCGAGTCGGCCGTCGTGCGCACGCTTGCCGAGGCGCACGAGGCACTGGCGGCCGGTCTGCGACTGCCGCTCATCATCCGGCCCAGCTTCACGATGGGAGGGCACGGCGGAGGAGTGGCCGAGAACCGGGCCGCGTTCGACGCCGCCGTGCGGGCGGGTCTCGACGCATCGCCCAGCAGCCAGGTGCTGCTGGAAGAGTCGGTGGTGGGCTGGAAGGAGTTCGAGCTGGAAGTCATGCGCGACCACAAGGACAACGTGGTCATCGTCTGCTCTATCGAGAACGTCGACCCCATGGGGATCCACACCGGCGACTCCATCACGGTGGCGCCTCAACAGACGTTGACCGACATCCAGTACCAGCGGCTGCGCGACGCTTCTTTGTCGATTATCCGCGCGATCGGGGTGGAGACTGGAGGCTCGAACATCCAGTTCGCCTACTCGCCCGAGACCGACGAGTTGGTGGTCATCGAGATGAACCCCCGGGTCAGCCGCAGCAGCGCGCTGGCTTCCAAGGCCACCGGCTTCCCCATCGCCAAGATCGCCGCCAAACTGGCGGTGGGCTACAGCCTGGACGAGATCGCCAACGACATCACCAAGAAGACCCCGGCCTGCTTCGAGCCCACCATCGACTACGTAGTGGTCAAGACCCCGCGCTGGGCGTTCGAGAAGTTCCCTCTGGCCGATGCGCGTCTCACCACCCACATGAAGAGCGTGGGCGAGAACATGGCTATCGGTCGCACCTTCAAAGAGGCTTTCCAGAAGTCGATGCGCTCGCGAGAGCTCGACGTCAAGCCCGACATCCCCGACGACAACGGGGCGTTGCTGGCGATGATCAGCATCCCCTCGGCCGAGCGGTACGACCTCATCCTGGAAGCCTACCGGCGCGGGGTCACCCTCAAGCAGATCTTCGACGTCACCTGGATCGACGAGTGGTTCCTCGAGGAGTTCCGCGAGATCGTCGAGGCCGAGCAGCACCTGCAGGAGTTGGGGGCGAAGGGGGGGCTGTCGGAGATCTCCCGGGAGGAGCTGCGGCAGGCCAAGCGCCTGGGCTTCTCCGACGCGTATGTCGGGCGATTCCTGGGTGCCGACGAATTGGAAGTGCGGGCACGGCGGCGGGAAGACGGCATCATTCCCACGTACAAAGCGGTTGACACGTGCGCGGCCGAGTTCGAAGCCTATACGCCCTATTTCTACTCCACCTATGAAGAGGAGAATGAAGCCGTTCGGGGGGATCGCGAGAGGGTGATCATCCTAGGGAGCGGACCGAACCGCATCGGCCAAGGCATCGAGTTCGACTACTGCTGCGTGCACGCAGTCATGGAGATGCGAGAACAGGGCTACGAGGCCATCATGGTGAACTGCAACCCCGAGACCGTCTCCACGGACTACGACACCTCCGATCGCCTCTACTTCGAACCCCTCACCTTCGAAGACGTGCTCAACATCGTCGAGAACGAGCAGCCGAAGGGAGTGATCGTACAGTTCGGCGGCCAGACTCCGCTCAAGATCGCCGAGAAGCTCCATGCGGCCGGGGTCACGATCATGGGTACCAGCCAAGATGCCATCGACCTGGCCGAGGATCGCGAGCGGTTCGGCGGCGTGCTGACGAGACTGGGGCTGCAGGCGCCACCGTTCGGCACCGCCCGATCGGCCAAAGAGGCGGTCGCCATTGCCGACCGCATCGGCTACCCGGTGCTGGTGCGTCCGTCGTACGTGCTTGGCGGTCGGGCCATGGAGATCGTGTATGACCAAGACGGCCTCGAACGCTACATCCACACGGCCGTCAAGGCGTCGCGGCAGCACCCGGTGTTGATCGATCGGTTCCTCGAGCGCAGCATGGAGATCGACGTGGATGCGGTGTGTGACGGCCACGACGTCTATATCGGGGCGGTGATGCAGCACGTGGAAGAGGCCGGTGTCCATTCGGGAGATTCGGCATGCGTGATTCCCTCGGTGAGCCTGGGAGATGCGTTCGAGCGGCGTGTCGAGGAGCAGACGGCGGCTTTGGCACTCGAGCTGGGTGTCGTGGGTCTGATGAACGTCCAGTACGCGCTGCAGCAGAACGACGAGACCACCACCATCTTCGTGCTCGAAGTGAACCCTCGGGGCAGTCGCACGGTACCCTTCGTCAGCAAGGCCACCGGCGTATCCCTTGCCCGCGTGGCGACCAAGGTCATCGCCGGGCACCGTCTGCGCGACCTCGATCTTCCGGGTTGGGCGGACTCCATCGGCGCCGGCCGCGTGCCGCGGCGGCGCGACTTGGGTCACGTGGCCGTGAAGGAGGCCGTGCTGCCCTTCCCTCGTTTCCCCGGGGTCGACACCACCCTGGGACCCGAGATGAAGTCCACCGGCGAGGTCATGGGCATCGGGCCCAGCTTCCCGGTGGCGTTCCACAAGGCCACGTTGGCGGCGGGAGATCGGCTGCCCCGAGGCGGTACGGCCTTCATCTCGGTGTGCGACGCCGACAAGCCTGCGGCGGTGGGTGTGGCGGACACCCTGTCCCGCATCGGATTCCGCCTGCTGGCTACATCCGGCACCCACACCACGCTCGAGCGGAACGGCATTGCCTCGGAGTCGGTGCTCAAATTCACGGAGGGCGGCACGGACTGGACGGCGGGCACGCGCACGATCGTCGACCTGATCGAAGAGGGCGCCGTCGACCTGGTCATCAATACGCCACGGGGTCGGGGCGCCCGAGCCGACGGCTACGAGATCAGGCGCGTGGCACTCCGGCGCGGCGTGCCGACCATGACCACCATCGCGGCCGCACAGGCCGCCGTACAGGCCATCGAAGTCGTTCGCGGTGGTGAGCCCGCCGTGATCTGTCTGCAGGAGTTGCACCAAAACCCATGAGCGCCCGCGGTCGTCTTGTGGGGCGTGTCGCCGCATGCGAACGACAGGGCAGCATGTTCGTGGTCCGTCTCCGTGTGCAGGGCTGGCGGCCCGGTTGTGCCGGGCAGTTCGCCCTGCTGCAGCGGGAGCCCTCGAACGTCTTCCTCCCTCGCGCATTCAGTCTGCACGGCCAGGCGTCCGGCGAAGTGACGTTTCTCATATCACCCATCGGTGCGGGCACCGAAGAACTGGTCGAGGCCCGCCCGGGCGACGTCGTGGGGGTGTTGGGACCCCTGGGCCGGGGGTTCCCGCTCGATGCCCTCATGCCCCGCGGTGGTGGCCGACTGGTGATCGTCGGGGGTGGAGCAGGGGTGGCGCCGTTCCCCCTGCTGATCGAATCCCTTGCGAATCTCGAGGCGATGCCGCCTCCCACCGTGGTCCTCCTGGGCTTTCGGGACGCGACTCAGGCAGAGTGCCTCGACGTCTTTACCCCGCCTATCGCGGCGCTGCGCGCGCACGGGGCCGAACTGCGGCTTGAGGTCATCTGCGAGGACGGCAGTCTCGGGCGACGTGGGATGGTGACCGATCTGCTGAGCGCCGAACTGCGCGCGGGTGACGTCGTGGCGGCGTGCGGAGCCGACGCCATGTGTGAAGCGGTGTGGCGGATATGCAGGCAACGGGCCTGTCCCGGCTGGTTCAGTCTCGAGGCGGGGATGGCCTGTGGTGTCGGATCGTGCCAGGGATGCGTGATACCGATGGCCGACGGCTCGCTCGCCCGCGTGTGTCGGGAAGGACCGGTATTCGCCGGTGAGGCGGCTTTCGGCGACGGCTCCCGGTCCTGCGCCGCGTCGAAGGGGACGCCGTGAAGGCGCCCGAGGAAGTCCCCGTTGATCTGACGGTCGACCTGGGCCCGTTGAGACTTGCCCATCCCCTGATCAACGCCTCGGGTACGTTGGATCTCTTCGAGGCTGCCAAGAGCCTGGGGCCAACCCTCATGCGCGAACCGCCGGTGGCCGCCTATGTACCGAAGACGGTGACGCTGCAGCCCCGCAGGGGAAACGAACCTCCTCGCATCCTGGAGACCGTGGGGGGGATGCTCAACTCGATCGGTCTGCCCAACCGAGGCATCGAGACCTTCGTGAAAGAGGACCTGCCCCGGCTTCTCGCCTTGCCGTGCCCGGTCATCCTTAATGTGGGCGGTTTCGGCGCCGAAGAATACGGATTGCTCGCCGAGCGGTTGCGTCGGGCTCTCGATGTCCTGGAGCCCGACTGGGTCACCCGCCTCGGCTTGGAACTCAACGTCTCCTGCCCCAATGTGCATTCAGGGTGCATCTCTATCGGTACCGACCCGGCCGAGACCTACGAGGCCGTCGTCGGCGCCCGGGCGGCGTGGCCGGGGCTGCTGGTGGTCAAACTCACGCCCAACATAGGCGACATCCTTCCGGTGGCTCGAGCCGCCGTCGAGGCCGGCGCTGGAGCGCTGTCATTGGTAAATACGTTCAAGGGACTGGCTCTCGACCGGGTGACGCTGCTGCCATACCTGGGTGGCGTCACTGGGGGCTTGTCGGGACCGGCGATCAAGCCTCTGGCACTGCGGTTCGTCTACGAGGTCGCCCGTGAGGTCGACGTGCCGCTCATCGGGATGGGGGGCGTGGCCTCGGTCCAGGACGTCCTCGACTTCCTAGCTTGTGGTGCCACGGTCGTCGCTGTGGGCGCGGCGGGCTTCCGCGATCCATGGTTGCCCCTGCAGCTGGCTGAACAGCTGGCGGGAGAGTTGCGCGGGCGGGGGTGGAGCCTCAAAGGCACTGTCGGACGAGCCCACCGCTAGGAGGCTGCTGAAAAACGAAGTCCCGGCGGCCGAAGCGCACTGGGAGGCGCGATACGTCGTCCTCGGGCGCGCACATAGCGCTGCTATTCGCGCTTTCTGCGTCCTTGTCTGGCGCGTTCCCAGCGCACCTCCGCCGCGAGAAGTCATATTTCAGCAGCCTGCTAGAATCTGAACGCGGGGGAGTGAAGCTGTTGCGTCAGAAGGCGCCGTGAGTATAATCGAGTCTATGACTGAACCAGCAGGGCCAAGCGCGCAGACGCCGGAACGCACCAGCCAGCAGCGGATGGACGCCCTGCAGCGGGCGAACGGTATCCGGACCGAGAGGGCTCGGTTGAAGGTGATGCTCAGGGAAGGGCAGGTCCGCATCTGCGATGTGCTCTCTGAGCCTCCTGAGTATGTGCACACGGCGAAAGTGTTCGATCTCATCATGGCAGTGCCGAAGTATGGTCGGGTCAAGACCACGAAGATCCTGGAGCGTTGCCGCGTGAGCGCGTCCAAGACCGTGATCGGTCTGACGCCGCGCCAGCGGCGGGAACTCGTCGAACAGCTCAGGGACTAGGGACCAGCACGCCCCGGGGGCGATCATAGCCAGGCTCATCGTCATCTCCGGACCATCGGGCGCCGGCAAAGGTACACTTATCTCCAGGATTATCCCCCTCTTCGACGACCTTGTTCTTTCGGTGTCTGCCACAACGCGGGCGCGTCGGGCGGGCGAGCGGGAGGGTATCGAATACCATTTCGTGAGTCGGGACGATTTCTTGCGCCGGGTGGAACAGGGCGAATTCCTGGAGTGGGCCGAATATGGGGGGCACCTGTACGGCACTCCCGCCGACGCAGTATGGGTCCAACTGGGGGAGGGGTGCGACGTCATACTCGAGATCGAGTTAAAAGGCGCTCGACAGGTTATGCGTCGGGTGCCGGAGGCGCCGGTCGTGTTCGTCGCCCCACCCGATCTGGATGAGTTGGAGGAGCGGTTGCGTCTGCGCGACACCGAGACCGAGGAAGCCATCCGCCGGCGCATGGATCATGCCCGCGACGAGATGGACGCGTTGGCCCGGAACGCGGCTGGGGAAGGACAGGAATTCGACTATGTTATAGTGAACGACGATGTAGACATCGCCGTCGAAGACCTGCGCGCCGCTATCGAAGAGATTCGCGCCGCCGACACCGAGAGGTAACCCCCAGAATGAACAAGCCTACGGCCGACGAGATCATCTTGGGCCTTGAGAAGAGCCGGGACGAACAGATGGATCATCCCAACCGCTACACCGCGGTCATGGTGACCGCGAAGCGGGCCCGACAGATCAACAGCTACTATCGCAGTCTCGGCGAGGGTGGCGTCTTCGAGGATGTCGCACCGCCGCTCATCACCACGGCTTCCCGCAACTACCTCACCATCGCCATGGAAGAAGTCGCCCGGGGCGAGATCACCTATCGCCTCCGCCCCGAGGTCTGACCCGAGCGCTCCTTTCCCACGCCCGCTACGAGCTTGAACGCCTCATGAGGTCCCAGCCCACCGTCCTGCTCGGCGTCACCGGGGGTATCGCCGCCTACAAGGCGGCCGAACTCCTGCGTGGATTCCAGAAAGCGGGCATGGACGTGAGGGTCATGATGACCGAGGCGGCTACGCGGTTCGTCGCTCCTCTCACCTTCGAGACCCTGTCGGGCCATGCCGTTCACGTGGGTGACCGACTGCGCGCCGACTTCACCATCACGCATATCGAGGAGGCCAACGCCGCCGATATCATGGTGGTGGCGCCGGCTACCGCGAACACCGTGGCGAAGATGGCGGGCGGGGCGGCGGACAATCTGCTGGGCGCCACCTACCTTGCCTACGGCGGTACCGTGGTCGTGGCACCCTCCATGAACACCAATATGTGGCGCCATCGGGCCACACAGAGAAACGTGGCGCTTCTTCGTGAGCAGGGGGTGTTCATTCTCGAGCCCGGCGCGGGAGAGTTGGCCTGCGGAGTCTATGGATCGGGCCGCATGGCCGATCCGGACAGCATCGTCGCCGAGGTAAAGCTGCGACTCCAGGTGGAGCGCAAGACAGATCTGCGCAGCCTGCATGTGGTCATCACCGCGGGCGGTACTCGAGAGCCCATCGATGCCGTCCGGTTCATAGGCAACCGGAGTTCGGGCAAGATGGGGGTGGCGCTGGCGCGGGCGGCATACGACCGCGGCGCCACCGTCGACCTGGTCAAGGCGAATATCGACCTTCCCCTGGCTCCCGGTGTTCGGGAGATCGACACGCCCACCGCGGGCGGCATGTACCGCGAAGTGATGCGCCTACTCCCGGAGACGGACATCCTCATCATGGCGGCCGCAGTGGCCGACTACGAGGTGGTGACGCCCGCCGGGGGGAAGATCGGCAAGAGCAAGAGCGAGGTCGCGGTGACTCTGGCACCCACCACTGACATCCTGTGCGAAGTGGCTGTGGCCAAGAGACCCGGTCAGTTCGTGGTCGGGTTCGCCGCGGAGTACGGCGTCGATGGGTTGGTGCGGGCCCGCGAGAAACTGACGCGCAAGCGGCTGGACATGATCGTGTTCAACGACATCTCCCGCAGCGACATCGGTTTCAACTCGGACTACAACGAAGTCCATATCCTGACTCCGCAGGGCGAGTCTCAGGTCGAGCGCGCGCCCAAGGAAACGATCGCCGAAATCGTACTAGACCACATCGCCAGGGCGGTGCGGGCCCAGACCACGGAGTACCAGACGCAGTCATGACCGCCGCGGCCGCCTGGGCCGGAGGCGTATGCGTAGGGGCCCGCCCTACTCTCTTCAAGCGGTCTCGCGCAGGGCCTGGATATGCTCGGAGTTCTTGATCTGTTCCAGCGCCTTGGCTTCGATCTGTCTGATCCGTTCGCGGCTGACGTTGAAGCGAGAGCTGACCTCGGCAAGCGTGCGAGGATGTTCTCCTTTGAGACCGAAACGCAACTCGACAACCTTGCGCTCGCGCTCATCCATTGCCTTCAGCACCCGGTCGAGGCTCTCCTTGGCCAAGAGGCTTTGCACGGCTTCAGCAGGGTCAGGCGTGCTCGCGTTCTCGATGAAGTCGCCCAGTTCCGCATCTTCCTCATCACCGATGGGTGTCTCAAGGGAGGTGGTGCGCTGCGCGATCTTCCGCATCTCGCGCACCTCCTGAGCTTCGACGCCCAGTTCGTCGGCGAGTTCGTCGTCGCTGGGCTCTTTCCCCGTTTCCTGCAGCAGCTTGCGTTCGGTGCGGACCATCTTGTTGATCTTCTCGATCATGTGCACCGGGATGCGGATGTTGCGGTCCTGATTAGCGATCGCGCGCGTGATGGCCTGCCGGATCCACCACGTGGCATAGGTGGAGAACTTGTAGCCCTTGCGGTAGTCGAACTTCTCGACCGCTCGGATAAGCCCGGTGTTGCCTTCCTGGATCAGATCGAGCAAATCCATGTCCTGGGTGTAGTAGTTCTTGGCGATGGAGATCACCAGGCGAAGGTTCGATTGAATCATGCGGTCCTTGGCCCGCTTGTCACCCTGTTCGATGCGCTTGGCCAGCTCGATCTCCTCCAGCTTGGTGAGGAGGGGTATTTCGCCTGCTTCCTTGAGGTACAGGCGGAGGGGGTCGTGGCTGATGGTCTCGATGGAGAGATCGAGCGTGGGCTCCGGTTGTTCGAGCACGCCGGTCGCAACCGGGCTTTGCTCGTAGACCTCGACACTGAGGTCGATCAACTGCGAGTACAGTTCTTCGATCTCGTCGGTGCTCATGTCGTGTTCCTCAACCAGACCTAAGATCTCGTCACTGGTCACGTAGCCACGTTCCTGACCCAGGTGGAGAATATCCTGCATGTCGAGGACAGTTCGACCCTCGACCGTCGCCACTTCAATCTCTCGGTGCATCGTCATACCCGCGTCAACCTATCCTCTTCGTCTCGAGCCGCCATTACGCAAACCCGCATATTGTACCCATATGTATCATGATTGTCGATAGCAGTCGGATTCAAACCCTGCCGGGGGGAGGTAAACCCGTTCAACACGATGTTTACAGTATAGGTAACAAGCGCTCGGTGGGCAACGGCTACTCTGTGTCGTTTTGTCGTGGCTCCGACGAGTATCGGCCCGCTTCGGTTCCCGAGTGGGTGGTGCCGACCAGGCCGCGGGCCAGGAACTGGGCGTGATAAAGTTGGGAATACGGGCCTCGTTGTGTCAAGAGCCCGCTGTGGCCGCCGTCTTCGACGATGCGTCCGTCTTCCATGACGATGATCCGGTCGGCCGTCTCCACGGTCGACAAACGATGGGCGATCACCAATGCAGTGCGCCCTTGGAGCAATCGACTGAGGGCGGACTCCAGGCGGTGCTCCGTGCCGGGATCGACGCTCGACGTGGCTTCGTCGAGGATAAGGATTTGGGGATGCGCGAAGAAGGCGCGGGCGAAGGCGACCAACTGCCGCTCCCCCGCGGAGAGACGGCTGCCCCGTTCATGAACGCGTGTGTCGTAGCCCTCGGGCAGGGAGGACAACAGGTCATCGATGCCGAGTTCGAGGGCGGCCGCGCGAACTTCGGCGAGATCGGCCTGCGGCCGGCTTAGACGGATATTGTCCAGCACGGTCCCGGAGAAGAGATACGGTTCCTGGGAAACGTAGCCGACGTGGCGCCGGTATTCTCGAACATCGTAGTCGCGCAGGTCGATGCCGTCGACCAACACGACTCCCTGTGTCGGTTGGTAAAAGCGGAGGAGGAGGCGGGCAAGAGTGCTCTTTCCCGCACCGGTGGGTCCGACCAAGGCCACGCGCTGGCCCGCGGGGATATGAAGGTCTACGCGGTCGAGGACTTCACCCGCCTCGACGGCATACGCGAATGACACTCCGTGCAAGGTGATATCGCCTGCGAGGCGGGTCGTCGAAAGCCCTCCGGCCCGCTCTGCGTCTCCAGGCTCTGTGTCGAGAACCGAGAGGATCTTCTCCAGGGCGGCGCCGGAAGACTGGATCGTGTTGTACAGATCGGAGAGCGCTTCCACCGGGTCGAAGAAGCTGGAGAGGTAGCCGATGAACGCCACCAGCACGCCGACGGTGATCGCCCCCCGCGCAACCTGGTGGCCGCCGTACAGCAGGATGAGCGCAGTGGCCACGGCACTCAGGAACTCGACCGCGGGGAAGTACGCGCCGGACAGTACCACGGTGTTCATGTTCGCCCGGCGGTAGTGCTCGTTGACTCTGGCGAACACACCGCGGGAGTCGGCCTCCCGGGTGAACGCCTGCACCACTCGGATGCCGCTGAGGTTCTCTTGGAGGACCGCCGTCACGTCGCCCACGGAGTTTCTCACCCGGCGATAGGCGGTGACTGCGCGCATGCGGAACACGACCGTACCGGCCAGTAGTATAGGCAGCACGCTCATGGTGACCGTGGCGAGACGCACGTCCATGCTGAACAGGATGATCACGGCTCCACAAAGGGTGAGCGTGTTCGTGACGAGTTGCGCGGAGCCCTCGACCAGGAGTTGCTCGAGCGCTTCGATATCGTTGGTGAGGCGGGAGATGATCCATCCGGCCCGCTGGCGCGTGTAGTAGCCCAGGTCCAGGGAGGTCAGATGTCGGAAGAGGTCGTCGCGTAGATCCCGGACTACGCGCTCGCCCACCCAGTTGACTCCGTAGGTCTGCAGGCCGTTGAAGAGGGCGCCCAGCAACGAGACGGCAAGGTACACAGCCGCGATCTGGGTGAGGTAGCCGAGATCGCCGGCTGCGATGCCGCGGTCTATAGCCAGACGCAACAGGTAGGGACCGGCGAGTCCGCATGCGGTCAGGGCGATCATGCATGCCACGGTCCCGAGCGCCTGCAGGCGGTATCCGCGTACATACGACGCCAGCCGTACAAAAGCCCGGTGGCGCATCCAGACGCGTACCCCGCTCATGGAGTCGCTCCGGTGTCGCCCGCGGCGAGTCGGGCGGTCACGGCTCGGCGGGCGTCCTGCTCGGCGGCGGCGCGATGCGCCGCCGCCAGCTGCCCTTGAAGGCCCACCTCGGCATCGGCGACGAGTATCTCCTGCCAGGGCACCTCACGTGGGGTTCCCACCTGTCGGATGGAGCCGGCTTCCAGGAGCACCACTCTGTCGGCGAGCATGACCGTCGACGGACGGTGGGCCACGATCACGGTGGTGCGCGATCCGCGGAGCCCGGAAAGAGCGTCCACTATGCGGGCCTCGGTCTCGGCGTCTACGCTGGACGTGGCGTCGTCGAGGATGAGGATGCGTGGGTCAATGAGCAGGGCGCGGGCCAGCGCCAGCCGCTGGCGCTGGCCGCCGCTCAGGGTGACTCCCCGCTCGCCGATGACGGTGTCGTAGCCGGCGGGAAGGGCACGGATGAAATCGTCGGCGGCGGCCGCCGCCGCCGCCGCCGCGACCGCATCCTCGGAGGCATCAGGTTGTCCATAGCGGATGTTGTCGCGCACGCTCAACGAGAAGAGGAAGGGATCTTGATCTACCAGCCCGATCTGGCTCCTCAGGGAGGCCAACGTGGTATCGCGCAGGTCTATGCCGTCCACCAGGACGCCACCTGTAGTGGGGTCGTAGAACCGGGGTATCAGGTGGGCAAGCGTGGTCTTGCCGCATCCCGTCGGTCCCACCAGTGCGACGGTCTCGCCCGACTCGATGCGCAATGAGATCCCATTGATCACGGGGACGTCATCGTGTGCGAACGTGACGTTTCGGAACTCGATGGCGCCGCGCAGGCGAGAGAGGTCGGCGGCGGTGGACCGGTCTGTCACCGTGGGGCGCTCGTCGAGGACCTCCAGTACCCGCTCACCTGCGGCGATGGCGCGCTCCGCCCAACTCACGAGCATGCCCAACATGCGCATGGGCCAGATGAGTAACATGACGTAGGCATTGAACGCGATCAGACTTCCCAGGGTGAGGTCGCCGGCGACGACCATCCGGCCGCCGTAGAGCAGGATGATGATAAGGCTCAGGCTTGGCATCACGCCGATCAGCGGGATGTATCGGCTCCGGATACCGGCGGCCTCGAGATTCTGCCGGTAGATCTGATCGGACGCCAGCGCGAACGTTGCCTGTTGCTGATCTTCGATGGCGAACGCCTTGATGACGCGGATGCCGGTGATGCGCTCCTCGGCTACGGCGGTGAGTTCGGCGATCCGCTGTTGAACCGCCCACAGGGAGGGGTGAAGACGGCGGCTGAACGCGCGGGCCGTCACGAGGATGAACGGCATGGGAATCAGGCTGACGGCGGCCAGCCGAGGTTGGAGGAAGAACAGGATCGCTGTCACCGACAGCAAGGTGATGGTATGCGTGATGAGAAAGACCAGGCCGTAGGCAAGGAACATCCTGACCGCCCGTACGTCGGCGATGGCCCGCGACATCAGTTGCCCGGTCTGGGAGCGCATGTAGAAGTCGAAACCCAGGGTGGTAAGGTGCGAGAAGAGGCGATCGCGCATCTCGGTCTCGACAGCCAACGATACGCGGCCCGATACCACCCTGCGACCGAACGCGGCCGCCATACGAAGGGCGGCAACCGCCAGGATGGCGGCCGCGTAGACGACCAGAAGGTCCGTGCGACCACCCACGAGGGCTTTATCGACGGCTCCCCTGATGAACCACGGCACCGCCAGACCGAGGGCGGTCGTGGTCACGGCCAGGAGCAACGAGAGCGAGAGGGCGATCCAATGGCCTCGGAGGAAGGTGCGCATCATTCTGCGGAACGTGGCCATGGTCTGCTCCTGAATCACACCGGAACCTTGGCGATTGTAGCGCGGCGTGGTGACGGAAGTCTTCGGGCTGGTATGGTATCGAAGCTGGCAGGCCGCTGAAGAATGACGTTACGCCGTCAGGGCGCGATGGGCATGCGCAAGACAAGGACGCAACGAGCGTGCAGAGCAGCGCTCTTCACGCGACTGAGCACGCCGTAGTGTGCCGCACCGTGCGTTCTGACGGCCGGGACTTCGTCTTTTAGAAGCCTCCGACGGTCGCCGCCGTGCGGACACAAGGAGAGGATGCGCTGTGACGGGGATGGTCGACGGCAAGACGACACCGGTTACTCTCACACTGGACGGAGAAGGTGGCGACCACGCCCCGGGCGAAGTCGTGCGCGGGGCCGTCTCGGTCGCGTCGGCCGGGTTGAACGTGCTGCTGGTCGGTCGGCCGGACGTGCTCGAGCCGCACCTGGTCGGAGTAGACCGGACGCACATCGAGATTGTGCCCAGCGAATCAGTGATCTCGTCTCATGATGAACCGGCCAAGGCCGTTCGCTCGAAGAGCGACTCGTCGATAGTGGTGGGCGCCGGCACGGTTGCCGACGGACGGTCGCAAGGCTTCATCTCGGCGGGGAATACGGGAGCCATGCTGGCGGCTGGCCTGCTGGTGATCAAGCGGGCGCGAGGGGTCAGGCGGCCGGCTATCCTCACGGTGCTCCCGGGGATGGACGGGCCGGTCGTGTTCCTGGACGCCGGGGCGAATGCCGACTGTCGGCCCGAGCACCTTCTGGAGTTTGGCCTGCTCGGAGCGGTATTCGCGCGCCGGGCTCTGGGGATCGAGCACCCACGCGTGGGCCTGCTGAACATCGGCGAAGAACCGACCAAGGGGAACGAACTGGCCCTGGGCGCCTTTCCCTTGTTGGCGGACTCGGCGCACCGCTTGGATTTTGTCGGCAACGTGGAAGGACGCGATCTTCTGTTCAACGCCGCCGACGTCGTGGTCACCGACGGTTTCACCGGCAACGTGGCCCTCAAGCTACTGGAGGGCACCGCCCGAGCCATCCTCCTGCGGGTCAAGGATGCCTCCCAGACCGGCGCGCTTTCCAGGATCGGAGGCGCGTTGTTGCGGCCGGCTCTGCGCGGTGTTCGCTCGGCCCTGGATCCTGAAGAGTACGGCGGCACCTACCTGCTGGGCGTCCGCGGGCTGGTGGTGATCTGTCATGGGAATTCCTCGCGGGTGGCGATCGCCAATGCGCTGCGCTTCGGAGCCGACGCCGTGCGAAACGGCGTGCTCGAGGCGGTGGACCAAGAAATGGGAAGAATGGCGACCGGGGTGGACACGGTCGGGGGGTGAACGCGCGATGGGAACACGTCGTCGCTTTGTCCTTTGGGTGCCGGTTGCTACAATGAGCGCCGGTCGACACGAACATCGTTCGAGGTGTCGGTCAGAGGTAAGACCTGCAGCAGCATTCGATTCCAAGGGGAGAAGAGATGGAAAAGGACGATATCCTCGCGAAGATCCGCGAGTTCCTGGTGGAGCAACTCGGCGTGGAAGGCACTGCGGTCACCATGGAGGCCCGCTTCCAGGAGGACCTGGACGCCGATAGCCTCGATCTCGTCGAGCTGATCATGGAACTCGAGGACGAGTTTGGCGTGAAGATCAGCGATGAAGAGGCCGAGAAGATCACCACTGTGGGTGACGCAGTAGAGTTCATCGCCTCTCGCGCGGGCTAGCAGGCTGCTGAAATATGACTTTTCGCGGCGGAGGTGCGCTGGGAACGCGCCAGACAAGGACGCAGAAAGCGCGAATAGCAGCGCTATGTGCGCGACCGAGGACGACGTATCGCGCCTCCC
>Ga0172369_10004020_pt1 | contig 18993 bp, 24 predicted proteins | sample LakKiv25m_FD_114539 | JGI IMG/M metagenome (GOLD analysis project Ga0172369, IMG submission 114539) | Freshwater microbial communities from Kabuno Bay, South-Kivu, Congo - kab_022012_11.25m | ecosystem: Environmental > Aquatic > Freshwater > Lake | place: Democratic Republic of the Congo...
CTTGTCCATCTCCTCATGGAATCATGTGCGCTTCGAGCGCGGATAGATGTATGGAGATAAATCTTTTTACGAGTATAATATTAACACAGCAGTAGTATATTTTCATAGATGTATACTTGTTTCTCAAATTTCCTTTTATTAAAATAAATACTATCAAACAATAGGTACATTATTTCGCCAACGCTAAATATTGTACCTATGGGATATGGGATGAGCGGCTAGAAAGTAATATTAGTAGTTATGAAACAAAAAACTATTCAACCAATCAAAAAAAGAAAAATGTATTTAGGAAAGGGGCAAAAAGAAATCCTGAAGCTTGTCGCTACTGGTGCTCTGGTGGGAGCATCATTGGTCGTGCCAAATCTACCGAGTACCATCAAGGGGAACAAAAGAAAGTCTCTGAAGCGAAGCTTCAAATATGTTTACGACAAAAATCTGATTATTTTAAGTGGAGAAAAGGTTCATTTAACCGAGAGGGGTAAACGAGCGCTTCAAAGAATAGAAACTGAAGAGATAGTGATACCAAGGACGGAGTGGGATGGGATATGGCGGATAGTTGCGTATGACATCCCCAATAAAAAGAAAAAAGAAAGAGACTATTTTCAAAAGAAACTGAAGTCACTGGGGTTTAGTGAGCTGCAAAAGAGTATGATGGTGATTCCGTATGAATGCAAAGAAGAGATCGCGGTTCTCGCGCAGAGTTTAGGTATATCTCCGTTTGTGATGCATCTCATTACAGATCATTTACCCGAACAGGGGAAACAAGTCCGGAAGTTTGGGCTAGAGAACTAGGAAACTATACCCTTGACCAATATCTATATAATCTTGAAGGTGGTACAACATTTCGCGTAGGCGAAATGTTGTACCAGTTGTTCTGTTTATTTTGAAATACTGATTTTTTAAAAAGGGTGGGGTTTTGTTTTATATTCCTAAAAGTTTTAGGGCTTCATAGACCAGAAATGCCGGCCAGACGAGTGCTTTTAGCACCCCTACAAAACCATCCCAGAAGTCTGTTGCAGTCTGGATGTAGTAAATATCAAGAAAATATAATGGAAATTATTTCAGCAAACTAAAAACCTCCCTTGCGGGAGGTTTTTAGACTTAATTTGTTCTGCTTACCAGAGGATGCCGCGGACAGCGTACCAAGGTGTCCAACCACGACCTTTGTAGTAGTTGTTGTAGGCAAGAGAGATGTTAAACTCTGGGTCATAAATCTTCTCACCATACTTAGCATATCCGCCATGGATCTGAAATAGACCATGATCATCTGTTCTAGAGATAGCTCTAGGGTTACCGCCAGACTCACGTGACATAGTCAGCATGGCCTGTTCGACCGGCCAAGGATACTTGGCAATTATTGGTCTCCATTGCTCAACGTTGTATGAAACGCCGGCAACGGCTACCGTTTTGGCAACCTGGGTTGCCTTGGCAGCTTCCGCTTGTTTCTCTGCTTCTTGTTTTTTCAAGTTTTCTTGCTCAATTTGTTTAGCTATATCAGCTACTCTTTGAGCTATTTGAGCCTGGGCGACTTCATCCTTTGTAGGCTCTGATTTCGGAAGCTGCATCTCTACAACCTCCTGAATTTTATGTACGTCTTCTTTTTTTGTTTCGGGTACTTCTGTTGCAGGCTGGGGAATAACCGTGCCTGCGCTCACTACCATTGGCACAAGTGCCAGGGTAGCGAATACTTTGTTACGCATTTGGTATTTAATACCACCTTTCTACCCTCTACCAAACCTTTCCAAACTCTCAACGCAGTTAATATTAATAGGTCTGCTTGTCGGTCGAAACTCCATAATTTCGGCTGCAAAACGCTCAAAGCTTATCGAAATATCGTGAATATTTCTCTGCGCTTTTCACATCTTTCGCTCAAAATTATGAAGTTTTAAACGCGACATGAGATTTTGTCTAGGTTCTAAAAAGTTCCCGATTTCTCAAGGAACGTGAAGATTATAGCATAAGTGTCAGTGCTTGTCAATACTTTTTTCAAGGATTCTTGAATTGTGTCAATAGTACCTAATCGTCATTCTGGCTTGTCCAGAATCTTCCTTGTCTGTCATCCTTGAGCGAAGCGAAGAATACCAATCTGTCATTCCCACCCTCCTTTGTCATTCCCGCCCTCCTTTGTCATTCCCGCGGAGGCGGGAACCTCTCCGGCGGATAAACTCCGGCGGGAAAATTGCCTGGAAATTGTAAATTGGGGCTTGGAAATGCACTACTCGTTAGTGTAAGATTAAATCAATAGTCAAGAATGATTCTGGACAAGCCAGAATGACAAAAAATGGAACATTATGGAAAAGATAAGAAAAGACGACTGTGTGTTCTGCCAGATAGCAGACGGGAAACTACCGGCAACTTACTTGTATCAGGACGACGAAATCATGATTATTGAGAACATCCACCCTGTCGCCAAGGTGCATGCGCTTGTAATCCCCAAAAATCACCTTGTTTTGAACGAAATTCAGGATTCGGAGGAGTTTCTTGGTAGGCTCATACTTAAAGCGCGCGAAGCTGCGGAAATGAAAAAAATTAAACAAAGCGGATATAGGACAATTATAAACACGGGAAGTGACGCTATGGCCGACTTTGAGCACTTGCACCTGCACGTTCTCGGCGGAGAAAAACTCGGAGATCATTTATAATGATCCTTGATTTGAGGCAGAATTCGTGCTATTATGAAAACTCAAATAACATAAAAAACACCGAAGGAGGTGATTTTACTTGCAAACTGTTATCAGAAAAGACAAAGAGACTTTCGAAAATCTTATGCGAAGATTTAATCGCAAGGTCTTGCAAAGCGGCACATTAACCACCGCCAGAAAAAAACAGTATCACTCAAAAGCGCTATCAAAAACAGAACAGCGTTCGATAGCCATCAGAAAGAAGGCTAGAAAAGATTACAAAATCAAACAGCAACTATATAAGGGATTGTAAGAATTGTTAGAATTGAGGGAGATGTTGGAAGTGAAAGTCAATTTCAACGAGCGAAGCGATCCATCAATTTAAACAAATAGAACACTTAAAAAATGAGTATACTCGAAAAAATAGATAATGATTTAAAACAGGCGCTTAAGGAGCACGAGGAACTTAAGCTCTCTGTTTTAAGAATGGTTAAAACGGCTTTAAAAAATGCTGAGATTGCGGCAAAAGGCGAACTTAGCGATGCTGATGCGATGAAAGTTTTGAGCACTCAGGCCAAGCAGAGAAAAGATGCGATTGTTCAATATGAAAAAGGCGGTAGACAGGACCTCGCTGATAAGGAAAAGCAGGAGCTTACCATTATCGAAACATATTTACCGGAGCAGATGGGTGAGGATGAGATTCGTAAGATTGTAGCAGATAAGATTAGCACGGTCGGTGCGGATGCCAACTTTGGCCAAGTTATGGGCATGGTTATGAAGGAAGCCGGTCAAAACGCCGATGGGCAAATAGTCAGACGAATAGTTCAGGAGGAGATAGATAAGTCTAATGGCTAGGATAAATGTTGTTGGGGACTTTTTTAAAAGCGGCCTTACCGAAGCGGAAATACAGAGTACGGTAAAGGCCGTTTTTGATACTTTAGGCACTCCCCTGTCATTCTCGGGCTTGAACCGGGGATCCAGAAAAAATGAGAAACCTGACTGGATTCCCGCCTCCGCGGGAATGACAAAGAGACAGGGGGTCGGTCGAAATGACAAAGTACTTAATATTGCATTTGTTGAGCCGGAAGAGATTCAGAAGCGGAACCTGGAATATAGGAAAAAGGACTCTCCTACTGATGTTCTATCATTTGACTACGGTGATGAGGGTGATATTCTGCTTTGCAACCAAAAAATTAACGAAATGAAAGAGGCAGATGAGACTCTGGCTGAAGCTACTCAAAAAACTATTATTCACGGCGCACTACATCTATATGGGTTTGACCATGAAAATGAAAAAGATCGTGCTATAATGGAAAAAAGGGAACATAAAGTATTTAAGGCGATAAAACATAATCGTCATTCTGGGGACGGAGGACGCCAGAATCCGATTCTGGACAAGCCAGAATGACCACCGCATTATTTGAAAGTGCGGGGTAAGCGAAGGAGATAAAATGAGAGATATTTTGGTAATTTTTGGCATGCAGGGTTCAGGAAAAGGAACTCAAGGAGAGAGAGTGAAAGCTAGATATGGAGGTTTTACGGATATTATTGTTGGGCAGCTACTTCGCGAAAAAGCCAGAACAGATGAAAAGATGGAAGCCCTAATGAAAACCGGTAACCTTTTTCCAGATGAAATGGTTGAAGGAGTTATTGATGAGAAAATCCGGACCTTGTCGGAGGGAGAGAGAATTCTTTTCGACGGATTCCCACGTTCAGAGAGCCAGTTTCAAATGTTTGAGAGGATAGCAGGGAAATATCAGTTTAACGTAGTAGCTATCAATATTTTGATAGATGAAAAAGAGTCGCTTGAACGTCTTTCTAAAAGGTATGTTTGTCCCAAATGTGACTATATGCAGATTGGTGAAGGGGTTTGCCCAAAGGATAGCACTAAGCTTGAACTAAGGATGGATGATACTAATCCGGAGATAATAAAGAAGAGAATTAGTATTTTCAAAAAAGATACCCAACCGATCATTGACCACTTCAAAGAAAGGGGCGAACTGGTCGAGATTGACGGAATTGGGACGATGGATGAAGTTTCTGAGAGAGTGTTTCAAGTTTTGGATGAACATTACAAGCCGCTTAATGTCATCTCGAGCGAATGAAATAAGTCGAGGGATCCCTTCTCTCTGTCATCCTCGGGCTTGACCCGGGGATCTAGAGAAAATAAGGAACCTGACTGGATTCCCGCTTCCGCGGGAATGACAAAGGAGAGCGGGAATGACAAGATAAAAATATTATGATTTCAATTAAAACAAAAGAAGAAATAGAGATGATGCGAGAAGGCGGCAAGATTCTTGCCGCTATTTTGGAAGATGCGAAAAAGTTTACAAAATCGGGAATTACGGCAAGAGAAATTGATAAATATGTCGGGAGATTATGCTTAAAGTATAAGATTAAGCCGGCATTTCGTGACTATCAGGGTTTCCCCGCTAATATTTGTGTTTCTCTGAATGATGAGGTTGTCCATGGCATACCTTCTGATAAAAAAATCATAAATAATGGCGATCTAGTTTCTCTTGACTTTGGTGTGTTGCACAAAGGACTATATACCGATGCGGCGATTACGTTTGGCGTGGGCAATATTACGCCTGTCCAACAAAAACTTATTGAGGTAGTTAGAAAATCGCTTTTTCAAGGACTTAAGAAAGTGAAAGACGGCGCATGTCTCGGTGATGTGTCGGCAGAAATTCAGAAGTATATAGAAACGCGCGGATTTTCGGTAATTCGCTGTTTAGCGGGTCATGGTATTGGCAAAAATATTCATGAGGAGCCGACTATTCCCAACTTTGGTAAAAAAGGCACGGGACCAGTTTTAAAAGAAGGTATGGTTATTGCTATAGAACCGATGATAGCCGAAAAGGGTTTTGAACTCAAAATCGACTCTGACAAGTGGACTTATCGCACTGTTGACGGTGGACTCAGCTCTCACTGGGAGCACACAGTTGCCGTTACGAAAAAGGGATATAATATTTTGACCCAGTAGTCTTGCAGAGGACTGTCCTCTGCAATATAATGGTTGTTATGCCGAGCAAAAATTCTCTTAAAATATATGCTGATGATGGTATATATCATATTTATAATCGCGGTATTGAAAAACGTGATATTTTTATTGATCAACAGGACTATAAAACATTTTTATATTTTTTAAAAGAATATCTTTTAAAAGAAAATGATCCTTTAAGAGACAATCGATCTATTAAGGGTCGTAACTTTGAAAGGAGAAGTTTTTATGGAAGAATTGAACTTTTAGCCCATTGTCTTATGCCGAACCATTATCACCTTCTTATAAAACAAAAGGATTCAAATGACATTATTGAGTTCATGAAATGTTTGGCAACAAGTTATAGCACTTATTTTAATCAAAAATATAAAAGAGTGGGCACCCTTTTTCAGGGGAGATATAAAGCTGTCTTGGTTGAAAATGACGAATATTTATTACATCTTTCTCGATATATTCATCTTAACCCTGTTTACAGGGGACTGTCCTCTGCAAGAGAATACGACTTTTCTAGTTATCAGGATTATCTTGGTATTAGGAATACAAGGTGGGTAGATACGAAATTTATTATCAGTATATTTGATAAGAATAAAGAGGATATCACTGTCAAACAATCTCATTATCAGCAATTTGTAGAATATATTGAGTTTGATTCCAAAGAGATATTAGGAGAATTCGCATTGGATTGATATTACAGAGGACAGTCCCCTGCAGAATATTTGCAAAGGTGATAGGAAATGTATATAATTTTTAGAGTGAATATTTAAGTTACATAAGAGGATTATGGCTAGAAAAGAAGAAATATTTGTCGGACTTGATATAGGTAGTTTTAAAATCACTACTGTCGTCGGAAAAACTGATGAGGCGGGCGAACTCAACATTATTGGTGTCGGTACCTCATTTTCTACAGGTGTCAGAAAGGGTATCGTTAACGAAATAGAAGAAACTGTCAGCGGTATATCTGAGAGCATGGAAACAGCCGAGAGAATGGCAGGCGTTCAGCTTGAATCAGCGACGATTAATATTAACGGAAGTCATATTTCTTCATTTAACTCAAAAGGTGTTGTGGCGGTAGGTAAAGCAAACCAGGAAGTGATGTTTGAAGATACTGTCAGAGTGGAGGAGGCAGCACAGGCGGTTCAGATACCTACAAACAAAGAGATTATTCATGTTATCCCACGGGTTTATAGCGTTGATGGTCAGGAGGGGGTCAAAGATCCTATCGGTATGACCGGTATTCGGCTTGAAGGGGAAGTACAGATAGTGACCGTTTCTGAGCCGGCTGTAAAAAATCTCAAAAAATGCGTTTCCCAGGCAGGTGTTAAAATAGAAGATATCATCTCGTCTCCCCTGGCGATGTCCAAAGCAGTCGCCTCAAAGCGTGAAAAAGAGCTTGGTTGTGTGGTTCTGGACATTGGTTCAAGCACCACCGGTATTATAGTTTATGAAGAGGAAAAACCGCTCTATACAAGTGTCTTACCAGTTGGCTCGGCGCATATCACAAATGATATTGCCATCGGACTCCGCACCTCTATTGATGTCGCTGAGAAGGTTAAGTTGAAGTACGGCACATCTATGCCAAAAGCAGTTCCTGAAAAAGAAAAAATTGACCTTTCTGAAATAGATATGAATGAAGAGGGTGTAATTCCCCGAAAGCATGTAGCGGAGATTATAGAAGCGCGCCTGAGCGAGATATTTTTACTGGTCAAAAACGAACTTAAAAAAATCGGCCGTGACGGTCAGCTTCCTGCCGGAGCAATACTGACCGGCGGCGGGGCAAAACTTGAAGATATCGACGCAGTTGCCAAAAATATCCTGAAACTGCCATGTGTCATCGGTAAACCGCATAATCTAAAAGGTATGGTTGATAAAATATATGACCCGCGATTTTCCACTGCAGTTGGCCTAATGCTTTACCAACTGGAAGAAACAGAGCATGTCGGGGGTTCTCGTCAAGTTGGTGTAGCAATCAACAAGATGAAAAAAATCTTCAAACAGTTTATGCCGTAAACTATAAAAGTAGATTAAATTAAGAAAAAGACCAGCTATGCTGGTCTTTTGTTGAGGGCATACTGAGGGTACATTTTTTCGTATACCGTTTTTGTTGCCTCAGTCTTTGGTATAACGGGGATATTGTACTTGTGGGCGAGTTCATCTCTTCTACCATGCCTCTTGAGATGGTATCCCCAAACAACCAAACCTCATCTATAATTCTTTTATGAAAGAATATAAGGTTTGCATCTATGCCGAGTTGTCTCTCTTCGTGAATATCATCATTCAGGTACTGGAGCGAGACAAGGTAAGGTGCTGTCGGGATGATATCTTTGCTGTGAACCTCAGAACATATTTTGAGGATCTTTTTCATATTTCCTTCAATATCACCTGATATTGGGTGGGAAACAAATATCAACTTTTCTTCCATGAATAATCCTTTCTTTATACGCCCGATAGTAGAGAAATTATAGCTTATAAATTGTAAATTTTCAATGAAAAGATTAAAAAATAATTACTTTTTTGAAAAGTGCAAAAGTGAAAAATTGAGTAAATTTAACCTTATTTTGTATAAATAATTAGAACAAAAACAAAAAAAGTATTGCACTCGGTACAAAAAAGGTATACACTTATTTTCGGATGTTTTTGGGTTACAAATTTAAGACAATTTGGACTTAAATGTTTGAGAAAAATAATACTAAATTAATGAAATTTTCGGTGTTCTCTTATCCGAAAGTTTTCTAGAGGGTGACCCTTCTACGCATAAAGCTATGAAGGGCCAGGGAGAAAAGCATGGCAGAAATCAAGCCTAATATGGAGGCATTTGCGCAGATTAAAGTAGTCGGAGTCGGAGGTTCCGGTGCCGGCGTCGTAAACAGGATGGTTGATACGGGAGTAAAAGGCGTTGAGTTTATCGCGGTAAATACAGACACTCAAAACCTACAATCATCAAAAGCAAATAAAAAAATTCACATAGGAAAAACCATAACTAGAGGGCTTGGAGCCGGCGCTGATCCGGAAGTCGGACAAAAAGCAGCTGAAGAGTCCAGTGAAGAACTAGAAGAAGCCTTAAAAGGTGCTGATATGGTGTTTGTGACCTGCGGAGAAGGTGGTGGTACAGGAACAGGCGCTGCACCGGTTGTAGCTTCTATCGCAAGGCAAGTTGGCGCTCTAACCGTAGGATTTGTTACCAAGCCGTTTGCATTTGAAGGAGAGAAAAGAAAAAGGACAGCTGCGGAAGGTGTAGAAGAGCTAAAAGAACATGTTGATACCTTAATTACCATTCCAAACGATCGTCTGCTTCAGACAATTGAGAAAAAAACTACTATGCTTGATGCGTTTTCTGTTGTAGATGACGTTTTGAGGCAAGGTGTTCAGGGCATTTCTGATTTAATTACAGTTCACGGGCTGATAAACGTCGACTTTGCTGATGTGAAGATGATAATGGCGGAGGCAGGTTCGGCGCTGATGGGTATCGGTATAGGAAGCGGCGAAAACAGAGCGGTTGAAGCTGCAAGAAAAGCTATAAACTCACCGCTGCTTGAACTTTCTATCAATGGTGCTAAAGGAGTCCTCTTTAACGTAACAGGCGGAAATGACCTAGGAATGTTTGAGATAGATGAGGCAGCTAAAGTTATCACTGAGGCGGTTGATCCTGACGCAAACATCATATTTGGTGCGGTTATCGACCCAAGCTTGTCAAATGAACTGAAAATAACCGTTATTGCAACCGGTTTTGAAGGACCAAAGACTACTTCAGTCGGTGCTATTGACTCAGCAAAGACAATTTTCGAAGAAGACAACACTTTTGAAGAGGAAATGGACGACGAGCTGGAGATACCGGCCTTTATCAGAAAGAGGATGGAATAGGAGATAAATCAAACTTCAAAAAGCAAATCTCAAAATGACAATTTAAAATTCAAAAATATCAAAAAGGCTCCGTTTGTGGAGTTTTTTTGATATTTTCCTTAATTTTGCAATTTAATGTTTGAACTTTGCAGTATTTTTCTTGTATACCTGTGAAAAATGGGGTGTGTAAAATAGGAAAAAACTTTAGTAAAGGCAAAAAATCTGTTTATAAAAAGTGGAAAAGAAAAGTGTTGACACACTATATCTAGTGTTCTATTATTTTTTTAAACACCACTTATGGTGGTGCTTTCGTTGACTAAGCCTCATTTAGCAACTTGAATTTGTAACAACATTTGAGGATTAGAGCTCAGAATGACCAATTATCAAGTATCAATTTCCAATGAATTTCCAAAAAGCAATATTCAATTAGGTTTAAAAATTGAAAATTAGGATTTGACTAGAAATTGTAAATTGTGAATTGAAAATTATAAGTTTAAGGGATTTCTCCGCTTTCCACTAATGTGCTGGCGGTCGAAATGACACAAAAATTTAAGGTAATACCATGGTTTGTCCTAAGTGTAAATCAAATAAAGTCAAAGTTTTAGAGAAAAGGAACGCAGACTCAGAACAAGTAGTTCGCAGAAGACGTGAGTGTGAGTCTTGCGGATTTAGATTTACAACTTATGAGAGGATTGAGGCGGCTTCTCTAGTTGTTCTAAAGAAAAATGGCGGAAAAGAGTCATTTTCAAGCGAAAAACTAAAGGTTGGGATAGAGCGTGCGCTTGAGAAAAGGCCAATAACAGGCATGGCCATGGAAAAGTTTGTTGAAAATATAGAGAAAGAGTTAAAGTCGAGCGGTGAAGGAGAGGTAGAATCTGCCAAAATTGGAGAACTTGTGCTTAGCGGTCTCAAAGATCTCGATGAAGTGGCATATATGAGATTTGCGAGTGTGTATAAGTCATTTGATACTGCTGAGAGCTTTAAAGAGGAGCTGGAAGGCCTAGTTAAACACTAAATAAAAATTAAAAAAGGAAATCCTTGGGGGATTGGGAAGGAGAGTTATGACAATCAAGACAGCTTTGAAGCCAAAACTGACAGACACAGCGCTGGAAGTTTTAAAGAGGCGATATCTTTTGAAAGATGATAATGGAAAAGTAATAGAAAAACCGGAAGATCTTTTCAAAAGGGTGGCGCTTCATGTGGCGGAAGCTGAAAAAAACTATCCCGGACCTGGGGTAAAAAAGGCGGCAGAAAAGTTCTATGAGATGATGGCGTCTTTTGATTTTCTTCCAAACTCACCTACTCTAATGAATGCGGGAAAAGATTTGGGACAGCTAAGTGCCTGCTTTGTTCTTCCTGTAGATGATGATATGGGGAGTATTTTTGGTACTTTGCGTGATACTGCCCTCATTCATCAGAGTGGAGGAGGTACTGGTTTTTCTTTCTCGCGTTTGCGTGAAAAAGGAGCTCGCGTCAAGTCAACCAGTGGGGTTGCGTCTGGACCGATAACCTTTATGAGCGCTTATAATGCTGCAACAGAAACGGTTAAACAAGGAGGCACAAGGCGCGGCGCCAATATGGGTATACTTCGCATAGATCACCCGGATATAATGGACTTTATTAAATGCAAAGAAGACAACGGCGCTTTTAATAATTTTAATATCTCAGTTGCTCTTACGGAGAAGTTTGTGGAAGCGGTCAAAAAGAATGAAGAATATGATCTCATATCACCTTTAAATGGCAAGAAAAAAGGTTCTTTATCGGCAAAAAAAGTTTTTGATATTATTGTCAAGCAAGCATGGAAAAATGGTGAACCGGGGATGGTTTTTATAGACCGTATCAACAAAGATAACCCAACGCCCAAAGTCGGTAAAATAGAAAGTACAAATCCCTGCGGAGAACAGCCGTTACTGCCATATGAGTCGTGTAATCTTGGTTCTATTAATCTTTCAAAGTTTGCAAGCGGAGGAGAAGTTGATTGGGACAGACTTACGGACGTCGTTAAGTGGTCTGTGAGGTTTTTGGACGATGTTATAGATATGAACAAATATCCGTTGGAAGAAATAGCTGAGATGACGCGCGCAAATCGAAAAATAGGGCTTGGGGTTATGGGTTTTGCCGATATGCTTATAAAACTTGAAATACCTTACAACTCAGAAGAAGCAGTGCAGATGGCTGAAGACGTAATGAAGTGTATTTCCGAAGAGGGCAGAAAAATGTCTGGAGAGCTGGCTCATGAGAGAGGAGTTTTTCCTAACTGGGAGGACAGCGTTTACGGCAGAAAAAACCAGAAAGTCAGAAATGCTACAGTTACAACCATTGCTCCTACGGGTACGATAAGTATGATAGCTGATGCATCCAGTGGAGTTGAACCGCTTTTTGCCGTTAGTTTTATTAAAAATGTTATGGACAAAGATGAGCTTGTTATGACGAATCCGGTCTTTTTGTCTGTAGCGAAAGATATGGGTTTTTATTCTGAACAACTTATTAAAGAAATAGCAAAAAAGGGTACTTTAGATGGATTTGATGAGGTGCCGGTAGAGATTAAAAGAGTCTTTACGGTTGCGCACGATGTATCTCCGGTGTGGCACATAAAACTCCAGGCGGCTTTTCAAAAATATACCGATAATGCTGTTTCAAAGACAGTTAACTTCCCTCACTCGGCAACTGAAAAAGACGTTGCTGATGTATATAACTTGGCGTATGACCTTGATTGTAAGGGAGTTACTATTTATAGAGATGGCAGTCGTGAAGAACAGGTTTTAAATATTGGAAAAGTGAACAAAAAAGATGTTCAAGAAAATGCAGCGGAACTGCCCGAAAGAGTAGTCAGGGAGCGCGCCAGAGTAACCTATGGTAGAACCATACAAATAATGACAGGATGCGGCAAACTCTATGTTACGATAAACGAAGATGCAGAGGGCAGGCCGTTTGAGCTCTTCTCTACCATGGGTAAGGCAGGCGGATGCGCTGCCTCACAGGCTGAGGCTATTAGCCGGATGGTTTCGACCTCTCTCCGCAGCGGCATTGATCCAAAAATTATTATTAAACACTTAAAAAGTATCGCTTGCCATCGCCCCTTTGGTTTTGGGTCGGATAGGGTTACGTCATGTTCTGATGCTATAGCAAGGGCACTTGAGTCTTTTATTTCTCCGCCAACCCTTGGTATAGTAAAAGATAAAAATATCGTCAAAACACAAGCAGAACTTGAGTTTCGAATAGACGACAGCGAGGCCAAGAAGATAAAGCCGGTAGTAACAAAAGAAAGGTATGTTGGAGGTGTTTGCCGTGAATGTGGCGGTCCGATAGAGTATGAGGGCGGATGCATGGTTTGCAGAAGCTGCGGTTACTCTGAGTGCGGATAGGATAAATGTTCGAGTGTTCGAATTGCTCGAGTTGTTAGTTATGTATATCAAACGAGCGAAGTGATTAAACAGTTAGAATAAATTTAACAATATTATTATGATTCAGATTTATACCGGTGAGGGTAAAGGCAAAACAACGGCTGCAGTTGGGTTGGCTGTCCGAGCGTCAAAAGAACTCAAGGTTCTTTTCATCCAGCTTATTAAAAATGGCGACAGTTCAGAAACAGAGGCGCTAAAAAACATTCCGAACATTGATTTCAAGGCGTTTGGGAGCGGTCAGTGGATTGTAGAGGGGTCAGACATGGCAAAAGAGGCAAAAAACGCTCGTAACGCGCTTATGTATGCTAGGGAGGGCGCAAAAAACTATGATGTTATAATAGTTGATGAGGCAGTAACGGTAATGAGTTTAGGATTAATTACAGAAAAAGAAATACTGGATTTTTTGGGAGAAATACCTGAAAATAAAGAAATTGTTTTGACAGGCCGCGGAGCGACAGAGAAACTCATTCAAAAAGCGGATTTGGTGACGGAAATGCGTAAGATAAAACATTATTATGATAAAGGTATAAAAGCCAGAAAGGGCATCGAGTTATGAAAGAAATTGTGTGGAGGGTCAGAAACGGTTGGGTATATCTTTTGGGGATATGTCTGATACTTGGTGTGGTGGCAGTAGGGCTTCAGGATTCGCCGATTGAAGCGGCAAGTGGCAGTTCATCTGTCGGAAGCTCAAATGATACTAAGCAAGGAGATATTGGCGAAAGTACTCAAACGACTTCTAGCCAAGAAAAAGTGCCTACTACACAGCCAACAAAGATAAGTACAAAGAAAAAGGTTACTACTTATAAATATGTGGCCACAAATGTACCAAGTCAGACGGGTGCTGTTACCAAGTCGGCTTCATCGGTGCAAAATACGACAGTTACACCGCCGCTTGCACCAAAAGATACTATGGCAGTGAAAATCACCGGTCTTGGTACATATACGGTTGAAGTTAAGGCCGGAGATACAGCATTTGATGTTCTCAAAAAAGCAGCAGCTCAAAACGGATTCTCACTTGAATACCAAGTCTATTCATTCGGAGTAATGGTTTCAAAAATAGGAGCTACTGAGACTAAAGGGACATATTACTGGGCGCTATATTATAATGGTGGGTATTCTAGTGTCGGAGCAAGCGATCTGGCAGTAAAAAATAAAGATGTAACAGAGTGGAGGTATGAATCATGGTAATAAAAAAAGATGTAATTTTAGAGAAATTGGATGAAAACGCCATAGCAATAGTTCTGGTATTTTTCGCGGTAATGACAAGGTTTTTACCTCATCCGCCGAACTTTGCCGCAGTAGGCGCCCTTGCGCTCTTTTCAGGCGTGTATTTAAAGAAAAGGTACGCGCTTTGGCTTCCTCTGGTTGCCATGGTGATATCTGATATCTTTATAGGATTTCATAACCTCATCTTTTTCACCTGGGGAAGCTTTGTTATTGTCGGTATCATTGGACTCTGGCTAAGAAAAAGGAAAAATATCCAAAATGTTGTGTTTGCGACTTTAACCGGTTCGCTTGTCTTCTTTTTTATCACCAACCTTGCTGTTTGGGCTATGACACCAATGTACGTGAAAAACACACAAGGGCTTATAGAGTGTTTTATGATGGCACTGCCATTTTTCAGAAACACTCTAGCAGGAGATTTTTTCTTTGTAACAGTACTTTTCGGAGCTTACGAAGGTGTGAGGTATATGCTTCCAAGACTGAAAAATAGCACGCTTCTATCCGGTACAGAGAATAAATAATTTATTCAGATAAATATTCCAAAGTAAATGTGAATATTTTAGACCAAATACCATAGATTTTTTAAAGAAGTTGTGGTATTTTTAGCGCAATACTATAGAAAAATGAGGAAAACAGAAGATAAAATTAAGATTTTTCTGGAATCAATCCCCTGGCTGAAGGAGTTTAAGGGGAAGATTTTTGTATTGAAATATGGTGGAGAGCTGCTTTCAAATAAAGAAAATCTTAAAAATCTGGCTGAAGATATAGACTTGCTTTGTACACTTGGTATTCATGCTGTAGTTGTGCATGGTGGCGGTCCTCAGCTTGATGGAGAGCTTAACAAGAAAAAAATTGAGTTCGATAAAAAAGATGGTATGAGGATATATTCAAGAGAAATTTTGAGTACATCGCAAAAAGTGTTTGCTGGTATTGCTAAGGAAATACAAAAAAACATTAAAAACAACAAAATCAACACAAAAATCATTCCTCACGACTATATTCGCGTCAAACGCGCCAAAAACCTGGGATTTGTTGGTAAAGTTACTGCTATTGACGCTCTTTTTGCCAAAATGATAACCGGATGCCTTGTGCCTATAATGCCGCTTTTTGGCTTTGATGAAGAGGGAAACTTGTGCAATGTGAACGCAGATGATATGGCTGTAAGCGTCGCTGAGATGCTTGGCGCTGAAAAACTTATTATACATACGTCTGTAGATGGGGTGCTAGACAACCATGGTAATATCATAAGACATCTTGATCTGGGTAAGGCGGAGAAAATGATATCTGACGGGCATATTGAAGGTGGCATGATACCAAAGGTTCTGCATGCTTTGGAATCTGAAAAAGTAGGCAAAATTCACATTATTAACGGTAATATACCGCATGCGCTCTTATATGAAGTTTTTACGGAAGAAGGTATCGGGACGGAGATAGTTAGGGATTAACTATTGTCATTCCCGCTCCCTCCGTCATTCCCGCGTAGGCGGGAATCTATCTCTCTTAAGATAATCCACTTTTGTATCGGCAAAAGTGGAGCAAAACCGACCGACTAGCACTACGAAATAGATAAAACTAATAAAAATTTATCACTAAAAACAGTAAGCGCTTCACTAAATCCTGATTTTTTCTCCCGAAAAGTCGGGAGAACGTTCTAAATTTTTAAGTTTTATTAGCGACGTAAAGCGAGTGACATGAAAAAGTAACTCTTTTTTATATCCGAGCTGAGGAGCTAAAACTTGGAGCTATTTCTCCGTGATGTCGGAAGGAGTCTTTGATAGTCGGGGAAAGATTTGACTGTCGGAGATTGAAAATTAAAATTGTAAATTGAAAAATGTTCGTGTTATGATAAAAGCACTTTTTAAATAATCTTTGCGGAGGGCGCGTGAAGAAGCTTACGAAATATACTCTTATTGCAACTGTTTTTATGGTCGTTTTTAGCGGCGGGATTTTAGGTTACAAAAATTATAGGCAGGAACAGGAGGCAAAACAGGCATTCAATGAATTCTATCAGGTGCAGGATGTGAAAGGTATTTCTACGGTCTCTGGTCCCGGCTTTAGTCAGGCAATCACATTTTTTACCGGTGGATTCATAATCGCAGCAGTATTTGCGGTTTTGTATATTCGCTATTATCACAGCAAGAAACTTCATCTCCAGCATGAGGCAGGAGAAATAAAGGCAGAGATTTCACAGCAAGCAGATCCTCAGATAGCCGAACCGACACCGAATGTGGTTGAACCGGTTATTATTCCCAAAATCAATAATGCTGCAGACGAAGCGCCAAAAAAGAAAAAGACTATTCAGCTTGGGTGAAGTACTTATTGGTCTATTGTTTTACCATAATATTTGTTAAAATAGTTATATCATAAAGAAAAAGGAAGGTGGCAAAATGAAAAAAGAATATATTGTAGGCGGGGTGATTGTAGCAGCTGTGGTTGCAGTACTTGGGTATGGCTTGTACAACGCATCAAAAGTTCGTTCATACGCGAAAGAAATTGACACAATGATTACTGAGAGCGATGCAAAGTGGAACTCTAAAACTATTGAGAAGAGTTCGAGCTCTGCGACAGATATTCAAAAAACAATGAATGAGGTCAAAACTGACTCTGAAGTGCAACTAGCCAAGTTAAACAGTATGAGTGCTCCGGGGAAGGCAAAGAATCTTGAAAAAAAGACAAAAGAGTATTTTACACTAGCAAAAAATGCCGCAGAACAAACATCTGCATTTTTGGCTTATGTCAAAGTCATCGAAGCGTCATCGGGTGACGTGAAAAACGTTGGGACGGGAAACCCAGGTGATGTTGTTGGAACATTTACAAAGATGCATGAAGGCTTGACTAGCGCTATACAAAAACTAGAAGCAGCGACTCCTCCATCATCGATGAAAGATTTTCATGATAAGTATATTGTAGCTCTCAAAAAAATGGACGCAGCGATAGTCAAGGCAACCGATTATGCAAAGACGGGTCAAACAAGTAAACTGCAAGAAGTAACAACCGAGCTTGATAATATAGCGAAAGATTTAGATTCCGTCAAAACTCCATCAAACGACACTATTATCGAGGACTTAGCGACAAAAGAAAACAAAAGTAAACTCGATTTATACCCAGGTCAGATAAAGAGAGAGGCACAGAGACTAGAAAAGACAGTTATAAGTTATTAACAACGCAAACAGGTGCGACCTACGTCATAGGTCGCACCTGTCTAGGTAAACTTATTCTGTTTTTTTGTTTTGTATTTTGCTAAAATATTTATATGAAAATTAGATTGTTTGTCAGTGGCGATGGTCCCGAAACCAGAGAAGCGAAGGAATTTGTTCAGAGGGTCAGAGACTATAGTGACATCGAGATAGAAACTTTAGATGTTGAAGATAGGGAGGGCAAAGAAGTGGCAGAAGTTTATGATATTTATGCCGTCCCCTCTCTTTTAGTTATTACTGATGAAGGCTCAACAATCGACTGTTGGCTTGGGCACATGCCGGCAGAGTTTGAGCTAAAAATGGCAATAAACATATGAACGCTCAGAATTTTATTGTTAATATTTTTGACTTTCTCTCCTCAGCTTTGTTTCTTTTGATTTTTATAAGAGTCTTGTTGAGTTGGATGCCAAGTGTCAAAAATGGTTTCACTCAAGTTATCTTTGATATTACAGAACCGATATTGAAACCCTTCCGTAGGCTAAATCCTAAAAACAGCCCGCTTGACTTTTCTCCTATATGTGTTTTTGTTTTATTGTTTATACTAAGAAAGATAATAGAAATGGCTATATAATTTTTCTGTTTAGTTTGTAAGGTAGTTGTTTTATTATTTTGATGATAAGATATTTAAAAAAGGAGCTTAGAATATGACTTTTGGAGAAACAACAGAGGATATTGCAAGAAGAATAGTGAACTGCCAAGATTCGACGAATGACTTGGTGGCAAGTGAAATCAACCAAAAAAGACAGGAGCAGGTCAGGACAGATATGACGAGACTTATTGGGATGATGCCGGGAGAGAGCCAGCAGGAAAAAGAAGCTAACGCAAATGAACTGATAGCAAAAGTCAAACACAAGGGACTGGTGAGTGAGACTGATGTAGATGAACAGGTAAAAAAATGGTTAAAGTAGATGATTTTTAGTTTTATTTAAAGAAAGGAAAAAGTTATGGGACCAGAAACGCCACAACAAGAAAATATATTTGAAGGTGTTGATAACGATGAGCTGGCACGTCGAATAGCCGATATAGATAGTGCTCTACAGGAGTATTCAGACGGGGATGAGTCAAATCTCAAAAGAGGAGAAATGAGAGCAACGCTTTTTGATGAACTGACGAAAAGAATGGATGGCGATGATGCTGCAGTTGCGGATATTATAGAGAAAAACAGAGACGAGGATTTAGAACAAGCGGCTTAAATACAGTGTCATTCTGGCTCAGCCCAGAATCCTTCAAACGATGAAAATTCAGGTCAAAGTTAGGACGAGCGCAAAGTGTGATTGCGTCAGTTTTGATGAAGAAAATCAGATTTATAATGTTTCTACAAAGGCCCCGCCGGTTGAAGGGCGGGCAAATGAGGCAGTTGTCAAAATAATTGCCGGATATTTCAAAGTTCCAAAGTCGCAAGTCTCTTTAAAAACCGGCCAAAAGTCAAAGATTAAGATTTTTGAAGTTTCCTCCTGTCATCCCGAGCGAAATGAGAATTGAGTCGAGGGATCCCTTAAAAATAGAGAAAAAGATTTCTCCGCTCGTTGCTCTGCGAAGTCGGTCGAAATGACAGGGAGAAGTATCAATTGACCCCCGTTCTTAAACCAAGTATAATATTTGTGCCTAGATAGGCACATTTTAGTATTTATTTTTTGCTTTCAAGGTCGAACCTTGTGAGCGACAAGGTTCGACCTTGTTTAGGACCGAAATATGAAAAAGTTTGA
>Ga0172369_10004021_pt1 | contig 18992 bp, 20 predicted proteins | sample LakKiv25m_FD_114539 | JGI IMG/M metagenome (GOLD analysis project Ga0172369, IMG submission 114539) | Freshwater microbial communities from Kabuno Bay, South-Kivu, Congo - kab_022012_11.25m | ecosystem: Environmental > Aquatic > Freshwater > Lake | place: Democratic Republic of the Congo...
AATCAATAATAAAGATTTAAAAACAAGGTGATTACAAGAATATTATGAGTATGAGAGATTATGTCGGATATGCTACAGGTATTGCCTTTGGACTTCCAGTCGCGATTGCAGTATTGTTCGGTACTTTAGAAGAAAGAACATCTATTCAAACACAAAGATATACGATTGAAGAAAGAGATTTAAATAATGATGGCTTAACTGATATCCAAATAATTAGAAAAGGAAAAATATCCTCCTATTTACAACAAAGAGATGGAAGTTATGTTTTAGAACCATCTAAGACAAAAAAAGATGTTAGAGGTATAATCCTTTGAGCCCATTAGAAAATCCTTCTTTAAATCCAGCAATACCTGGTTCAGCTCTTGATCCTTGGTAGTTTTAAAAATGAAGAAAAGATTATTTAGACGAATAGCAAATAATGTAAGAAGTATCTTTGAACAAGATGATTTTATTTCTGTAGAAGAATTACGGGATGTTTTAAAGGAAGATATAAAAAGATATTCTTTAGATCATGAGGGAGTAAATTATCACATGCATGTAGGAAGATCAAAGATCCATGGAGAGTACTCAACCCTGAGCACAGTAACTGGAATAAAACTTCCTCAATATCCAGGAAATTTTCAAGCATCTCAATTTATTTCTGATTTTATCGAGAGGGTGGATGGTTTTTATAGGATTAGTGGTTCTTATACTCTAAATAGGGAAGGGTTTTTTGAACCCGGTGAAGAGGGGAAAGGCAGTGTTAAGTTTGAGGTTCATAAAAGCTATATGTTTCCTTCTTTTTCATCTGGAAATTGTGATACTGAAGCTGAATCTATTGCAAGATGTAATAGAAGAACAAGGAGACATATAGAGGTCTATAATGAACATAGACCCCATATTGAAAGGGTTCTTGATATTGTTAGTAGAGATTACCCTCAGACTGAAGGAGAGGTAGCAGAAATAATAAGAAGATTAAGGTTACCTTTTACATTAATAGGTAATTATCCACATTCTGATCCATTTGCTCATGTTATCTATGGTGAACGCACTCCTCCATTAGGAGGTATTGCATATTATCCTAAATGGGTATTAATGGAAGTTGCTGCATTAGGAGATCCAAGAAAAGAAGAAGCAGTAAGAGACGAACTTTCTAAAATTAGAAGAGAGACTGGAGACCTCCCGAGAGAAGAAACCCCTAGAGAATATAAATTCACAAGCGAAGGTCTTTGTGCGATAAATTAGTTAGTCTGAAGTAATTAAGAGTAATTATCTAGTTCTATTCTTTTAGACAATACTATAAAAGAATACTCGCTTATATTCAATAATGTCTAATTCACTTCAGTTAAATTTAAAACATCAGGACTATTTTATTTATTATGATAAAAAAAGAGTTTGTATTATTCCTATTAATTTTAATAATTATTCCAACAATAAGTTGTCTTGATATAAAATTGTCTAAGGAATCTTATCTGCCAAGAGAGACTCTGCAAGCAGAGATTAATGGTAACTTTATTTCATTAAAATCCGAGAACATTTTGATTTACAAAGATAATAAAGTTCATTCAGAACCTGTTTTAAGTGGATTTACAAATCAAAATCATGTATATTATTTTTATGCAATACTTCCAAATCAAGAAGGAAATTATTCAATAAGGATTGAGGAATCTGAATATATTCAATTCGGAGAAATCAAAAAAGACAGTATAATAAAGAATTTCACAATAATAAAAACAAATCAATCAGCGCTTTCAATCAATCCAGGATTCATATTTACAAATAAAGATTTTTCAATAAAGATAAAGGCTCTAAATGAAAATCAAAATATTCCACTATCTTTTGAAAATTATTCTTCAAACATAAGTATTCGTGAAGAATCTGAAGAAGAAGTCAAGTTTTCAATATCAGGAATTCCAACAAAAAATTCAATGGTAAGAATCGGTAATTATGTAATTCCTGTATTTATTGTTAACAATATAACCAGTAATCACAATAACACTGGATTAATCTCTCAGCTTTATTTCTCCATAGACAATCTAAGTGCAGTTGTTTATCCAGACAAAACCTATATGTTTTATTTTTATTTAGAAAACACAGGCCAAACTAATCTAACTAATGTAACTCTGACAGAAAATATAAATGCAGCACTTAATCCAACGAGATTTGACATAATAAAAACTCAGGAGATTAAACAAGTTAACTTTACTCTTTTTATACCAAATAACAAAAAAAATATAACAGGCAAGATTACCGTAAGATTTGAAAATGATTCAGAGTCTCTCCCAATATTTATTGAAATAACAGAAAATAAATCTAAATTAATAATACCTGGAATTAATAGTTCAGGCGCTTTGAGTTGCACAAAAATAGGAAAAATTTGTCTCTCAGATGAAGAATGTAAAGGCCAATTAACTCCAAGTCTCGAAGGAGCATGTTGCATTGGGACCTGCAACAAAAAAACAACATCTGCTAACAATTGGATTTATGGATTAGTAGCACTAATCCTCGTGGCAATTATTTTAATAATTGTCATAATAAAATATAAGCAAAAACAGAATCTAAGGCCTAAATCAATAGATGAAATGATGCGGGAAAAAGTAGATTTAAAGAAATTAAATGCAAGAAAGCATGAGGAAGAAGATATTTAATATATCTAAATTTTCTTCTTTTTACTAGATTTTTTCTTAGTTTTTTCAGATTTTTCTTCTTTTCTTACTTCCTGTACACTTTGCATTCCTGCTTGTTTAAAAAAACCCGGATCAACTTCTCTGAGTCTTTTAAGTAACATTTCTCGCTCTCCAGTAAGTCCTTTTGTTAATTCTTCATATTTATGTAATTTTAATGCAAGATCAGATGCAATTGTTCCAAGTTCAAAATTACTAAACTTGAGCTCTTCAGGCTCGAGAATCTCAACATGAGAAGGAAACATATGAAACATTACAGTGAATAATAAGTCCAATCTATCTACAATAATCTCCACCTCTGCAAATGTTGTAAAAAAACCCTTTCCATCTTCAATGGCCTTTGGAGCATGCACTTTTTTACCCACAATTTCAACTCCATCAATACTTCCAAGTTTTTCAATAAAAATATCCATGGCTTGCACTATGTATTCTGCAGGTCTCCCCATTATTTCAAAAATAAACATTGTTCTTATTTGTCCGCTTTTCATACAAACAAATAAAATTCAGGCTTTTTATATCTTTTTAATATTTTTTATTTATAAACTATAATTTTAAATTCATTCATAAGGCATTATTTTGTTCAAGAATAATACTCAATCTCATCTCGCACTTACCTTCTTTATTTTATTCTTAGTTACTAAAATGCAAATGCTCGCCTCTTGCTCAAAGATTTATCTAATCTCGGTATAGTTATTAACAATATCCTCAGCGAATTTTAAGGAGCATGCGAGTTAAAGTGAGCTTAAATATAAATCAAAGATTTGCTATTTATAGGGATTTAAACAACGCAGATGATCCATTTAAGGAACATTCAACAAATCAGCGTCTTCACAAATAAGATTAGATTCTTTATAAAAGAATTGTGCAAATCTTTTTCCCTTTGTTCTTATTAATTCCATATTAACAACCCAATTCTTTCCACTATCTTCTAAATCACTTGGATTTAGAAAAAACCATCCTATTCTATTAAATCTTACTGCAATTACAGGGGTAAGTCCAAATATCTCTGAAAACACAATGAAATTATTCATCTGCTCTTTTGTTATATACTTAGATGTTTTTTTTGTAGACTTCACTTCAACTGAATATTTTTGCCCAATTTTTCCAGCAATTAAATCAGCATCAGAGTTCTCCATAACCCCACTTCCAGCAACTCTGACACATCTAAAATTGTCTTTAATAAACAGGTCTAACAATTCTCTTTCAGCCTTTGAACCTTTTGATTTATTTGACATTTTATTTCACCTTTTTATAATAGAATTAAGAAATAGGGTTTATAATTATTTCTTCTTAAAGTTAATATAAGCAACAGCAATTATTGCTCCAATTGTATTAAAAACAATGTCCCACATTGTATTATCATAGCCACCTACTCCTGTTTTTGGAAGTGTCAGTACTAAGATAAATTCAATAATTTCATTAAAAGCACCAATTCCCATGCCAATGAATACAATCAATACAGACAATGCCCAATGAATCCTTTTAACTTTCAAATAAGGTTTTAAAATATAATATGAAAAAAGAGTTGCAAAACCAAATCCAAAACAATGTACAAACATATCATATCTTAAAAAAGGTAATAACCAATATTCATACAAAACACCATCTCCGATTCTAAAATATCCTCCGGACATATGTAATAATCCCCATAAAGACATTCCAATTAAAACTCCTTCACTAAGTTCATAGTTATAATTAAGATAAGCAATAAGAATCCCAAAAATAATTAAAACACTAACATACATAATAAACTCATAATTTGCTCCTTGCAAATAAGAAGCTCCAAATAAAACTATATACAACAAAGTAAAAACTAAGATAAATATTTTTAATTTTGTTATATTCTTAAATAGAGGACTTTGAATACCATTCATTTCCGAAGGAAATCGCATCAAAGTCCTTCTTTGAGAGTTTTTAAAAACTCTCAATAAATTATTTTTCATGTTTTAACTATTATTAAGTTTAATTTTATATAGTAAGTTTTGAAAGTTTATGTTCTCTACTCACTATACCTATTAAGTATCATTCCAATAGCAACAATAACAAGTACAACAGGTATCCAGGGAATATCTATAGATATTACCTGAAGCTCATTCAAAAGCCATATGAGTCCAACAACAAGTAATATTATTGCAAATGTTGGAAACTTTCTTTTCTTTTTAAAAAATGCCATATCTTTTTTATTTACCTCCTTTTGTTTGTTTTCTTTGAAAACGAACAGACAGAGAATTGCTTTAGCAATTGTCTGTATTTCAAAAATCTTCTTGGTAAAACCGAAGGTTTTCGCTGATTTTTGAATTGTTTGTTTTAAAAAATTAATATTAAAGGTCACGAGCAAGTAAAGTCTTTCTCTGATTTGCCTTTGCTCTTTCAATACCCTTTTTTATCATGCCATGAACTTTCCTCTCAAGTTCAGCTTCAACTTCTTCAGCAACACTAGTTATGCTTGGATCAATACCTTTCACAACTTCCCTTATTTTTGATTTTATTATTAGTGTCATTTTTTCTTCTTTCCCTTATCTATTTTGCTTACAGCATCTGTAATTTCCTTTTTAATAGTCTCTTCAACTTTGCTTTCTTTTTCTATCCTCATAAAAGGAAATAATATAATATCTCTTATTGATTCTTGACCTGTCAATAGTATGACCATTCTATCTATTCCAATTCCAAGCCCGCCTGTTGGAGGCATTCCAGTTTCTATTGCTTCAATAAAATCTTCATCAAGAGGATTTGCCTCATCATTACCTTCCTTAAGCATTTTTTGCTGTTCTTCTAATAGTTTTCTTTGCATAACTGGATCATTAAGTTCACTATATGCATTGGCGAGTTCAGTTCCCATGCAAAACGGTTCAAATCTTTCAATTAATCTCTTGGTTTTATCATTTCTATGTAACTTACACAAAGGAGTTGTTTCAACAGGGTGGTCAGTTATAAAAGTTGGTTGTTCAAGTTTTTCTTCACAAAAATGTTCAAATATTCCCTGTACAATCCAACCCCAGGATTCATATTTTATTTCAACATGATTTTTCTTTGCAAATTCTTTTAATTCTTTTGCATCCATTTTTAGCACATCAATTCCAGCAAACTTTTTTATTGCCTCGGCCATAGTCATTCTTTTCCAAGGTTTTTTAAAATCAATTTCCTTACCTTTGAAATTAACCTTGGTAGTACCATTAGCCTTTAAGCAAGCATTCTCATATAAATCTTCAGTAAGTTCCATCATATCATTATAATCTGCATATGCTTGATAAATTTCCATCATAGTGAATTCAGGATTATGCCATCTATCTATTCCTTCATTTCTAAAGTTTCTTGCAATTGTAAAAACCTTGTCATAACCCCCAACAATCAGTCTCTTTAAATAAAGTTCAGGAGAGATAGCTAGATATAATTTCATATCCAATGCATTCAAATATGTTTCAAAAGGTTTTGCACTTGCTCCCCCATACAACGGCTGAAGATAAGGAGTATCTGTTTCAATAAAACCTTTTTTCTTCAATAAATCCCTTATTGATTCAATGATAATGCTTCTCTTCTGAAATACTTCTTTCACCTCGGGATTCATTATTAAATCAAGATATCTTTTCCTATATCTTTCCTCTTTATCTGAAAGCCCATGCCATTTTTCAGGAAGAGGCAATAACCCTTTGCATAAAATTTCTAATTTTTTAACTAAAATAGAAACTTCCCCTGTCCTTGTTTTCATAACAATTCCCTCACAACCAATAATATCTCCAATATCAACATATTTTTTAAACAATTCAAAACTTTCACTTAAAGTTTCTTCATTCTGTAATATTATCTGTATCTTTCCCTTAGAATCTTGCAATGAAACAAAGGCCAATTTTCCCAAATCTCTTTTAGTCATTACTCTTCCAGCAATTTTCACATGATCTTTTGTTCTTTCATCATTCTTTAATTTAGAATGTTTATTCTTAATATCTAAAGAATAATCCTTGACTTCATAATCATACGGATAAGGATTAATTCCAGATTTCTTCATGTCTTCAATTTTTCTAAGCCTTTCACCAACAATTAAGTCTTCTCTTCCCATGTTTGTTTTCTATGAAAACGAACAGACAGAGAATTGCTAAAGCAATTGTCTGTATCTCAAAAACACTGATTACTAAAACCGAAGGTTTTCGCTTGTTTTTGAGTGTTCATTCAATTTATCTATTAAAATTAACAAAACTCGCTTTAAATAAATTACTAATTACAATTTCAACAACTTAAACCCCTCAAACCCCTGATGCCTTATTTCTTCAACTTCTACATTTCTTATTTCAACATGTTTTTCACCTTGCTTACATAGGTTCAACATTTCCCTAACAGTATCATCCTTGCCTTCAATAACAAGTTCAATCTTTCCGTCTTCTTTTAATCTTACAAATCCCCTTACTCCGATTTTATTTCCAAGTTCTTCCAAATGTTTTCTATATAGAATTCCTTGCACTGTTCCAGAAATATAAACTCTAAGTGATTTCATGTTAATTGATAGAATAAGAATTATTTAAGGTTTGTTATAACAATCTATTCAATACCTCTTCTATCCAATTCATTTTGGACAATAGTGAGTGCCTGTGAAGCAAAATACATGGTATCCCCAACACTTACTTTTTTTATGTTTATTTTCTTCAATCTTTTCATTTCAAATTTTGGAATTCCTTCATGATCTCCAAAAACAAAAACAGGATTTTCTCCAATTTCAATTGTCCTTATATCCTCGCCTTTTTTATCAAGAAGATAAACAGTGCTTTCTTCTCCAAGTTCATTAATAACATCAATGAAACTTTTTTTTTCAACAAAATAACCAGGCATAACTTCATTTTTAATTCCAGGCTTGTATTTGTATAATAATTTCTTAAGCAAACCAGCAACATCTTTCTTACTTATATCTCTTTCATTATCTTCATCATCAGGATATAGCTTTTTTCCAGGAAATAATTCAAGATGTTTAGGTGCATCAGGAGGCCCATTAAATATCATGTGCAGTTTTACATTATTCCTTATTGCATTTGAAATAAAAAATGCCATGATAACAATTTGGCAGGCAATATCAATTCTTCCTGCTTTCATCAAATCATCTCCAAAATTGCCAGTTGTTCTTGCCTTTTGTGAAAAATAAACAAAATGTCTCATAAAGAAGATAATTTTGTTTATTTTATATAGTTAATGCCTTCATACTACCTTATAACAAAGCATTAAAACATAGTTTTATAAACACACATTATTTGCAATTATTACATATAAAGGCGAAATTAGCCTAAATAGCTCAAAACTAGTTCTTGTATGGTAGAAATCTTTTGATTTCTAAATTAACAACGCGGAGGATATAAATATAATGGAAGGGTTTAATAGAGGACCTAGAAGAAGCGGCGGATTCGGCGGAGGCGGCGGATTCAGAAGAAACTTTAACTCAGGACCTAGAGAAATGCATAAAGCAGTTTGCTCTGAATGTAATCAAGAATGTGAAGTACCATTCAAGCCAACACAAGGCAAACCAGTTTACTGCAAAGAATGTTTTCAGAAAAGAAAACCAAAATTCGATTAAATTAAAGTTTAGTCAATAACATTTTTTATTTTTTATTTTAATTCATCTTTTTCTTATTTTTATTATTAGTATAAAGGGGAGGTAGTAATGCTTAGAGGTTCAAGCTGTTTAACTAATCAATCTGTGAATATCACTTAACAATTCTTAAAAATACGAATTTATGAGTGTTTAAAATAATATTATCATTAATAAAACATAGTTTAAAACCTAGCTCTTAACAAATTCTGGCCTTGCTAGAATATAATTATCTGGACAAAGTCCAGCAATTCTTGATGCTTCATTGGATTTTTCCAATGAACTTACTATCTTGTAGATTCCAATAAATTTCTCTTTACTAAAAACACAAAAAAGCTCAGATTTGATATTTCCACCAATTAAATCTTCTTTCATCAAAGGTTTTCCATTTAACAATTTTTTTAAACTTTCATCCTTCACCTCAATCTTTGGAATAATCTTTTCAATTATTTCAGCAGGAATAAGTATTTCCCTTAATTTTTCTTCATCATTTTTATCAAATGCTTCTTTAATCTCTTCAAGTTTATATGAATCATTGATATTAAAAATTCCAGCTTTGGTTCTTCTCAATTCAATCATATGAGCTCCACCAATTTTTTCACCTAAATCACTTATCAATTTTCTTATATATGTTCCAGCTTCGACATGACTCTCAAACTCAACAATCCTTCCCTTTTTGATTATTATTCTGAATTCATCTACATTTCTTTCCCTTAAGACTCTTTTAACCCTAGATTTAACAGGAGGTTTTTGCATTATATTTCCAACAAATTTTTGCATTTCTTCTTTTAATTTTTCTTCAGAAATATCTGAATGAAGAAGCATTTTTCCAACATATCTCTTATTCTTTTTCATAAAATAATTACTTAATTTACAAGCCCTATTAATTAAAATTGGAAGAACTCCTGTAACCATTGGATCCAAAGTACCACAATGCCCAACCCTATTTACATGCAAAGTATTCTTGATTTTCCTCACAACATCATGGCTTGTGAATCCAGCAGGTTTATCAACATTTATTATACAAAAATCTAAAAGTTCATTAATTGGCTTTCTCATACTTAGAATCATTCCTTAATCTTGCCTCTAAAACTGGAAGTTCTTGTTCTATTTCATGAAGACTATCCTTATACTTTTTATCTCGAATATTGTATACTAGAGCAGATATTTTATTTTCTTTAAATCTTTCAGTTTGATTGTTTATTATAAGTTGGGAAAGAATAATCTTTTGAGCTTTCATCTTTTTTATTTTATTTTTTAATAAAGTTATTTCTATTGTTCTGTATGAGAAATACGCAATAACTCCAACAACAATGGCTGTAATCAATATGAACAACCAATATCTCTGAAAGAAATTAAGTGCATTTTTTCTTAAGCCAAGAATTCCAGAATTTTTAGATTTATCCTTTTCAATCTGAGCTTTTAATTCTTCAATTAAAATCTTTGCATCATCATATCTATCTTCATAAAATGCAGTCTTAGCTTTTTCAAGAAGTTGTTTTGTTTTCTCTGAAATTCTATTGTCATTAATATTTTTTTCAGCAACATTCAAATTATCATATATTGAAAAAGCAATAGGAAGCCTTTGATTTATTTTGTTAGTATATTCAATAACGTTTGAATAATGAATGTCCTTCCAATTTACTATTTTTAAAGCCTGCACAGCTTCCAATCTTTCTTTAGGCGTAGCATTTACAACACCCCTTAAAATATCAGCATATCTGGCCTGTTCAAATATCTTTCTTGCTTCAATTAAAGTATCATTTGCAAATGTTATTGAAAAATTATTTTTAATCATCTCTTGTATTATAGTTTCAGATTCATTTATTGCTTTAAGCGAGATATCTTTAGTTATAATTGTACTTTGGTTTACGAGGCTTGCAGAGTCATTTACATCATAGAGAGCATAACCCGTAAGACTTGGGCTAAAATTAAGTAAATAAGAGATTCCAATTGTTAAAATTGCACTTATTAAGATTATAATAATAATTTGTTTCATTTTTTATTAAGCATATTTTTTATTTTTTCCCTAGTCTTTCCTTCGTTATTAGTATCTAACCTATACTTTATTCTTTTAAGGGAATAATATGGATAGGTAAATATATTTTTTATTCCTTTAAATATCTTAGCGAATATCCCTGATTTTGCTTTTGCATACTCACGTGAATGATTAATAGGATGGCTCCTTTCCATGATATGCATGGTTGACCTTTCTTCTTCTATCTCAGCCAATCTTTCATTTAATATCTGGAACTGGCCCTTATATTCCGGTTCAGAAATTTTCTTTTGAACATAGAAGTCATTTTGTAATCTTTTTATAAGATTCTCAACCTGATTTTTTTCATTATCCAATTCTTTTATTAGTTCTCTTCCTTTTAACAATTTTATTTGTTTATTTCTTAAATTTGTCCTAACCTTCTTTATTTCAGAAATCTTAGCCTGATGCTGAGACATTATTTTATAATAATCATTCTCACTTATTTTGCCATTGAAATAAGTTTTTTGAGCTTCTTTTATAAGAACAGAGATATTATCTTCTTCCCTATTTAAATCAATTATCCTTTTTGAAATTGAATTTCTTTGATGTATCTTTGTGCCAACAATTCCTAAAATACTTAGCAAGATAAATCCTGCAATTACAAAATACCAGTATAAATAAAGGAATAATCCAAAATTACCTTTTCTTTCAAGTATAAGCATTACCTGCGCGGATTTTGCTCTTTCAAATGCCGTCTTATAATCTCCCCTTTCAAAAGCAGCATTTGCCATATCAAGTATTTCTTTTGTAGACTCACTATCAAAAATAACTCTTCCAGTTTGAATAATTCCATAATCAATAACCGCATCTCCAGAAATTAAATCCATTTTCCTAGGATTATTCAATGCCTGTGTAACTCTTGATATTAAATCACTTGCACTAAATGCTGTTCTGTTTATCTCAAGTATTTGCTCTGAAAAATCAAATGCTTCTTTATTCCTTCTTTTCTCAAGCCTTTCCTGCGCACTTTTAATCAAATCCTGAATTTCTTTTGTATTAAACTGATTCTCGCTCATTAATTTAATTGCTTCTTGCGCCTTTTCAAGATTAATTATTGTATCTTCTCTGGAAATCTCTTCAATTATCAAAAGAATCTTTTGAGTCTCTGCATAATCTTTTTTACCATTATTATTTTTATCCCCAGTTATATATGCATTCAGTTCTTGTTCCTCATAAGAGCCTTTGTAGCTAGGAATTTTAAGATTAACTGTTAAGTTTATTCTTTCCTTAGGGTTTATGCCTTGGACTATCAATGGTTCTGTTCTTATATATTTAGAGAGCAAGCCAGTAAAATTAATTACAATATTATTAAGTGTTAAATTTGAAAAAGGATTATAGATTTCAATTTTAAAACTATCTTCTTTTCCTCTTACTAATTCAATTATTTTATTATAAACAATTTTATCGCTTATTCCTCCGCCGCCCCCACTGCTACCCCCGCCTCCACCTGTAACTGAACTTTGAATTATTGTTACTGGACTTCCAATAGTGACTTCTTTATAATCTAGGGAATTTAGATTTCCTGTTGCACTTGCATTTGCAGTGATATTAACAATAGAATCAGCAGCAGTACTATCCACTAAAACACTAATCGTATTAGTAGAGCTCAATCCAATTGGAAGATTTCCAAGATTTCTAGATAAATTTCCTGAAATTAAACTAAATCCAGAAGGTAAAGTCCAGATTAAAACTACATTTTGGGCATCCTGCGTTCCATAATTACTAACACTTGCAATTAATTCTATATCTCGCTGTCCTTTTATTACTGTTGAAGAATATTTTATAATATTTGTAACAATATACGGAGCTTCTGTAGACTGTATATAGAGATTTTTTTCAAAATCAGTATTTCCTGCTTCAGAAACAAGGCTGATATTGTATAGGTTCAATCCAGTTAATCCAGTTGTATTGACTAAAATTAAAATACTTAAATTTTCTCCAGGAAGTATAAGATAACTTGAATTGTCATCATTAGTATAATTAATATTAAATCTATTGGCTATTGATGATATTATGCTTATATTCAAGTTAAAAGCAGTATCTCCAGTATTATTGATATATATTGTTCCCAAAGTATTATTACTGCTTCTCTGAGAATCTGAAAATGATTTTATATTATTAATGTCTGTAGAGTTTAGAAATTGAGTTTCATTTGCAACAACTAAAGTGAGATTATTTGAAATATTGGAATTTCCAGCAGAGTCTGTAGCATTTATTTTAAATGCATAAGTTCCATTTCCAGGAATAAAGCTTGCATTGAATATTGTATTTGTAGAAGATTGGTAATTAATCGCAGTAAGGTTTATCATAGGGACAGATCTCCATATCCCATCACTTAAATTAGTCCACATTAAGATGATTTCTGAGATATTATAATTCTCAACAATTGTTGCATTGACTTTTATTCTTATTTCTGGATCAAGATTCGCAGTTGTATTAGGGTAATAGGTAATATTGCTTATTGTTGGAAAACTATCATCATTTATTGTTATTAAATCCGAACTTGTTAAGTTATTTCTCCCAGATAAATCATACAAATATATTTCAGCTCCAAAAACACCAACACTAGTATTTCCTGCACCAATGCTGTAACTAAGACTAGAACTTGTTCCATTCAAACTCAATTGCGATGAATTCTGCCAAGTTCCAGTAGAATTATAACTAATTATAACATAATTTAATCCCATCGCATCAGAAACATTTGCATTACATACGACATTTTGTGAATCATTTGCATCTGTACATGAAAATTGATCAACAGAGGGATTTGTTAAGTCAATAAATAATCCTATGGACTTATTTGCAGAATTATTATTTGATGAAGAGTCATTTGCATAAAAAGTTATGTTGTGGGTACCTTCTGTTAAGGTTATTGTTTTATTCCAGTTTGTTGTTGAAACATTTGCTAAGTTTACAATAGCCTCTGAATCAAGCCTATATCCTGCCCAGTTTAATGCTTCATCAGAGGTTATATTTAATAAAACCGAGGCAGAAGTGTAATAAGTATTATTTTGAGGAGACCAAATTGTTATTACAGGAGAGGTTGTATCATTAGCTGTTGAATCAATAATAAAATAATTTTCAAGCAAGCTTCCAATATTTCCATAAGAGTCATTTGCCCAAATAGAAAGATTATAGTTTCCATTTGCAATACTCGTATTAGAATGGGTATAAACATAAAGGGAACTATTAGCCATTGTAATATTGTTCTCATTATTTAAAGAATACCATGCATTTGTTAAAGCCTCGTTAGAGATTATGGTTATTGTAATTGAATTTCCAGGAATAGTTGATGCATTTGATGGATTGTTTAAGGTTATGGTTGGAACAGTTGAATCTGTTGTATAAGTTCCGGTTAAGGAATTGTTGTTAGCCTCTTCTCCAAGTTCATCAAAAACATAAGCATACCAAGTATGGTTATTATTATCTAACTCACTTGTGAAAATACAACTCAGATTACTAGTACCAGTTATATTGCAATAATGCCCCCCATTACAGCCATTTAGACTAGCTCCAGAACTATTACAAACAAATAAAGTTATTTCTTGTCCAGAGTCAGAATCATAAGAGATAGTTGAAACATTAACAGAATTTCCTCCTTTTATAATTATAGTGTTATCATTTGCACTTAAAAAAACAGGTAATTGATTTATATTGATTGTTTTATTTACAATTGTTTGAGAATTTCCAGCATCATCAATTGAATAATATCTAAGATAATTAACGCCTCTATTTAAAGACGTATATGAAATAAATCCAAGATTATCAATCAAAGTACCAGGGGTACATCCTAGGGAAGCAGATGTGCAATAATAAGTTAGGGGATCACTATCAACATTATCATTTTCAGATATTGTAACTGAATAATTTGGGGCCTGGACTAAAATGTTTGAATTATCCGAAGTTGTTGGAGCAGTGTAGTCTAAATAAAATTGAATATCTAAGTTTGTAGATGAATTTTGCCCATTTGTTAGATTATCAGCACAAGCAACATATCTTGTTAAAAATCCCTGAGTTAAAGCATCTGTAACAGAGCAATTCGCACTTGTTTCAGAAATAGAACAATCATTAGACATGACAGAATATGCCACATCACTAGAACTCCATCTACAAACCATACTAGCTTCTCCATTGATTATAATATTAGTCCGCCCATCATTTAAATTATCAAAATAACTAGCAATTGTGTCTCCTGCAACACTTGTTATTGTTGTTGTAGGGGGTGTGTAGTCAGTTTCATAGGTTAAGTTTACAGCAGGAGAATAAGATGTTCCATCATAAACCCTGCAATATTCAGTATAATTAGCACTTGTTTGAGCTGTTGCAAAAGTACAGGTCAAGACATAGGGTCTTGCAGAATCACTTGTTGTTCCACCAGTACAATCTGTGTTTACAGCTGTAGGAGCATTAGTAGTATCACAATATAAATATAGGGTATCATTTTCACTATCATTAACACCATGAGAGGTTGTATTTGCATAAATTGTGATAATTTCTCCCCCCTTTATTCTTAAATTACTAGAGGTTATATTGGAGATAACTGGAGCAATACTTGCATTCTTTTCTTTAAGAATTAAGACATCATCTATCCAAAGGTTTTCTCCAGAATCAATACTACTTCCTTCTACATATATATGAAAACCATCTTTAAAATATTGAGAATCAGTAATTTTTGCATAAAAAGTATTCCATCGTCCTTCTGTCTGCATTCCTAATTCAAGAATATTCTTATAAGCAGTACCATTCCAATAATTTAAAAAAACATTATCCTTATCATCTATTCCAGTATCCCAATATGAAAAAGAAATGTAAATTGCAGAAGCATCAGACATATTTAAATTATCAGATAATAAATCATTAGTGTTTAGATCTGCCAGAGCAGAATTTGTTGGAGAGACAGAACGAGTAGTACTTAATGTCCAATCAGTTACACCATTATCCGTCCATAAATTAAAATTTCCATTTTCAAAAGTATCATTGAGCATAGTTGTATTATATAATGCAGAAGAAGCAAAACCTAACTCACTAATAAAGCATATTACAAATAACAATAATAAAATTAATTTCCTCATTTTTTCCCACCTCTCTCTTCAAAATTTTTAGATTTTGAACTTGTTTTACTTAAATCATTTTTAATAATTTCTTCCAGATATTCAGAAATCTCTTTACTCTCTTTAATACAATGTATTTTAACTTCCTTCCATAATTCTTCATCTATCTTTAAGCTAGTTGTTTTTCTCAATTTCACACCTTTTTATTAGTAAAAATAGAAAAAGTAGTATTTAAATCTATCTTTATAGTATTATATAATACTAATTCTGTATCATATTAATCTAATTAAAATTATAATAACCACCTAAAAAAATACCTATCTAGAAAAAGTCATTCCTATACTTTTTTTCTAAATATCTTCCATAGAAATAAAGGGCAATTATTATTCCAATTATTACAGGTGTTGCAAAACCAATTCCACCAATCTTTGCATAGGCAGCATAGATGCTTCCAAAAAAACTAACAATCATTACTAGCATCAAAGGTATTTGCAATAAAATTGGAACTATCTTTTTATTTTTCATAATGTGAAGCCATACCTCTTATGGCAAGTATTTGAAAAATCCTATTTTTCATAATATGGTTAAGCATCTAGTATTTTTAAATATAATCCCTCTAATAAAAATTATACCTTTGTTTCAGAAGAATTAAACAAATTTAAAATATTCTGTATTTTATCCTTATTTTCAAGATAGCATAGGGCAATAATCTCCCCGTTAATATCATTCATTGAAAATAAATCCTGTAACATATTCTTAATGCTAGGCCCTGGATGATGTACATAAAGATCAGAAATTGAATCAATAATAATCAAGTTATATCCATTTTTTAAGATTTTAACTATTCTTTCTAAAAATTGCATTAAATTTTCAGGATTAATAAACTCGCAATTATTATCTTCATTAGATGAATAAAAAGTTCTAGCAATTCCATCTAAAAAATAAACTTCATTTTCAAAATGTTCTGATTTTAAAACAGACTGAACATAGCTATGAGTTTTATTCAATGTAACATAGCCTATTTTTCTTCTATCATTTTTAATAATTTCAGGCAATTTTTCAAGATAATCCCTATCTCTTGAAAAAAAGAATATCTTTGATTTCATTTTCTTTAATTATCCTATATTTCAGAAAAAACTTCTTGTTCAGGATATATGATAATTCCCTCACCTGTAATTTGCATTGCAACTATTTTTTTCTTATGCCCTGCACCTCTTAATTTTAATATTTCAATTGCATTTTCCCTTACATTTCCATGCTTAATTGCATACAAAACAATAACTCCGTCTGCTAAAAACTCTTCAACACCAGACTGTGAGAATATTTTGGGAACCTGTTCTGTTTCAGTAATTAAAAAACTAGTTGCCTTTGTTTTTTCTAAAAATCTAAATAATTGTTCAATATAAATTCTATAGCTATCTTCTTTTCCAGTAAATGCACTTGCAATTGCCGTAAGGCTGTCGATTACAATAAAGTCAGGATTTGAAAAATCCTTGGGCATTATAACTGGATCAACATCAATCAATAATTCGCCCTTTTGTTTAGCAAGAAGGGCATCAACATTTCTAGTTATATCAAAAGGATTTATTCTTAAGATTTTTAATTTATTCTTTTTTATAAGTTCTCGGGGATTCCATCCAAAATCCTCCATATGTTCAATTAATTTTTCTTCATTCTCCTCCAAAGTCATATAGAGACATTTCTTGCCCTCATTTGCCTTATTTATCAAGGTTTGAAGACAAAATATAGTTTTTCCACTTCCAGCTCCTCCAGCGATAATCAAAGAATTTCCACTTGGAATACCTTCATCTAACATCCCATCAAATCCCTCAATACCCGTAAAGATATAGTCTTTTACACCTTTCTTTTTAAGATTTAATTTTAAATTAGCAACATTCTCAACAGGTTTTCTTTGCTTTGAAACAAGCTCATTTTTAATTTCTTTGGCAATAGAAGAAATATCGATTTTATTCCTTTTTACTTCTTTAATAACTTTCTTTTTAATTACTTTCAAATCCTTCTTTTTAGCACTCTTTTTCATATTCGTTCATAGTTTCCTATTTATTTAAACCTAATCTAATCCCCTTTCCTTTGCATAATCTCTATATTTAAAATCATAGGTCTTAAGATGATTCTCAAGCCAATCTTTTAAAAAATTAATCAATTCTTCCATTATTTTCTCATTTCTATCAAATTTATCTTTGAACTTTAAAACCTTTAAGGTAAGTTTTTCATGTTCAGCCATATGCTTTTTTGCATCAGGATAATCCCATTTTTTAAAGTAATCCTCTTCAGTTGTAAAATGAATTCTTGCGTATTCAATTAATTCATTCAAATCTTCAGAAAGTCTCTTCTCATCAATATTATTAATCTTAGCATAAACAGAATTAATTATTCCAATAAAATGTTTATGTTGATTGTCTATATCCTTAATCCCAACACTAAGATTCTTATTCCATAAAATTATTTTTTCAGTCATTTTTTTTATTCCTTTTTAAAACATATTTATGACTTTCAACAGGTTTTTTCTCATTCTCTTTAGTTTTCATTTCTTTTTCTTCGCTCAAATCCCTTACAGTTGCCTGAATTATTTCCTTTCCATTTAATTTAAATCTTATAAGAAGTACTGAAGCTGGAAATTCTTCCCCATTTAATCTTTTATGAGTCCATTCAAAACTAGCCTTTCCACTCTTCATAGCTTTCTCTATCATTTTTTTTGATTTCTCACTAGACAGACTTCCATCTGGTTGCTTTTCAGGAGAAACATCTCCAGGAGTTTTCTTTAAAAATTCTTCCTCATTCTCAGCCTTAAACATTGTTATAGTAACAGGATTTGCTCTTGTGAATTTCCATGATGGAGGTTCAATAATCATCATTGCATCACTTGAATTTTCATATAAATTATTGTATTTTTCTTCAGCTTCTTCCTTTGCCCTAACAACCTCTCCAATTCCTAAATCAGATGCAGAAACCCCTGTTCTCAAAATAGCAAGCTTCATGCTAGCTAAGATTCTATTTAAGGAGTTAATCAAAGTTTGAATTTCATATAAACTGCTTTTCTTCAGTTGCATTCCCAAATCTCCTTTAGTCACTTTATCAATACTTTCACTAATGTAGATTATCTCTTTAGCCACTTGTCTTGCTACAATATAAATTACAATAGTAGTAAGAATAATCATTATAATGACAAGAAAGAAGGTGATTTTTTTCAAATTTTCTATTTCTGAAAATGCCTCTGCAATATCTATTTGAGTTAACATCCCAACCTGAATCTCATCAACATAATTGGTGAAAGAAATAACTTCTGCACCCCTATAGTTTTTAAGGCCCTTTAATAGAACTTCTTCTTTTTGAAATGCATAATAAATTGGATGATCTCTAGAATCTTCTTTAGTTAAAATTTCTATTTTTTTATCAGAAAATATTCGTTTTGTAAAATAAACAACTTCCTCTTTTTCATTGATGAATGCCATTAACATTTCTTCTGTTTTTCCTAATCCCGTCCTATCTGAAACAATTTTATTTAAAGTATCTAGTTTTATTGCTCCAACAAGTACCCCTCCCTGAAACGGAGTAGATGTGGCAATTGAATATTCTTGAGGAACTAAAGCAAAATAAACTGGATTAATATAGGTATTGTTCCTAGCATTGATAAAATAGCTTCTATTTGCCCT
>Ga0172369_10004023_pt1 | contig 18986 bp, 20 predicted proteins | sample LakKiv25m_FD_114539 | JGI IMG/M metagenome (GOLD analysis project Ga0172369, IMG submission 114539) | Freshwater microbial communities from Kabuno Bay, South-Kivu, Congo - kab_022012_11.25m | ecosystem: Environmental > Aquatic > Freshwater > Lake | place: Democratic Republic of the Congo...
AGCTTTTCTTCCACGAATTTCCAGATAGCGATGTAGTCGCCGGTCGCGAGCACGTTCTCAAAGCCTTCGTTGTTCATCGAGTCGATGCGGGCGAGAAGGCGCGCCGTGAGACGGTTGTTGATCTCGAAGATGCCTTTGATGTCCCAGCGTGTGGGAGAGGTGTCGGAGGTGAGGTAGCCGTCGTAACCGTATTTTCTGAGGTAATACAGGAATTCGGCGTACGCGATGATGTGTTTGCTGCCCGCGAAATAGTCCCAGTCCCACTTGGCGTCGTTGTCGTTGATGTGGACGTAGTAGGGAAGGCCGACGTCATGGATGAGCGAGAGTTCCTCGGCGGGATTGAGTCCGCCGTAGACCGAGTGGCCGAAATCGAGAGTCACGCCGAGGCTGGGAAGGCCGATTTCTTTGATGAGAAGGATTGTCTTGGCGGCGTTGTTCACAAAGCAGGTTCCGCGGGTCTCGCTAGGTTTGTACTCGATGTAGAGCGTGATCTCCGGGCGGTACGCGGCCGCTTCCGAGAAGGTTTCCTTGAGGTAGCCCCAGTTCTTGGAGTAGTCGGTCTGAAAATTGAATTCCCAGCCGTCGCCGAGCGGGCAGCAGGTCACTTTGTCGGCGCCGATGGCGGCGGCGAAGTCCTTCGCCTCTTTGATGAAGCGAACGGCCTTGTCGCGGACGGCTTTGACGGGGGAGGTGAGGCCGCCATTGCGGAACTCCGGCTCCGCCTTGACGTTGACATTCACCGCCGAAATTGCCAGATGGTATTTTTTCATGAGCTGCTTGACCTGTGCGGGGTCGCTGACCTCGTAGGGGTACACGCACTCCATGGCGTCCATATTGGGAATTTCTGACGCCATCTTGAATTTCGACTCCAGGTCCAGCGCCTCATTGTACTCGTGGAATCTGTCCTTGGTCTTGCTCAAGAACGAAGAGATAACCGCATACTTGATCACGTTGATCCTCCTTAAAATTGTGGGTAAGTTGAAGCGTTCAGCGCTTGTTCGAGAGTTGCCTTGCCTCGCGCATACGCCGTTTGCACATCATTGGGCGCGGCGCAGGCGATTTCCAGATCGAAGGAACCTCGGTAGCCGGTTCGCAGGAGGCCTTCGATGACGGATTTCCAGGGAATCGACCCGTCGCCTGGCGGAAGCGCAAGATTTTCGTAGCCAAAATTATCTTTGAGGTGAGTGCCGTAGATTCTGCCAACGAGCTTGGCCGGGAGCGTGGTGATCGACTCTTTGCAGGCCCATGCGTGGCCCGTGTCGAAATTGTAGCCAATGGTCGAGTTGCCAGTCTCGGCGATGAGGCGCATGAGGCCCTCAGTTCCGCCAAGGAGAGAGCCTGGAACGATCTCGAGGGACATTCGCAGCCCCTCGCTCTCGACGATGGTGGCGAGGCGCAGGAGTTTCTCCTTCAGTCGGTTCCAGGCGCGGATCCATGTTTCGGTATCGAATGAGCGCCCCTCGGGGAAGCTGAAGGGCGCGATCGGCAGCGTTACCGTGGCGCATCCGGGAAAGCGTGCGGCGATCTTCGCGACGGCAGCCATCTCGCGGTAGCCAAGATCGGAGAAGAGGGCAGCCTCGTCTTTTGTCGCGGCGAGGAGGAAATGGGCGACAAACTGCGTCGCCGAGAGCCCGAGGTCGGTGCCGCGCGCGGCGAGTGCGGCTGCGCCACGCTCCCATTCTTCGATTCTGTCGGGGGTGAAGATTTCCGGCTGATACCCTTTGAAGCCCTCCGCCGCGAGCAGCTCGAAGCCGCGCGCGTAGTCTTCTACGGTGAATGCCGTGGTGTAGCGGGAGAAAAAATAAGCGGGTGAAACTCCAAACATTATCACTCCAAATATTGCATGCAATATTAAGTATACTGTAGAATACAAACTAGGCGCTGTCAATCGCAAAGACGTGAATCGAGAGGCGACTCACGCTGCTTGGGGGATTCCCACGCAATATGAACCGACTCTGTGGTGAAGACCGCGAGAGCGCGGGAATGGGCAGATGTGGGGCTACCTGGAGCCGGACGACAGACGCTGAGGAGTGCAGGGTATGTCGAAGAAAAAAATCATTGTCGCAGTCGCGCCTGTCGCGCACATGGAAAAGAAGGTTCCGGATGGGTTGAAGAACCCTGTGCTGCCTGAAGATATCGCATCCGAAGCGATCGCCTGCGCGGAAGCGGGCGCTTCGCTCGTGCACCTGCATGTCAGAGACGAGAGGGGAACGCAGGTAGGCGATCTGCGAGTCTTTTCCCGCACGATCGACCTGATCCGCGCTAAAACCGATATCGTGATTCAGGGCTCGACTGGCGGGCTTTCGACGCTCACGCTCGAGGAGCGCTCGGTGTCCGTGGATGAACCGAGGGTGCAAATGGCCTCCCTCAATATGGGTTCGACCAATTTCGGGGAGAATGTGTACATAAATACCTGGCCAGATATCCGATACTGGTCAAAAAAGATGAAAGGCGCGCGTGTGGTTCCTGAGCTTGAGATCTTCGACCTCTCAATGATCGAAAGCGTGATGTGCCTCGTTGAAGAAGGTGTGCTCCGAAGGCCGCTGCACTTTAATTTTTCCCTCGGTTTTAAGGGTGCGCTCTCAGCGAAGGCTGATAATCTTTTCATGCTGAAATCCGCCCTCCCCCCTGAAACCGCCTGGAGTTTGATCCACGAGGGCATGACGGATTTTTCTCTCATTGCGACCGCGATCGGATGCGGGGCGTCGGGAGTGCGCGTTGGGTATGAGGATGGATTTTTCCTTGAGCCGGGCCGCCCCGCCACCAATGTCGAGCTGGTAAAAAAGGCGGTGGCGCTCGTGCGCGAAATGGGATGCGCGGTCGCGACACCTCAGGAAGCGAGGGCGATGCTCGATATCCTCAAATAAGTTTCGACGAGTTTGCTTCGAGAGAGGCTTTCAGCACATCGCGCGAGTGGAGGTGGTGCGCGATCACGAGCCTCTGGGCGAGCTCGGGGTCGCGAGCTACAAATGCCGCGATAATTTCACGGTGCTCAGGGAGCGTTTCCTCGGGCAGCCTGATCAGGCCTTTGATATAGCTTCTGTGAATGCATCCAAGGTTTGAATCGAGGTCTGAGAGTATCGGATTATAGGCGTAATCGATGAGCATTTCGTGAAAATTCTTGTCGGCGTCGAGGTAGATGTCGCGCTCTTCTGCGCTGAAAGGCAGGCTGAGATCACGGTCGCGATACTCTGAAAACGACGAGCAGAGCATCACAAACTGGTCGAGATGTTCTCCGGCGATGGCCCGCTCGACGCAGAGGCGGGCGGCGATTCCTTCAATTCCTGCTCGTACCGCGAAGACATGCACGAGCTCTGCCGTGGGTCGCTCGGGCACAAAGAGACCCTCACTCTCGCGTCCGGTTCCGCTGCGCCGTTCGAGGAATCGTTCACCGAGGAGGCGGGCTGTCGCTTCGTTGACTGGTGTCAGCGAGACGCCGAGGTCATCTGCCAGTATTTTGCGGTCGATTCGCGTGCCTTCTGGAATTTTTCCTTCAATGATCAGCATTCGTATGCGCCGGTACACTTCATCGGCGACAATAGTAGACTCGATTCGTTTCACGATGCCTCCCTCGTGTGGCTCAGCAGACGGTCTCGTGAATCGAGAAGGTGGCTGCGCATGAAGAATTCTGCGGCTGCCGCGTCGCGCGACGCGATGGCGTCGACAATCTTGATGTGTTCCTCGTAGCTCTGCTGCGCGGATTTCAAGAGTCCGCCCTGGTTGCAGATGAAGACTATATTAAAGGACGAAATTATTCGATAAAGCGCCTCGTTTCCGGAAGATCCGGCGATTGCGAGGTGGAATTCATAGTCTGCCTTCCGAACCGAACGGGGATCATTCGAATCGACGATGGTTTTATATTCCGCGTGCATCTTCACGATCGTGGCGATGTCCTCGTTGGTGCCGTTTCTGGCAACACCCGCGGCCCCCAAGGGTTCAAGCTGAATGCGGATATCGTAGAGATCGAGCAGTTCCTTGGCATCGAGGGCACGGACCCTTGCGCCCCGCCGCGGAAGAAGCTCGACGAGCATTTCCTTTTCGAGCTTGGAAAAGGCCGCAGCCAATGGTGTTCTGGATATTCCGAGTTGATTGGCCAAGAGGTTCTGCTTCAGTTTTTCGCCAGGCTGCAGCTCCCCTTCGAGGATCATCAATCGCAGTTCTTTATACACCTTTTCAGATAGGTCGGCATACTCAATTTTTTGCATGTCCTCACTGTATAACGCAATAGCAAACGTGTCAATATTTTGCATGCAAAAATCAATTGCGACTTGACAGGTAGGGGTGGCGGTGGTAAAGTGCAGACTATATTTTGTATGCAAAATTAAGGAATGAGGATTCAGCAATGGAAGAAACCACAATAGCCAGAATCGAGGAACTCAAAGAGATTGCCCGTGAAGTCCGCTTCCGCATCGTGGATATGGTGTACCAGGCGCAGTCTGGGCACTGCGGCGGTTCGCTCTCGGCGACAGATATCGTGACCGCCCTCTACTTTGAGATCATGAAGATCAACCCTTCCGCGCCCGACTGGCAGGACCGGGATCGCTTCATTCTCTCTAAGGGCCACGCCTGCCCCGTGCAATACGCCGCCCTCGGCCTCAAGGGCTACTTCCCGCTCGATGAGCTCGCCACGCTCCGCAAGCTGCGCTCGCGGCTTCAGGGTCACCCTGTCGCGGGAAAGCTTCCCGGGATCGAAGTGACCACAGGCTCGCTCGGAATCGGCTTCTGCGAGGGAATCGGCCTCGGACTCGACGCGAAACTGAGGAAACAGGACTGGCGTGTGTGGATCGTGCTGGGCGATGGAGAGTTGAACGAGGGGGCAGTATGGGAGGCGGCGCAGGCTGGATCGAAATTCCATCTCGACAATGTCACCGCAGTTGTTGATAGAAACAGGCTTCAAAACGATGGTTTTTGCGATGATGTCATGCCTATGGGTCCGGTTGCGGAAAAATTCAGGGCTTTTGGCTGGGAAACTTGGGAGATCGATGGCCACAATATGTCCGAGGTTGTGCGCACGCTCCAGGCGGCGCGTCAGGTGAGAGGAAAGCCGACCTGCATAGTCGCGCGCACGGTGAAGGGGAAAGGCGTTTCCTTTATGGAGAACGTAAGAGATTGGCACGGCAAGGCGCCCAATTCCGAGCAGTATAAACAGGCTGTACAAGAGCTCAGAGGAGGACGAGCATGAACCTGCCACGCGCACTCAATCCGACCCGAAAAGCATTTTCGGAGCAAATGGCGAGCAGAGGAGCCGAATCGGATTTTGCGGTCTTTGAGTCGGACATCGGATACTCAACCTACTCGTATCTCTTTGGCGACCGCTACCCTGAGCGATATTTCAACTTCGGCATCGCCGAGGTGTCAACGATGGCGGGAGCTGCAGGCATGGCGAGCAACGGCAGGACGGTTTTTGTCGCCGGCTATGGTGTGTTCCTGACCATGCGCGCGCTCGAAGTCGTGCGGTCGTTCGTGTGCTATCCTCATCTCAATGTGAAAATTCTTTCGTCGCACGGCGGGGTTACGGCCGCGATCGACGGTGTGACTCACCAGGCAACCGAAGATATCGCCTTCATGACGACGCTTCCGGAGATGAAGGTGCTCTGTCCCTGCGACACGGCGTCGGCGAAGGCCGCATTCGACCTCGCGCTCGCAACGTCTGGACCGGTGTTTGTGCGGCTCATGCGCGATCCGCTCTTTGAGCTGTATCCTGAAGGTACTTCGTTCGAAATGGGTGGTTCGAAGATGGTGAGAGAGGGGAGCGACATCACGATCGCGGCGTATGGCGACATGGTGTTCGAAGCTCTCGACGCGGCTGATCGCCTCGCGGTGAAGGGTATCCGGGCGGAAGTGCTGGATCTTTACTCCATCAAGCCAGTCGACATGACGGGCATCTTAGCTTCCACCGTAAAAACTGGCGCGCTGCTGGTGGTGGAAAACCATCAAGCGCGAAACGGGCTGGGCACGTACATCGGCGACGCGCTGCTGCAAAAAGGCGCGTCGGTACGCTATGATCATATAGGACTCGATGACCGTTTCGCCGAATCTGGCGACTACCGAGGCGTCATCGAGACATATGGCCTTTGCGCCACCAACATCGAAGCGCGCGCGAAAAAGCTGTTGACAGCCAATTAAGGGAGCTGAAGAAATGAAGATCTACATTACGCGAAAAATTCCGGAGCCCGGCATTGAACTGCTGCGCGCTCGCTACGACGTCGAAGTGAATCCAAACGATCGCCCGCTCACGAGGCAAGAATTGCTCGAAAAGGTGGCGGGAGCCGACGGTGTGGTGAGCCTCCTCACCGACAGGATCGACGCCGAGGTCTTCGATGCCGCGCCGCGCTGCAGGGGCTTCGCGAACTACGCGGTAGGTTTCGACAACATGGATATCCCGGAAGCCACGAAACGAAAGATTCCGCTCTCGAATACGCCCGAAGTGCTCACCAACGCCACCGCCGAGATGGCCTGGGCGCTGCTCTTCGCGGCGGGCCGCCGGGTCGTCGAATCGGACGCGGTGATGCGCTCCGGAACCTGGGGCGGCTGGGGCCCGCTGCAGTTCATCGGGCAGGAAGTGACGGGCGCGACGCTCGGCGTGGTTGGCGCCGGACGTATCGGCAGGGCTTTCGCGCACAAATCGAAGGGTTTCGACATAAAAGTGCTCTACACCGACGAGTTCCGCAGCGAGGAGATGGAGCGCGATGTCGGCGCCGAGCGCGTTTCCCTGGATGAACTGCTGGCCCGCGCGGACTTTGTGTCGCTCCACGTGCCCCTCATGCCCGCGACGCGTCACCTCATCGATGAGCGGGCACTGCGCGCGATGAAGCGCACGGCGGTGCTGATCAATACCTCGCGCGGGCCGGTAGTCGACGAGGCAGCCCTGGTGCGGGCACTGCGCGAGGGTTGGATCGCGGCTGCGGGCATCGACGTCTATGAGCGCGAGCCGAAGGCTGCCGACGGCCTCGCCGAGCTCAAGAATGTCGTGATGACCCCCCACACCGCGAGCGCCACCACGACCTCGCGCGACGGCATGGCGCTCCGCGCCGCGGAGAACCTCATCGCAATGCTCGAGGGCACGCGCCCGCTCGACTGTTTGAATCCGGAGATTTATGGTTGAGAAAGGATGAAATTTGAGAATATTTGAGAATTGATCAGAATTATCGGTTTTTAAAGATTGAGCGGCGGCGAGGCGCCGGGTTCAGGATTGGGGAACAGCGCCCCGTATGCCTGCTGCCCGCGACCCGCCGTCCTCGTCAGAGTATGTGCTGAAGGAACGTGCGCGTGCGCTCTTCGCGCGGCGAAGTGAAGAAGGTTTCGGGCGGCGCCTCTTCGATGATCTGGCCTGCATCCATAAAGATGATGCGGTGGGCCGCGGCGCGGGCAAAGCCCATTTCGTGCGAGACGACGAGCATCGTCATTCCTTCGCGCGCGAGTTCTGTCATGACGTCGAGGACTTCCTTGATCATCTCGGGGTCGAGGGCGCTGGTCGGCTCGTCGAAGAGCATGACCTTGGGGTTCATGGCGAGAGCGCGCGCGATGGCGACGCGCTGCTGCTGACCGCCGGAGAGTTGCTCAGGCCAGGCCTTTTCCTTGTCGGAGAGGCCAACCTTCGTGAGCAATGTTTTCGCGATCTCGATCGCATCGTCTTTGTGCTTTTTCAGCACAGAGATCGGCGCGAGGGTTATGTTGTCGAGCACGGACAGGTGCGGAAAGAGATTGAAGCTCTGGAACACCATGCCGACCTCTTCGCGGATATGGCGAATATCGGAGTTGGGGTCGGTAACGCTCTCGCCATCAATGAGTATCCGGCCGGAGTTGAGCCGCTCAAGACGATTCACCGAGCGGAGGAGCGTGCTCTTTCCCGAACCCGAAGGTCCGATAATGAGGACAACCTCGCCCTTTTTTACAGTGAGATTGACGCCGCGCAGCGCCTGGACGCTGCCGAACGTTTTTATGGCGTCGACGATTTCAATGTACTTTTCCACGGTGCCTCAACCTTTCTTCCATCATGGCGACGAGTCGCGAGAAAAAGAGCGTCATCACGAGGTAGATGAGCGCGATGACAGTGTAGCTCTCGAAATATCTGAATGAGGTCGACGCGTACTCCCTTCCCCGCCGGAGCAGGTCGGAGACCGCCAGAATCGACACGAGCGACGAGTCTTTCAAGAGCGCGATGAACTCATTGCCGATGGGCGGCAGAATTATTCGAATCGTCTGGGGAATGATGATTCTGCGCATCGCCATCGAGCGCGACATGCCGAGCGCGAGGGCGGCTTCCATCTGGCCTCGGGGAATGGCCTGCATTCCCGCGCGGAAGATTTCAGCCATGTAGGCGCCGTAGCAGATCGACATGGCGAGGATCGCGGCGGCTGGTCCTTTGAGCTTGAGGAGCGGCCCCAGCGCATAGTAGATGTAGAAGAGCTGCACAAGCAGCGGAATGCCGCGAATCACTTCGACATACACTGTCGCGATGCGGTTGACGAACAGCTTCTGCGAAATTCTCCCGAGCCCCGCGAAGAGCCCGATGAGCAGCGCGAAGAAGATTGACACAAGCGTCACGGAGAATGTCGCGATAAGCCCATCCGGCACAAAGGAGAGTATGCGGAGATAAGGGTCGGGGCTCAGTATCGGAAGGAGAATGAGCAAGAGTACCGCGCCGAAAAACGCGATATTCCACGAAGTGAGGAGGCTGCCCTCATCCTTCAAGGGGATGAGGGTGCCGTCCGTGACGTTGATCGTCGTTTTATCCGAAGATTTGGAATTTCGATCCGTAAGCGGAGATCCTTTCATTTTTATTGCTGGACCATCCTACTGGAGCCACTTCTTCTGGAGTTCGTCGAGCTTGCCGCTGGCTTTGACCTTGGCGAGGCCGTCGTTGAAGAGCTTCTGGGTCTTGGTATCGCCCTTCTTGAAGGCGAAGCCGAGCCACTCATCGGTGAAGGGCTTGCCGACGATCATGAGCTTGTCTTTGTACGTGGCGTTCTGGAGCGCGAAGTTCGCGGCGATGGGCGAATCCGCGACAACGCCCTGAATGTTGCCGTTAACGAGGTCTTCAAATGCGAGTCCGACTTCGTCGTAGGTCTTGAGCTCGACACCCTGAACCTTGCCGATCTCGATGGCGCCGGTGGTGCCGATCTGCGCGCCGACTTTCTTGCCGACGAGGTTGCTGAGGCTGGAGATGCCGGAGCTGTCTTTGCGCACGACCAGAACCTGGCCCGCGTTGACATAGGGATCGGAGAAATCCATGGTCGCCTTGCGTTCGTCCGTGATGGTGACGGAAGAAGCGATGACCTGGTAGTTGCCCGCGGCGAGACCGGCGAAAATGCCGTCCCAGGCGGTGTTCTTGATATCGACCTGGAAGCCTTCGGCCTTCGCGATCTCGTTCACGAGATCGATGTCGAAGCCGACGATGTTCTTGTTTTCGTCCACAAACTCCATGGGGGGCCATGTGGCATCGGTAGCGACAGTGATTTTCGCCGGCTTTTTCGCGCACGAGAAGAGACTCGCGGCAGTGAGCGCGACGAGGGCGATCAGCATCGCCGTACCGAGAACTGACCAGAATTTCTTCATAGTCTTGCTCCTTTAGATCAATCTGCGTTATTGCGGATTGTAATAGATCGAGGATATGGCGATTTGCATATAGTGTCAAGAATCTAGCATAAATATAAGCTGTCAGCGCGCCGCCATTTTCGCGGTTCGCGCCGAGAGATCCGCGATGCTCAACCGCTCCTTGCCTGCGAGATAGGTTTCGAGGGTGTCGCCAATGGGCGAGCCCCACTTTTCTGGGACTCCGCCCATGATGCCCAGCACGGTGCCGACGAGGCCCGCGTTGCAGTCGACATCGAGCCCCGCGTGCGCGAGAATCCTGAACGATTCGGTCATGTCGCCGGCGCCGAACCAGAGCGCGACCACGACCGCGGCGATGTTCGGGTAGGCGTGGATCCAGTTGTAGCGCTCGAAGTGCCGATCGAGGATGTGCCAGGCAGCTTCAGGTGAAGCGCTTCGCGACGTGGCATTGAAACTGGTCGAAAGGACGGACGAATACTCGCTCTTTTCTGGAATGAAGCCCACCGCGTCGGCGAGGAGTGCGCGGGGGTCGCGGGCGGAGAAGGCGAGCGCGGTGAGCGCGGCCGCGTACATCTCTCCGTACACGCCGTTTTCGGCGTGCGAGACGAGGCCGTCGATGTGCGCGAGGCGCGCTGCCTCCATGGGCCAGGCAGGCGAAACGAGGCCGCAGACCATGCCGCGCATCTGGGCGCCGATCCAATTCGAGTAGGGATTGTGCCAGGAGCCCGAGAGCGGCGGGAGAATGCCGTCTGCCATATTGTGCAGGGCAACCCACTCCGCGGACCAGCCAAAGGGGATCTGTTTGACCCATTCGCGGCCGATGTCGCGCGAGGTGATGGCGCGGCCCGCGCGTTCGAAGGCATCGAGGAAGGCCAATTCATACACCACATCGTCGTTCACGGTTTCCGGCTCGGTGATGTAGGAATCTATCCGGCTATATATCTTTTCAAGCTGGGTGCTGTGGTAGCCCTCGATCGCGGTGCCGAAGGCGCCGCCCGCGAGCTGGCCGAGCCAGCCGGCGTGGATGCGCGCGCCGAGGTTGGCGGGAAGAGGGGGCCGGGTTGCCGAAAGGGCGGTGTCTGAGAAGGGCGCGGGGCTCCCTCTCGATGCGGGCATCGCGTCGCGGACCGCCTCCCAGCTGAGGGGGTGTTCGTAGTTCCAGTACGAGTGCTCAGGATCGCGCGGCGCGTTGTGGATCTCATGGAGGAGCTCCGAAGTGAGCGCGCGCAGTTCCGGAGAAATTGAGTGCGTGTTCCGCAGGTCGAGGGCATCGGCGAGCTCCATTCCTCGCTGCAGAAGGGTTTCGGCTTTCGTGACATCGTAGCCCTTGTTGCCCATGGCCTGAACCATCTCGAGGTAAGGAATTTCCGGTGCGCCTGAGCCTGGGACTGAAGAGTGCCAGAAGAGCGCGATGAGACCGTCGCCAGTGGGGAAGGCGGTCTCGCTCGTGTACCAGTTCGAGTGGTGGATGCGGCGGTCGAGGGGCACGGCGGAGAGCCGGAGCCGGCGGTCGATCTGCCAGGCGCGCGGCGCGCCGACGTCCGATGCCCGGCTGCCATCAGGCGCCCGGCTACCCTGCGCGGATTCTTTCATGCTCATAGACGATTCCTTTCGCGCTCGCGGTTGCGGCGCGCGTAGACATAGAGCGCTCCCAAAGTCGCGATGTACGGCACCATCGACGTGAACTGCGAACTCACCCCGTAGCTCTGCAGGAAGAGTCCGAGCCCGTCAAAGAAACCGAAGAGCAGCGAAATGAGCGCGATCCCGTAGGGGTGCCCGTCGACGAGAATGATCGCCGCGAGCGAAATCCAGCCGCGTCCCGCTGTCATATTCTCCGCGAAGAGCGTCACGTAGCCGAGCGAGAGGTAGGCGCCCGCCAGCCCGCAGAACACCGCGCACAGGAGCAGCGCTTCGATCCGCATGCGGGAGGTGCGCACGCCGCTCGAGTCGAGCGAGTTCGCGTTGTAGCCCGCTGCCCGCAGTCTGAGGCCGAAGCGCGTTCGGAACACGAGGTACCAGCAGAGAATCGTCGCGAGCACCGCCAGGTACACGATGAGGTTGCGGCCCGACACGATCGGCCCCAGAAAGGGAATCTTGTCGATCAGGGGGATGCGGATGTTCGGAACCGAGACGATCGCCTTGCTGGTGAACACTCCCTTCACTTTGAAAATCTGGCGCAGGAGGTAGGTGGTGCTCCCCAGCGCGAAGAGATTGAGCGCGATGCCCGTCACGAACTCGTCGGTGTCGAGAACGACCGAGAAGAATATGAAGATGAGCGCGAGGATCATCGCGCCGCCGACCGCGAAGAGGAGCCCGAGCACCCAAGAGTGCAGCGCGAAGGAGCCGAGGACAGCAAAGAAGGCAGCCATCAGCATCATACCTTCCATGGCGATATTGAAGATGCCCGCGTAGAACGTGAGCGTGCCGCCCAGCGCCGCGAGGAGAATGGGCGTCGCGCCTGAAATCATGCCGGTGATGAGACCGATGAGGATATTCATGCCGCACGCTCCTTCCGCACGCTCGCCTGCCGCCGCGCCGCGAGCCGGTCGAAGATGAGCGCCGCGTACTCGCGGGTCGCCACAATGACGAGCACGAGCACCGCCTGGAGCACCTGGGCGATTTCGCTTGGCACGTTGGTGATGAGTTCCATGCCGAGCGCGCCGGTCTGGATCGCCGCGACAAAGAGGCCGTAGATCAGCGTCTCGATGAGGCCGTTATTCGCCATGATGGCGATCATGATGCCGTCCCAGGCGTAGTTGGCGCCGAGCCCCTTGATGAAGCGGTGCGGCCCGCCCATCACCACAAGCCCGCCCGCGAGCCCCGCGAGGGCGCCCGTGACAAGCATCACCGCCATGAAGTTACTGCGCACGTCGCAGCCTCCAAGCCGCGCGAAGAGCGAATTCTGCCCCGTGATGCGCCACTCGTAGCCCGCCCGCCAGCGCTGGAACACGAACCACATAATCGCTACCGCGGCGATCAGCACCAGCACCGAGGAGTTGAGCGGCCCCAGGTCGGGTATCCAGCCGGACTGTGCGATGCGGGGCGTCATAGGCGAAAATGCCTTGTGGTCCATGAAGGGGTAGGCGATGGCCCATGCCGTGAAGAAATCCGCGATCATGTTGAGCATGAGGGTGACAATGAATTCGCTCATGTCGAAGGCCTGGCGCAGGAGACCCGCCAGCCCCGACCAGAGCGCGCCGCCCAGAATGGCGAACACCATGAGAAGCGGAATTTCGAGCGCCGGTGGCAGGTTGATGTAGAGGCCGCCCAAGGTCGCAGCGAGCGCGCCGAACACGAGCTGGCCGGGCTGGCCGAGGTTCACCGGCCCCGACGCGAACGCGATCGCCGCAGAAAGCCCGGTGAGGACGAGGGGCACCGCGTTCTTGAGGGTTGTCGTGAGCGGCGCCATGCCTCCGAGCGAGAACTGCGCGAGCGCGGCGTAGGTGGCAAAGGGCTCATAGCCCTGGAAGAACATGATGAGGGCGCCTACCGCGAGCGCGATCACCACGCCGAGGAGCCCGCTCACTATTTTTCGTGTCATGCGCTCACCCTCCCCTCGAGCATGTAGCGCCCGACCTCTTCGATAGTGGTCTTCTCAGTCTTGAGGTCCGCGACAATCTGGCCTCGGTGCATCACGAGAATGCGGTCTGCGATGAGGAAAAGCTCCTCGAGGTCCGCCGAGATGACGAGCACCGCTCGGTCGGCTTCGCGCATCGCGAGAATCTCGCCGTGCACGTACTCGATCGAGCCGACATCGAGCCCGCGCGTAGGCTGGTCCATCAAAAAGAAGGGCGTGGAGAGCAGAAGCTCGCGCCCGAGGATCACTTTCTGCTGATTTCCGCCCGAGAGCGAGCGGAACTGATTCTGGCGCGACGCCATCTGCACCGAGAAGCGCTTCGCGAGCGTGTCGGCGAACTCGCGCGCGTGCTTGTAGTTCAGCACCAGCCCGCGCCACGCCGCAAACCTCGCCTCGAGCCTGTGGTGCGTCATGATCGCGTTGTCCAATATCGACGCGGCCAAGCTCGCCCCCATCTTCCCCCGATCCTGCGGCACAAACGAGACCAGCTTGCGTCGCTCCAGAATGCTGAGCCCCGAAAGACTCCTGCCGCCTACCGCGACCGTTCCCGCGCTCGGCGCCGCCAGCCCCATGATGCTGTTGACGAGCTCGAACTGGCCGTTGCCCTCGACACCCGCGATGCCCACGATTTCGCCCGCGCGCACCTCGAAGCTCACGTCATCGAGCTTCTTGAGCCCGTCTCGCCGCGCGACGCTCAGGTTTTTCGCCTCGAACACGCTCGCGCCGCGCGCGTGCGGCGTCCGCTTCGACGTGAAAATCACCTGGCGGCCGACCATCATCTGGGCGAGCGCTTCCTTGTCCGTCTCGGACGCCGCCACCGTGGCGATTTTCTTGCCCTTGCGCATCACCGTGATGCGGTCGCTCAGCTCGAGCACCTCGTCGAGGCGGTGCGATATGAAGAGGATAGTATTTCCCTTGTCGCGGAGCCGCTTGAGCTCGGCGAAGAGCTGGGGGATCTCCTGCGGCGTGAGCACCGCCGTCGGCTCGTCGAGGATCAGCACCGAAACGTTCCGGTAGAGGAGCTTGAGAATCTCGACTTTCTGGCGCGCGGCGACGGAGATGCGGTCGACCTGCGCCAGGGGATCGAGGTTGAACTGAAACTCGTCGATTTTCTGGCGAACGAGCTCGATGGCGCGCTTCGTGTCGAGCGTCCCCGCTGGGCCCCGCACGGGTTCGGCGCCCAATACGACATTTTCCCACACCGCGTACTGCGGAATGAGCTCGATCTCCTGGTGCACCATGCCAATGCCCCGGGCGATCGCGTCGCCTGGCGTGTGGAAGCGCACAGGAGCCCCGTTCATCTTCACGGTGCCTGAATCGAAGGGAATGAGGCCGTACAGCAGCTTCATCAGCGTGCTTTTGCCCGCGCCGTTCTCCCCCACGATCGAGTGGATTTCACCCTTCCTGAACTCGACGGAGACGCTGTCCACCGCGAGCACGCTGGGCGGATACACTTTGACGATACGTTCGAGCGAAATGAAGTCATTCATGAATATTTTCACCAAATTTCGAGATCAATTTTGAAGCGCGCCATGATGACGCGCTATCTTAGCGCTCAATCATGGCGCGCCAAAGAGGGGCGCGGGTTCAGTGTGCCACGAGGGAGCGCCGCCCTGGCGCCACGCACGGTCACGCCCGAATGCAAAAAAGGGGCGCGGATCGCGCCCCCATGATTGGACGCGCGGCGTTTCGGGCAGAGCACCCGAGGCGCGCCGCACGGCTATATTTTGCGCGTTCCGGCCTCACTGCTGCCAGACATTCTCTCCATTGTAGAGCTGAACCTTGAGCTTGCCGTCGATAATCTGCTTGCGCGCCGCGAGAACCTTGTCCATGAGGCTCTTCGGGAGCACCTGCTGCTTGGCGTCGAACACGAGGTCGATGCCGCCGCTCGCGAGGTCGGCGTTGATCGTGATGCCCGGCTTGTAGGTTCCGTCTTTGATCGTCTTGAAGACTTCCTCGATGGTGGTGCCGACATTCTTCACCGCGCTGGCGATGACGTGACCCGGCTCAAGGTCGTTCTGGTTGGTGTCGACGCCGATGGCGTAGAGTCCGCGCTCGGCGGCGGCCTGGAGCACGCCGATGCCGGCGGCCGAGGCGACCTGGTACACCACGTCAGCTTTCTGGTCGTAGAGCTGAAGCGCGGCCTGCTTGCCCTTCGCGGAGTCATCCCAGGCGCCGCCCAGCGACTTGGTCAGCACCTTGATGTTCTTGTCGACGGCCTTGGCGCCGTTCTGGAAACCGAACACGAAAGCGGAGACGATCGGGTCGGTGTCGCCGCCAACCACGCCGATGACCTTGTCTTTGTTGATGCCCTTGAGCGAGGTGGTTTCGGTGGCGAGCGCCGCGGTCATGCCCGCGAGGTAGGAGCTCTGCTCAGCGATAAAGAACACCGAGGTGATCGTCTTCTTTGAGTTCTCGACGACAGTGTCGATGTTGACGAAGACCTTGTTGGGATACTTGTCGGCGATCGCCTTGAGCTGATCCTCGAAGCCGTAGGAAATGACGAAGATCACGTCCGCGTACTGAACCGCTGCGTCGAGCGCCGGCTGGAACTTGCCCGCGTCGAAGTTGCACTCTATGGTGCGGGACTGCAGCTTGTACTGCTTCTCGATATTCTTGATGCCCGCCTCGCCGGAATCGTAGAACGCGTTGTCGCCGAGCGCGCCATTGATCAGGTACACGACTTTGTCAGTCTTGACCGTCGGGCCCGCGCCGAAGGCGCCCATCGCCGCGACAAGGAACATCGCTGCCGCGACTACCGCGAAATATTTTCTGCCTTTCATTAGAACCCCCTTATAATTCGAGCTAAAATTATACGACCGGGAGCGAAGATCAGTCAACCTTGAAAGAGATCCGAAGCGGCGCGTCTCGTGACTGAACTTCGAGCGGCGATGTCGCAAGCCCTCGCGCCCCCTCCATCGACACGGCCATCCCTTGCGCTCCGCAGAGGTCGAGAAAATGGCGCAGCACTTGAAAACGCTCAACCGAAACCTTCGAAGGCAGGAACTCGGCGACCTCATTGCTGTAAAGCGCGCACTGCGGCCCGCTTCTTCGAAGCCAGGCTGAGTAATCGTCGCGCTTTTCATACGAGAATGACACGAGCCCGGCAAAAAGACCCGCGAGTTGCTCGAGGGCGGATGCATCGCGGTGCGGGCTCGCGCCACCCTCGGACGATGCATCGCGATCGGATGCGGCCGTCCCTAGCGTACTCCGCGCATCCCACACCTCTACCTCGACGCGCAGGGTCCCGGCGCGCATCTCCCGCAGCGCGAACTCGAGAAGGTGCTGTGCCGCGAAACGCTCTCTGGCGCTATCGAGGTCGCTCCAGCGCAGCGCGCGCACACCCGCCTCGGCAAGAATATCCTTAACTGTCGCTCCGAGGCGCGCCGTATCGGCGGCATGCACCTCTGCGCGGGCGTTCGCGTGGAAGCGGTTGGACTTTCCGCCGAAATGACTGGAAAAGAAAAAACCGGAATGCTCCAGAGGCATGGTTCTATATCTTCTTCACCGCCGGCATGTCGCGGGGGTTCGGCGCTTTGACCACAAAGAATTCCAGGGTTTCAGAGCCCTCGTTGCGAATCGCCATTTTGGTGTCGAAGGGCACCGCGATGACGCTTCCGGCGGGGTACAGGTGGGCGGGGCCGTCTTCGAGGCTGAGGCTAAGAGTTCCGCGCACCACGATTTGATGCACGTGCGAGTTGGCGACGTGGACCGGTACGGCGCCGCCTGGCTGCACGACAATGTGGTTGATATTGAGGCGCTCGTCGTCGATGACTTTTTCCATCGTGAAATTATCGGTGCGGGTGAATTGATGCACAGTTTCAATCATGGTGTCCTCCTTCCTTTATAATATGCGGTTAATTTAAGGCCGGGTCTACGTTCGACAAGATTCGCAGCACCGCGAGCGCCTGGTGCGAGGCCGCGAGCATGACGCGCGGTGCGCAGACCCCGGTGTCTGGCTCGGAAGGAGTGGAGAAGTCGCCGCAGGCGACGATTCGATCGGCGAGCGCTACCGTGCGGATCGCGTTCGAGGGCTCGATGCCGCCAAGCCCCGAGGCGGTGACGAGCCAGGGAGCCGCGCGCTGTCCAAGAAACCAGTCCACGAGCATCGATTTGGTCGCCGCGTCGTCGACAGCCTCAACCACGACATCGCAACCCGCGCTGAAGGCTACCAGGTCAGGTTCCTCGATGCGGCGCGGCCAGAGATCGAGCTCGATGTCGGGATTGAGCTCGCGCAGCTGCGCGGCGAGCGCATCGGTTTTCAAGAGGCCGATGTGCGCGGTGAAGAAGTGTTGCCGATTCAGGTTTTCCAGTTCGACTCGATCGAAATCGGCGATTCTGAGCGCTCCGACACCCGCCCTCGCCAGCATCATCGCAACGTTCGACCCCAGCCCCCCGAGCCCCACGATTCCCACCCGCGCCCCGCCAACGCCGCCCAGCTCGGGCGGGTTGCGCGCGAGCCAACCTGAATTCGCGCCCCGTGTGCGATTGCCGCGCGCCACGCTCAGCCTCCCCCCACCGGCAAGTAAATAAAGACTCGGTCGCAGTCTTTCAGCGCGCGGTCCTGAGGCGAACGCTCGCCATTCACGATGGGGATGATGAATTTGCGGTAGGAACCGGTCAGCTTGAAGCGGTCGAGAATGTCCGCGGCGCGCGTGCCTTCCGGAAATTCGACGACAGTGCCGGATTTGACCCCTTCAATTTTGAGAAAACCGATGTACTCGACGGTGATGCGCATGGGCTGCTCCGCTCAAAATTTTCAGTGATGCGCTCTTCGAAGTCAAGGAGGAGTATGTGCTTGTCACACGGTTCCGCCAGCGCTCGGGCATAGCGCGCGCAGCGGGCACTCCGCGCAGCGCGGCGCGTCCGGAACGCAGAATTCGCGCCCGAGCCGGATAAGGTTGACGTGGAGGGAGGTGATGTCGAAGTCTCCTACCACGAGCGCGTTGAGCTGGTCGGCACCGCGCGGCGAGGGCGCGCCGCCAGGAAAATCGTGCCAGCCAAGCCGCCTCGATACACGCCAGATATGGGTGTCGACCGCGAACACTTTTCTTCCCAGCCCGAACGACATGACGCAGCGCGCCACTTTCAGGCCAGCCCCCGGAAGGCTCAGGAGAAAGGCTTCGCACTCGCGGTCGGGCCATGCGCGAAGCGGCTCCAGATCCACCGCGCCAAATCGCGCCCGGATTGCGCTGAAGGCGGCACGCAGGTTTTTCGCGCGGGTGCGGTAGAGGCCGGCTGGCCGCAGCAGGGGGTAGAGTTCTTCCTCTGGAATGGTCAGCGCTTCATCCCACACGCCGAAGCGCCCGCGCATCGCCCGGTAGGCGGCCTCGCAGTTCTCCACGGTGGTTCGCGTGCTGAGCAGAAACCAGACGAGCTGATCGATCACCGCGCCAGAGCTCTCGTCGGGCCATGTCCCATAACGGCGTTCGAGAAGCTGCGCGACGCTCGCCGCTTCAGGCCGCGCGCTCACCATGCGTTCAGCACGTCTTCGGCGAGGCCGAGCATTCGGTCGACCCGGAGCGTGCTGCCGTCGTCGAGGACAATTTTCCCGGAGTAGTAGCCGAAAAGTTGATTCTGGCGCGACGAGAGCGCCAGCACTTTGAAGTCGCTGTGGCGGTTCAGCACCGGTTCGAAGGTCATTTCGAACCGGCCGTCGCTGCTGGTGATGGCCCAGGGCGCGAGGTAGTTCGCGGGATCGATGTGGAACTCGATCTCTTCGAGCTTGTGGGCTCTGCCGCGGTAGAACACCATGTTCTCCGAGGCCGGGCTTCGATCGGAAAAGCCATAGCCGAGATTCCAGCCGAGGGGCGCGCCCTCGTGGAGGCCCGAGGCCGATCCCCAGAACCAGCGG
>Ga0172369_10004024_pt1 | contig 18984 bp, 14 predicted proteins | sample LakKiv25m_FD_114539 | JGI IMG/M metagenome (GOLD analysis project Ga0172369, IMG submission 114539) | Freshwater microbial communities from Kabuno Bay, South-Kivu, Congo - kab_022012_11.25m | ecosystem: Environmental > Aquatic > Freshwater > Lake | place: Democratic Republic of the Congo...
ACGGGAAGGGGAGTGCATAATCATGGATTGCGGATTGAGTTGTAGCTGAGAGCGCGGTTAACGCGTGCCTTTCCTTTCCACGAGGGGGGGGTAGCGGCCCCAAAGGTCCCTCATTCTACGGCACATGCCCAGAATCCAATCGAGCCCCTAGGTTGGGAGCATCCCCAACGAGATTGCTTGGCTTCGCTCGCAATGACAGGAGGAGGGCTCGTAATGATACGAGGCGGTTTTTGTCATTGCCAGGCGGCGCAAGCCGACGCGGCAGTCTCGGTCTTGGCCAGCTTAATTCCTCGGCAGCCCTTGGCCCTCTGGGCAGCCCCATAGGTGCCAGCGCCAGAGTCCGAACTTTACCTCGAGTCTTCGGGCTTGATTGGAAATCGTCCCACAAGTCGCGGCGGCTACAAGTCCCCAAAACGCGACGTTAATGGTTAGGCTGGCAACTTGAACAATCTTGACAACATTAGTAGAAAAAGAGCCGTAATGTTTACGGAAGAAAATATACCTGGATCGATAAAACTCGATACGAGACTCCAATTCCATTTTCTTTGCCGTTGCGCCTTGGAGATGAACAGCATCGGCCCCTGGGTGATGGTACGCATCCCACCCGGTTTTGCGCATGCGTAGCGCCAAATCCGTCTCCTCGAGAAAGAAAAAATAATCTTCGTCAAATCCACCCACGTCGAGGAATGCCTGTACGCGGATCATGACCACCGCTCCGATAAGTCCTTCCACCAGGGTGGGAGAGGAAAAGACCGAATTCTTACTGGGATACCTTTTCGGGAAAACTCTCTTGAGCAGGCTCCGGTTAAGGGTTTCGGTGGCTAGGGTGGGGAATGCCTCAAAAGACGTTTGGGGCGTCCCATCAGGGTTCAGAAGCTTTGGTCCAACCATGCCGGCCTTTGGATGTGATTCTAAGAAATCCAGAAGCGTCTGCGCACAGCGAGTCTCCAAAAAGGCATCTGTGTTTACGAGCAGCACGTACTTGGTTTCTCGAAACAAGGGGAGGCCGCAATTTACTGCCGCTGCGAAGCCGAGATTTTTCCCACTGGCTAAGACGTGTATGCGGGGGTGTTTCTTTAGAGCCCTTTGAACAGATTCGTCGGAAGAGCCGTTGTCCACTACGACAACAAGAGGTTCACCCTGTAGCTGACTCCCGTAAACGCTGTTCAAGCATTCAGTCAACATGTTCCCCGAATTTCTATTGACTATTACTACTGAAAGTAGCCCTTTATAGTTGGACATCTGGAACCAAGGAGTGAGTAAAGTTTGGGTATCATGTGGGCCGATAAAATAGCTCAGCCGCCGATGGTATTCATCGCGTCCGTTAAGGAGTGAGCATGTCGATTTTTGCCCACGGGTTTTTCGAAGACTGCCCTACAAAAGAGAGTGGCCAGCTCCTCATCGGATGCCCCTGTGCGCAGCGCTGGTTTGACGTCTATTTCCTGGGGCGCCAGCAGACATGGCCGGAGTGTGCCCCGGGCGGTGAGCCGCAGCCTATTGCACGATCCACAAAAATGACCCGTGACCGGATCTATTACGCCGATCCTCCCCAAAGCCCCTTTCAATCGAAACATAGTTGCAGGCCCGTCCAAGGCCCCTCTGTCCAGAGGCTCGAGCTCTCCGACCTGCGAACGTATCATGCCCAATACGGTGTATGCACTGAAAGAATCCGGGGCGTTTGGGACGCAGCCGTTCCCAAAAGGCATGCGTTCTATAAATCTTACATCCAGTGGACTCTCCATGGTCATTCTTGCGAAGCCGGCTATGTCGGTTTCATTGAAACCTTCGAGGAGCACCACGTTTATCTTGACCGGGTTCAGTCCAACCTTCAAGGAGGACTCGATGCCTCGCATAACATCGGTCAGATGGTCTCTGCCAGTAATTGAGGTAAACATGTCTCTTCTCAAGGTGTCCAGGCTGATGTTGACTCGAGTCAATCCTGCTGCACGCAAGTCTGCCGCCATGGAATCCAACAAGACCCCATTTGTGGTAAGGCCGATGTCCTCAATGCCATCTATATCCGTCAAGCGCTCGATGAATGATAATACCCCTCGGCGCACTAGCGGCTCCCCACCGGTGATTCTTAACTTGCGGACCCCCAAATCTCTGGCGATCCGAATCAGCCGAAGAATCTCTTCATAGCGTAAAATGTCATCGTGGGAAACCAGTTTGACGCCTTCCGGCGGACGGCAATATACGCAGCGCAAGTTGCACAAATCTGTAATGGATAGCCTCAGATAATCGATAACACGTCCATGGTGATCGATGAGCATTGCCCCAATTTGCTCCTAGACCGTCGGCGAAATTTCCCTTCCGTGTCATCCGAAAAGGCCCTACCGACGTGTTCATGCGTCCTGAAGATAAACTAGCCCCTATGTGCCGGAAAAGCAATCCTTCTGCTATAGCCTTGCTATCAGATTTACAATAGAACTCGGCTCGGTGGCAAAAAGCCTTATCAAAGGGACTTTGCCCACGGACCCTCTGTCGAAGATGGCGTCTGGCACCCGGCCCAATTCCTCCATGACATCTTGAACTCCCCACGCAAGGGTACTGCCTTCCTCCTGCTCCAAGTCCGGCGGCGTTCTATTGCGGTCGAATTCCGCCACAGAATAGCCTAAAGATTTCATTCTGTTGACTAGTGTGTCAGAATAGACGATGGTCATGCAGGCTCGTCGCGCCGGATCATATTCCATGGCAGCTAGCACTAGATGGTGAATCTGCCGAGACGCTCCGAATCGAGGGCCTGTAAGCGTAGCTATGGTGTTTACCATGCGAACTATACGCCCTGGAAAAGAGGCTACGTCCTGGACTGATTCGGCAAATGGTATGGCATAGGCGAGATTTGACTGCACCTCAGGAATCAAGTGCCCAATGTTCAGTCGCTTTAGGCGTTCCAGGGCCTTGTCCAACTCCTCGATCACTTCTGTACGAGCCATTTCACTTGTGATGGAGGCGAAATGATTTATAGGACCGATTCCTTTCCCTATGCCCAGGGAAAAACGAAGCGCCTTATAGAGGTATCTCTTGGCCTGGTCAATGGATGAAACAAGAGGTGAACCCTTGGCCAACAAAGTAGCCACTGCGGCCGCAAGAGTGCATCCAGTGCCATGGGTGTGCACCGTGCCCACTCGATGCGTAGAGAATTCATAGTGCTGTATTCCGTCATACAAAATGTCCACAGGCGCTTCGGTTAAATGCCCTCCCTTTACCATCACGAAACGCGGCCCCATCTTGTGAAGGCGCTTAGCCGCTTTCTTCATTTCCTCTACATTCTTGATCCTTCTCTCGCAGAGGGCCTCAGCCTCAGGTATGTTTGGCATGAGAAGGTAGGTGATTGGGAAGAGCTCCTTCTTCAGCGCCTCAATCCCACGCTGATCGAGTAGAACTGTTCCTCTCTTGGAGCGCATCACAGGGTCCACCACTATCTTATCTATATCCCAGCGTCGGAGGGCCTCAGCCACAGTAGCCACAATCTCAGCGTTGCCCAACATGCCTGTCTTTACGGCGTCAGCGCCAATATCGCTAAGCACAGAGTCCAGTTGGGAGGCAACTAGTTCCGGGTCCATGAGCTGGATTTGCTGCACTCCGAGGGTATTTTGGGCCGTCACTGCAGTAACCACGGAGGCTCCATAGCCTCCAAGAGAAAGGACCGTTTTGAGATCTGCCTGGATGCCGGCTCCGCCGCTTGAATCAGATCCAGCTACTGTCAGCACTTTATGGAGCATTGTATTGGAATCGTTCCTTTTCTAGTATGGCGTTGCATCACCATCTCGTAGAGGGTTTCTTATTGTTAACAGTAATAGAGGGGGCTTGGCAACAGATACCGCAACAATTTGAAGTCTGAATGGGAATATGTCATGTTATCACATTGGTATTGTTGTATAAATTCAAGAGATTAATTATGTGCATGGTTCCTTATGCCATTCACCAGGAAACGGGAATGCAATAATCCTGAATGCTCTAACACCTCGGGCAACAGAAGGCCTTAAATGAGGAGCCAATTTGCTAAACGCGCATCATCTTCAAAAGCACCTTGAAGGGTCATAATGTAATTCGCAAACACTGCCTTTCATTCCTGCAGGGCCTTAGATAGACGATATAATTGACAACACACCGCGCATGAGATATTCATCAAATGGAATTCTAGATGCTCTTTTTCGAGAGAAAGGAGGCTGCGATGAAGAGATTTACGATACCGCGCGTGGCCCACTGTTCTGAGGGCTGCACTAGCCAGTCCTGAGCATGACGTTAAAAGGCTCGAAGATCAACCGATCGGGTTCGAAGCGCATTACGCCTTGGAAATTACTTTTTCAGGGCACTTGCCCTTCAACTTGATCGGGGACATAGAGACGTTACTATACCCGCCCTGAGAAAGAGCGGGACCTTTTGCTGTTGCTAGTAGTTGTGATACCAAGTGGGCCGAAAAAAGGTGCCTGTCATAACCATTCGTCCGAGAAGCAGTTGCTCAGTTTCGACCTGAGGCCTGTGAGTGGGGGTATCCCGAGACGCCGTGAGGAATACTGTACAAAGATGATAAGCCGAAGTACTCATGTTGACGAGAATCTCATAAAGCGCCTCAAGCCGGTTCCCATACTCGTGGCCGGTGATGTTATGGTGGATGAATACATCATAGGGGATGTGGAACGCATATCTCCTGAATCCCCAGTGCCGGTACTAGTTGCGCGTGATCGGTTGAGAAAGCTCGGAGGCGCCGGGAATGTGGTGAGAAATCTGGTGACCCTGGGCGCAAAGGTGGCTCTTTTCGCTACGGTGGGGTCGGATAATGCCGGCAGGTGGTTCAAGCGGCATTGCGAGGATATTGGCATAGATACCTTTTGGATTAAAGATGACAGTTCAAGGCCCACAACCATAAAGACACGCGTCGTGGCCCGAAATCAACAGATAGTGCGGATTGACGAGGAACAGGTAAATCCGATCAGTGAAAAATTAGAGCAATCAATAGCAGAAGATATAAAGTCGGTAATGCCCCAGGTTAAAGCGGTTGTCATATCAGACTATGGGAAGGGTCTTCTGACTAGACATCTGCTCCAAGTGCTCCTAGATGAGGCTCGAGAACAAAGAGTGCCCGTTCTCGTTGACCCTAAAGGAATGGATTACAGTCGGTATAAAGGAGCGACCTATATTACACCTAACGTGCGTGAAGCATCTACGGCCTCAGGCATAGATATTTGCAGCCAAGAAAGGCTTGTTGAAGCTGGCAGGACACTGATAAAGAGCGTCGAGGCCGAAGGTATCATTGTCACTCGCGGTAAGGACGGAATTACCCTGGTCACCGGAAAAAAATATGAAGATTTCCACGTGAAGCCAGTGGAAATAGTTGATGTTACTGGAGCCGGAGACACCGTAATCTCTGCACTGGCTCTGGCAACCGCCAGCGGGTTGTCTATAGAGAATGCCATAACCTTGGCCAACCTCGCAGCGTCGCTCGTGGTAGCACGATTCGGCGCAGCTTCCGTGACGTTGACTGAAATGATGGAGAGCCTAAGGGATCAGAGCCTAAACAATAAGAAACAAAATATCGAGGACATCGAATCGACCCTGCGACGCCATAGGATGCAGGGACAAAAAATCGTGTTCACGAATGGATGCTTCGATCTTTTCCACGCCGGCCACCTCAGGACGTTGCGGAGAGCCGCGGACTTTGGCGATGTGCTTGTGGTGGGGGTCAACTCCGATACATCCGTCTCCGCCATAAAAGGAACCGGTCGTCCCATAGTCCCTCAAGAAGAACGTGTGGAAATGATATCGGCTTTGGCCTTTGTGGACTATGTTGTCGTATTCGATGAGGAAACTCCTTACAATCTCATAAAGGCCATTCGGCCAGACGTCTTGGTCAAGGGAGAGGACTGGCGCGGCAAAAAGGTCGTGGGCGAGGAGATTGTAATGGCGCGTGGGGGCAGGATTGAATTTGTAAAACTCGTGAGCGGACTCTCTACAACAGAAATCATCAACAAAATCAGGGCTAATCACTGTTGAAGAGCGCGCACCATACAAAGTCTATAAGACTGGATCTGATTACGGAATGTTTTTTGTAACGAGTTTCAAGAAAGTCTCCTCGTTGTCCACGTGGATGTCTATGCGCAAGGCCCATGTTCTTTCATGGCTTTGAAACCAGTCCGGTAGTTTAACCCAGTCTTTCTCAGTGAAGACCAGCTCGCTAGATGCATGGTCGTCCAGTAATTTCTGTAATTCCCGGGTAGAAAAAAAATGATGGTCGCGACAGGCGACATGCGTGACGATATTCCATCGGAGCGCCTTGGCTGTGTCGAGGAATCGGTTGGGACGTGCAATAGCGGACACCAAGATCACATTTTTGTTGGTCAGGCGAGTCAGATCAACTACCTGAAAGGGGAAGGGGCTGTTTAACAGTCCGGATGCGCGCCGTTGATACCTAAATATTGGCACATTCGTCGCGAGCTGATGGGGAAGGGCGCTATACTCACCATCACTCAGAAAAATCAAATCGGCTCTTTCGAGTGCCGACAAAGGTTCCCGCAGCCCAATAAAAGGGAGCGTGCAATCCTCAGCCCCCGTAAGTAGGACGACGTCCAGATCTCGGGCCACAGCCAGGTGCTGAAAGCCGTCATCCAATATAATCACGTCAATGGCAAAGAACTGCTGAACCGCTCGGATAGGATGGACTCTCTTTGGGCCGATTAGCACCGGCGTCGCTGGGAGGCGACACGCTATTAAATAAGGTTCATCCCCTACCACCGATGCGTCGTGAATCGGTCTGCCTCCGGTTCCGTCTGACACTATGAGATATTTCTGCTTATTGGTCCCGCCGTAGCCGCGACTGACTACAGCCGGCTTCAAGCCCTGGGAGAAAAGGCGGCCAGCCAGCCAAATAGCCAGCGGAGTCTTGCCACTGCCACCGGTGACGAGATTCCCTATGGATATTACGGGAACCCGAGCCTCGTAACAGGAGAATAATCCGATCTTGTACGCCGCTTCTCGCGTCTTGTGCACAAGTTGAAAGGCAGGACCCGCGATCGAGATACACGTCCGCAGGAATCGTTGTCTCCACGACATAGTACATATACCCTTGCCTGTGATGCTACATCAAAGGAGCATTTATAGGTCGATCCCCCAGCGCGTCTGAGCGATCAGTTGCAAATTGCATCTTATACAGACGGGCAAACTCTCCATCTTTCGCCAGCAATTCATCATGCGAGCCGACTTCTGTGATTTCACCATTGACAAGCACGTAGATTCTGTCAACGTTTCGTATCGTAGAAAGCCTATGCGCTACTATCAAGGTTGTCCGACCCTTCATGAGTTCATCTAAAGCAGTCTGGACAGCCTTTTCCGAATCCGAGTCTAAATTCGAGGTGGCTTCGTCAAGTATCAAGATTGGTGGGTTTTTTAGCAAGGCCCGGGCAATAGCTATTCTCTGTCGTTCCCCACCCGAGAGTTTTATGCCGTTTTCTCCGATAGGTGTGTCATAATTCTGAGGCAGAGCCATGATGAAATCGTGAGCGTGAGCCGCTCGAGCGGCCTCCATAACCGTCTTTAGCGGCAAATCCGGGCTTCCATACGCTATGTTGTTGCGAACAGTATCGTCGAAGAGGATGGTTTGCTGCGTCACAATACCTATCTTCTCCCTTAAAGACCTCTGAGTAACATCTCGGACGTCTTTGCCATCAATAAGTATTCTGCCGCCTGTAACGTCATAGAACCGAGGCAATAAATCCAGTAATGTGCTCTTCCCCACCCCGCTTTCCCCGACAATGGCCACTGCCTCGCCCACCTGAATCCTCATGGTAATATCCTTGAGCATTGGCTCCGCGTCGTAGGAAAAGGAGATATGGTCATACCAAATCTCGCTTCTTACTGCCTCGATGTTTGCCGCATTAGGCTTGTCCACGACATCTGAAGGGGTGTCCAGTAGGCTGAATATCCTCTCGCCTGCGCTGATGCCTTCTTGGATGGTTATGTTTACTTCGTTGAGTCTCTTGATGGGCTCGTAAAGCATGAGAAGCGCTGCTAGAAAAGAGAAAAACGTACCCTGGGTGGACTGGCCATTGATCACCTGATATCCGCCGTAAGAGACAATGGCGCACACTCCTACACCACCAAGCGTCTCCATGACTGGATTGGACAAGGCTCGCACCTTGAAACGGCGCATGAAGGCGTTGAAAAGAGTCTGGTTGACCTCATCAAAACGTTGGCGTTCGTAGTCCTCCATTGCAAAGGCCTTCACGATCCTTATACCAGTGATGGTTTCGTTGAGCCTTCGCGTTATGTCTTCCAAGGAGATGAGCATTCTGCGGGAATATCGCTTGAGGCGTTTTCCGAAGGAGAGCAGGGGATACACGGCAAGAGGAAACACGATGAGCGCAATCAATGCTAGGACAAAGTCTCGATAAAACACCACGAAGATCAGCGCTACGACCGTTAAAGCATCGCGTACCAGCCCCGTGATGGCGTTGGTCATGGCGCCTTGTACCATGGCTACATCATTGTTCATGCGAGATAGCAGTTCACCCGTGGAATGACGCACAAAAAAAAGAACCGACATCTGTTCTAGTTTCCCAAACATTTCGGCTCTAAGGTCTTTGATCACGCTCTGCCCGACGTAGGACATGAGATAATATTGACCGAAGTCGCAGACTCCTTTCAGCACGTACACAAGCACCACGACAGCCGGAATCAGGTAAAGCATTCTAAGCTGTTTGTGAAAAAAAATTTCGTCCAGAGCCGGCTTGACAAGATAGGCCAATGAAGCTGTGAGCAGGGCGACTCCCACCATGCAAAGCCCAGCGATGGCCAGCTTGCCATAATACGGTTTAAGATAGGTGAGCAATCGGCGATAGATATGCACTTGATGAACCGCTCTCAGACGTGGCTATCATCCTGCCGTACTCGATGAACAAAAGGACGGCAAGTTAGACGCTCGTTAGCCATTTACCATAAATTAAGAGTCGAATACAGCACCTTCAGCTCGAATCCCAACAACGCAGATGCCGGAGTTATCAGCCTTGTCAATCATTTCATGGAGGTCGGAAATCATGGTCTTTCCAGCTTCTACCGCCAGCACACGGGCCCTAGCAGTGACCATACTCTCGATAGTTTCCGGTCCCACCCCAGGAACGTCAAAGCGCATGTCCTGACAAGGCTTTGCCATCTTTACTACTACGCAATCAGGGATGCCCAAGTCCCCGGCCCTGCGTATGGCCTTGTCAGTGCCCTCTATGGCCTCGACAACGACCACAGCCAGATTGCGGACGAGCACAGTCTGGCCTATGTCGAGGGCTCCTATGCCTTGGGCCATGGTACGCCCAAATTCAATGTCTCGGATTTGCTCCGGCGTGGGATATTTACGGGTAAGGACGCCCAATGGGGCCATTAATTTAGACGCCCATGAGGTGATCTCATCTACGACGATGCCGTCAAGAGCAAGCTCTTTGGCGATGGCAGCCAACACTGTGTCGTCCCGCCAGTCTTCTAGGGACCGGATCACTTTGAGGGCTCTCCTGTCCGGCATTATCTTCCAAAGTTTTAGGAGGTTGCTCTTCTCGATCTTCCCGGCCATGACGACACGGGCGATGCCGGAGGATTTGAGAATGGAAACAGCCTTCTGAAGCTGCCCCAACTTTAGCCAGTGAATTTCGTTTACGACCGGCTCTAACGACGGATTGGTAAATCCTGGGAAGGCAATTGCCAACACGCGATAGCCCTTTTGCACGGCCTCCTTCGCGATGTGCAAGGGAAGTAGTCCTGCGCCGGCAATGATTCCTACCTTTGTATGTGCCTGGGTAACTGTCTCCATTGAAATTGCCGTCGGACAACGTCAGAGAGATCGAAACGCATGGCGGCTCAGAGAAACCCTTGCCATCCCCCGCCGCGAAGAAACGAGGAAATTGGCGAAAGTCATGGCCTCAGGCACCTCGGACATCTCTGCCCTTATTATTTCCACTGCTTTCTCAATCCTCAAGGAAGTGCGGAACGCAATGCGGAAAGCACGTTTCAACGAAATGATTGTCTCTCGAGAAAATCCGTTTCTCCTCAAGCCCACTTCGTTTAGTCCGTACACATAGATCCTTGCGCCGGATGCCAAGGTATAGGGCGGGACGTCTTTAGCCACTCCCGAAACACCTCCGACGAGTGCATATTCTCCTACACGGACGAATTGATGAACCGCTACGATGCCGCCAAGTATCGCCTTTTGTCCTATCTGGATGTGCCCTCCTAGATGGGCTGAATTGGCCATAACTACGCCATTGCCAAGCGTGCAATCATGGGCAACGTGGCAGTACGCCATGAGATAGCAGTCGTCACCGATTACAGTCTGTCCTCCGCCTCTCATGGTCCCGCGATGGATTGTTACGTACTCGCGGATTCTAACCCTTTCCCCTATTCGCACATAGGTGTCCTCATTCTTGTACGAGAAATCCTGCGGAGGTCCCCCAATGGATGCGAACTGGGATATCAGGGTGTTTCTTCCAATTGTTGTTCGACCTTCAACAACGACATGCGGTCCCAGCTCGCACTCGTCTCCTATTTCAACATCTTCTCCTATGACCGAATAAGGACCTATGGATACGTCTCGTCCGATCCGAGCGCTAGGATGCACTATCGCAGTAGGGTGAATCATATATTATCCTTGAACTTGTTGTGGATAACGGCTTCCAGCTTTCTTACCCTCTCGAAGATCTCGGGAAGCCGCTTGAATAAAGATTGGGCGCGTAGAAACACCTTGTGGGGCATGGCGGGGACAGAACCAGCCATGATGGAGGCATCTGGTACGTTACGATATATGCCGACTCGCGTTGCCAGGACAACGCCGTCCCCTACCTTGACGTGGTCTTTGACACCAGCCTGACCCCCTATCACCCCAAACTTGCCTATGCTGCTGCTGCCGGCAATCCCTGCTTGTGAAGCTATTACAGTCCCATCTCCTATCTCGACGTTGTGTGCTACCTGCACCAGATTATCTAGCTTCACGCCATTTCCCAGCTTCGTGATACCCGCCAACGCACGGTCGATGGCGCAGAGGGCTCCGATTTCAACGTCATTGCCGCATGCCACTGTCCCATGATGGTATTTCTTAATGTTTACGGGCGTACCGTCGGGGAGAATATCCCTGGCGAAACCGAAGCCATCTGCCGCTATGACAGCTCCACCGTGTATGATCACTCTGTCGCCAACCTCCACGCGGGGATATATCACGACATGAGGAAATATCTGGCAGTCGCGACCAATTGTGATATCCCGCATGAGAACGACATGAGCTTCGATAACAGTTCCGTCGCCGATCGTCACACCCGGCCCCACCACGGAAAAAGGACCAATGGAGACATTATTGCCTATCTGAGCTTCCTCACTAATGTCAGCCTTGGGTGAAATACGGCCTCGGGGCCTATCGTAGCCGTAAAATAAGCCGGTTAACCGGGCAAAATCTGCTTCTGGATTGCGGGAGCGTATGTGTGGCAACAGATCATAAGATAGCCTCACTGGGATTATCACTGCTGAACATGGGCTTCCAGAGAGCCTCTTCAGGTGCGTTTCGTCCTGGGCGTATGTGATGTCCCCGACACCCGCATATTCTATCGGCTGAACACCCGTGATTATTGGACCTGGAATGTCAGAGACCTGGGCAGATAGAAGATTAGCCAATTCCTCGAGTGAAAAGGACATCACCTATTATCCTGAACATATTATCTTATTTTGGAGCCTTTGGCTTTGCAGGAGCTGGAGCCTGCGTCGGCGCAGCGGGTTTTGGTTTTGCTGGCGCCGCTTTGGCTTCGTCTGGCTCTGCATCATACAGTTTTACAACGCCTTCAGTGATGTCTAACGAATCATCTGCTGAGACAAGGGCCGCGGAATCAAATATCAAGGTATATTTCTGTTCCATCCTAATTCGGTTGATGATCTTGGTGATGTCCCTCCTAAAGATCTCCCCCTGTTCCCTCTGCTCATTTTGAAGAGCGTTTTGGGCCTCTTTCTCCGCCAGCTTAAATTCCATTTCTTTGATCCCGAGCTGCTTTATCTTCTCGTTGCGCGTCTCCTCTTTTAGCATCGGACCTTGTTTCTGAAGCTGTTCGTTCAGCGTCTCCATCTCCTTCTTCTTGTTTTCGAGGGCGGTTCGTTTGGCATCAACCATTTGAGCAAATTTCTGCTGCTGGCTTTGAGCTCTCTTGGATTTTGCTGCAAATTTCTGGAAATCCACAAATGCAAATTTCGTCCCTTGGGCCAGACATTCGTGGTAAGACTGGGCGCACAAAATAGCTGCTACACCCATTGATAGGATGACAAGACACTTCTTCATCTCTTACTCCTTACGATACGTTCATTTGTATTATGCTCTGCTGATTCACCGGATGAGCTTAATCACAATTGTCGAGAAACAGGCCGCCTCCCCATGTAGAGATAAAGCCCGGTTTGGCAAGAGCTCATATCAGAATAACTGCCCCATGGCAAATGCCATGGCGCCTGGTTCTTCACCTTTTCCCGGATTAATCTTCCAGCCGTACTCTATACGGATTGGCCCCATCGGGGATATCCAGCGCACCCCTATACCTGCGCCAGCCTTCACATCAGTAAGAAAAGGACTGCGAGAGACATTCCACGTGTTGCCCGCGTCAACGAATACTACTCCGTTCAACTTGAGCTGTTCCAGAAGGGGGAACAGGCACTCCACATTAGCGAACAGCGAGCGATCTCCCCCAATAATATTTCCATACTTGTCTTTGGGGCCTATGTCTCCCACCTTGTAGCCTCTGATGCTCTGAATGCCGCCGAGAACGATCCTGCGGTCAAATGGGATAGGGTCTCGGCCTGATTCTTGAAGCATCGACCCATTGGCTCGCAGTTTCAGCACGGCCTTCCACAAGATTGGATAATAATACATTGCCTCCGAATAATAGCTGTTGTAGGCAACGTCTCCCCCGAGTCCAGAAAATTTACCTCCAAATGAAACCTTGCTACCGCCAGTAGGTATGACGGAACTATTCCTTGTGTCACGTGAAAAATTGAGAGACACAGAGTTTTCGGAAATATTCATGTATTTCTGCGCATTGGTCCCATACTGGCGATAATAATCGACAACCGACTGAGCAAACACTTTCTGGAAACCTGTCAGCTTGTTTGAATCGCGTGAAAATCCTGTGGACATTGACCACAAGCCATAGATCGGATACCCCAAATGGACACTAAATCCATCCGTCTCCCTGAGATAGTAGGTCTCCTTTTGTTGAGCTCTATGACCTCGAATGCTGCCGGTGAGAGGATAGTCAAACATCCACGGATAAGTCAATGATCCTTCAAAGTCATTTCGGCGTCCTGAGATGTTTGATCGAGCATTTGCCACAATCCCCATCCCAAAGAGGTTACGTTCCTTCAGATTGATGTTCCCCATAGCGCCGTCCTGGGATGAGTATCCCAATCCAGCGGAGAGCGAGCCGGTTTTCTTTTCCATCACCTCGATGGTCACATTCATTCTATCCGGCTTGGTAGCGACTGGGGAAGTCTTTATCCTTACTGCTTCGAAATAGTCCATGGCCTCTAAGTTGCTCTTAGTATTATCCAAGGTGTCCGCATTATATAAATCACCTTCGGATATAGCCACGGCCCGACGTATCACTTTGTCCCGCGTCCTGTCATTCCCAACTATATCGACTCGTTCAATGCTTACCTTATGGCCCTTGCTGATTTTGTACGTCATGTCGAGAAATTTGTGTTGGTCATTGATCTGTTGGCGAGGTTCGACGTCCGCGTATGCATAGCCTTTATTGTTGTACAACTTAGTGAGGGCTTTGATGTCTTCGGCCGCCGAAGACCGCTTAAACCACGTACGGGACTTGGTCTGGAGGTGTCGAACCAACTCTTCTTTCGGTTCAATAAGGTCTCCCTCGACGTCCACTTTTCTAACCTGGTATCGATCACCTTCGCGGATTGGAAACGTTACTTTGACTTTATTCCCTTTAATGTCCACCTCCGGAACACCTACCTGAATGTTTATAAATCCATTGTCCAGGTAGTAGGCCATAATCCTCATACGGTTCTCTTCCAGCTTGTCTTTGGTAAAAATCCCTGATTCGTCGAGGAACCAAAACCAACTCTTCTCTTTAATGGACAGGATCTTTTTCAATTCCTTTTCGGGAATTTTACTCCGCCCCTCGAAAACAACGTCAGTGAGGAAACTCTTTGGCCCTTCATCGATCTTGAAGATCAATGAAGCTTCATTTGGGGACAGTTCCTTGATCTCATAGTCTATTTTAGGCTTATAATAGCCTTTCTTCTCGTACATATGACGCAACTTCTCGATATCGTTGCGTATCTTCTCTGTACTTACGACTGAGAAGGATTTAGTCGTCAAGGCGTCGAGTATTTCATCTTTGTTGAGTACTTTGTTACCCTGGATGTCAATATTCTTGATGGAAGGCCTTTCTTTTAAGGTGATCTTGAGATCCACTTGGCCGTTCCCTAAGTCCTCGGCTGTTATTTTGACGTCATCAAAATAGCCCATCCCATATATCTCTCGAATTTCGTCTCCAACTGCTGATCGACGGAACGGCGCACCGGTTTTCATTTCGAGTTTGTTCAGTATGGCATCCTTCTGTATGCGCTGATTTCCTTCTATACGGATGGAGGCTATTTTGGGCTGATCTAGAACGCTTGTCCCTATCTCCACGGCAAGCTCCTGGACGCGTTGGAGGAGTTCCTCCATTGTCTTACCTGTGGAGGAAAACAATTTAGGTTTACTCCGAGGCTTGCCCTTCATCGCATAGATTTCTATAGAATACCCGTCGGTAAGTTTGGTAACGGTCCCCCAAATCATGCCACTGGCGCCAACTCGTTCGGCTATCCTGACAAGCCGTTCTGGGTCAGGCCGAGCACCTTCTACGGCCGACAAAAAGGGACGACCGGAAATCAAGTCCAGGCTAGCCTCACTAGACAGCTCGGAACCCAGAATAGCAGCCACCTCATTGCTGTACGTAGGCGCCGAACCCTCGGATACGATCTTGAAAGGGAAAATCATACATTTGGTCGCGCGTTTCTCCTGGGCCATGACCACCAGCGGCAAGAGCAGTACTATTATGAATCCTAGAGAAAGCTTCTTCATACCAGTTCCTCTAACCTTCCCCCAACGAGGCCTACTCTCCTGTCCATGGACCGAGCAAGGGAGTCCTTGTGGGTAACCACGATTAGAGTCGTATTCCTTTCCTCATTGAGTTCTTTCAGTAGCTTCTCTATCTCAGCGCCGGTTTCAGGGTCCAAATTTCCCGTTGGCTCGTCCGCCAACAGAACGTCTGGATTCATGACCAATGCTCTGGCTATTGCAACCCGCTGCTGCTCGCCGCCGGACAATTCACCTGGTCTATGAGTGACTCTCTCGGAGAGACCTACAGCGGCTAATAGATCCAGTGACCTGCTCTTCAATTCCTCTCTTTGTCGGCCGGCAATGAATCCGGGCATCAACACATTCTCGAGCGCTGTAAATTCCGGCAGCAACTGAAAGAATTGAAAGACCAAGCCTATCTTCTTGTTTCTGACTCTCGCTTTGTCAGGATCGGCCAATTCTCCGATATTGATCGAATCTAACAAGATTGTACCGCTCCCCGGATTGTCCAGCAGCCCCAAAATGTGGAGCAATGTGCTCTTCCCTACACCGGAAGGTCCTGTTATGGCTATACTTTCACCGCGCTTGACCTTCAGGTTGGCGCCTCGCAGCACTTCAACCTTCTTAGATCCGTTTGTGTAGCTCTTCCAAACGTCTGTTACTTCGTAAATGAAGTAATCATTCATACCGTAACGCCTCCGCCGGCGCCAGACGGGCTGCTCGCAATGAAGGATACAGCGTCGCCAGGAAGCAGATCGACAGAGCGACGGCGCAGATAATCAAGACGTCAACAGGGTGAATGGCCACAGGCAGTTGCGAAATGGTATATATTTCCTCCGGGAGCTCGATAACCGGATATCTAGCCAACAGAAGGGATCCCACTATTCCCCCAACGGCTCCCAGAATCGTCCCCACTATTCCTACGATCATGCCCTGGACAATGAAAATTCGCATGATCCTGTCCGAGGTAGCTCCTAGAGCCTTTAAGATTGCTATATCTCGACTTTTTTCCATTACTAACATGATCAGCGAAATGATAATATTGAAGGCCGCCACGAGCACTATGAAGGTCAAGATTATGAACATAGCAATCTTTTCGAGCTTCAAGGCACTGAAAAGATTTCGATACATATCCTTCCACGTTCGCGTCCAATAGTTGTGGCCAAGGGATGCCTCTATCCTACTCCCCAGCTTAGGGGCATAATAAATGTCCTTCACGGCAACCTCAATGCCCGTCACCCCATCGCCCATTTCAAAAAAATGCTGGGCTTCATTCAAGTCCATGTACACGAGGTTGGCATCAAACTCGTACATCCCCGACTTATAGACTCCAACAACTTTAAAATTCTGGACTTTCGGAACCGCTCCAATAGGGGTTCTCTTCCCCTGTGGGGAAATAAGTTGCACCACGTCGCCGTCCCTCAATGAGTTGGATATGGCTAGCTCCCGGCCTATGATAATCCCATGCAAACCTTCTGTGGTGACTCCAAGCTCCTGAATCGAACCACTCTGCAAATATTTGTGCAGGGATATTACTCCGCCGGCTGTGTTCACATCAATCCCCCTAACGACGACTCCCCGCACCCTGCCACGGGATGACAGCATAGCCTGACCATAAACGTATGGAGTGGCAGCCCTGATTCCGTCGAATGCCTTTATTCTAGAAACAAGCTCGGGCCAGCCCGTCAAAGATCGACTAGAGTGATTCATTACCACAAGATGAGAAACTGTGCCCAGGATCTTTTCCTTGAGATCGCGCTCGAATCCATTCATCACGCCGAGCACAATAATAAGGGTCATGACTCCTAGCATCACGCCGAGCACGCCAAACGCGCTTATGACCGAAATGAACGCCTGTTTTCTCTTCGCCCTCAAATAGCGAAGCCCGATGCTTATTTCAAAAGGCACGCTCATACGCCGCTTTTTTCCGGTCTCATGTGTGGAAAGAGGATCACCTCACGAATAGATAGAGAGTTGGTCATCAACATGACTAATCTATCAATTCCTATGCCTTCGCCAGCAGCCGGCGGCATCCCATACTCGAGGGCCCGAACAAAGTCTTCGTCGAGAAAATGAGCCTCCTCATCGCCGCTGGCGCGGGCTCGAACTTGCTCCTCAAAACGATTCCTCTGGTCTAGGGGATCTGTAAGTTCACTAAAGGCGTTTGCCGTTTCACGGCCGCAAATATACAGCTCAAAACGGTCTGTGACCGTAGGGTCCTCTTCATTCCGCCGTGCGAGGGGCGAGACTTCCACAGGATACTTGTGTATGAAAACCGGCCCCCACAGCTTCTTCTCCACCAATTCATCAAACAAGGCCATCCACACCCTTCCCAGTGAATGATCCTTTGGGACATCCAGCCCTATCTCTATGGCTTTGATGAACATTGAATTCCTGTCGTCCATCTCCTCCTCAGACAGCCCCCCGTACTCGATAAGAGCGTCGCGAACTGTCTTCCGGGGCCACGGCCTGGTGAAGTCCACTTCACCGTCGCCATATGGGAAGCGCAAGGTCCCAAATAGGTCCAAGGCCAGTCCGCAGAGCATTTCCTCAGTGAGGTCCATCAGATCTTCATATGTGCCGTACGCCTGATAAAATTCCAACATGGTGAATTCGGGATTGTGCTGGGTGGATATCCCTTCATTACGGAAGTTACGATTTATTTCAAAAACACGGTCGAACCCGCCGACAAGCAGCCGCTTCAAATACAGCTCAGGTGCTATTCGTAAGAAAAGCTGCCGGCCAAGCGCATGATGAAATGTCTCGAAAGGCTTTGCTGTAGCTCCGCCTGGGATAGGCTGCATCATGGGCGTTTCGACCTCTAAGTAGCGTCGACGTTCCAGAAAGTTTCTCAGATAAGCTGTGATGCGGCTGCGAGTGACCACGATTTGGCGGGCATGTTGATTAACAATAAGGTCCAAATACCGCTGTCGATACCTTATCTCGACGTCTGAAAGCCCATGCCACTTCTCCGGCAATGCTCGAAGCGACTTAGTAAGTAACACGATTTCTTTCACCATGAGGCTGAGTTCGCCCGACCGAGTTCTAAATGGGTTGCCGGCAATCCCGACGATGTCTCCAACGTCCAACTTCTTGAAAAGTCCGTATTGCTCATCGCCTACAATGTCGCGGCCTATGTAGATTTGATAATCTCCGGCAGAATCCCTTAATCGAGCGAAAGACGCCTTGCCCATCACCCGCATGGCCACGATGCGTCCCGCCATCTTCAAGTGATCCTCCGACTCCTCGGCCTCTTTCACATGACCGAATCGCGTAGCAAATTCGGCAGAAGTCAGATCAGGTGCAAAACCTGCAGCATAGGGGTTGAGTCCAGCCTCGATAAATTCATGAACCTTTCTGCGACGTATCTCCACAAGCGATGCAATGCTCGCCTTGGACTCTGCTGGTGAATTAACAGGCAATCTATCGCGCCTCCTGACCGTTTCCTAAGTTAGATTGCGTATTTATCCTCTTCCACACGAAAAGTCAAGCGTCAGAGCACATCAGGCAGGCCAAACCCCTCACCTCATAAACCATTTTTGAGGCTGATCATGTACCGTCAGAGGGAGATATAGCGTTTTCCTAAGGTTATGTCGGAATCAAAAACTGTGTTCGCAACCTCTTCCATGACCGTTCAGGCCACCTTGAAGATGTTGGCGCTTTGTGGAATTACCGCTTCGGGTCATGCCTCGCCATGCCCGCCGCGATCGGCATCTAGGATTCCCGGATTGCCGTTTTCACGGGAATCACAAAGGGACTAATGCATGTGCAATTCACGGTTGCTTTCGACAATAGCTATATACAGAGAGCCTTATCGGGCTCCTGAAATCGCGCCAGCCATTGAGAAGATAGGAAGATACATGGCAATGACCATCCCTCCGCAGATGCCGCCTAGAAAA
>Ga0172369_10004028_pt1 | contig 18967 bp, 17 predicted proteins | sample LakKiv25m_FD_114539 | JGI IMG/M metagenome (GOLD analysis project Ga0172369, IMG submission 114539) | Freshwater microbial communities from Kabuno Bay, South-Kivu, Congo - kab_022012_11.25m | ecosystem: Environmental > Aquatic > Freshwater > Lake | place: Democratic Republic of the Congo...
AAGAGCCGGAACCGGCAAATGACACCAAGTGCCGGCGCCGTTTCAATTCCATATTGGTGCAATAAAAAGGGCCCAAGGAAGTGCGATTGCGGCAACATCACCGGAGTTTCAATTCCATATTGGTGCAATTAAAAGGCCATCCGGCACGAAGCAAGCGACGAAAACCCCTAGTTTCAATTCCATATTGGTGCAATTAAAAGAATCTGTTATAAGGTAGGTCACGGACAAGCAAAAAACCGTTTCAATTCCATATTGGTGCAATTAAAAGCCGCCGGATTGACGACTGGAAAGGGTTGATTTTGTTGACTTCATACATCTGGTTTCTTGTGATTTTGTCGTCAGGGTTGCGTGGCGGAAAAATACCGGGGGTCTGACGACATGCGTTATGTTATTATTTTACAGATAATTAAAAATACAAATCACTAAGGGAACTGACTGTTTGGGTGCTTTTGACGACTCAGATTATGACTCCGACGACAAGGCTGACTGTGACAAAATGAGCTAAGCCCAGCAAAATTCATAATATGCGCAGGTTTTGCAGAACTTCTTGTTTATCCGTTCCGGTGCTTTCTCCTGTGTGACAAGCGTAGTCATTTCATCAAAGATTTCCTGTATTTGTAACTCATCATCCCCTGTCAATTCAACGTCGAGTGTCTTCTTGAGCTTCGGGTAGTCGAGCTTGCCGGTTACTCCTTCGACCCCGTAACTCTTCAGATAATATAAGTAATATTTTAACTGCCACAGATGCGCCTCCTCCATCTTGTCGGATTTTTTCACCTCATGCACCACTTTGTGCTTTTTATCGTAAAAATCAAGCACAGCGCCATCACTCAACTGAATTTCATGGCGCTCATCGGGATAAGTTGTTTCACTGATATGCTTCCCCTCTTCTACTGGGCTGAAATCGCTTTCAAACTGTAATTGTCTGTCGAACAGCCATAATTTGCGGTGACAGATGAAGAAGTAGCTGATTTTTGTGCCGTTGACTCTCGGATTGAGCATACTGCATCAGATAAAATTTGAGGCGGGACGCTTTTCGGTGCCAAGAATCTCCTTGTTCATGTATTTGCCGTTCAGTTCAAAAAAAATTACTGAATCGGTTTCGCCATCGCAAAGTCTGCCCGCTTCATATTTGAGCTTTAGGTATGAAGCCGGTGTCATTTCACCTTCAAAAACCGAATTCTGAATGTGGTGCAAATATTTACGAAAGATTTTCAGCATTTTCCCGACACGCTTTTCAGCCACGTCATAAACGGCGATGTAGTACATGGATCGTCAGGGGAGATTATGGATTTGGAGGCCTAAATTAAAACTCAATACTCTTATCAGAAGAAGTTCATAAATCATCTTCTACCACCAGCTCCGGAATGCATGGTATGGCTCTTCGCCGATGAGATGCTTGATAAGTTTATAACATTCAAGGCGGATGAGCCTTCGGTACGACACTTCCCTGCCAAGACCTCGATGCTTTATGGTTGTCCGCATACGCTCCTCAAACTCCTTGATGACAATTTTTCGTCCTGCGTCGTTGAGATGACAGAAGTTCAGAGCGGTAGTAAAATGTTTTGCCTGAATCTCCCTGGTGTTGACCAGCTTGAAAATCAACCGGTCGATGAACATCGGCTTGAAGACCTCTGCCATATCGAGGGCAAGTGAAAAACGACGCTCTGACGGTTCATGCAGAAAAGAGACTGTGGGATTGAGCTGAGTACGGTAGATTTCAGTCAGACAGGCAGAATACATAAGGCTGTTACCGAACGAAACCAGAGCATTGACGGCGTTGTCCGGCGGGCGCTTGACACGTTCCGAAAACGAGAAAGCAGGATCAGCAGAGCGGAGCAACTGCTGCCATGCTTGATAGTACACCTTCCTGATATTCCCCTCGATGCCCATCAGTGACGGAATATCCGAAGTATCGGTAATGCTGTTCGAAAAAGTTTCTATCTGCGCTATGGTGTGAAACAACAAGTCAACCCCATCATCATTGAGTGGGCCTTGCCGGGAATCAGCCGTATAATACTTCAGATTGCGAAGAATGTTTGCAGCCGCTGACCCAATGAACTCCCTTGCAATCTCAAGCCTCTTTTTGGATGAACTGTAGTGCTTTACCTGATTGACCACCACATAACCTGAAAGCAGATGCTCGCGGGGATAGTAAGAGCCTGAATAGAACCCGTAGTAGTTGAACAGGTGCATTGGAATGCGGTACCTGGTCAGAAAGTTCAGAAACTTGGTGTTAAAGCTCACCTCCCCAAAAACAAAAAATGAATCGATATTGTTGATTGGAATCACCCGTCTTGCCGCCGTATTGAGGTGGTCATCATTGACCGGATTAAGAGGATAAGTCTCCTCCTCATCAGATTCAAAGTACATCGACGGATTCGTTTCTATCGTAACCTCATCCTGCGTGACATAAGGCACAAAACAGATAGTATTCTCCCGCCGCATCAGGACGCCGTTCGAGAAGATGTAAAACGGCTGTTTTGTCGGAATTGTGAGTGACATGTGAGAAGCTCTACCCAATGGTATTTATCATTTCCTTTCTTATAAAGAAAGCTGATTTTCGTAATTGAATTGCGTCATTTTTTCAATTAACGCTTGTTCCGCATTTTCAAGCGCATCAACGGATTCCTTTTTCGTTCTGATATAGCCACTCGCCGCTAAGGTTACATACGTCTCAACACCCAGCATTTCCTCTTCAATAATCGGTTCGGCCTTGTTTTCTTCATCTTCTTTAAGCTTTGCTCTGATGCTGCCGGCAATTTTATTCGCATTTCCCGAGATAGAAACGGCCAAAGTTTCCATCAAACTAAATGTGCGAGCCTGGTTTGAGGTAATTGTCCAATTAATAATTGCGTTGGCAAGACCTTTTGTCAAGCTTTCGCGCACATCCTTCGGGGCAAGCAAACACGTGCCGAAAACGGTTTCGGTTTCCGTCCATCCGGCTTCGCGCAGCCGAGTTTCGATTTCTTCGGTGATTTCTGGCTCCAATTTGCTGAGCGACACGCAAAATAGTCTGCGCAAATCAATCGCGATGTCTTGAACAAAAAGCCCTGTTGCTCTTTTGTTATCAGGAATCCATTTTCTGCTGAGGCTTCTGTCTTTACCAAGCAGCAACCCTTTTATTTCATCGTCGGTTAACGGCTGCCCTTTCTCATTTCTGACAATCACTTTATTATTAGGTCGGTCGCTTCTGTCAAAAGAAATATTTTCCGTATCAACGCCCGAAAGTAGCGGATGAAGTCCGCGCATAGCCGAGATAGAAAGAGGGCTTCTTCTTTTTAGCGTTCTATCTTTTCCACCCTTGGCTGCTTTCATCCAGCCGCCAAATAGCTGGTCTGAGTAAGTCGGATCGCAAGTCGCATAAACTTCGCCTTCTTTCATCACATCTTGTTTATCCACATCAAATAAAAATGTTGTTGGGGAGGGCACTTGATTTAACGCTTTTGAAAGGGCATCAAGGATTGAGCGTTTCACCTGTTGGCCACTGGAATAAGGAATGCGACGATTAAACTGTGGGTCGTAATAAAATTTTTGCCCGTCGGCAACGCAAAATACGGTATGCTCGGCTCTTTTAAGCGTTCTGATATAAATGGTGCTCATGGTTATAATTTTTTGAGGTTATGAATTTCTTTCTCGCTCTGCATAAGCGTAGTCAAATTTGAGTAGCACGGCAAAGTAGCCGAAATCCTCAGCAGTCATCAGATGGACTTTATCTCGCAGGCTTTTGAACATTTCAAGCTTGCTTTCATCAACATCTTTAATTAATGTTGTAAGTGCATCTAAAAAAGGCTTCTTGCTTTTGGCTGCCAAGAGTTCGGACTGAATAAGATTTTTTCTATCCGTCTTTGTTGAGCCTTCTCTATACTCGTGAAGCGCTTCGGCAACTTCGGCGGTATATTTCAGAGATTCTTCTTTGTTTTTTGTGATCATTGCCAATAACCATGTTTTGTAGGTTCTAAAAGTAATGAGGTTTTCATAATCTTTTTGCTCAGCCTTTTGTTTCCGAACTTGATAATCTTCTTCTGTTTCTTCTTTTTTTTGCGAGATTTTAGGTTTGATCAATTTTAGGCTTGAATTATTCCCATAATATTTTCTTAAATCTTTTGGTTCTAAAGATTGCAACCCGATAGACCCCAATTCGCAAGCACGTTTTATATGAAGGCCAAAAATCCATTCATATTCTTTGCTGTCATGTATAGCCGCATGTTCACCAAATAATATTTTATAATAATCAATTAGCTTCTTTGCTTGAGAAAAATAAAACGGATAAAAGCCAAGTGTTTTATTAGTTTGACCTAAACTATAAACATACCCGCTAAATGTTTGTGAGGGAAATTCTCTTGAAATATTAAAAAACAGCTCATTCCATTGTATTGTATTTACTTCAATAACTTTGTCGTTAACGGAAAAGACTTTATGTTCGCAAAGTTTTGCAAAATCGAAATCGTCACGAAATTTTTTACCATATGTAAAATTAAGCCATTGGCCGTTCCATGTATTGATTTGATTTCCGCGAAGTTCGGATAATGATGGGTCGTTTAAGTATTTCCTATAAATCTTCCAGCCGTCGTAGAGCTTTAGCAAAATCTCTGGTTCGTTGAAGAAAATTGAATAGCCTCCGGCCACCCCAATGCCTAAACCCCCGCCAATCCAAGACAAATAAAGGTCATCACCTTCAATTTGCAACTCAATATCAGTGACAAGACCGGAGGTTGTGGCGAATTCCTTTTCTTCAGCGGCAGGAAATCCAATGGCTATACTGGCATCCCTTTCTCCGGCGGAAATTTTTCGGTGTAGAATTTCTAATTTTTCCGCTCGCTCCTCCGGCTCTAACGAATGGGCATTTTGACCGGATTTCATTTGCACAAACGGTGAGTTTGTAATCCACAGCATATATTTCTGATGATTAAAAAAGTATTCAAAATAAACTTCATCAAAAAATTCTTTTGGCGAAAGATTTTCTCCGGATCTTTTATTATAAGCTTTTAAAAACGTCCGTCCGATGGTTGTCGCTATCATAATATTTTATAAGAATGAGTATTCAACATTATAGTTCTCTGGTTTAGCCAAGTCTTCAATAAGCCCCATATTTTTATCATATGCTTTATCAGGAATAATGAAAGGAAGTGAGCCGTATTCATCTTTGAATTGTTGAAGATCTTTTACAACATAATATCTTGTATGAATCTCCATTTTATAACGCTCTTCATAATTTGCTCGCATATAATTTTCTTTATCACCCTCAAGAATGCAGCTGACACTATCAATATCTAATAATTCAACGAGCATTGCTTTACTATTATGGGTGAGTTTATCAATGCTCCATTTCTCTGTTTCTTTAAAAACAGAATGTTCTTCGATGGCTAAAAAATCAATCTCGGTAAAAACACGATCTATTTTTTCTTGTAATGATTTTTCTTCCAGCACTTCGCTGTTTGGCAACTCATCATAACTTCGATTGATTATTTCTAAATCATAGGGCTTTGCCTCTTTATCGGTTTCGGGTGGTGGCAAGACATAAATAGGCTTGTATTTACCAATCGTCTCTTTCGTTCGTATGCGATTGACCCGGCCAAATCGTTGAATGAGCGCATCCAATGGCGCAGCGTCCGTAATCATAACATCAAAACTAATATCCAAACTCACCTCAACGACCTGTGTTGAAACTACAATGCAGGCCTCATTAGAAGTGTTAAAATTCCCATTCGGGTTTCCATTGTCGTCAAGCCCAAGCAACAGACGCTCTTTTTCGTCTCTATCGTCTTTTGTAAATCGGCTGTGAATCAGAAGAACTGGTGTTTCGGGGAACAGTTGCCGAAGCTTGTAATACTCTTCTTGTGCTGCCTTTACCCGATTGCAAACAACCAGAACTTTCTTTTGCTCTTTTATTACTTGCCTGATGATCTCTACGGCGCGCTCTCGACTGTCAATTTTGTGAATGATATGACGATTGAATCGTTCCAGCTCATCATCTTCCAACCGGACTTCCGATACGGATTCTTTGCCAAGCAAATCAAGGATGCGGTTGTAAAGCAACGTCGGCATGGTTGCGGTCCCGATATGGATATTGCAGCCGAGATACTTCAGCACCTGAATAATCTTCAGCACAATTGCCCGTGTCACCTCCGTGTAAGTATGTATTTCATCCAAAATCACATCGCAGCCTTTGATGTCCATAATCATAGCCTCGTAGCCGTTTGTTCCGAATGCAATGGCCGCGATTTGGTGCGGCGTGAGAACTTTTACGGCAGCGCCGATATGACCTTGAATAATTTTTTCTTCTTTGGATTTGTCGTCCAAAACAATTTTTGAAGCCGCATGCAGCAAGCGAATGTCCATATCGGGATTGTCCAATGCAAGGTCTTTTTTCACCCGCTTATACATGGCGTTTATGGAGGCTTGAAACGGCAAGGTATAAAACACGCGCCCCTTGCATCTTCTGAATAAAAAATCCGTTTTGCCTGCGCCGGTAGAGGCGACGACCATCGTGTGCTTTTTTTCGGAAGAAGCATTTGTTAACGAAAGCGGATAAAGTTCATGACTGCGCCAATAGAAATCAAGCTTCGGCTGTTTGAATAGCCGCTCAAGGTAATCGTCCGTTTTGCTGGAAAGCGCGGATGCGAAGTGATCGGCAGCCATTAAGAGGCCGCGCCATTCCGAATAGCCGCGCTCAAACACGGCGTTTTCGCAATATGCAACCACCGTATCATAGGACGCTTTGGCTTCCTCTATGCTGAGGTCTCGAACAAAAATGCCAAAAGCAGAAAGAATTTTAAGCGCATCGGATTTCCATAGTTCCCAATCTTTGCTATGAAGTTCGAAAGAATCATCACGATTTTCTTCCAAATCAAGAATTCCTTTTTTCCCAGCATCTTCTACAACAGATTTATGATGCGCAATAATCATTTCGATTAATGCAGGGTAAATTTTTTTATCAAATAATGAAAGAAAAAAACAAGAAGCAATTTCATGGCGAAATGGGGTGTCCGGTTTTATCTTTATACTTACACGCTCTTGAAAAACCGTACTTGCTTTTCCAATATCATGAAGAATTGCACCTAGCTTTGCTATTTGCGGATTCATATTTGAATAAATCGCAATCTTTTCCGACACATTGCAGACAAGAAGTAAATGTTCATGCAACGTAGTTTCTTCAGGCTTTCCTTTTGCTTTAATGTGAGGGCAAACCCATACCATGTTAATAATTATTTTTTACAGGTGTTCCGACAATTTTTATATAACCGAACATTTTTTCGTTTTGTTTATATCTATTATATCCCACAAGAAATGATTGCTCATTCTTCTCAAATACGAGTTCAAATCCTGAAAAAAGTTCTTCATCCATATCAAACTCTTCTTTGCCGATTTCTAATATTTCATCATCCGGGTAAAGAATATCTTCATTTCTTGAAAGGCAAATGTGTTGTGTTACAGCAATCTTGGCATCATTTGAATTTTGAAAAGCAAGAAATAAAACAGGCTCAAGTAGCACGCCGCGAACCAAAATGGCATAAGGGCGTTCGTAAGATTTATTCTTTTTTGTGCCTTTCTCGTTCCACCCTCGGGGCTGTATTTGTTCTTGTTGCTGCGATATTTGCTTATAGCTGAGCCTGTGTCGTGTAATCTTTTTGATTTCACCGTTATCATTTTTTAGCAGTTCAGGAAAAAGCTTTCGCTCAATTCCTGCAACGATTGAAGGGGTTAGAAATTGCTGACTATATGTTTCGCTATCTCTGACGGCTGTCCAAGGTTTTATAAAACCGAACTGACCGGAATATTTTACAATGTAATACATAATAAAAAAGTGATTTATAACAATGTACCAAATCCTATACCCGTTGAATTGCCAATCCCAACATCCCAAGCAAACCGGATAGATTCAGGCGTCCCACTTATTCGCACGGGGCACCAATTCACCTTATTTTTAATACCTTTATAAGACATCAACTTAACCTTAGCCCTAACATACGTCTTATCAAACATCACAGATACAGATGAGTCATCAAGTCCTACTGACTTCATTTTTCTTTTCAATGTTTCAGTCATCAGTTCATTTGACCCTTCATTCTGATATATATAGTGCACACATTTATTACCAACCGTTCTCTTAATCAAGATCGGAGTTGCCAACCTGAATCTCCACTCATAACCAAATGCCGGATACTCGCAAAGAGTTACTTCTTTAACTTTCATACCATAAGCAAAATCAGCATTTTCCTGAATTCGTTTTAAAACCTTCAATAAAATATGAGAATCATAAATACTTACAAACCATTCACCTCCTTCTGGAAAATCCAGTCCTTTCTTGCTTGTCAAACCCTTTCTGAGACCAGAAAACGAGTATAGTGATAAAGAATCATGAATATCAGAATCGTTTAACCACTTGTTCAAGATACCTGTCAATACAGCATTATGTTCATATGGAACAATCTCTTCATTTTTAGTCAGTCTGATATAAATCCTCATTTTAATAATAGTTTATTTTCATTCTACGCCTTCAGCACCCTCACTCCCGCAAGGCACTTTAAAGCTAATCCGTTTCTGTCTCATTCCGCATCTGATTCTTCATCCTTTTTACGTTCACCCCTATAGACGCTCGCCGTCCGGCCCCAGCAACACACCTGCCACCTAACTCTTTCCACTTCCAACCATGCCGAAACCCATAGGGTTGTTTTCGCCGAAGCCGCATTCATAGCCGATTTTAATCAGCTCCGGACTTCCGGTAATGGTAAAGGGACACTCTATTGCCTTGACCCTGGTTTCCTCTTCTTCACCATCCTTTATTGCAATAAGCTTCTCAACGCTCCGCCCTTTTTCGCGCAATCGCCTCAGATATGGTTCAGAAAACGTGACCGTAAAAGGGGTATCGCTTTCCGTTGGTTCGCATCCGTTCAGTCCCCGATATTTTGCTTGCAGGTTGTTCAGCAATGAACCGGGCAGACGGGCGTCGTCGTAACGGAGGTACTCTTTTGTGCTCTTGCCGGATGAAGGGTCGCGATACAATGATACGGCAAGCGGCGAAAGCATGGAGAAGTTCATTCGCCCTGAACAGACCGGATCGGGCAGTGATTCTATCAGTTGCTTTTCGAACGAAACATCATTGATTCGTAACAGGCCATCGGACAACAGACCGGTGACAAGGTTTTGCAGAAAATCTGCCCTGGGTGATGACAAATAGAGCGAAACCGATCGGGATCGTGAAATTATCCGCCCCTGCTCGATGGTTCGTACCGGAATCCTGAGATTTGAAAAGGTGAAATATTTGAATTTCTGTCGTGCGCCTTCGGAAGCGTAACCGTTATCGTGCAAGCGGGCGGCGAATTCGGGTGAAGCCTTCGCAAGCGTGCCATATATCGCCGAAGCGAGATAGTAGCCTGTATTGATCGGGAGGGTTTCCACAGGCTTCAACTGTCTGAGTGTAAGCTTGAGCCTCATGGTTTTGAACGTTGAGTAACTGGAGATGAACGCCGATGAATGAAGTCAGATACCGGGACTTCTGGCTTAACCATGCTGAACCGGTTGGATTGCCTTTTGCATTCGTTGCTCTGCTCGACACAGACATGCGGAATCCTCGATCTTTTCATACTGACATTGTTCAGGGTTCAGGGGCCTCTTAGAACAACATATGAGTGTACCTGGGACAAAAACTGTCCGACACAAAAAAAAGGAATAACAGGGGTATATGCAGGCCGGAAACACAGGCCGACATGGCAACCTTGCGCTCAGTATACAATGTATGAATTCATCGTAAACACGCCAAACCTGCGAAAGCAAATAAATCCGTACATGCAGCACTACCGCATACGGCTCCTGCCTTGAGGCATAGCGAATCCTGTCTCCGGATAAAAAAAACCATGAACCGGAATCGACGGGCTCCGGCTCATGGTTGTTGAGACAATGAAGGCAGTAAAAAAAACTTACTTTGCCATTTTAACAGAAACGGTAGCGGTCTGGCCATCGGCTACAGTTACCGTCGTCTTGCCTTGTATCTTGAGTTTTTCATTCCAGGCAGCAACCTCATAAGTACCTGCAGGAACATTGCTTATAGTAAACTTGCCATCAGTCGCTGTTACATCAAAATAATTACTGTTCACCGCAACGACATAGGCTGACATTTCTGAATGAACGTTACAAAGCAGGTTTACCACGCATGGCTTGTCGAAAACTACATCCCTCGACATACCGGGAGTGTAAGTGCCAAGATTGAATTTATTGCAGGCGTCGGCTGAAAAGACATTATGGTTCACCTTGTCGCTGTTCTTGAAAGTTACTTTCGAACCAACCGGTACAGCCAGCACATGGGGTATGAATACCAGATTTTTCTGGTCAACCACCCCGGATTTCGGAATTACCGGACCTTTGCCTCCCATTAGATAAACAACGGTATCTTTCTTGTATTTGGCGATAGCGGCGTCTATCGTTCCGCTGACCGTTCCCGCTCCGAAGGCTGTGGAAGAGACAAGACCGATTCCAGCTACCAGCAGAGCGGCTTTATGAAGCCTTTTTTTCAGGTTGTCGATTTTTTTCATTGCATTCTCCTTGCCATTGTTGTTTAAATGATCCGGAAAGGTTATTCCGGTACACAATTGTTAAATATATCAGCTTGCCGCAATAATGAAACCAGGCCGCATCAGTTTCCGGTCAATGTCCGTATATGGGTTATGATACAGTCGATCTCGTCTTTCTCGAACGTTTTGCCCCATGGCGGGCACATATTCGACTTGCCGACCCCGGCCGATCCTTCACTGATGGCCTTGAACATGGTTTCATCAGAAAGCGTTTTCATGAATGCTTTATCAGTGAATCTGGCCGGAGAGGGCGACAAGCCGAAACCGTAATACTGCCCGGCGCCATCCCCGGTTTCGCCATGACATATTGCACAATAGTGATTGTACAGTCGTTTGCCTTCTCTGAGATTGAATGGCAACTCCTGCTCCGCGCCTGCCGCAGCTGATGAATCAGCTGCGGCGGTATGTGCTCCGGATTTTGCGTTTTTGCTTTGCGGTTTGCTGCAGCCGGAGATAATGACTCCGCTTATGGCTGCAAAAAGAGTGATCCTTATGATGTTATTTCTTGTTTGCATCGCTGTTGTTCAGTTTCAGGGTCATCAGATAATTGGTCAGTACAATGCGTTCGCGTTCGGTGAACCCATATGTCGGCTCAACAATGTCAGGCTTGAATCTTCTGGGATTTTCGAGGTGGACGAAAATAAATCCCGGATTGAGTCTGTTACCCACGTTGGACAGGTTCGGACCAACTGCGCCACCGCTTGCACCGATCTGATGACAGACCACGCAACCTTTCTGGTCATAAAGATTCTTGCCAGAGGCAATCTGTTCTTCCATGCTCATGTCCGGGATGGTCGGAATATTTTTCGGAATATCCGGCGACAGGAGCTCCTGCTGGAAGTAATTCACGACGACATCGACATCAGACTTGTTCGTATCCTCAACGATCTTTTTGTTCAGATTGAACCTTGGCATGGTGATCTTGCCTGTGACTGTTGATGTCTTCAGCCCGAGATTAGGCATCTGCTGCAAAAGAGGTCTGATCACATCCGGATTGGCAAGGAACGAACGCATCCATTTTTCCTGCAATTTGCTTCCGGCAAAGGTCAGATCGGGTGCATAATCCTCTCCGATACCTTTGATCGAATGGCAGTTGATGCACTTGACCGACTTGATCACCTTGGCAAAATCACCGGTGAACTGATAGGGTGGAACATTGGCCATCTTGTCAATTTCAGCTTTCGATGGCACAAGGAACCGTGTCGGAACATGAGCATCAGTAAATCCGTACAGAACACCCGCCAGTTCATTGATCTCCTTTTCAGCGAGACGGAAGTCCGGCATACGCAGACCAAGACGGAAGCTTCTCGGATCTCTGAGTTTCTGTTTCAAATAGCTCAGACGATCCTGTGATATTTCCTTCTTCATCTTGCCGAAATCGAGCATTTCAACCGGCTTGCTGCCGATGGAGGTAAGCTCCGTACCTATCTTCTCTCTCATTTCATCACTCTTCAGGAAAGTCACACCCTGGGCTCTCAGCGAAGGCGCCACCTGTACCATTTCCATACCCTCGATCTTGTGACAGCCGTAACATCCGTATTGCTGGATGAGATCCTTGCCTTTTTTGATCGAACCCGCACTGATCGTTTTGGGAGTGGTGTACTGCAACTCCGCCTCGTCATCCGTGTAAGTACTGATGAGGTATTCGACAAGAGCACTGATCTCCTGATCGTTGAAGGTGAACTGAGGCATTCTCGCCCCTGCATAGTACTGGTTTGGATGCTTAATCCAGTTAAAAAGCCAGGCTTTGTTGACCTTGCTGCCAACCTTGCTCAATTCTGGAGCATACATCTTGATATGGTTGCCGCCCCGACCACCGGTAACGTGGCAGAGGTTGCAGCGAGCCTGGCTCCAGAGAATCTTGCCCTGTTCGACCAGCTTCTCATCCGGAGTAACCGAAGCATAATCCACATCGTGCCTGGTCGTTCCGGACATACTGAACAGGTAATCTGCAACCGCCTCAGCCTGTTCTTTGGTGAAGAAGAACTTCGGCATACGTGCCATTGAAGAGTAATTCTTGGGATCCATAAGCCAGTTGAGCACCCATGAATAGTTGACTTTCATACCGACATGAGTCAGTTCCGGCCCAACATCGCCCATGCTTTCATAACCCGGAATCTTGTGGCAACTGTAGCATCCGTATTTCCTGATCAGTTCTGTACTCTGATGGATATGCTCCGCACCGCGAAGATTCTTGATATCGCCATGACAATTCAGGCACGATGTCTGCGTCATGCCTCTTTTGAGTAACGGCTCTTCCCAGTAACGGATATTTCCATGTGCTTTTTCGATAGTCGTCGTGGCACGTCCCTGACCCCGGTGGCAGAAAGTGCAGCCGAATTTCGAGGGGTCATGATTGCCGAGGTAGACGAAACTGAGCGGATGCCTGGTATATGGTTGTTTCGAGGAAACATTTTTCGAGTCCTCGATACCGGCATGACACGATTCACAACGATCTGCCTTGTTGGCATCACCTATCAGCCGCTGCCTGATTTCGACAGGTGCACTGTTATTGTTTGCGATACGCTCTTTCTTTTCGGCAAGAGGTTTCTGAAGAGCTTCTATTTTTGCTTCAATAGCAGGTATATCTCCCATGAGTCCCAACTGCTCAGTCTGCAGAGGTGTCAGCCGGGTCTTCAGGTCCTTGATCTTTTTATCGATAGCATCGATCTGCTTCTGCAGTTCGTCCATCTTCGCCTTGTCCTCAGGCTTCTGGTTTTTTGTGAAATAATATTCAGTTTCAAGAAACTGACCACGAATCGTCTGCATAGTCTTCTGGTTTTCGGCTATGCCTGTCTTCAGGTCATTGATGCGGGCGGAAAGCTGAAGATAGCGATCATGCACCTCCTTTTTCTTGAAATGATCCTGCGCCTGCTTCAGTTTCTGCTGAAGTTCAGCAAGTCTGGCGGCATCGCCGGATTTCTGGAAATCCTTCAGGGCCTTTTGATAATCTTTTTCAAGGTTATCATGCTTGAGGGATTTGAACTCTTTCTGATACATTTTCCATGGCCGCAGGCCGAACTCGTCATTCCAGATAACCCAGGCTGAAAGCGCCAGCAGGGATATACTGAGAAACACGAAAAGATAGGCTCTGTACGGTGCCTTGTTTTTGTTTTCATTCGCCATGTTATACGGAATTAGTTATGGGCAGTTACACTGTGACCGGGTCAACACACAAACATGTATATGACACAGCTCATACGTTGAACCAGGGTGTTATCCAGATATACTTGACCAGAAAAACCAGCCGGAGAACCATTTTAATCGGAATGGACATCATGGTGACAAACAGAAAAATCGTGACGATATAGCGTGTCATGCCCATCCGCTCAAGAAATTCAGGAGCCTTTTTCTTCCAGTACCGGTATGGTGCAAGCATCCCGATCAGGTAATATCCCAGCACGACAACAGCACCGATAATAAATCCGCCAGGAGAACGGGAATCGACGCCAACCATTGCGGACAAATCTCTGCTGGGCTCAAAAACGACACGATGACTATCCCACTCCTGCCAGGGCCAGTACCACAACCATCCGGGCCCTCTGAAAAAGACCCCGATGACGATCAGAAGGAGCCATAGAATGAAAAAGCCGAACGAGAAAGTCAGAATCGCATATTTCCTTTCGGCAAAGGTGTAATAGCCATTGCCTTTCGGATTGATATCGATATAGGGAATGGCGATCAACCCGACGATAATGAGCGTCGGAAGCACCACACCGGCCAGCCAGGGATCGAAATAGACAAGCAACTCCTGAAGACCGAGAAAATACCAGGGTGCTTTTGCCGGGTTCGGCGTTATGGTCGGATTGGCAATCTCTTCGAGAGGAGCATCAACAAGAATTGACCAGACGGTCAGGGCAACCACGACAACCAGTGCAATGATCATCTCGATGCGAACGAGAGGCTTGTAGGTATCGACATCCTGATCGAGTTCTCCGTCTACAGGCTGACCCGATGCCTTGAGTTTGTCGTTCCTGAACGCCTGCAGGAATGCCCATGCCATGAAAAATGTCACCATGAAGATCATGATCACAATGGCGATATTATCCGGCTGTGTTACGATTTTAATAAACGGATTCATGGTCTCCTTGTTCTGTCAGTTTGATTGAGGTTTTGATATACCGCCGTCTTTTCTGACTCGCCAGAAGTGAACAGCCATCAATATGATAGAGATAAGCGGAATGGCGACACAGTGCCAGATGTAAGATCTGAGCAAAGCATTGCCTCCCACTGTTGCGCCGCCAAGAAGAGCGAAACGAATATCATTGTAAGGAGTGATATGCAGGTATTCGCTGAATGGTCCCTGATAACCGACCAGAGGGGAGGCTGCACCCATGTTAGTACCGACAGTGATGGCCCAATATCCGAGTTGATCCCAGGGCAGAAGGTAACCGGTAAAGCTCAGCAGAAGTGTCAGTAAAAGTAATATCACACCTATCCCCCAGTTGAACTGCCTCGGGGCTTTATAGGAGCCCGTCATGAAGACCCTGAACATGTGGATCATCACAACGATGACCATGAAGTGCGCCGCCCAACGGTGCAGGTTTCTCGTGATGACACCATAAGGCACCTGGAACTCGAAATCTTTCATATCTTCATAAGCCTGACTCACAGTCGGATGATAGTAGAACATCAGCACGATGCCGGTAATGGTAAGAATGATGAAGGCGAAAAAGGTGATACCGCCCATTCCCCACGTATACCTGAGCTTTACGGCGCTCTCCCGGACTTTTACAGGATGCAGGTGCAGAAATACGTTGCCGAATATGGCAGCAGCGCGATCCCTTACCGTATTCCGGTAATCTCTTCTGAATACGGATTTCCATATCAGATTTTGCTTCACCTTGTTAAATAATTCACTCATTGGTGTACATTTTTTTTGTTCCAGATACGTTATCTGTAGCCCCGCTGCTTCTGCAATTGCTTTGCATAGTCGGCGGGCTCTTTTCTGGCACCATCCGGCCAGATCATTTGGATGGCACACCAGGGACAATCGATAGCACAGATATTGCAACCCGTGCAACGCTGTTGATCGACGAACGAAACACCATTGAAATTCAGCTCCGACTCCACAACCGAAATACAACCGGCAGGACAAACCTTGGCACAGATACCACAACCTGTACAGAGATCGACATTCACCATTGCTGACGCTTTCCTGCGGGCCTGTCGGGTACTTTTCGTCGACTCTGATCCCTGGGTCTGAATAATCTCCTCGTTACTCTTCATATTTTTCCAGAATTTCGATTATTCATGCATCATGCATTCAGAAGGCTTTGCGGATAGACATCATTGGACTCACTGCCGGGAATTCCCGGATACTTGATCGTCTTGTCCACCTGAAGCTGCCCATCATCGGCAATGCTGATCTTGAAGCGATCCATCGGCCTCGGCGCCGGCCCCTCGAAATTCAGTCCGGTTATATAGTAACCGCTTCCATGACATGGACATTTGAACTTGTTCTGGGACTCCATCCAGTTGGGAGTGCAGCCGAGATGGGTGCATTTGGCCTCCATGGCGAAGAATCGGCCATCCTGCAACCGAATGATCCAGGTACCGAATTCACGCGTGTATTGTGAATTCACAACTCCGGGCGGATAATCACTGGGAAATCCGACCTTGAATTTCGATGGCGGCTCAAACAACACCCTTGGATAGAAGAACCTCAGAAAGGCATAAGTATTGATCCCCGCAAAAGCGGCAAGACTTCCCCAGCCGATTCGCGACAGAAACTTTCTCCTGTCCGGAGAAGCCTCCTCTTGCATATCGGAAACGTGCCGGTTATCCTGTTTGTGCTCATGAGCGAGCTCGTTTTCAAACTGATCCTGCATAGCCGATTGTTTTTTCTTTCATTGAATGCTTTTCTTGACTGATTCTCATGTTAATACCGTTTATATCGTCACTGCTCGTATAAAAAGACGTAAAGGTATTGGCATTTTCTGCTGTATCAGCCGGCTTTACAGCTTCGGGAGCCCACTTCTCAGTAAAAGCGGTATAGGTAGCCGTAAGAGAAGCATTAGCACGCAGATGAGCCGTCAATGACACCGCAAGACTCGGGTTCAGTGCACTCTGCATAGAGCGGTAGGTTGCCGCACCTTTCAGCCAGGGATAGAAGAAGTAGCCGACATCCGCTCTCAGGTTATTTTTTTTCAGATTTGTGCTGCGGCTCATACCGATACTGCCCATGAAGCTGCCGTAGTTCCCAGTCACATCGGCTTCATACACAAGGTTTTCATTTTCATTGCCGATAGCGAAATCACCAGTGGCCGTATTTGCAGCAGCATGAAATACTGTTGCGCCAAAGGTGATATTATTGTCAAGCCCAACGAATTCGTTGCCATAGGTGCCTCCTGCGCCACTCAGCAGGCCGGCTCCGCTGACCTTGTACTTCAAACGTAAATACTTGGCGTCGGCCCACTTGTCATTATTTGCCGTACCCACCTGACCAATACCAGCAGAGATTTTGAAGTAGTCCTGAGGAATATAAACGAGTTCAGCGTTGCTCCCCAATCCGGGAACAAGCCCAGATATAGCACCTACACCGATGTTGGTCTGATTGCCGAAAGTAAGATCAGTGAAGCCATTACCAAGCGACAGTTTCAATCCAGGCTTGAAATTCCAGACAACCTGACCTGTAGTACTGCCAGCAGTAGGATTATATTGAATCAATGCAGAAAGATTATCACCCATCGTACCACCAAAGAAAAGGCTTGCATTGTTCAGCATACCGGAGGAGCCTTGCTGGAATCTGCTCTTGGTTACGGTGCCGCCTCTGGTTTTGAACTCCTCTTTGTAGTCAATAAGATTGCCTCTGACCCAAAGAGAGACAGGTGCATATCCTGGTATTTCCGCAGGCCACGGACTTTCGGGAAAAGTCTTCTTCCATCCATCAGCGCCCATCTTTGTCTGTTCCTGCTTTGTCTTATCTTCGTCCTCTCCTCCCGGCCAGCGATAGCCATTGTTCTTGAAGGCTTCACCAAATGCGTTGCGAGCCGGGAATCCCGAGTGACAGGTGTAACATGATGTTCCGTACTTTCTCGCGAACGCAGGGATAGCAGACGCATCTTTGGCTGGCATCAGCATGGGCAGCACCGCAAGAGATACTGCTGCTGAAGCAATGGTCAATTGTTTTTTCATTCTTACTCATCACTGGTTGGTTGATAGATTGGCAATCGATATGCGCGAACAATTATTTTTTCAGACAAACAGATAATGATCATTATCAACCGACAATAATTAACAATCGTTAATTCCCTGCGAGAATGAATACACGTTCATTCCCTTCATTCAGTCTAACCGGAGATATCAATTGTTAACCGGAAAACACAATAAGCGAAATCCCATTGAAAGCAGTCCGACATGAACGAAGCTGCTTCAGACTTTATGTTTAAATGGATAGCTATAAAAGAGGACACAAATGATCGCTCCTGACCGGAACGCTGATTTTTCTGCTTAAGTGATATGCCGCGAGAGTACTATCGGGATTGACAAAACATCGAGGATCCAGAACTGCTCTTGCCTACATTCATTTAACCTGATATTGAAAAAAATCACTCAGTAAATAGCAGAAAACCAAATAAGGCCACAGCAAAACACCTCAGGAAAGATACTGCATCGCAGTGAAAACCCGTTTCATAATGTTAAATTCGCACAACGGATATTCCACTTCATAATCATTTGTCTGCTTGTACGGCAAGTGGGTAGATGCCATCAAAACCACTGATTGTGCTCCACTTCCGTTTACTGGCGCTTACTCTCAACAATTGTAAACAATCGTTAACTTTTTTCCAAACACACCCCTGCATTTTTTTAATAAAAAGGAAACTTTTTCAGGATAACTGTATAATTTACAAAATAATACTGCCATTTGGCCCACAGAAGCCTCATGGACTCCCCTCAGGTAAAAAACCGGTCAGCTCCCGATACATGGGACAAACGCATCTGCACCCGTGTTCGCATGGCCATATGCGAAACCATCTGACCACCTCTGCGCCGTCCTGCTCCATGCTTGCAGCCTGTCGGATTTTGTCATGATTTCTGCCGTCATTGCGAGCCGCCCGTATCCGGTACGATACCGCACACACACCTTGAACAGCGTGTATCTGCTCAGGGATAAAGCGGAAACAACATTGAAAAAAGATAGTGGGCCAAAGCCCTGATTTTTCCATTTCTTCAACCCCGTCCCCAAAGCTTTCGGGACGGGGCAATTGCTGAGACGCAGAAGCAGCTCGCTCGTGGAGGTGGCAATCCAATGGTACTCAGGTGGGTTTGAACCCGTCGGACATTCAGCTCTCTTCCATTCACATTGCCCCGGCTTTCAAGCCGGGGAGAGCCAGTCAGAAATATTCCGGGGCTTCAGCCCAATCTCTTGCTGCCAGCTTCCACCACATGACATG
>Ga0172369_10004031_pt1 | contig 18961 bp, 13 predicted proteins | sample LakKiv25m_FD_114539 | JGI IMG/M metagenome (GOLD analysis project Ga0172369, IMG submission 114539) | Freshwater microbial communities from Kabuno Bay, South-Kivu, Congo - kab_022012_11.25m | ecosystem: Environmental > Aquatic > Freshwater > Lake | place: Democratic Republic of the Congo...
GAGACCTGCGCGATCTCATCTCCCGCCGCCACGACAAGAAGGCGACCGTCAGCGTAGCGCCCGATGACCTGCTGTCCGTCGCGTACCAGCGGATGAAGCTCTATGACGTCTCGCAGCTTCCTGTCTGTGATGGCACGCGCATCGTGGGCCTGCTCGACGAGTCGGATCTGCTGCTCGGCGTGGGTCGTGATGAGCGTCACTTCCGCGGGAAGGTACGCGATGCGATGACGACGCGACTGGAGACCGTCGGTCCGGACGCATCGGTCGAAGCGCTGCAGTCCATCTTCGAGCGGGGCCACGTCGCCATCGTCGAGGAGCATGGGCGCTTCTTCGGCCTCATCACCCGCATCGACCTGCTGGCACATCTGCGGCGCACGGTGAGCTGAGTCTTGACGCGCGGCGGCCGTCGGACGGACGCTCGACGCATGTCACAGCACCCGAAGCCTTCGCAGACCGCGCTCGACCTTCACCGCGCCGTGCCGGTCGTGGATCTGCACGCCGACACGCTGCTCGTGACCGACATGTTCGCCTACGACATGACGGTGCGACATGCTCCGCATGGCCCGCGCTCGCCGCTGTTCTGGCATGTGGACGTGCCGCGGCTCGTGGACGCGCGCGTGGGTGGCGTGGGCTTTGGCATCGTGACGAACCCGCTGCAGAGCGAAGAGGCGCGTGAACGCACGGTGCGGCGACAGGCCGCGCACTTTCGCGAGGCCGCCTCGCGCGATGAGCGGCTCGTCTTTGCGGGGAGCGCCGCGGAGCTGCGTGCGGCGCATGCAAGCGGCAGGATCGGCGGCTTCTTCGGCATCGAGGGCGCGCACGCGCTGGGGGATCGGCTCGATCTGTTAGAGAGCTTCTTCGGCGAAGGCGTGCGATATCTCACGCTCGTGCACTTCAGCGACAACGCGTTTGCCTGCCCTGCGCAGGGCCTCGGGCGCAATCAGCGCGATGGACTGACGGAGCTCGGCCGCGCCGCCGTGGCGGAGATGAACCGCGTCGGCCTCGTCGTCGATCTGGCGCACATCAACAAGCCGGGCTTCCTCGAAGCTGCGCGCCTGTGCGACGCACCGCTGTGGGTCACACACACGGGCGTGCGCGGCGCGTTCGATCACTGGCGCAACATCGACGACGACATGTTGCGCGCCGTCGCGGAGCGCGATGGCTGCGTGGGGATCATCTTCTTCCCAGGGTTTCTCGGCCGCGGCACTTGGGGGGATCTCGATCAAGTGGTGCGGCACCTCGAGTATGTGCGCGCCACGATCGGCGTGCGGCATTGCGCGATCGGCACGGACATGGACGGCTTCATCTCGGCACTGCCACGCGAGATCCGGGACGTCGCGGATCTGCCGTTGTTGACGGACGCGCTGCTCCGTGCCGGCTGGAGTGACACGGAGGTCGAGGCGACGCTCGGGGGCAACGCGCTGCGCGTGTTGGAGGGTGTCGAACGTCGAGCCGCGACGCGATGAGTCCGCTGCAAGGAGGTTCGCGTCTGCCCGTCGCGGCGCTGTGCGCGGCGATCGGGGCTGGCTGGCTGGGCCTTTTGCTCGCGGGCCGCGTCGAGATCGACGGGCAGAGCTGGTTCACCCTCTTCGACGACGCGATGATCTCGCTGCGCTACGCGCGCAACCTTGCCGACGGTCACGGCCTCGTGTGGAACGCGGGGCAGGCACCCGTCGAAGGCTACACGAATCTCGGCTGGACGCTCGTGATGATGCTGCCGCACGCGCTCGGCGTTCCGCCCCGTCTCGTCGCACTTGCGGTCGCGGTGGCGGGCCTGCCGCTGCTCGTCGTATGTGCGCTCGCGGCGCGACGACTCGCCGGCGATCCACACGGCTCCGGCCGTGCTGCGTTCTGCCTCGTGCTCGCGTGCTATGCCCTTGCGTTCTGGACGCTGCGGGGCATGGAGGTCGGCGCGCTCGCGGCGCTGGTGACGGTCGCCGCCACGCTCCTCGATGCCGCGCATCGGAGGCGGACGCTCGTCATCTTCGTTGCGCTCCAGACCTGCGCCGTCCTCGTGCGCACGGACGCGGCCCTGCTCTTCGGCGTGCTCGGCCTCGGCCTCGTGTGGTGCGCGCGGCCCGGCACGCGAGCCCCCACCGCGCTCGCGGTCACCGGATCACTCGCGCTCGTCGTCGTCGCGCACACAGCGTTTCGCGTCACTTACTACGGCGACGTGCTGCCGAACACGTTCTACTTGAAGATGACGAACGTGCCGCTGGACGTGCGTCTCGGCCGGGGCCTGCGCACATTTGTCGACGCGTCCCTCTCGCACCTCGCACCGCTCCTCACGCTGGCGCCGATCGCGCTGCTCGGCGCGCCGAATCACCGCCCCGTCGTGGTGCTGCTCGCCTGCTTGGCGGCGCAGTGTGGCTACGCGATCTGGGTGGGCGGGGACGCGTGGGATGCCCTGCCCTTCGCCAACCGCTATTTCTCGGTGGTGTTGCCGATCGGGACTGCGCTTGGCGCACTCGGTTTGTACCGGGCGCTGGCGTGGATCGTCGCCACGTCCGATTCGCGGCGCCGGCGCATCCTGCGTGCGCTGCTGCTCGTGTGCGCGTGCACGTTCGCGTGGCGGAGCGGGGAGGCGCTCTGCATGCGTCTGACGCAGCCGAGCGAGGCTCAGGCGCTCCTCGGGCCACCGGTCGTCAGCATCGCCCACGGGATAGCGGCGCTCGCCCTCTTCGTTTTGGCGCTGCGCGGCAGCGGTGTAACCGCGGTGCTCCTCATCGCGACGGAGCGCAACCGGAGTGCGACCGCGCTGCTCGCGGGGTTGGTGCTGTGGTGGCCCGTGAGCGGCGAGGGCTCCCTGCGCGCGGTCTTGGAGGGACCCGCGGAGGCCGCGCAGGATCGGCAGAGCGTGCGCGTCGCCCACGAGCTTCGCAGTTCGACGCCACCGCAGGCGCGCATCGCGCTCACGCGTGCGGGGACGGTCGCCTACTTCGCCGGCCGGAGCACCATCGATCTGCTCGGGAGGTGCGATCCCGTCGTCGCGCGCGCGCACCCGCAGGCCCCCTTCCTGCCCGGCCATGATCGCTGGGATCTCGCGCACAGCGTCGAAACGCTCGGAGCCGATGTCGTCGTCGCGTGGCAGTTCGCGAACCTCGATGCCATGGAGCGCTTCTTCGAAGATCGGCCGTTCGAACGCGTCGACGGGTGGACGTGGCGCCGCCTCAGCTCGCCTTGACGAAGGCGGCGTACACGGCATCGGCGAAGGCGCTGAAGAGCGCGGGCTCGTACGATGCGCCGACGCGGGCGGCCATGACGGCGAGCGCATGATCGGGCTTGAGGCGGCGGCGCTCGAAGACCAAGCCGGAGACCAAGGCGTCGAAGTCGTCGGCGATGTGGACGATGCGCGAAAACGGTGACGGCGGGCGAGGGTGGGCCAGGGCGGGTGGCCCGGAACCGTCCAGCTCGAGGTGGTGCTCCGCGGCGACGAAGACCGCGCGCAGCTCGTCCTCACCAACGTCGCGCATCCGCAACAGCAGCTTCGCCCCCTCCGCCGGGGATCGCAGCAGCGCGAGCTCCTCCTCCGGCGTGAGGCCGTCCTCCTTTTGCAGCAACGCGTCGGGGAGCTTGAGCCTCCCGGTGTCGTGCAACATCGCGGCGATCCCGAGCGAACGCAGCGCGCGACGATCGAGGCCCACGCAACGTCCGATGAGGAGCGAGAGGATCGTGACGTTGACCGCGTGCTGCATCGTGTAGACCTTCGGGTCACGCAGCGTGGTCAAGTTGACGACACAGGCCTCGTCGCGTTCCAACAGGTCGATGAGGATCTGGACCTCCCGAACGACGGGCGCGAGGACCGCTCTCTGCCCTGCCCGAAGCGCTTCCTGGAGTGCCTCGAACGCGGCCGCGGCCTTCGCGTAGCTCAAGCGAGCCGCGCCCTCGACGTCATCCCGCTCGAGCGCCCCTTCGTCCCTGCGGCGCGCCTGCGCGTCCACGTCGACCGATTGAATGCCGAGATCGAGCAGGGCCGACTGCACGTCGACGACCGTGTGTTGCGTCATGAGGATCTGTGCGAACGCGACCAGATCCTCCTGGGTCGTGGGGGCGCGCAACGCGACGGCGCCGATGCCGCGGTCTCGCAACAAGCTCGTCAGCGCCGCCAGCTCCTCCTTGTCGAGGGCGGAGGCCTTGACACGGACGTCCTCCACGAAGAGCGTCCGATCCGAGAGGACGATCGAGACGGACGGCACCATCTCGTGCAGCGCGAGCAAGGCGCCGCACGCGCGCTGGGCACCGGCCCACACGGCGGCCCGGCCGCTCGCCCCGTGCGGCCCGCCGTCCGCGAGGGCATGACAGATGGCGCCGAGCGAGGCGACGACGACCCGACCGTACGCGAGCGTCGCGCGAAGGAAATGCTCGTCGGCGTGCTTCATGTCACGTGCCCGCCTTGCATCTGTAGCGCCTCCTGGCAGGCCTCCTTGACCGGCGAGCGCCCGGACTCGGCCTCGGTCCGCAACAGGCGCAACGTTACGCGTGTGGCGAGGCGGCCGAGGCCGTACGCCGCGGCGACCCGGACGTCATTGCGATCCGTGAGGCCGAGCACGGTCCGTCGCGAGAAGATCTCCACGAGCGCCTCTTCCACCTCCGCGGTGCCGAAGGATGCGATGGCTTCGAAGAGCCGCCGCTTTTCAGCCGGCGCCGTGAGCCGGAAGGCGCGCACCTCCGCGCGGCGTAACAACGCCCGAGCGGACTCGCGATGGCGCGACTTCTCGAGCGCCTCGACCGCGGTCAGGCGCACGCCCTCGTCAGGATCTTCGAGCAGCTTCTCGAGCGGCGCCACGGCCTCGGCATGTCCCAACTGGCCCAGCGATAGCGCACACTCGCGCCGAACCGGCACGTCCGTATGTCCCACCACGGTGCCGAGCGCCTCGATCACGCGAGGGTCCTTCGAGAGTCCGAGCACGGACACGAGGTTGCGCACGAGGAACCAGCGCTCGTCCCGCAAGCCGGCGACGAAGAGCGCGAGGTGGTCCTTCACGAGCGGCACGAGCGCCTGGACGATCAGCTCCCGGTGCGCGCGCTCCTCGACCTTGCCGAGCACGTCCACGAGCCCCGTCCGCGCCGAACGCGCGATGATACGCAGGTACTCACCTGACAGCTCGACCGGCAGGTTGTCGAGGAAGCTGATGATCATCTGCCGCGACGACAGACGCGAACACAGATCGCGGAGCAGCTCGTCGGCCTCGCGCGGGAGCCCGCGCGCGAGCTGCTGCTCAACGCCGACGAGAACACCTAGCAGCTGCCGCGCCGCGTGCTGCTGGATCCACGCGTCCGCGACCCGCACGATCGATCGCGCGAGCACGAGCGAGGCGAGCGGATCCGACTCCATCGCCATCAAGTCCAGGAAGAGGCGCACGGCCGGGCCACGAAGCCAGTCCCCACCAAAGGTGTCGCACTCCGCGCGGAAGGGCTCGAGGCGCTTGCGGATGGCACCGAGCTCTTCATCCGAGGTCAGGGGCCCGCTCTTGCCGTGCCTCCGCGGTGTCACGACGGCCACAGCGCCTGGCGCGAGCACTGACGCCGCGACGCCCAGGAAGCGCTCTTCGAGCAGTGCCGATGCGCGATCGAAGCGAGAGGAGACGAGGTAGCGCACGTGCGGGAGGTTGCGATCCCACAAGCGCGTCATGAGGTTCTCCTCCCCCGAGTCCGCTGCGCCAGCGCGCACGATCTCGAGCAAGGTCTCCACCTCGCGCGGCGCGATGCCGCGCAGCAGGGTCAGCTCGCGTATGCCTCCGAGCCACAGCGTGAGCGGGAGGTTGTCCTGCGTGTCCTCCGACGCCCATACCTCGCGCCCCGAGGTCCGCAACGCGAAGGGCTCGACGACGAGCGAGAGGCGCTCATGTTGAGCGAAGTAGAGGCGAAGCTCCTCTCCGAGCGCGCCCAGGTACCGGTCGGAGATGGCCGTGTCTCGGTGCGCCGACGACATCGTCTTCCACGCACCGGCGAGCGCCTTGAGGACGTCCCGCGCAGCCGCGGCGATCCGAAGCATCGTCCCGCTGGAAGCATGGCGCTGTCTTACCATCGGCCCGTCCTATAGCTACGAGACGGCGGACTGTCGAGGCCCGATCCGATCGAATCCGCAGTAGGGCACGAGCTTCGCCGGTAGCGTGACGCTCCCGTCGGCCTGCTGTCCGTTCTCGAGCACCGAGATCAGACCGCGCGAGATCGCCACCGCGGTGCCGTTGAGCGTGTGAACGTAGCGCGGCTTCGATCCGTCCCCCGGTCGATAGCGAATGTCGAGCCGACGCGCCTGGTAGTCGGTACAATTGGACGTGCTCGTGACCTCGCCGTAGGCGCCGCGACCCGGCATCCAGGCCTCGATGTCGAACTTGCGATAGGCCGGTCCGCCGAGGTCGCCGCTTGCGATGTCGAGCACCCGGTAGGGTACCTCGAGCCCCTGGAACAACTCCTCCTCGATGGCGAGCAGCTCGTCGTGCAGGGCCTCGCTCTGCTCCGGCGTGGAGAAGGCGAACATCTCGACCTTGGTGAACTGGTGGACACGGTACAGGCCACGCGACTCGCGCCCGTGTGCCCCGGCCTCTGTTCGGAAGCAGTGCGACAGGCCCGCGATGCGAATCGGCAGGTCCTTCTCGTCGAGGATCTTGCCCCGCAACATGCCACCGATCGTGATCTCCGCGGTGCCGACGAGGCAGAGATCGTGTCCCTCCACGTTGTAGACCTGTGACTCGGGACCGCGTGGCTGGAACCCTATGCCCTCGAGCACATCCGGTCGCGCGAGATCGGGCGTGATGACCGGCGTGAAGCCCCTCTTCGCGAGCGCGTCGAGCGCATAGCGCACGAGGCCCAACTCGAGGAACACGGCCTCATTGCGAAGGAAGTAGAACTTCTGTCCGGCCACCGCCGCACCCGACTCGAAGTCGACGAGGTCGAGCGCCTGCCCGATCTCGACGTGTCCCCTGGCTTCGTAATCCAGCGCGCGCGGCGTGCCCCAACGACGCAGCTCCGCGCTGTCCTCCTCTCCGCCCGCCGGCACGGCCGGGTGCGTGAGGTTGGGCAGCCGCGCGATCGCCTCGCGCAGCGCCTCCTCGCGCGCGGCGAGGTCCCTCTCCATGTCGGGCACGCGCACCTTCAGCGCGCGTCCCTCCTCGACGAGCGGCGCGCGCTCCTGTGGCGAGAGCTTGCCCTTCATGGCCTGCGCGATCTCGTTCTGCCGGTGCCGCAGGTGATCGATCTCGGTCACGACCGCGGTGCGCGCCTTGTGCAGTTCCACGATGGCGGCGACGTCGGCATGGACTCGGCGCGCGTCGCAATTCCGCTGAACGAGATCGGGGTTGTTCACAATGAACCTTGCGTCGAGCATGGACGTCTCCGGGCGCGTGCAGCGCGGCGATGCGGGTCTGCGGCGCGATCAGGGCGACGCGCCGGCGGCGAGGTACGCGCGCAGCCAGCCGGCGATCTCGGGCAGCAGGCGCGGGTTGTCGTGGAAGAGCTTCACGCCGTGCACCGAGCCTTCGACCACGACCGTGCGGGAGTTGTCGTTCAGGCGACCGATGAGCGCGACGGCTTCCGCGCTGAAGGAGTCGCCCTTCGAGGCGACGGCGAAGGTCGGTCGTGTGCCGAGGGTCTCGAGCGACTCCACGATGTCGAGGCCCTTGTAATCCCGGCCGGGCGATATCGCGACGACCGCGCGCACGTCGCGGTCGCGCGCCGCCTGCATGATGGCCATCGTCGCGCCGATGGAGGAGCCGACGATCGCGATGGCGCGCGGCGTGAGTCGACTCTTCTGTCTGACCCAGTCGAGCACGCGAGCGGTGTCCGAGGGCATCACCGCAAAATCGGCGGACGTGAACGCCGCCAGCGGAACCTCGACGCTCGCGCGCTTCGTGGAGGCCCCATGCCCGCGCAGATCGATCGCCACGAAGGCCATGTCGCCGGCTGCCGCGAGCCGCTCCCGCACGCCCTTCCACTCGGCCCGCGACGACCCGATCTGGTGCAGAAGCACGACGAGCGGAGCGGCCGGATCGCGCGGCCGGTACAGCGATCCCGCGAGCGTGAAGTCGCCTTCGGTTTCGATGAGGATCGCCTCGGCGTCCTTTTCGTCGACGGGCGGCGGCACTTCGATGGTGCGCTCGATCGCATCGGCGCCCGGCGCCACGACATCGTGAGCGTTTCGGCCGCAGCCCTTGCACGCGCTCAGCTGCGACACCGCGAACAAGCCTACGAGAACGAGCACACGTGCCATCGCACCCTCCGGCGCGCCTTCTATCCGTTCAGCGCGCGCGCGGCAATCGAGTTCCACGCCGGCGCGCGCAACCCGTTCGGTGGATGAACTGTGGATAATGAAACGCAACCTATGATCACTGAACATCTATTCTGGTTGACCTGCGCGCCTCCGGAGTCTTAGGTTCGCCTCCCCGGGGCCACTTTCGCCTCTCCCCAGAGGAGGAACACGATGTCGACCAACAGCCTGCAAACGCCCATCCGCCTCGCTCGCATCGCGGTGGCGACGGTCGTGCTGGCGTTGGCGCTGGGCCATTCCCCGCGCGCAGACGCTAGACGACACGTTCCGACGAGCAAGCCGCGCGCGGTTCCGGCGTTCGACGAGGGGCGTTACGCCGCGTTCTCGGCCACGTCGAGCGTCTTCCTTGCCATGACTGCCATGGGCGAGCGCGTAACCAAGGCCTCGCCGCGGACGCTCGCGTTCTACACGCAGGACGTGGTCGAGCACTGCCGCACGCACAACATCGACCCGGTATTCTTCACGGCTATCCTCTGGGTCGAGGCGAAGTTCCAGTCCAACCTGAAGAGCCCTGCCGGCGCGTGCGGCCTCGCCCAGGTGATGCCGAGCCGGCGCCACCCATGCGACCGCCTGATGAACCCGAGCTACGGCATCGGGGTGGGCGTCAAGGCGCTGTCCAACTGGATCCGCGTCGCGGGCAAGGACGCCCTGTGTCACTACAACGGTGGCAACCTCTGCACCGCGTACTCGCGGATCTACGAGCGCAAGGTCTGGGCCGTCTACGAGCAGATGCGGCGCCACATCTCGTCCAAGCGCGCCGCCGTCGACGAGACCTGATCTCCTCGAAGTGGACACCGAGCCCGAGACGGAATAGGCAGCAAGCTCCCGCCACGGGGAAGGAGCATGCGCGATGGCATCGCTGAGGGGCTCAGGCGCGCCGGGCACGCACGCCCTCGAACCCGGCACGAACGTAGACGGGCGCTTCGTGATCCGCTCGCTCATCGGCCGCGGGGGCTGGGGCAACGTGTACGCAGCGCGGCAGGTCTCGATGGGCCGGGACGTCGCGCTCAAGGTCCTGCTCGACGCCAACCCCAGCCCGCAGATCCTGAGCCGCTTCCTCCGTGAGGCGCGCCTGCTCGGGCGCCTCGATCACCCCAACCTCGTGCGCGTGTTCGACGCGGGTCGTTGCGCCGACGGGATCGCGTTCGTAGTGACCGAACTGCTCGAGGGCTGCTCGCTCGGCTCGTTGATCGAAATGCGCGGCCCGCTGCCGCCACGCGACGCGCTGGATGTGGCCGAGCAGGTCGCCAATGGCCTGGAGGCGGCACATCAGGCGGGGATCGTGCACCGCGACATGAAGCCCGACAACGTCTTCGTCTCGAAGCGGCGCGCGATCGAGCCGAGCGATCGGACTTGGGTCGTCAAGATCCTCGACTTCGGGATCGCGCACCTCTCCGAACCCAACGAGACGGCGACGGCGACGGGCGTGGTGCTCGGCACGCCGCGCTACATGTCGCCCGAGCAGGCCCGCGGTGCGCGGGTCGACGCGCGGTCGGATCTCTATACGCTCGGGCTCGTGCTCTTCGAAATGCTGGCCGGTCGCGCTCCGTTCGAAGGGACGGCGCTCGATGTGATGCAGATGCACATGAACAGCACGCCGCCACACCTCGCGGACGTCAACCGCGCGCTCGCGGGCTTCGTGCGCGTGGAGGCGCTCGTCGCGGCCTGCCTGCGCAAGGATCCCTCGGAGCGGCCGCAGAGCGCGCACGCCGTGGCCCTTTGGCTCGCGGACCTGCGCGACGCCTGCGTCATCGCCGGGCAGGACATCGCGGTGGCGGGAGATCCCAGCGCGCTCGGTCAGCGCGTGCTGGAGCGGACGCCTGTCGACGCACCGCCGGACGCGGACACCATGGCCGATTCGATTCCGGCGGGTGCGATCTCCGTGGACGGGAAGCTCGCGGACGTCGCGCGCCTCGTGTACGAGGGGGTCGCGCTGCTCGATGGGTTCGCATCGACGACTCTCGTGGAGGACTGGCTCGTCGCAGAGGGGCGCGCCGACGCGCTGGCCCTGCTCGACGATGCGCTCGAGCTGCTCGGCGATCAGCGAATCCTCGTGGCGCCGATGACGCTCGACGGGGCGTGGACGAGCCAACCGCGACGGCCCGACTGGCTCGACGCGATGCGCACGACGGAGGGCGCAACCGGACGCTTCGCGCGCGCCGCAGAGCTCCTCGAGACGCTGCCCAGGACGATCGCAACCTGCACGCTCGCCGCGATGCGTTGGCGCGAGGCCGGCGAGTCCGAGCGAGCGCTAGGGGCCGAGCTCGACGGAGCGGAGCGCGCGCTGGAGGCGCACGACATCGATGCTGCGGACACGTTGCTCGGGCGTGCGCAGAGCACGTACGAATCGCTGCCGTCCGGGCCCATCGAGGCGATCGAGGCGAGGCACCGGCATCTGCGCGGCTCGCTCGCGTGTCGTCGCGGTGAGTTCGCGCGTGCGCGAGCGGACTTCGAGGCGCTCGTCACCGGCAGCGAGGAGGAATCGACCGGCGCGTGGCGCGCGAGCGGCCTGGTGGGGCTCGGCGACGTCGCGGAGGCCGCGGGCGAGTGGGACGCTGCGCGCGCCCATTATGCGGACGCGGCGAAGGCCTGGTCGCGCCTTGGCCGGCCGAGTCAGGAGGCCCATGTCTGGTTGCGCCTCGGCCGCATGCACGAACGGCGCCAGCAGTTCGATGAAGCGCTGCGCTGCGCCGAGACCGCGGGGCGCATCGGGGATGCCAAGGTGCGTGCGCTCGCCTCCACCGCACGCGCGACGTCGGAGATGCTGCAAGGTCATCTCGCGACCGCCCGTCGTCGCATCGAAGACGCCGCGGCCGAGCCGGTCCTGTCCGCCGATCCGTTGGCGTGGGGTCGCGTTCTCTACGACCTGGGCAACGTGGCCGCGCTGCAGCGCGATTGGGACTTCGCACGCATCACCTACGAGCGCGCGTTCGCACAGCTCGCGGGAGCCGGACATCGGCGCGGTGCGGCCGCCGCGCTTGCTAACCTCGCGATGTGTCACGCGGAGCTGGAGGACCTCGCCACCGCGCGGGAACTGCTCGATCAGGCGGCGCGCGCGCGACGTGACATCGGCGACAGTCGCGGGCTCGTCCAGATCGCCCTGCACCGGAGTGAGCTCGAGCGGCGCGCCGGCAACGCGTCCCTCGCCCTCGTCAACGCGCGCGAGGCCATCGCAGGCGCCTCGGCGCTCGGCGATCGCGGATCGCGAGCGGTCGGTCACAACAACGCGGGGGAAGCACTGCTCGCGATGGGCCTTCACGTCGAGGCCGAATCCGAGTACACACAGGCCGTTACGCTGAGTCGCGAGGCAGGGCTCCACGCCATCGGTCTCGTGAGCGGCTTGCGAGGCCTCGCTCGTGTGTACAGAGCCCGCGGAGATCTCGAACGAGCCCTTGTGCTCGAAGCCGAGGCACGCACAGAGGACGCCGCCTGCCGCACGGATTTCACATCGCGCTGATCGCGCACCAGGGAGAAAGGCATGCCTGAACGCAACTACAACGCTCCGCTTGGACAGTCCGTCACCGTCGAGTCACTTCCTGCAACGGTGACCTGGGTCGACGGCGCATCCGCACCGCTCGTCCGCCTCGCGCTCGACACAGGCGCCGGCGCCACGCCCTTCCGCGTGTGCGCCGCCGAGATCACGCTCGCCCCGCATCCGCACTTCCGCCGCGTCTCGAAGAAGATGATCCAGCTCAGCTCGAATCTCTCGCGACCGTCGCTCGCTGAGATCCGCTTGACGTTGTACATGGACGCAGTGCACACGAACGCGCAGAACCTCGTCAGCGAGTGGAACCCCGACGGTTGGCTGCCTCTCGCCTCCACGCCTTCGCCGAGCGAGCCGAGCTGCACGTCGGCGACCACGAGCCTGCAAGCGGCGCACTACGCTGGCATTCCCATCTGATCGCGAACGACGGGTCGCGGCGATCCCTGGCCGCACGCGTCACCGCCCCGCATGGACCGCTTCCGAATCGGCTAGAACTTGCCGGACAGCGACGCGAAGATCGTCTTGGTCGTGGCGTCCTGGACGCTCAACCGATTGCCAGCCGCGTCGACGCTCTGCAGGTAGGTCGGCGAGTACTCACTGCCGAAGCGTGTCACGCTCGTCACGGCACCGGACAGATCGCGATCGGTGCCGACGTGCGCGTAGGTCAGGAAGTGACCGGTGTCGCGCGCGATACGGCCGATGATGCTGACCTGGAAGCTCTGGATGGGCGTGTAGTGCAGGCCTGCCCAGCCGGAGAAGATGGCGTAGTTCTGGATGTCGGTGATGCCGTCCGCGCGGCGATGCTTTCCGCCGGCGAGCGGGTCCGCGAGGATGTAGCGCGTGTTGTAGCAGCCGACGTCGACCGTGCAGGGGTTGGTCTTCTGATCGCCGAGCGGCTCCCAGACCTCGCTGTATTCGCGCCCCGGGAACACGTAGTCGAGACCGCCACCGATGTCGATCTCGATACGCTGATCCTTGGCCGCGTTCTCCCACGGCACGAACGTGTTGCCCGCCTTGAGCCCGAGCATCGGACCCGGCGCGGTCTGCACCTGCGTGTCAGAGTACTTGTTGAAGAGGCCGCCGGTGGCGCCGAAGCGCAACACGGCGTGCAGGTTGAAGTATGGCTCCAGCACTCGGATGACGCGCCGGCTGATGGTCGTCCAGATCGTGAGTTCGTGCAGGCCGCGTCCGACGCCGGAGTTGTCGGCCTTCATGACGGTGCCGGTGGGCAGCAGGTAGTCGACGCCCAGCACCCAGGTCGGGCTCGTCACGTCGCGGTAGTAGTTCATCGCGGCCCACTTGAAGCCGACGTTCATGTCGCCGAAGCCGCCGCGGTTCTGGCCGGTATAGGGCACCTTGAAGATCGTCGCGGTCGGGTTGCCGCCGCCGGAGATGGTCGAATTGGTCGCGTCGACGCCGGGTGCGTAGCTGAGCGACGCCTGATCCTGCATGACGATCGGCAGCGTCGCGTACACCTCGAAGTCGTGGTACAGGCCGGCGCGAAGATCCACGAACAGCGAGTGGCGGTTCCGCTCATAGGCCAGCTCGCGCGCTTGCACGACGCGGCTGCCGTCCTTGCAGATCGTCTGGCCGATCACGTCGTTGGCGTTGCAGCGGGCCTCACGCGTGATCGTGGCCGTCTTGGCGTCGAAGCCGTAGCGAACACGCAGCATAAAGTCGAAGGGGTTGTCCTCCTCGAACGCGTCGAGCACGTCGGTCACCTCGACCGCGAGGACGACCGTCGGTGCCGCAATGAAGGCGAGCGGCAAGAGCAGGAGGACGAGCTTTCGAAGGTGACGTGCCATGGCGTTTCCCGTCGGTGCAGACCAGTCGAAGGGCGCAAGGATACCCTCTGGGACAGCTGTGGACAAGAAGGTCGGGAAGCCCGGCGCGAAAAAGGCTTTCCGACGGCGGCCGCGCGTGGCATCTTCCGCCGCCGCGGACCGAACCTGTTCAGGTTACCGCGCGTCGGAGGGACCATGCAGCACTTCATGATGGACGGCTTCCGGGGCTTCCGTTCCCGCTTCGACGACATGCGCCTCGTGCACGAGCTCCTCGAGGAGATCCCGCAAAAGCTCGGCTGCACGCCGGCCATGCCTCCGATGCTGCTGCCCTACTACAATGGGGTCGAGCCCGACGACTGCGGCATCTCGGCGTTCGTCCTGCTCGCCGGCGGTCACTTCACCCTGCACACCTTCTCCTTCCGCGAGTGCTTCTTCGCCGACTTCCTCTATCCAGAGCACTTCGACACACGCGAGGCGCGCTACCTCCTCGAGTCGGGCCTGCCCGTCAAGAGCGTCAACGCCCATGTGGTCGACCGCCGCCGCATCGAGGGCGACCCCTTCCCGAAGATCCCCATCGACGAGGACAACGACTTCGGTCCACACCTCTGCCTGGATCTCGACGGCTACCGGGGCCCGACGACGTTCGACGCGCTCTTCGACCTCTTCGACGGGATGCCGCCGCGCATTGGCATGACACCGATCATGCGCCCCTACCTGCTTCGCGGCCGCGACGCGCTCGGGCGCCCGGTGCTCTCCGCGCTCACGATGATCGCCGAGAGCCACATCGCGCTGCACGTGTGGCCCGAGGACGGCCGGGCGTTCTTCGACATCTTCTCATGCCGCTTCTTCGATCAGAGCGTGGTCGTTCCGGCGCTGCGAGGCATGTTTCCAGCGGAACGCGCACGGCAGACGCTCATCGCGCGGGGCAGCCTCTACCGTGCACGCCGCACGGAGCGGCCGGTCGAGCTGAGCCGCTCGCGGGCGTGGCTCGACGCGCTCGGCACGACGGACAACGAGTGATGTTGCGCGTCTCCTGCACGTTCGGGATCGGTCTGTGCGTCGCGATGATCGTGCCGTCGCTTGCCGACGCGCAGAGCGCCAAGCAGATCATCGACACGATGGCCGATCGCAACGCGACCGGATTCCAGTCCGGCGAGTCGACCACAACCGTGACGCTCGCGCTCAAGAACGGCAAGACACGTGTGTGGACGATCAAGGCACGCGGGGTCAAGAAGGGCGCGGCCACTTGGTCGCGGCTCACGTTCCTGGATCCGCCCGCCGATCGCGGCGTGGAGCTGCTCATGCTCGACTCCGGCCACGGCGCGCAGCAGTACCTCTACCTGCCGAAGACCGGCCGCTCGAGACCGATCGCCGGTGCGCAGAAGAACGCGTCGTTCATGGGGACGGATTTCACGTACGGCGATCTCGAGTCGAAGGACGCGCGCAAGGGCACGCCGACGCGCCTCGCCGACGAGGGCTGCGGCGGCGGGACGTGCTTCCGGGTGGATGTCGCCGCGAGCGATACGCAGAGCCCCTACGGCCTCGTGCGCCTCTGGATCGCGCAACGCACGTACCTCCCGATGAAGGTCGAGTACTACGAAGGTGCGACGCTCGCGAAGACGCTCGCGGGCGACGACGTACAGACCGCGGAGGGCCGCACCTACCTGCGCTCGTTCCACATGGACAACCACAAGCGCGGGAGCCGGACGACGGTCGTCGTGACGTCGCTCGACGGTCGGGCGCGCTTCCCCGACGCGATCTTCGACAAGGAGAACCTGGGCAAGTAGGCTGAACGCATGCGACGCCTGTTGACCGCGGTGACCCTCGGCTGCCTCTCGACCGCGCCCCTCCAGTCCGCCGTCGCAGAGTCGGACTACGTGTTCTCGGGCGAGTACGCCGCGAGCGCAGGCCTCGACGCGCGATCCTCGAGTCCCGAGTCCGACGCGCTCGACGTGCTTAATCGGCTCACGCTGTCCTTGCGTCGCGGCGGCTCGGAAGGCCTTCGTGCAAAGGTCGCGACGCGTCTGACCCACCGCACGCTCGTGCAGCGTCGCGGGGCGGGATGGGGTCCGCGCTTCGAGTCGGACGCGACGCGGATGGACTTCGAGGTGGAGACGCTCGAGGCCTGGATCCACGTCGAGGGGGACGCGGGTGCGCTTACGATCGGCAACCAGCTCGTGCCGTGGGGTGCGCTGGAGTTGGCGAGTCCGCTGCGCCTGTGGAACCCCATGGACCTGCGCTACGGCCTGCTCTTGGCCACCGATCCCGAGGCGTCGCATCTGCCGTCGTTCCTCGTGAAAGCCGTCCGCCGCTTCGGTCCCATCGACGTCATGGCGGTCATCCAGCCCTTCTTCACGCAACACCGGTTCTCGGCGGTCGCGACCGACACGGCGCTGTTACGCCCTGACCTCGGCGCCCCGTTGCCTCCGGACCTCGAGCGCGCGCTGCGACACATCGATCCCGGCCTCGACCGCGCGCTCGGCGACAACGCGTCGCTCGCGCTGCGGAGCCCCGACGAGAGCCTGCGCAACGTCTCGGGCGGCGTGCAGGTCGGCGCGCGCACGTGGGGCGTCGACTGGGCGCTGTCGTACGCGTTCCTCTGGGATCACACGCCCGTGCTCGACACCGATTCCTCCACGGTCACCGCGACGTGGCGACGCCGGCACACGTTCGGATTGCAGGCCGCAGGCGCACTCTTCGGCGCGTGGCAAGCGCGCCTCGACGCTGCTTTGTCCCCTTCGCGCGTCCTCTTCGACACGACCCTCCGCCCGCTGGAGCGCCCCGTCGCCATCGTCGCCGCCGGCCTCGAGTGGCAACCCGACACGACCTTCGTCGCGATGCTCGAGGCGAGCCATCAGCACGTCTTCGACATGCCGCGCGACCGCGGTCTCTTCCTCCTCTCACCGGATCAGACGAACATCGCCGCGCTCGTCAGAGGCAGCCTGCTCGACGGCGACAGCCTCGAGTTGCAGTTCGCTGCGATCTGGGGCGTGTCAAAGGGCGACCGGCTGGTCTCACCGAAGGTCAGCTGGCGCGCGAGCGACGCTTGGCTCCTCTCGCTCGCGGCCGTGCTCTCGGGCGGCCCGGTGGACAGTCCCGCGGGTCTGTTCAAGTCGAACGATCAGGTCTTCGTGATCTCGAAGGTCGCGTTCTAGGGACCCGCGCGACGGTGCCCGCGTTCTATTGCGACGCGGACTCCGCCTCCTTCTTCGCCTTCTCGTACAGGTCCTTGTAGCGCCGGTTGCCCGGATCCAGGCCGAGGGCCTTCTGGAAGTACATCATCTTGAGCTTCGGGTTCGGCGCCGCGAGCCCCTTGGCCGCTAGGTCGGAGGCCTTCTTCTGATCGGCCGACGGTTCCTCCTTCTTGGGCTCCGCCTTCTTCGGCTCGGGCTTCGGGTCCTCCTTCTTGGGCTCCACCTTCTTCGGCTCGTCCCTCTTGTCGGGCTTGGGCTCGACCCTGCCGTCGTCCTTGTCCTTCTTCTTCTTGCCGCCCCTGTCGTCCTTGGCGGCATCGTCCTCCTTGGCCTTGGCCTCGTCGGCTGCCTTCCTGTCGGCCTCCGCCTTCTCGTCTGCCGCCTTCTTGTCCGCCTCGGCCTTCAGGGCGTCCGCCGCGCGCTTGTCGATCTCCTTCTGCGCGTCGTCCTTGAGCTGCTTCGCTTCGGGGCTCCCTGGGTTGAGCTTCAGAGCCTCGTCCGCCTTGCCGAGCGCGATCTTCGGATCGGCCGCCATCGCCGCGCGGCCATCCGCGACCAGCTTGGCGAGATCGGCCGCCTTCGGATCGGGCGCGACGGGAGGGGGAGGTGGCGCCACGGGGGCCGGCGGTTCGGGCACCTTGGCGACGGGTTCGGGGGCCTTCGCGACAGGCTCCGGGGCCTTCGCGACGGGCGGCGGAGGCAGCGCCGGTGTAGGCGTCTCCGGCTCCGACATGAACACCACGAGCAAGGACCCGATTGCGACCACCGCCACGATCGCGACGATGATGAAGAGGTTCTTGTTGGCGCGCGGCGCGTCGGCCCCGCCGGGCGACACCCCGCCGGGCGCTCCACCGGCGTCCACGAGCGCGCCCTCCTCGAAGAACGAGCTCTCGGCGATCTTGACCTCGGCGATGCGCTCGGTCGTCTGCCGCTTCGGCAGCTCGCCCTTCTTCGCCTCGCCCTTCTTCGCCTCAGCGACCGCGGGCGAGATGACGACCTTCGGGAGGTCATCCTTCTTCTTGCCCTTCTGGTCACCCTTGCGTGCGTCGGGCTTCGATGCCGGCGGAGGCTCCGCCTTGCGCTCGTCTTTTTTGGGCTCGGGCTTGGGCTCGGGCTTGGGCTCGGGCTTCTGGGTGGTCGCCGCCTGCACGGCGTCTTCGATCTTGCCCGCGGGCATGCGCAGCGTCGCGGACTCGAGCGCGGCGACCTTGGGCTCGGGCGCCGGCTCGGCCTTCGGTTCGGGCGTGTGGGGCTCGGCGACGACGTGGGCTGCTTTCGCGGCGTCCTCGAGCTTGCCGGCAGGCATCCGCAGCGTCGAGCCACCGAGCGCGGCGGCCTTGTCCTCCACCGAGGCCTCGGGCGCCTTGTCCGCCACCGCGGCGGCGGCCGCGGCAAGCCCCGCCGCCTTCGCGTCCTCGGCCTCCTGCTCCTCGATCGCCTTGCGCAGCTCGGCCATCATCCCGGAGGGCATCCGAATGGTCTCACCGATGGAGACCCGCCCGTGCTCGGCCTGTGGCGTGGACGTGCGACCCACGGGCGCCAAGGGCGCGACGATCTGCAGATCCGCCGCGAGCCGCTCGCGCAGGCCTTCGAGGTCCGCGAGCCAATCGGCCGCCGACGCATGACGTTGCGCCGGATCCTTCGCGAGCGCATGCGAGAGGACCTTCTCGATGTCCTTGATCCCCGGCAGACCTGGCTTGATGAGATCGACGCGCAGCGGCTTCTCGATCGCCTGCCGCTTCAGCGTCATCGTCGCCTGGCTGGACGTGAAGGGCGGCTTGCCCGTGATGAGCGAGTACATCACGAGCGCGGCCGAGTAGACGTCGCTCGTCGCGGAGGGGCCCTTGCCGAGACAGAGCTCTGGCGCCATGAACTCCGGCGTGCCGTAGAAGAGCCCGTCCTTGATGTCGGCGTGGTAGAGCGGCGCGATTCGCCAGAAGCCGAAGCGCTGCACGCGAAGCGCGGCCGTGGTCGGATCGTCGCCGTCGAGCCAGATGTTCGCCGGGCACAGGTCGAGGTGCTTGAGTCCCTTGTCCGCCGCCACCGCGAGCAGACGCGCGATCGCGACGCCGATGGCGAGCGCCTTGCGGCCGTCCATCGCGCCCTTGGACTTCAGCAGATCGGCGAGACATACGGTGCCGTCTCCCTCGGACGCGATCCATGCGGCGCCGCTCTCCAAGCGACCGCTCACGTAGGGCACGAGGGCCGCCGGAGCCAGATCGAGCGCCTGCCC
>Ga0172369_10004032_pt1 | contig 18951 bp, 16 predicted proteins | sample LakKiv25m_FD_114539 | JGI IMG/M metagenome (GOLD analysis project Ga0172369, IMG submission 114539) | Freshwater microbial communities from Kabuno Bay, South-Kivu, Congo - kab_022012_11.25m | ecosystem: Environmental > Aquatic > Freshwater > Lake | place: Democratic Republic of the Congo...
CAGTGGTCTGGCCCGTGGCAAGCGGACACCGAGGGCAAGTGGCGGGCAGTTGAGGCCGTAGAGGGCCAGCAATGACCCCCGCCGATTGCCGATGAACTGCATTGACCTGTTCAGCGGCTTGGGTGGCTTCACCGAGGGTGCCACGCAGGCAGGCTGCAAGGTCATCTATGCGGTGAACCATTGGAACCTTGCCGTCCAGACCCACGCCTTGAACCACACGGGCACCTTGCACGCCTTGGAAGATGTAGAACGGGTGGACTGGTCTGCCGTGCCACCCCATGACCTTCTCTTGGCTTCACCAGCCTGTCAGGGGCACGCCAAAGCAAGGGGCAAGGAACGGCCACACCACGATGCACAGAGGGCCACGGCCTGGGGTGTCGTTGCTGCGGCAGAGGCACACAGACCGCCTGTGTTCGTTGTGGAGAACGTCCCCGAGTTCAGGAACTGGATCTTGTTCCCGGCTTGGCAGGATGCCTTGCAGCGGCTGGGATACTCCCTGTCCTTGAACCTGATCGATGCTGCCGATCTTGGCGTGCCGCAGCATCGCAGACGGTTGTTCATCATCGGCACCCGATCGAAGGTGCCCTTGACCCTGACCTTGGGCAAGGTGCCGCACGTCCCGGCCCGGTCATTCATCGACCTGGCAGCGGCTGCCCCTTGGTCACAGGTGACGAAATCGGGCAGGGCAGAGGCTACCCTTGCACGAATCGCCAACGGCAGACGTGAGTTCGGCTCTGATCCGTTCCTGTTGGCGTACTACGGCACAGAGCACGGGGGACGGTCTCTTGATCAGCCTCTGGGAACGGTTCGCACGAAGGCTGCACACGCCGTTGTGTGCGCCGACAAGATGCGAATGCTGACTGTGCAAGAGGTTCGGGCCGCGATGGGCTTCCCAGACGGCTACCTGTTGCCTGCGAACAAGGCAGCGGCTTTGCATCTTCTGGGCAATGCGGTCTGCCCCCCTGTAGCAAAGGCTGTCATCGAAGCCGTCAGACGGGCTGCATAGAGGGGGGGTCACTTCGTCCCCCCAGAGAGTAACAGTCTCGCCGCAGCAAGCACGCAGCGGCGGGACTACCTGCGATGACCCGCGAAGAACTACAAGCATTGCGCGAGAATACAGCCGCCGTTCTGGCCTTGACGGCTGCCTTGCTTGGCCACGCCTTGCCTGTGCAGCCGACAGAGCCTGAAGACCTTGCCGCCTTGGCCGTGGCGAAGGCCCGGCGGAACCTTTCAGGGCAGGGAGTAAGGTCTAAGTCGGTTAGGGTCAGGGCCTAAGGCTTGACAGCGTGCGCGGGGTCGCATATTCAACGTGTCCTGCCCGTAAGATACGGGCACGGAGACACGGCGATGGCAAGCGACATCTTCAACGAAGCAGACACCGAGTTCCACGTCCGTGCTTGGACGGAGATCCGCAAAGAGAAGGGCAGGACTCCTACCGAGAGGCACCGAGTCCGTTACTGGTACACGGGCGGAGAACTCAAACACGACATTGCAGATACGCCAGAGGCAGCACAGGCCAAGGCCGCAGCCATCTGGAAGGCGCACCTTGACGGTCTGTTTGACAAGCCCGTGATCATCCCTGCGACCTTGGGCGAGTTAGTAGACCTGTTCACAACTCGCGGCGACCTTTCTCCCGCCACAGTCCAGACTTACAGCAAGATCCTTAAACGGTTCGTTGACTTCACTGGCAGTGACCGTGCCTTGGCCCACGTTGGCAAGGGTGCAGTCACGAAATGGTTCGATGCAATGGATTGCAAACCAGTGAGCAAGGCAGCGTATCTGCGGACGATCCGCGCCTTGTTCAAGTGGGCGATCAAGTCCAGGTTCATCACGGTTGACCCCAGCAAGGATCAGACGGTGGAGCGGTTCAAGACCGTGATCCGGCCCTGGCTTCAGTTCCCTGAATGGGAAGCCTATCTGTCCGGGTGCCGTGGCCCTCGCAAGCGGTTGGCGGATGGCACCGTGATCGAGACGTTGTCCGCACACCGGATCCGGTCTGAGTTCGTTCTGCACACGGGACTTCGCGCTGGTGAACTGGCAGACGCCAAGCATTCGTGGCTTCACGGCACAGTAGGAAGGCCCGCGATCTCAGTTCCTGCGCACAAGTCCGCACGGGCACGGGCAATCCCGTTGTCTGCGCGTGCCCAAGAAGTCCTACAAGACGCCGCTGCACTGTGGCCGCGTCCCTCTGACGGCTCCGATAGCCTGATCTTCGGGGACATGGATGAACACAACCTGAGAAGGGGCACCGTGATCGCGTGCAAGCGTTCTGGTGTCACCATCACGGACTTCCACGGTCTGCGCCGTTCCTGCGGGGCACGGTGGCTGGAAGTCGGGATCCCGTTGTTCCACGTTAGCCGAATGCTCGGACACGCAGATGTCAGCACAACAGCGAGACATTACGCCGGTTTGGCAGACACGACCTTGGCTGCTGAGATCGACAAGGTGGACGCTGCGGGACGCAAGGACATGATCGGCAACGTGATCCCGATCTCACGGGCGAAATAGGGCAGGGGTAGACCCGGTGATTCTTGGGGTACGGCTGGGGGTATGGCTGGGGGTATGGCTTCAAGGCACATCCCCCAGCCGTACCCCGAAGTCCTGATCAGACAGACCAGACGGGGCAAGGTGGACATAACGCCTTGCCCCGTCTGCGTTTCTGGCGGTTTCGGCCTAGATGATTCCCTGGCTGTCCAGAATTGCCCGTTTCGGAGGTTTGACCCGTCGGAAAGGGCACCATTCGATGTGTTCATAGACCCGGTGATTCGGGATCAATCACCGGGTCTAAGGTGCGGGGTATTGAGAAAGCGCCCGTGGGGTATCTTTGTGATTGCAACAAGGTCGCTGGATCAGTGCGTCACGAGGCATCTGTTTCAGTGCGGGGCTTCAGATTCACCGGGTCGCACGATTGTAGTCACCGGGTCACGCATTTCTGCGCTACCGCGCCCGTACCCCGCCCGTACCCCAGGCCAAATTTCAATGGACTTGAGGCATCATCGCGGTGTCTAACTTCACTAGATTGTAGGGGATTTCAGGCTCCGATGGCGTGACTCGAACACGCGACCCGGTGATTAACAGTCACCTGCTCTACCAACTGAGCTACATCGGAATCGCCGGCCTCGCGGCGCGGTCCCCGGCAGGACGCACCCCTCCGAAGCGCCGATACGTTACAGTGCCCTCCCTCGCCTTGTCAACGCGCGCGCCGCTCCCTACACTCGCCTGGATGGCCACTCGCAGCAGCATGCCCCCCGATCCCGGCAGGAAACCAAAGCAAGACGGCGCCTTGAGCATCATTGATGGCGCCACCGCACTCGCCGCGCACCTTGCTTCCGGCCGCATCCATCCCGCGTACCTCGTGACTTCCGGCGAGATCGAGGACCGTGGTCGCAGCGAGGAGCGTCCAGGTGCAGATCCCCAGGCTCTGCTCGAAGCCGCGCGCGCCATCGAGCGGGCCGCGCTGGTCGGTGGCGATGCCGCGCTCGATCTGGTGCGCATCGACTACCTGGACGGCGAATTCCTGGGGCAGGGCCTCCACTTCGCCATCTCGCAAGAGGCACGTTCCGTTTCGCTTTTTGGCGGCCGTCGCGTCGTGACCGTCCTGCACGCCGACAAGCTCGACTTCGATGCCGGCAAGGGCAAGAGTGGGGCAAAGGTCAAGTCTCGCAAGGACTTGGGTGGCGAGGATCCGTTGGAGGCCCTGATCGACAATGTCCGCGAATTGCCCTCTGGTCCACCTTTTGTCCTGATATTCGTGGCCGAGCACTTCGATCGGCGACGCCGCGCGTTCAAGTTGCTGGCGCAGGCCGGCGCGGTCGTCGAGGTCGCTCCGCTTACGCCGATAACGCTCCAGAACTACATCGAAACGTTGGCGTCGCAATGGCATATCAAGGTCGAGCGTGGTGTGGGGCAGCGCATCTGGGACAGGTTGGGAGGCAGCGATGCGTCACGGCTGCGCCAGACAGCCGATCGGCTGCTTCTTGATGCAGGTTCGGACGGTTCCGTGACCGTGCGGCACGTCGAGTCTGCCGTGCCGATGGATCGCGATGCGGCGGTCTGGGCCATCACGGAGGCGCTGGCTGTCGAGGATGTCACGCGCGCACTGACCGTCCTGAACCTGCTGCTCGACCACGCGGCACCTTCGCAACGCGATGGCGAAGCTCTCAAGATGATGGGCTTTCTCACCAGTCATTACACCGCGCTGCTGCGCCTGGCATCGGCGTGGGCGCACAAGGTGCCCGAGTCACAGATTGCCGCCGAAACTGGCATGCATCCGTTTCGCTTACAGAATCTTGCCAGGCAATTGCGCGCCATGAAGCCCGGCCGCCTCGAGTTGGCGATCGCTGCGCTGGACGCGGCGGACGCCATCCTCAAGTCCTCGGCCATCGGCGAGCGGCGCATGGCCGTGACGCGCTGGATGGAGCAACTGCTGATCTCCCTGGCGCGCGGTGTACCGCTGCGTTTGCGCACGGGACAGTCTGTCATGGATACGATTTAAAATTAGCGCAGTTATCATGCATGATGTCACCATGCACATGACGATCGAGCGCCACGCTCTCGGGCCGATGGCCAACTTCGTCTACCTGTTGATTCCGCGGGTGCCGGATCGCCTTGCCATCGTCGATCCCGCGTGGGATCCCGCCTTCCTCCTGGCTCGGGCCGCAGAACTGGGCCGTGCCATCACCGACATCGTGCTGACTCACCATCACCCGGATCACACGAACGGCGTCGAGGCGCTGCTGGCGGCGCATCCGGCGCAGGTGCACGTGCAGCGAGCGGAACTGCCGCAGTTGCGCGGGCGCGGCTGGGCCTCCCATCTGGCCGCGCACGCACCCGGCGATCTCCTTGATTTGGGAGGCGGATCGACAGTGCAACTCCTGCACACCCCTGGTCACACGCCGGGCTCGCAATGCTTGTTGCTCGGTGAAGCGCTGCTGACCGGCGATACGCTGTTCATCGATGGCTGCGGCCGCTGTGATTTGCCGGGAGGCGACGCGCAAGCCATGTTCCACTCGCTGCATGAGGTCCTCGGCAGCCTGGACGGGAGCGTGCGCGTGCTGCCAGGGCATGACTATGGCCCCGTACCGGAAGCGACGCTGGGCGCTCAGAGAAAGACCAATCCGTACATAGGTTTTCAGACAGATCGTGATTTTCTGGATTACCGCGCGCGGCCGCGCCGCTAGGTCCGCGCTTGGTCTCTTGCCAAGCCACTTGCCCATGCCGCGCGCGGCGCTGCGCGACAAAACTTGCCAAATGCTGTCTGTGTCTCACGATTGTCGCATCCGTCTTTGGGCGGCGCAGGATGCGGCATGGACCTGGTATTTGGCGCGATCGTCCCGGGATGGAAGGGCAAGCCGCTGCCGCGTGCCGTGCCGCGTCACGTCGTCCTGGCCATGCATCTCTCGATGGTCGTTCTGGATTTGCTGACGCTTGCCCACCATGGCCGCACCTTCAGCCTGCTGACCATTGAGGCGCGTGTCGGCCTGTTGCAGCGCATGGCGGGGCATCGCTGGGCGTGGCAACGGCAGCTCGTCGGTTGGTGGAAGCTGCTGGCGTTGGTGACGCGATGATCATCGACGGCGCCCTGCGCGACATCGACGAGGAAGTCGACTTCGTCATCGTCGGTTCGGGCGCATCGGGGGCGACGTGCGCGCGGTGGCTGAGCGCGGCTGGCCATCAGGTGGTCGTTCTCGAGGAGGGTGGTCCCGCCAAGGCTGCGAAAGGCGACGGTTTGGACGCCATGGCGCGTCTCTATCGAGACGCCGGCGCCGTCACGACGTGGGGCAAGGACAGCATCGCGCTCTTGCAGGGGCGTTGCATTGGTGGCTCGACAGTCGTCGCCGGCGGTGTGCAAGCAGGCCTGCCCGAGGCCATCTGGCGCGAGTGGGTCGCCCGCGACAAGCGCTGGGCGCAGCGCCTGCCTTGGGCTGTGCTGGAACAAGCGCGGGAACGCATGGATGCCGAACTCAGCGTGCACAAGACCCCGCATGAACTGTGGGGCGAGAGTGGCGCCGCATTCTTTCGTGCCTTGCCCGGTCAGGCGTCACCGACGTGGCGCAATGCCCCGGGTTGCCAGGGATCCGGCCGTTGCCTGCAAGGCTGTCCGCACCGTGGCAAGACCAGTGCCGATCTCATGCTCTTGCCTCAAGCCGAGCAACATGGCGCGCGCGTCTACGCCCGGTGCAAGGTCGAGCGCATCGTGTTCGATGGTCCGGTGGCCAGAGGCGTTCGCGGGCACTTCGATTCGGGCAAGCTCATGATGGCCAGGGCGCGCAAGGCCGTGATCCTCGCCGCGGGCGCGATCCACACCCCTTGGTTGTTGCTGCGCAGCGGTGTGCGCAGCGCAGGCCAGGAGTGGCGTTGCCATCCGCGCGCCACGTTGATGGGGCTCTTTCACAAGTCTCTGCACGCCGGACCCGCCGCCTCGTTGGCCATGGACAGCACGGCCAGCCCTGCTGCCGAGTTTCATTTGCAGACATTGAGCCTGCCGCGTTCGTGGGCAGCGGCAAGGGTGCCGGGTCTGGGCGCTCCATTGGCCGCGCGGCTTGAGCAGGTGGATCAGGTGGCCACATGGGGCAGTTCACTGCGTGCGCAAGCCAAGGGCAGTGTCCACCGCGGGCCGTGGGGTCCGATCGTTCGCTACGAAACGACCGAGAAAGACCGCGCCATGTTGCTGCAGAGCTTGGCGAATCTGGCCGAAGCGATGTTGCAGGCGGGGGCCCTCGAAGTGTGGCCCGGCATCTACGGCGCGCCGGAGATCGTCACCAGCGTCAAGCAGGCGCGGGAACTGGCGAACATTCGTCCGACGCACGGTCTGCTGCCGCTGTTCGCCACGGATTTCTTTGGCGGCGTCCAGGTCGATGAGCGCTTTCAGGTTCCAGGCTTGCGCAACCTCGTGGTCGCCGACGCGTCGCTGCTGCCGACCAGCACCGGCGTGGCTCCCATGTCGACCATCATGGCAGTGGCCAGTATCATTGCTGATCGCTGGGCGAACTGAGGACTCAAGCTTGTTCGCTGATCCCCTCAAGGTTGAAGTCGGGCCATGTGCCGGTAGAACGTCGCCCGGCTGACCCCAAGCAGCTTGGCCGCCTCGCTGCGGTTGCCGTGCGCCTGCGTCAGCGCTTGCCGCATCGCGTCCCAGTCCCCTTGATGGTATGGACCTTCGAGCGTGTCGCGCCGCACGGCACTCAATTCCGGCGGCAGATCACCGACTTGGATTACCTTGCCTTTGCAGCGAATCACGGCGAACTCGATGGCGCTGCGCAGTTCGCGAACGTTGCCCGGCCACTCGTAGTCGAGCAGTGCGCGCAACACTTCGGAATCGACGTCGTGCACCGGCTTGTTCGTGGCCGCCGCCACCTCCGCCAGCAGGCGCTCGGTCAGCAGTGGAATGTCGCCGCGTCGATCGCGCAGGGCCGGCAGCCGGACGCGCGCGACGCGGATGCGGTAGAGCAGGTCCGCGCGAAACGTCCCATTTTCAACGTGTTGAGCCATGTTGCGGTGCGTCGCCGCCAGCACGCGCACATCGACCTTCTGGGGTCGCGAATCGCCAACGCGCGTGATCTCGCGCTCTTGCAGTACACGCAGCAGGCTCGGTTGCAAAGCCAAGGGAATATCACCGATCTCGTCCAAGAACAGCGTTCCGCCATGGGCGGTCTCGAACACGCCCTTGTGATCGGAAATCGCACCGGTGAAAGCGCCGCGCCTGTGCCCGAACAACTGGCTGGCGATGAGCGACTCGGTCAGACCCGCGCAGTTCACTGCGATGAAAGGTCCTTGACTTCTTGCACTTGCATTGTGGATGGCACGCGCGACCAATTCCTTGCCGGTACCCGTTTCGCCTTCGATGAGGACGGTGGCATCCGTAGGTGCTACATCACGAATGAGCTGATAAACCGCTTGAATCGCGTCACTCTTACCCACGATGTCGTCAAGTCGGCCGCGGTGATCGAGCTGTCGTCGCAAGGTGTGGACTTCGGTGACGTCGTAGAGCAGGAAGATCTTGCGCTCCGGCCCACGCGGATCGTCCAACACTTCGGCATCCAACCACGCCCGCCGCCGCCCAGGCGCACCGAAGTGCATGGAGACCTTCGTGCGCTGCTCTGCCGGCAATGCGCACATCGCCGTCAGCAGGGCCGCCGGTTCATCGCCGAGGCGAAAGGTCTGCTGCCAGGTCTGATGCAGTTTGTCGGAGGCCGGTATCTGTAGCATCTCTCGCGCCGAGGCAGACAAAAACGTCACCTTTCCGTGCGCATCGGCCATGGCCGTCCCCGTGCGCAACTGGTCAAGAATCGACAGCAAATCTTCGTGACTGCGCTCCAGTTGCGCAAACGTCGCATCGAGCCTGTGCCGGGCGGTGCGGTGCTTCTGGCGGTCAACGGCGCGGCGCTCCGCGATCTCCACCCGAACGCCCAGCAGATCGATGTCGAGTGGCTTGGCGACGTAGTCGTCGGCCCCCGCCTCCAGAACCTGACGCAAATCACCGTGTTGATTGCGTGCCGTGACGAGCAGGATGACAGCACTCTCGCCGTCCGGCAGGGCGCGCAGGCTGCGGCACACCTCGAGACCATCCATGCCCGGCAGCATCCAATCCAGCAGCACCAGCGCAGGCACGCCGTCCTGGCACGCCTCGACTGCCGCGGGGCCGCGAGCGCAGGCAATGACTTCATGTCCGCGCGCTTGCAGCACGGCGGCAATCAGCGCGCGCACGAGCGCGTCATCTTCGACGACCAGGGTCTTCACGGCTGTGATTCCTCAATCAAATGCGGCGAGCCCCTCACTCCGCGTGGGCGCAGTCTACACCGAGCACGCACAGGGAGCACAAGCAAAGAGCGCCGCATGGCCGCGATCGAGGGTTGGCAGAGCGCGAATCGCGTGCTATCTGCGGCAGATGACCCAGACACCGACGCCCGAATTCGCCGCGAGTCCTCTCCACCAGCTCAGCGCGGCCGCAGATTCAGAACGAAAGATCAGCGAGTTGCTGGCCGACCAGGATTTGCCGCCGCGCCAACTGTGGGCTTTGACACTGCTGGCGCCGCAAGTCACGCGCGACATGTTGCAGACGGCGACACAACTTGCGTGCCGGCGCGGCTTTCGTGTCGATCGCATCCACCAACTGTCGCGCAGTGGCTGCCGCGCCGTCGAATGGAGTCTGAGCAGCCCCGGCGATCCGTCATCGAGCGGCCTCAAGCAGGATCTGACAGGTCTGGGCTGCGACGTGGCCCTGCAGCGCGACGGCCCGACGCGGCGCCACAAACGGTTGCTGGTCATGGACATGGACTCGACGCTCATCCAACAGGAGGTGATCGATGAACTGGCGCGCGCATGGGGTGTGTTCGACAGCGTCGCGGCCATCACGCACCGAGCCATGTCAGGAGAACTGCAGTTCGACGATTCCTTGAGGGAGCGGGTCGCGCTGCTGGCGGGGGCTCCGGTCGAGATCCTGGAGCAAGTGCGGGCCACCATCGAACCCATGCCCGGCGCCGCGAGGCTCGTGCGCGTGATGAAAGCGCTCGGCTGCAAAACAGCTGTTGTTTCAGGAGGATTCACACGAGTCACCGAGCCCGTGCGTCAGCAATTGGGCCTCGATGTCGGCTTTGCCAACGAGCTCGAGATCGTGCATGGCAAGCTGACGGGCAGGGTGGTGGGTCCCATCGTCAACCGGGCGCGCAAGGCGCAACTGCTCGAAGAGATGGCGCAATGCGAGGGGATTCCCCTCACCCAGGTGATCGCGGTGGGCGACGGCGCCAACGATCTCGACATGCTGGGACGCGCCGGCATGGGCGTGGCCTTCTGTGCCAAGCCGATCGTGAGGGCGCAGGCCGAGTTTGCCGTGAATCAGCGTGATCTCGCAGCGATCCTGTATCTGCTGGGCATCCGCGACGCCGACGCGGACGCAGTGTAGGTTCCCATGCCGCGAGCGCTCGATCGACTGCGCGGGCTGTGGTGGCTGCCGGCAACGCTGGCGATTGCCTTTGCCTATCGCACCTCTACGGACTTCGGTCTCGTGGCCGATGCGCGCTTCTTGATTGCCGAGAACCGCTTGTTGGATGGCCTGCAGCACCTGTGGGGCAACCTGACCCACGACTACTTCTGGTCTTCCAGCGGCAACCATATCCCTTATTGGCGTCCGCTCACCAAGGCGAGTTGGCTCGTGGAGGTCCAGCTCTGGGGGCGCAATCCCGCTGGATTCCACGCTGTTCAGTTGGCCTGGTTGCTCGTGGCCACGCTGGGGGTGATGGGCCTCGCGAGGGCACTCGGCGCGTCCCGCGTGTGGGCGGCTCTGGCAGGTCTGCTGTTCGGCCTGCATCCAGCGGTCATCGAACCGACCTGTCTCATCATGGCCCGTTCGGATGTCGTGGCGGCGGCAGGCACGACCTGGACGCTGCTGGCGTGGCTGCTTTGGCAACAGAGCGGCAACAAGACATGGTTTGCACTGCACCTTCTGGCGTTCATCGTAGCGTTGGGCAGCAAGGAGTCCAGCGTGACCGTTGCGCCCGTCCTGACGCTGTGGGCGTGGTGGGCGCGACCGCCGGCGCCGCGCCTCGCCTGGCTGCGCGCAATCTGGCCGGTCTGGCTTCTCGCCGTGGTGTACTTCGTGATGCGTTCCGCCTGCTTGGGCTCGCATACGGACGCACCGCTCGTGCTCTCGCCGTGGCGCGTGCTGGCCGGCGCTGGCGTCTACCTGCGCGCCCTTGCTCCGCTCGCCTTCGAGACGGGGGTGCGCAACCTGCCACTCGCCGAGGCTGCGGCGCCGGCCACCTGGCTGCCGGCCCTCTGCCTGGTCGTGGCCTACGCCGCGCTCGGTCTGTGGCTGCTGCGCACCCGGCGCTTGGGTCTGGCGATGCTGTGGCTCTGGATCGCGAGCTCGTTGGCGCCCGTCTTGCTGGTCGAGCAACTCAACGTGCCGGGCGTTGAAGGCAAATTTCCGCTCTCCAACCGGTGGCTGCTGCAGGCCGTGGCGGCGGCTGCCATCCTCATTGCCGTCCTCGCAGCGCAATCGCGTCATCGGCATCTGCTTCGCCTGCTCGCCGGTGCCGTGAGTCTCTGGGCCGCCGTCACCGTCGCAATCGGTCCAAATCTACATGAAGACTATGCTTCCGAGGAGTCGATGCTCCGGCTCGAAGACCACGCCTTCCTGGCCACACCCGAGCCTTTCCGCACACAAGAAGATCGCTGCCGCGCCGGCATCCGAGCACTTCTGCGCGCACGTGGCACCTTCGATCCGTTCGACTACGTCGCACCAGCGTGCCGTGACCGGCCCGACGACCTCTACAACCTCGTGGCCGCGCTCGTGGGCCAGCACCGCATGACCGACGCCCGGCGTCTCTTGCCTGACTTGCTTGCAAATCAGCCACCAGATCAACGGTTTGCAGCGCCCATGCGGCTCATGGCCGCGCAGATCCTGCTGCAGAGTGGTCAACCGCGCCGCGCCGCGCAGTTGCTGCGCGAGGCAGTGCGGTTGGGCGTGCGCGATCCGGCGGTGCATCACCTGTTGCAGGTACTGGAAGGCTCCGTCGACAGGCCGGCCGGGCAAGCCACGCCGGTTCCGCCAAGCCCACAATAACCATCTGGATTCTTCGCAAGATACTGCTGATGGTAGTCTTCGGCGAAATAGAAGGCCGGCGCCATCGCGATGTCGGTCGTGATGCGGCCGTGCCCAGCAGCGTCGAGGGCCAGCTGATAGTTATCACGCGATAACATCGCCTGCACGGTCCACGCTTGCGTCGAACCATACAGAACGGAACGGTATTGCGTGCCGATGTCGCCGCCTTGGCGCATGCCTTGGGTCGGATCATGGTTCTCCCAGAAAAGCTTCAGCAATTCTGCATAACTGGTGACGCGCGTGTCCCACACGACCTGAACCACCTCGGCATGACCGGTTTGGCCGGAACAGACTTCGCGGTAGGTCGGATTCGGCGTGAAACCACCCTGATAGCCCGCTGCCGTTGAATAGATCCCTCGCTGCTGCCAGAACTTGCGCTCCGCCCCCCAGAAGCAGCCCATGCCGAACCAGGCAACGGCCAGCGGTGGCACGACGCTGGGTCGCAACGGCGCGTCCAACACGAAATGCCGCTGTGGAATCAGCATCGGTTCGGGCCGGCCGGGCAGGGCGTCGCCGGGCGGGGGCAGCGTGGTCTTGTCCATGCGGGATCTCCTGTGAGCCAACATCCGGCACGCTTCTAGCGACGAACGAGGGCATCCAACGCCGCACCGCGACATTGGTTTTGTAGCACGAACCGTGCTTGCGCATCCGGCTCGCGCGCGGCGCGCAGCAGCATGCCGTCCACCAGCGCACGCAACACAAGCGCCGCCAGATCGGGATCGGGCGCGTGCCAGCAGTACTGTACATGACCGCGATCCAGCAGTTGGGACAGCGTGGCACGGCATGTCTTTTCACAGGCTTGCAGAGGCATGCGCACCTGTGGATCCGTGATCTCGGTCCATAGCATCGCCGTGACCAGCCAGGGCGACGCGGGCGGCGCGCCCAGCGCGAACATCCCGGCAATCCACTCGTTGAGTTGCCCGCGCGGATCTCCTTGCGCGCCGCGCACCTCGTCGTGCAGGCGCAACAGGGGCGCGCTCGCGTGGCGTGCCAGATCCACCAAAAGCCCTGTCCGATCACCAAAGTAGTAGAGCACGACGCTCTTGGCCAGCCCTGCCGCATCCGCGACGTGTTGCAGCGACAGTTCGGCCAGGCCGCCCGCGACGGCCGTTTCCAGTGCGGCGGCCAGCAGTCGCGCGCGGCGGTCCTGGCTGCGTTGCTGGGCAGGCACATGCGGCATGGACGCAGGCGTCGCACGCGCCGAGGCCCATGTCAACTTGCCGCTACTGCTCGCAACTGCCGCCGTGGCGCTCGTGGTAGTCCTGGTGGTAGGCCTCTGCCGGCCAGAAGGCCCCCGCGTCCTGCACGACCGTCGCAAGGGGGCGACCCGCGAATCGCGGCGAGGATTGAAGTGCTTTCAGGTACTTCTCCGCCTCCTGTCTTTGCCTGCGATCCACCGCGAAGATCACGCTGCGGTATTGGTTGCCGATGTCCGGGCCTTGACGGTCCTGCGCAGTCGGGTCGATGTGGCCGAACAGTCGCTCCAGAAGCTGAGGATACGACACGCGATCCGCGTCGTACTCGACCTGCACCGTCTCCGCGTGGCCCGTCTCGCCCGAAGACACCTCCGCATACTTGGGGTTGCGCGTCTTGCCGCCCATGTAGCCGGAACTCGCTTCGAGCACCCCCGGCGTGCGCTGCATCAGGTCCTCGATGCCCCAGAAGCAGCCGCCGGCGAAATAGGCGATCTCGCGGCGCACCGGTCGGGATTCCGGCGGCAGCACCTTGCCTTGCGGGTAGAAGACCAGCGCCGCGGCGTTGAGGCAGTAGCGCTTGCCGGTCGGTCTGGGTCCGTCGTCGAACACATGGCCGAGGTGGCCGCCGGAGCGTGCGTCGACGATTTCGGTGCGCACCATGCCGCCGCTCGTGTCGCGTCTTTCGATGATGTGCGCTGGATCAATGGGTTGTGTAAAGCTCGGCCAGCCGCTGCCCGACTCGAACTTGTCCGCGGCACGGAACAGCGGCAGCCCACCCAGGGCCGAAACATAGATGCCCTTGCCGTGCGAGAGTTCGCCGCCGCAAAAGGGGGCTTCAGTTGCCGAGTGCAGCAACACGCGACGCTGCTCGGGCGTGAGATCCTGTGCCAGTCTAGCCACTTCCTCGCGGGTCAGCGGCGTCACGTCGTAGCCGGACTCGCTGATGATGCGCCGCTTCATGCCCACTCCCTCCGCGACTGCCGGTGCAGGCGCTGCCGCGGGCCCACCCGGTCTTGAACCCTCGTCCGCGCGCGCGGCCTGCGTTCGCGCACAGGCAGCACTCAACACCATGGCCAGAACATTGATCGACCACGTCCGCGCGTTCATGGCTTGCCTCCGCTGGTCCTGCACAAGAATCAACCTCGCGGCGCAGGCGTTATTCCCACATTGTCGGAATCGGCGACCCACTGCACACTCTCCTACCGATGACACCCGAACGAATCGCCCTATTCCGCGCTTTTCTGATAGATTGCAGCGACGTGTACGGCATTGGCAATGTCGATGAAGACCTCGACGCGACAGCGATTGCGGCTGGAGTCCTGGCAACGCCTGCCGGCCAGAAGAAGGCAGCCCACATGCGCCTTGCCCGGGATATGGCATGTTGGCGCTCGCTGCGGCGCATCGCTGACCATGCGGAATCGGGGCCTGTGTTCAGCCTCGGCTTCGCTTCCTGGCTTGCCTTGCTCGGTTGGTTCTGCGACCGCGCGCCTGCGCCGCAGCAGCGCCTACAGGCTCACGATCAGGGGGATTGGCAGCCGCTCTGCGGCATGCCCAGTTTGCGCGCGCTGTTTGCCGGCATCCTCGGTGGCGTGGATCGCATTGATCACTGTCCTTCCCTGGTGTTGCCGGCGGAGCTGCCGCCTCAAGCATCGCTGCTGGTCTCCTTGGCGCCGCAACTGCCGGACGACGAGGAACGGCTGGTTCTTGAATGGTTGCAGCGTCAACGCGTCCATGTGCGGCGCATCGTTCTCGCCGCGGGGCGCTGCGACCGCGAGCCGGAGTTGTGGCGCCGTGTCTGTGCCGCGCTCGACATTCCCAATGAACCAAGACTCTTTCGCGCCGACGGCATCGCAGATTTCGCCAAGGCCTACCCGGACAAAGCGGCGTGGGGCTTTCGCCGCACCCGCGATCACCTGTCGCGCTCGAGCGTGCTCTTGGGCGATGCAGGCGGCTGGCACTTTCTGGATGCGCCCGACAGCTGTGAAGGATCGTAGGCAAGCGAGGCAGTTGGAACAGAAGGACTTGGAGCGGGCAGGGCGTCCGGCTAGCTTAGGTCTGCCGGTCCATCCGCCGGATCGCGACCGGATTGCCGCGGAGTGCGCGTGAACCCCATCGGTATCATCTTTGATCCTGAGTGCTTGCTCCACGACACCGGGCCGGGGCACGCCGAAAGTTCGGCACGGCTGCAATGCTTGCTGAACATGCTGGGTGCGCATGACGTGCAACTCCTGCGGCCGACGATCCTTCCCGGACGTCTGGCTACCGAAAGCGAAATCCTGCGCGTGCACAGCCCGGCGCATTGGCGGCGGATCAAGGCCACGGCCGGCTACAACGTCCGCCTGGACAACGACACCGTCGCATCGCCGCGCAGTTTCGACGCTGCCTTGCGCGCCGCCGGCTGCGCCATCGCGGCCACTGAATCCGTGGTATCTCGTCAGGTTCGCAGCGCTTTTGCCTTCATCCGCCCACCCGGTCACCATGCAGAACCGGACAAGCCGATGGGTTTTTGCCTGTTCAACAACGTCGCCGTCGCCGCCCGCCATGCCCGCGCCGCGCTCGGCTTGCAGCGCGTCGCCATCGTTGACTTTGACGTGCACCACGGCAACGGCACGCAAGTCGCGTTCTACAATGACCCGTACGTCCTCTACATTTCGACACACCAGCACCCGCTCTATCCCGGCACGGGCGCCGCTGGCGAAGTCGGTGAAGGGCTCGGTCGGGGCCGCACGATCAACATTCCGCTGAGAGGAGGACACGGAGATGCGGAATACGACGCCATCTACGGCTCCATCGTCGCACGCATCCTGGAGCGATTCCGTCCGGAATTAATCCTCGTTTCAGCGGGTTTCGATATCGCCGCCGAAGATCCGCTCGGCAGCATGGAGGTGACCAGCGAAGGCTTTGCGCGCATTGCCGCCCACCTCGTCGCAGCCGCCGAGATGACGTGCGGCGGGCGCATCGTCTTTGCCCTCGAAGGCGGTTACAGCCTGATGTCGTTGCAAGATGGCATCTTTGCGTGTCTGGAGGCCATGGCTGGCATGATCCACGTCGACGAGCCGCGCGGATCGCTGTCGTCGTTGCCACTCGGTGATGCCGGGCAATACTTGGATGTGTATCGAGAATTCTTTCCGATCTAGATGAGCATGGCCACTTCGGCCGCTACTTCGTCAGCACCGGAATACGTCCTGGCAGCGAGCAGATCGTCAGCGAGTTCGGGATCACGTACACATCCATCCCGCCCAGGCTCAGCGTTTTGCCACCGATCTGCACCGATGCCGCCAACCGATTCGGCCCCGGCGGAATATCCACAGCCGCATAGCGACCCAGCAGGTCCGTCGCCGAACTCGTCTTGACCGGCACGGTGTCGTCCTCGCTGTCATTGAAGAAGGCCACGCCTTGTGCCTTGACTCCCAAGCCGATTTTCGCGTTGTGGATGGCCCAGCCACCGCGCCCGCTGGCCACACCGCAATCGCGGATGCGGCCGCCGATGACGCCGTTGCCCGTGTCGATCTCCTGCAATCCCATCGTGGTCGGCACGAGTTGCCACTGCGCCTCGCCGACGATCGTCGGGTTGACGCGGTACGTATCCTGATTCACGTACTTGCTCGGCTGCTTGCCGTCGCCCTTGGCGTCGATGCGGTCGGAAAACAGCACGATATCCCACAGATAACCATCATGCCACTTGGAACTGGTCGGCTTGGTGGGGTGGACGCGCACGATGAGCCGTTCGTTGGTCGGTACGTCGGGAATGGCATAGATACCGTGTGTTTCGATGCAGATCTTGCGCGCGACGGACTTCTCGTAGCGGCACTCGTGGCCGGCGCCGCAATCCATGTGCTGGACGCAGTCGTCGCCGTCTTTCGCCTTGCCGACGAGATCCAAGCCAGCAGCCGTCGCGGCGGCAATCTTCGCGCTGCTGGACACGGTCTTGGCCAACGGCTTGCCGACCTTGGCATCGTTCTGGTAGCAGGCCTGAATGTCGGCCTCGTTAGTCAGGCCATGGCAGGATTCTGGATGAAAATCAGACAGTTTGAAGACAGACACCTCGACCTCGGTCGTCAATCCGCCGCCACCGAAGCGATCGACGCGGCCCCACATGACCACCTTGCCACCCTTGGGCAACGCCTTCACAGCATCCTCGACCGACTCGCCAACGCAGCCCAGCTGCAACGGTTCGGTCGTGGGCACGTTGTCGTTGGTCGGGTCGGTCAAGACGCCGATTTCTGTGGTACTTGGCAGCGGAACGCAGACGCCCGCAACGCAGGAAGCAGATTTGCAGTCGCTGTCGACCTTGCAGTTGTCCTTGAACGTCGTCGCCACATCCGAGGCACCGGCGTCTGGCGTGGGCACGCTGTTCTGGGCCTCGCCGCCCAGGCACCCTGAAACGCCAAGTGAAATCACGAACGCAATCACGGCAGTGCGGTGCAACAGCATGGTTTCCTCGAGGAGTTGGAACGGCACGGACCAGAGCAGACGCGGCGCAGTGTACAGGTGGGCCACGCGGTCCTCAAGCACCGGGCGGCGATGCAAAGTCAGCGCAGGCGCGGAGCCGGTTTTCAGCCGGTGAGTTGACATAATACCTATTATCAGACGTTATGGCCCGACAAGCAGAGGCATAGCCCCTGCCATTTCAAGCCCTTGTGCGTCACCTGCGCCGTCCGCTGTTTGCCGCCTCTTTCGCCGCCGACGCCGTTGGCCTCTGTGCTGGCTTCCGTTAGCATCCGGACCATGAATCTGGTGCTCGCGCAGATCAACACGACCGTGGCCGACTTCGATGGCAACCTGGCCCTCATTCGCGCGGCCTGCGACGCGGCGCGTGCACGCGGCGACCACATGGTCGTCACACCCGAGTTGGCGCTCACCGGCTACCCGCCCCTCGACCTCGTCGAACGTCCGGAGTTCACCCAGGCCGCCTTGGACCTTGTGCCGGCGCTGCTCGCATGTTCCCGGGGCCTCGTGCTGATCGTCGGCGCGGCGCTGCCATCCACGAACGACGCCGACAAGCCAGCCCTGCGTCCTGCCATCAATGCCGCGCTGGTCCTGGACGATGGCCAACACGTCGCCACGATCCGCAAGCGCTTGCTGCCGACCTACGACGTGTTCGACGAGGATCGCTATTTCGAGCCCGGCACCACCGCGACCGTCCTCGACCTCTGCGGCCGTCGTGTCGGGATCACCATCTGCGAAGACATCTGGAGCGATGCCGACCTCGGGCCCCGTCGCTATCTCGCTGATCCTGTGGCTGATCTCGCTGCCGCTGGTGCTGATTTGATCATCAATCTATCGGCTTCTCCATTCGAGATCGGCAAGCCCCTGCGCCGCCTCGAACTGGCTCGCACCATCGCAAGACGGCACGCGATTCCTGTGGCATACTGCAACCTCGTCGGCGGCAATGACGCCTTGGTGTTCGATGGTCGCTCGTTCGCCGTAGACAGCGCGGGCGGCGTGCTGGCCTGGGCTCCTGCTTTCGTCGCCGCTGACTTGCGCTGTGTCCTTGCGCCCGTCAGCGCGTCCGGCGGCGGCGACTTGACTGTTCCCGAAGGATGCCGATGTGCTCCCGGTGACGAGGCGCGCGCGGCCTTGGTTCTCGGCATTCGCGACTACGTCCACAAGTGCGGGTTCAAGAAAGCGATCATCGGCCTGTCGGGCGGCATCGACTCGGCCGTCACGGCCGCGCTTGCCGTCCAGGCGCTCGGCGCTGATCACGTCAGCGGCGTCGCCATGCCGGGACCTTACAGCAGCCCCGGCAGCGTCACCGACGCGTTGGCGTTGGCCGACAACCTCGGCATTCGCTGTCCAATTATAGATATCTGCAGGCCTTATGATGCCATGTGTCAGGTTCTTGCAGACGAGTTTGCCAATCATCCAGCACCTCTTCACGATATTGCCGATCAGAACGTGCAAGCCCGCATTCGCGGTGCCGTCCTGATGGGCTTGTCCAACCGCACAGGCGCCATGCTCCTGACAACAGGCAACAAGAGCGAACTGGCCGTCGGCTACTGCACGCTCTATGGCGACATGAACGGCGGTCTGGCAGTCATCGGCGACCTGCCGAAGATGCTCGTCTATGATGTGGCGCGCAGCTGCAACCAATATCGCGAAATTATTCCACAATCAACGATCGACAAAGTTCCCAGCGCAGAGCTGGCGCCG
>Ga0172369_10004034_pt1 | contig 18949 bp, 17 predicted proteins | sample LakKiv25m_FD_114539 | JGI IMG/M metagenome (GOLD analysis project Ga0172369, IMG submission 114539) | Freshwater microbial communities from Kabuno Bay, South-Kivu, Congo - kab_022012_11.25m | ecosystem: Environmental > Aquatic > Freshwater > Lake | place: Democratic Republic of the Congo...
ACCACCATTGATATATACTTCAAACTTATCCCCGGGATTACACTTAGTAAAGACCCCATCGTTGTTCGGGTCACAACCCAAAACTCCACCACTTCCATCATCCGCCGGATAATCGCCAAAGTCATTGGCGAACTGGTGAAGTGCCTTTGCCAGCAAACTTAGATCCGACTTTCTCTGGGAATCTCGGGATTTCACCATCGTAAAGTTAAATGAAGTTAAGCCTACCGCCGATATTATTGTCATTATCGCTACTGCTATCAATATTTCTATCAAAGTAAACCCTCTCATACTCAATTCATTATATGCCTAAAAGGCTCATATACCACACCCACAATTTATCTCCAAAAAGTAAGGCTACCCCCGTACCAACCACCAAAAAGGGACCAAAAGGTATCGTCTGCTTCAAAGTCTTTTTGCCCAATATCAAAAGCGCTAAAGCCACCAAACTGCCCAAGACAAAAGAAATAAACCACAAAACTATTGTCTTTTGCCATCCCAACAGTAAACCTAATCCCGGTGCCAGTTTTACATCACCCATCCCAAATCCTTTGCCCCTGGTAATCCAAACAAGAAAATAGAATATCAAAAATAAGGCAGCCCCCGACACCAGTGAATAAACAAAATCAGCCCCCTGCATCTCTCCAAAAACAACCAACGCCACTCGATAAGATAATGCAAAAACAAAAATCAACTGATTAATCAGATCCGGAATCACCCCAAACCACAAATCCGCAAAGAAAACAACCAAAAGCAACATCCCGATCGTCAGCCAAAACAGGGGTTGAATCATTTCCAGCGAATTTCCCTCAAGTCTGAAAAAATTCATTCCAATCAAGTACCACCATAAGAAAAGCGAAGTCGTCAGCAATTCTACTAACGGATAGTGCCAAGATATTTTACGACCGCAATTCGCGCATCTACCCCTTAAAACAAAAAATGAAACTAAAGGAATGTTTTGTTGCCAGGAAATTTGTTTTTTACAAGATGGACACTTCGATCTTCCAGTAAAAGGTGACTGTCCCTTACTCAAGCGAAAAATTAAAACATTCAGAAAACTTCCAAAGACCGCACCGAACATTCCCACTAACAATAAATCAACTGACATTCTCCAAACTATACACCATTACTTAGCGCACCAGTAACAGGATGGAGGAGTATCCGGTGTAAGAGGTTTGGATCCTCCAGTTTCACAAGCCTCTCCTGCGCCGCTAACATCGACCCCATTGGAACTATATTTATTCTGGGTATCCTTCCAAAGACCTTTACCCTCTGGTGAAAAACAAACGATTACCTGAGTGGTCCCGGGTGAAGCAGTATACATTTTATCCGCCTGGGCACCTAAAGCGACAGTAAAACCACCCTTCAGCTCTCCATCTGCCTCTAAGTCAAGGATACAGGGGTCAAGTGTCGTAACCGTTTGACTTGTCTGAGCCCCAGCTCTGTTAAAACCGGCAAGAAGCGCCGTGCAGCCAGCACTGGCACCAGAATCATCCCAAGGTAAAGAACCATGAGTAGCATAATAACGAGTATAAGCGTTATGCAACTCGATCACCGCGTTACGGTTGTTAGCGTCCCTGGCTTTTTTCAATTGCTCGAATGGATCAACCGCCGCCAAAAGACCAGCCGCTAAAATACCCAAAACACCAATAACTATTAATAACTCTATGAGAGTAAAGGCCGAAGTTTTTCTCGCTATCATAAATATGAGTATTTATCATTAAAACTGATTTGTCAAATTGTAAATCGGCATAATCACCGCGATTACCAAAAAACCAACTCCAATTCCCATAAAAACCATTATAATCGGCTCAATCGCCGTTGTTAAAGTTTTGACTTTCAGTTCTGATTGTTCTTCATAAAATGAGGCCAGTTTAGTCAAAACTTCATCTACTTTTCCCGTTTGTTCACCTACCGCTATCATCTGAGACAAAATCTGCGGAAAGTCCGTCGTTACCATTATCGATTCAGAAAGTGTCGAGCCTTTCTCTACCCTCATTGCCACTCTATTAATTTCTTCACCATAAATTTTCGACCCCATCGTATTAGCCACAATCCTTAAACCATCAAGGATTGGGATGGCCGCCGTCGCCAATAACCCCATCGTTCTGGCAAACTCTGCCAATATCATGTCTTTCCTCAAGTTGCCATAAATCGGCAACTTAAAAGTTATCTGTTCTATTATTAAACCCCCGATTTCTGTCTTGGACCATCGAATCAACATAAAAATCCCAAAGGCCGCAACACCAAAAACCAGATACCAAAAGTTGACCATAAAATTAGAAACACCTATTAAAATCCTTGTCGGAGTTGGAAGTTGTGCCCCAAAGTCTTTATACATATCCGTCATCCTTGGCACTACAAAGATCATCATTATCGTTGCCACCGCCACCATACCAACCACCACAATCATAGGGTAGACCATTGCTCCCTTGGTTTTTGATCGAAAGTCGCGCTGACTATCCAGTGTATCGGCCATCTTCTTCATGATTTGGTCCAAAACACCAGCCGATTCACCAGCTAAAACCAATGCGATATACACCTCACTAAAAACGCCCCCCGTTTTCTTCAAGGCCACACCCAAAGAAGAACCTCCTTCGACTTCCGTCATTACAACCTCAATCACCTTAGCCATCTTAGGTTTACTTTGCTCTCTCAATATCTTCAGGGCGTCGACCAAGGGTAAGCCCGCCGAAATCATCGTCGACAACTGCCGTGTGAAGTTAGTTACATCGTCCGGCCCCGGCTTACCCACCACAGATAACAACTCACTTAATGTATTTTGATTTGGCTCCCTGATCGACACTACCGTCAACTTTTTGCTTCTCAATATGGAAGCTGCATGAGAAACATTATTCGCTTCCACATCCCCCTTTATGACCTGTCCTTTCTCATCAAAGACTTTATATAAAAACTTTTTCATTTGCTTTCGCCAACCAACCTCGCCAAAACGGTGGGGTAGTTACAATATTTATAAGCCACGTCCTTATCCACGATTCCTCGATTAACAAAATTCGCCAAGCTACTTTCCAGCATTACCATCCCCACTTCCGAACTCGTCTGGATAATGTTATCGATTTGATGTGTCTTGCCTTCACGAATATTGCTCTTCACCGCTGGAGTCGCCACCATTACTTCGTAGGCGGGGAGCCTCTTACCATCTTTAGTTGGTACCAACCTCTGAGAAAATACCGCTTCCAAAGAATTTGCCAGTTGGGAACGAATTTGTGGTTGTTGCTCCTGAGAAAAACTGTCTACAATTCTATCTATCGTTTGCGAAGCCGAATTTGTATGCAAGGTAGAAAAAACCAGATGGCCCGTCTCCGCCGTCGACATCGCCATCCTCATCGTCACGAGATCTCGCATTTCTCCTATCAAAACTACATTGGGATCTTGACGAAGTGCTGATCTAAGTGCTCGATGAAATGATTTGGTGTCGCCACCAACCTCTCTCTGCGAGACGATGGACTTTTTATTCTCGAACACAAACTCTATCGGATCTTCTATCGTCACAATATGTTCTGATCGAGTTGAGTTTATTTCTTCAATAATCGAAGCCAGGGTTGTTGATTTACCCATACCTGTTGGGCCCGTGACTAAAATAAAACCCTGATGCAGTTGGGAAAAAGTATGACAAATCTGTGGTAATCCCAACTCATCAATAGTTGGGACCGTCGCTGAAATAAATCGAAATGCAGCCGCAGGCATTCCTTTTTGGTTATATGCATTAACACGGAACCGTGCCACCCCCGAAAAAGAATAAGAATAATCAATTTCTTTGTCATTCATAAACCTTTCCTTCTGCAATGGGTTAAAAGTCGCCAAAATCATTCTCGATACATCTTCCTCGACCAAAACGGGGGTATTGGGAATAAAACTCAAACGACCTTGATTCCTAACCGCTGGAGACGAACCCACCACCAAGTGAAGATCAGACGAACCGGTATCCAATACGTACTTTAATAATTCCGCAATTGTCATGTTTGAGCTACTCTAATAACTTCTTCTATCGTTGTCACCCCTTCCAATACTTTCAAATAACCATCTTGTTTCATTTGGATCATTCCTTCATCCACGGCTTTTCTTTCAATTGTCGCCGCATCTGATCTTTCAAGAATTAACTTTGCCACCCCATTCGTCACCGGCAAAACTTCAAAGATGGCAATTCTGCCCAAATATCCCGTATTAGAACACTTTTCGCACCCCTGACCTTTAAACAAAAGCATTTCCGTGTTCTGTTTTTTGGCCAATTCAGTTAGGTTTAGATTACTCTTGGTGAATCCTTCATATAACTTACCCAAAACACTCTTTATATCCTGTAATACCGCCAGTTCTGGGGCGTAACTTACTCGACAGTTGTCACAAATTTTTCTCAACACACGCTGAGCCACAATCGCCGTCATAGAAGATGCCAGTAAAAATGGTTCCGCCTTCATATCAATTAAACGGGGCAGCGCCCCAGCTGCCGAATTAGTATGAATTGTTGAAAACACCAAATGGCCCGTCAAAGAAGCCTGGACCGCTAAACCGGCCGTCTCTTCGTCTCTGATTTCTCCTACCATGATGATGTTTGGATCTTGTCGCAAAAAAGATCTAAGACCCGAAGCAAATGTCAGCCCAGCCTGAGAATTGGTTTGCACCTGATTTATACCCACCATCTGGTACTCAACCGGATCTTCCAGGGTAACAATATTAACCCTTGGTGTATTAATCTTAGTCAGAAGGGAGTATAGGGTAGTCGTTTTTCCAGAGCCAGTTGGTCCGGTTATCAAGATTATTCCATGTGGAATATTTACCGCTTCCGATAAATTCTTCAACGCCTTTCCCCTAAGACCTAGGTCCGGCAAAGAGGGCACTCTGCTATTTTTTCGCAACAAACGCATCACAACCTTCTCACCATGAACTGTAGGCAAGGTTGAAATACGAAGATCTACTTCCCCGTCATCAGACTTAAAATTAAACCTGCCGTCCTGGGGTATTCTTTTCTCGTCAATCTTGATATTTGAAAGAATCTTGATCCTCGAAACCAATGCCGCGTGATACTGTCTTTCCAAACGAAGCTTCTCTTCCAAAATTCCATCGACACGATAACGTATCCGGGTGTCATTCTCGGACGGTTCTATGTGTATATCCGAGGCCCTAAGCCTAACCGCATACTCCAAAATCTTCTTCACAATCTCAACGATCTTTGGTTCTTTAATAATCGCCGCCATCGACTCAACAGTCACCACTCCAACCGAGGATTCATCTTCACCGCCACGTTTTAAAACATCGCTAATCTCTCCAATCAACCCCGTCGAATAATTTCTGCTTATCGTCTGATCAATCCACGACGGCGTCGAAGCATATATTTTTAGCTTCATTCCTGTTTTCTTTTCCAAAAAGTCTATTGATGTTAAGTCCTGAGGTTTGGCCATCACCACCGACAACAAACCCCTTTCCTTAGACAGACCAATCGGAACCAACAAGTAGTTTTCAGCCACCGTTTTTGAGACCATATTCAACAACTCGGTTGAAATTACAAAGTTAGGAGCATCAAAAAAGGGGATTCCCCAAACTTCAGCCTCGGCTTTTAACAACAAATCCTCATCCGTTATTCCCATGTCGATTAAAATCTGACGTTGTGTTTTATCAGTAGAAGCTGATATCACCCTCGCCTGTTCAGCCTGTTCTGGTGATATCTTACCCCAAGAAACAAGCACTCCGATTAGATCTTTAACACCATTTGTATTTTGGGCTTGGTCCATACCCTTTAAATTTACAATAGATCCAAATAAATATAAACTCGATCAAATGGTTCCACTTATCATCACCACCCAAAACGAAGCCGAAACTACCAACTATCTGTCAAAACACAAGCTGCTTGAAAACTTGGTGTATGAGTTAAATCGTGAGGATTCACTCAAAATAGAGGATATTAAAGATCTCACCCATCTATTGTGTCTGTCTAGCGCTATGCCACGGACCCTTCTCGTCCGTAACGCCGACAATCTAACTTATCCCGCCCAAAACGCCATCTTAAAAACACTTGAGGAACTCACCCACTTGGACCAAATCGTTCTCTCAGTCCGTAGCCAATTTAGTCTTCTCGACACGATTCGCTCCCGGTGCACGCAAATCAATTTAGTCACCACTCAAGATCCAGCATACCTCCCAATTGTCCAAAAAATTCTCCAAACCATAAATCTTTCACCGGTCGAAATTATTAATTTGACTGATGAAATCTTAAAAAATGATCCCAATTCTGTTATTCTATCCTTTATTAAACACCTCCGATCAAAAAATCAGCAATATCCAACCGACAAGAGAACGATCGTCATTAAGCTGGCTCTGGATTGTTTAAGAGATCTAAAAAATAACCTGAATCCCAAATTGGCCGTCGATCACTTCTTGTTAAAATCAAACCAACTAATTAAAATGAATCCCGTCAATGCCTAACACATACACAGCCAAAGATATTACCGTCCTAGAGGGTTTGGAACCCGTTAGGAAAAGACCGGGGATGTACATCGGGTCAACCGATGAAAAGGGATTACACCATTTACTAATCGAAATTTTTGACAACTCACTAGACGAGGCCATAGGAGGTTTTGCAAAAAACATTCGGGTCTTGCTTAGCAAAGACGGCACTGCTTCCATTTCCGATGATGGCCGTGGCATTCCAACAGATTTACACAGTTCGGGAGTATCCGCACTGGAGTTGGCGATGACCAAACTCCACGCAGGAGGCAAGTTTTCTCAAAATGCTTACCAAGCCTCTGGTGGTCTACATGGCGTCGGTGCTTCAGCCGTCAACGCTCTTTCAACCAACATGCAAGTTCTGATCAAGAGGAACGGAAAGTTTTTTACCCAAAGCTACAAAGTCGGCAAACCTGATTTTAAGGTCAAGGAAATATCTCAAGTAGAAGCTTTCGAGATACTTCCCAACTACCACAAAGATTTTGTCAACCACCCCTCAGGCACTTTTACTATTTTCAAACCTGATCCCACCATTTTTAAGAAAACCACCGAATTTGATTTTTCATACATTAAGAAATTAATTCGCGAGCGCGCCTATTTAGTCGCCAATACCCACATGCACATGCGCGATGAAAGAAATGATCGAAATTGCAACTTCTTTTTTGAATCAGGCATTGTTTCTCTTCTTGGACATAATAACCGAACAAAGAAGCCTCTGCACGAACCAATTCACATCGAGGGTACCTACACCGACAATCCCTATCCCATAGGTGTAGAGGTGGTTATGCAATATACAGAAGCTTTCTCTGAAAATGCCGAAAGCTACGTCAACACAATCAATACCCACGACGGCGGAACGCATCTCACCGGTTTTAGGTCCGCTCTTTCCAAAGTCGTCAAGGACTATATGGCCAAAAATGGCATGACTGATGACAAGAAAAAAGAAACATTTACCCCCGACGATCTCAAAGAAGGTTTAACCGCCGTCGTCTGGGTGAAAATGACCAGCGCCGAAACTCAATTCGAGTCTCAAACCAAAACTAAACTTAATAACCCCGAGGCCCAATCAGCCGTCTATCAGATAGTCAAACCAGCCCTCGAAACCTACCTCGAAGAACATCCCGCCACCGCCAAATCGGTCATTGGAAAAATTCTTTTGGCCGCGAGAGCCCGAATGGCCGCCCGAGCCGCCCGCGATGCCATCGTCAGAAAGGGCGCCCTTGAAGGTATGACCTTACCCGGTAAACTTGCCGACTGTCAAAGTAAGGATCCTAGTCTATCTGAGCTCTATATTGTCGAGGGCGATTCCGCCGGAGGCTCGGCGAAACAGGGAAGAGATCGCGCCACTCAGGCCATCTTACCGCTTAAAGGAAAAATTCTTAATACTGAAAGAGCTAGACTCGACAAGATTATTGAATTTGAAGAGCTAAAAGATCTCATCGTCGCCCTAGGGGTTGGAATAGGGGAGACCCTTAACCCCGACAAACTTCGCTATCATCGCATCATCATCATGACCGATGCCGACGTTGACGGAGCCCACATCAGCACCCTCCTTTTAACTTTTTTCTTCCGTCACTTGCGACCAGTTGTCGATGGGGGATACATATACATGGCCATGCCACCACTATACAAAGTTGCCTACAATAAAAACGAAAAATACGTCTATTCTGATGACGAAAAAGACAAACTCATTTCATCTCTAGAAATCAATGAAAAAGCTCGCCTTAATATTCAGCGTTACAAAGGTTTAGGAGAAATGAATCCAGAACAACTCTGGAACACCACCATGAATCCCAAAACACGAATGCTCAAACAAGTTCACATCGAAGATGCCATACAGGCCGATGAGGTTTTCTCCACCCTAATGGGTGAAGAAGTCGCCCCTCGTAAAAAGTTTATTCAAACCCATTCCAAATTAGCCAATCTCGATATTTAATTAATGTTTAAGAGCACATGACTACGTACATCATTGGTCACAAGAAACCCGACTTGGACGCTACAGTTTCTGCCATGGCCGTTGCCGAGTTTAGAAAACAACGGGGAGATACGGACAATCCTGTTGCGGTAATAGCCGATCCTATTAACCCGGAAACTACATCTGTTTTTACCAAATTTAACCTAGAGATCCCCAAGGTAATATCCTCAGCTGACATCAAACCAGAAGACAAAATTATTTTGGTTGATCACAATGAGGTTGAACAAAGACTTGATGGACTCAATCAGGATCAAATAATTGCCATCATTGACCACCACAAGATTAATCTTAATTTGAATCTCCCAATTAAAATCACCACTCTACCCGTCGGCTCTACCTGCACCATCGTCTATTTAAAGTTTAAGCAATACAACTTGACGATCCCCGAGCCTTTGGCAAAATTAATGCTAGGAGGAATTCTCTCAGACACTGTTGGTTTAAAATCCGGTACTACCACACAGAAAGATAGACAGGCCGTAAATGAACTCAAATTAATTTCCAAAATCGAGGATGTTGACTCATTTACTTTAGAAATCTTTAAAGCCAAATCAAATATTAGCTCCCTGTCTCCAGAACAGATAGTCAAGAACGATTATAAAGTTTTTGATTTTGCCAAGAAAACCTACATCGGGCAACTTGAAACCGTCGAACAAGATCAAGTTCTAAACAACCGCAAAGAAGAACTGTTAACAGCCATGCAACAAGTCAAACAATCAGAGGGTGTAGATTTACTATTTTTGATTATTACCGATATCCTAAAAGTGAACTCCAAATTATTGATTCTCTCAAACGCAGAGAGCCAAATTGCGGTTTTAGCTTTTGGTGGTACGCCAACTGATAACATTCTTGACATTGGACCAAAATTATCAAGAAAAAAGGACATTGCTCCTCCCATTGAAAAAGCTATAAATGAATAACGACGACAAAAAAATTACTACTGAGGCTATTGTTAACTTCGATCAGATCGAGAATACTGACCACGGTCAAATAAAACCAGCTCGGATAATCGAGGAAATGGAAAGATCATATCTTGACTATGCCATGAGCGTTATCGTTGCCCGTGCCTTACCCGACGTCAGAGATGGTCTTAAGCCAGTTCATCGCCGAATTCTTTTTGCCATGAAAGAAATGGGTCTAACCCATAAATCTGCATATAAAAAGAGTGCCCGTGTTGTCGGGGAAGTTTTGGGTAAATTTCACCCTCACGGCGACCAAGCAGTTTATCAAACAATGGTTCGTTTGGCTCAAGATTTTTCTATGCGTTACCCCCTAGTCGATGGTCAAGGGAACTTTGGTTCCATCGATGGTGATTCCGCCGCCGCCATGCGTTATACCGAAGCCAGATTAAGTAAGATTGCCGACCCTCTCCTTGAAGATATCGATAAGGAAACTGTCGAATTCGGCGATAATTTCGATGGTAGCCAGCGCGAACCTCTAGTACTTCCCGCCAAACTCCCCAATCTACTTCTAATGGGTGGCGATGGTATCGCCGTCGGTATGGCCACCAAAATACCCCCTCACAACTTGAAAGAAGTTGTTGCCGCCATCTCCGCTTCAATTGATAAAAGTACCGTAATCGGAACTAAAACCACCGAAACCAACATTGAGACCCAAGATAGTAAAGAAATTGTTGGAACTCTCGATTGTAATATTGAGGTTGACGAATTGTTAGAGAACATCAAAGGACCGGATTTCCCCACTTCAGGTCAGATTTTTGATATTAGAGAAATCAGAAAACTTTATGAAACCGGCAAAGCCAATATCGTCAATAGGGGAGTAGCCGAAATTGTTGAGAAAAAGAATGGTCGTTTTCAGATCATCATTACAGAGCTACCTTACCAGGTAAACAAAGCCAAATTAATCACTCACATTGCTGATCTGGTAAAAAAGAAAAAGATTGAAGGAATTAGTGACCTCCGCGACGAATCCGATCGTAAGGGAATGACCATCGCCATTGAATTAAAACGTGATGCTAAGCCAAAATCTGTCTTAAACAATCTTTACAAATTTACCGAACTTCAGTCCTCCTTCCCCGCCAACATGGTCGCCCTAACCTCCGAAGGGACCCCGCACCTCATGACCCTTAAGTTGATTTTGACAGAACACATCCATCACCGACAACACGTCATTGTTAAACGAAGTCAGTTTGAACTTCGTGAAGCTAAGGCCAGAGCTCACATCCTTGAAGGATTGCTAAAAGCCCTCAACTCAATCGATGAGGTCATTGAAACAATCAAGAAAAGTGAAGATACCGATTCCGCCAAGAACAATCTAATGAAGAGATTTGGCCTTTCTGAGATTCAATCAATCGCCATTCTCGACATGCAACTCAAGAAATTAGCTCATCTTGAAAGAGAAAAACTCGAGGCCGAATACAAGGAACTTATGGAAAGGATCAAGAAGCTTGTTTCGATATTAAAAGATCCAAAAGCAGTACTTCAAATAATTAAAGATGAAGCCAAGTTGTTGTCAGAGAATTTCGGCGATCAACGAAGAACAAAAATCTACAAAAACGCCGTCGGTGAATTTAGTGAAGAAGATTTAATCCCTTCTGAAGAAACTATTATCACCTTAACCAAAACCGGTTACATTAAGCGCATGCCACTTGATACTTTTAGAAGTCAGAGAAGGGGCGGAAAGGGAGTTACCGGGATGACCGTCAAAGATACCGACGAAATTCAACTCCTAACTTCTGCCAACACTCATGATCATCTTTTGGTCTTTACCAATAAAGGCAGGGTCTTTGATCTTAAAGTATGGGAGCTTCCCGAAGGCAGTCGGGTCAGCAAAGGACAAGCCATTATTAACCTTATCAATATCACCCCAGAAGAGACCATCCAATCACTGCTGTCACTCTCCAAAGATACTATCGCCAAAAAAGTCTTCCTCTTCTTTACAACCAAGGATGGTGTCGTCAAAAGAACCAAGATTTCCGACTACGCCAACATTAGAAACAACGGCTTAATCGCCATCAAGCTTGGTGGAAATGACCAGTTGGTCTGGGTTAACCAAACCTCCGGCTCTGATTTTATCCTTTTGGTCACCAAAGAGGGTAAATCGATTAGGTTCAACGAATCAGACGTCCGACCAACCAGCCGAGACACCATGGGCGTCAGAGGAATTCTCTTGGGTAAAGATGACTATGTCGTTTCTATGGAAAATCTAAACCCCGAAGACTTAAGTACAGAGAAAAAGCGCGGCGTCTTTAAAGATCTTCTTGTCATTAGTGAAGGCGGAATGGGTAAAAGAACCGATCTTCGACAGTATCCACTTCAAAATAGAGGGGGTCAGGGGGTCAAGGTCGCCGAATTATCCTCCAAAACCGGTAAGATTGCTGGTGCCTTAATTGTTACCGAGGACGACGGTGAATTACTTATCACCACCAGAGAAGCCCAGGCGATTAAGCTTCCTATTAAAAATATTCCTCAACTCCAAAGAAGCACCCAAGGGGTCATCTTAATGCGCTTCGCCAAAGCCGGGGATACCGTAGCCGCCGTCACTTCTATTGCTAAAGAAGTCGAATGATTAAAGATCTAAAAGCAGGTACCCACCTTAACCAAGTTAATTTTGGGGTCGTTAGTTTGGAGGAAAAAATTACCCGCCAGGGAAAACCTTTTAAAAACGTTATCTTATCCGACAAAACCGGCACCCTCAATGCCAAGATCTGGTCTGATACCTTTAGTCTATGTCAAATTGAAGCCGGTAAAGTAATTTGTCTCAAGGGGAGAGTAGGGGAGTATCAAGGAAATTTGGACCTTACTATCGAAGAATCTCAAATTACCCCAGATGATATCCTCAATTTTCAACACCTTCAACCAGCCCTTGTCTTTGATATTGAAACCGTCGGACAAGATTTTAGCTCGCTAGGGGAGTGGGAACAAGATTATTTTCTCAATAATCTTGAAAAAAATGCCACTAACCGATCAGAAGCAAAAAACAAAACCGGACTGTATGCTTTTTTTGGATTCGTTTGTTCTATAGCCGCCAAGGACACAACTACTGGGCGGGGAATCGTCTTTCACTTGTGCGACGTTCCACTTAACAATCCTAAAAACTTTGAAGTCAAAACTTATTCTCAGGAACCTGATCTTCTAAAAGCCTTCTGGGAATTATGCGACCAATATCAAACCTTTGTCTCGTTTAACGGTATCGGGTTTGACTTTCCCTATCTTTTTCTGAGATCAGCCGCCAAGAGGGTAAAAGTACCCGTCAAAATGACCAATCTCGACCGCACTCAACACCTGGACCTTTCCCAAAAATTCACCCAGGGAGGTCGAAGTTTCAAACTCGAGGCTTTAACCCGCTTTTTAGGTCTAAGCAATCCTAAGGAAAAGGGTGTCTCCGGACTTCACGTTTCAAATCTATATAAAAAGGGCGAGCATCAAGCCATTGTCGACTATGTCTCACGCGACGTTGACAGTACCCGCCAACTCTACGATCTCTACCGCCAAACCTTCCAATAGCTTATAATACCCCCAACCCGCAAGGGAATCTTGAACTTTAAATCGGAGGTAAAAATGGGACAAAAGTATGATGTCGTTGGTGTAATTCTTGCTCCAGCTGGGGCAGCCGCTGGCGGAGGATTTTGTAGCACCATCTTCGGGCTCGCAGTATTAGCAGGTGTTGGGTTTGTTTGTTATCTACTTGTGGCCCTGTACGTTATATTCATGACAATCGCCGAAAGACTAGTCGTTTTTTTGGTCGATCTTCCACCAATTGTATTCCTCTTATTTTGGCTTGGTGGAATGTTAAGTATTGGATTATTAATGTTGGTAATGTTTTTACTTCTGATCCTCGCAACCAAGAAAAAATAAAACCTTGACGGTGGTACCTCCACCGTCTTTTTTATTTCAAATACTTATCATGAATTTCTTTTAATTTTGGATTGGTGACGTGGGTATATATTTGAGTAGTCGAAACATTTTTGTGTCCCAACATTTCCTGAACTGACCTTAAATCCGCCCCATTTTGAAGAAGACTTGTAGCAAATGAGTGTCGCAGTACGTGCGGACTGACTTTGATCGGAATCCCCGCCATTCGGCGATACTTTTCTACAATCCTCTGAATTCCACGAACCGATAATCGGATTTTCTCACTTCCCATCGCCGGATCAACTTTTTTACCACCCAAACGAATCCACATCGGCTTCCAGGCGTCACTTCTGCTGTCAAGATATCTTTTGATCCAGCCAGCCGCCCGTTCAGTTAAAAAAACCACTCTCGGTCGACGACCTTTTCCGATAATCCCAAATTCACGTTGCTTTAAATCTACACGGTCCCAATCTAGCTTGGCCAATTCAGAAACGCGCAAACCGGTGCTAAAAAGCACCTCTAAAACAGCCCTGTCCCTTAAACCTTCTGGTTTATTTAAATCCGGCATTTCTAATAAGCTATCCACTTGCTCCCGCGTAATAAATTTAATACTCCTTCCTTCAGACTTCGGCAAATCGACCTTATCGGGCGCCAAGCTTCGATGACCCTTGCGGCTTAGATACTTTAAAAAGGCTCGTAAGGCAATTACATAATAACTCTGAGTCGTTCGCGATAGATTTTTCCCATATTGATCTAGATAATGGGCCAGCCAAATTCTGTAAGATCGAACGATATCCATACTCAGGCGATCGATATACTCCTGCTGATAGTTTTTTGAAAACCACTCTGCAAAAGTTCCTAAATAATGTTTATAATTCCGGACAGTATAAATAGAATAGTTCTTTTCAACTTCAATATAAGTCAGGTAGCGACTTATTAATTTTTTTAAACTAATCAATTCTTCTGATTTCTTTTTTGCCATACTCGGGGTAGGGAAGTCCCATTTACATTGTACGACGTTTATTAAAATATCCTATAATACATACAAACAAGGAGAGAGCAATGAACTTAATAAATTTAATAATCTATATTAACTTTTTTAAAGAATTAATTTTAATCGGAATACTCATTTCGCTAGTAGTTGGTTTAGCTATGTTGCTGATAGGTTGCTACTTAACCAGTCGGGAAATTAGCAGAGTTAATGCAGGCAAATAAGACAGAAGTTTCATGAGCCCCGGAACCAAAAAATCCGGGGCTCTACAATGCCCTCAAAACGCCCACAAAAGATTTTCTCGTATTACTAATCGTCGAAGAATAAGGCCTGATCTTGGAGTCTCTAAAATCGTGGCTAATTTTCGGGTTTATATCCGAAAAATAGTAAACTGACTACTTATTTAATAGGGATCAAAAGAATCAGGGAGGTAATGGGCTTACAAGGGTTTACAGAAATAGTTTTCGGGATTCTTTACGGTTTATATGAAAGATATAGTAGGTCTTCTCCAGCATTTTAACAAATAAGGATAACGTCGCAAAAGTTATATTGTGCGACAATCTGAATGTAAGTACACATACTGTGTAACTACACCACTCCGCGGTAGAGGAGAGGTATCTGTCCCAAAAAATCTTATGGCACAAAAAATGATTTATAAAAATCTGTTCAACTACTAACTAAGTGGAGTAAAGTAAATCTACAATTAGATTAAATTTTGACCCTCAAGCTATCACTCTCTACTCCACTGGCTGACAGGCTCAAAACTATATCATTCCGTATCATCTAGCACTTTTCCACACTCAATGCCAATATCGTGAAAAGTTATAGGATATCATGAAAACTGCATATAAATATATTATTTATTATAGGATGTTCCCACTCCTCTATCCCCTCCAGCTGGTTGAAAAATATGCCGCCGCCAAAACAATTAAATTAAAAATTACAAACTCCAACTGCCCAGCTGATGACATTTTGTTAAGAAGTCTTTGTTCAAAAATCCCCAAGATCGCATACAGGCAACCAGTCAAGGCCAAACCCGCCATAAAAGGTCTGACTGGCCAAAATCCCAACACCATACCATAAATGGCCATCAACCAAGAGGTTATCGTCGTAAGCCTATACACTTCTTCCAAATGTTCGGTTTTCAAATCTATGCTCCAAAAACCACCAAAAGCCAAGAGACCAGAAACCAAACCAACACCCAAAAATAAATGGTAGAAAGGCAACCTTAAACTAAACAAAATGACAAAATACATTGTCGCTGTGACCAATTGCATAATAAAACTCCACGATCTGGCCGCTCTGAACAATTGAATAGTTCTTATCGAGGCCACAGAAAAAATGTTTTCGGTCAACAATATTGTATACATCCCCAAGACATACAGGACAGAAAAAAAAAGCCTTAACACACCCGACAAGAATATCCCCGTTTCTATCTGGAAGTTCAAGCCAAAAATCCTAGGAATCGCTGGTGGCAATAAACTATAAAAAATTCCACTACCCAGGGTAAATAAAACCGGTAAGATCATCAAAGTTACCCACTCCCAACCCTTCAGGTCTTCAAACAGAACCCACGCTGTCAAAATATAGGAAATTAAGGCTATCCCCACGGTCACCCCCAATCTACCTTCCACACTAATCCATGTCGACATCCACATTAAAATACCCAAAAACATTGCTACGCCAAAAAATTTAACTCTCTTACTCATCGATATTGCTATCTCTTAAGTTAGTCCATAAATCAGTCACATCCTCGTGATCACCCAGGGAAGAGAGTAACAGCCTGGCCCTTTCCAAATCTTCCCCCCTCAATTCAATCATCGGTATCGGGACTAAGGTCTTCAAATATGCCACCGACCCAGGCCCACCCAGATTGCCCCCCTTTTTGTCTAAAATCGCTTTTATTTCTCCGACGGTCCTATTATGATTATCTGTTGCTGTCGTTATCATGATTCCCATTCCGCCAGGTCCATAAGCCTCGTAGACACTCTCCGTTATAAAACTCCCTTCTCCCACACCCAATCCTTTTTCAATAGCTCTTTTTATATTTTCATTTGGCATATTCATCGACCTTGCCTCATCTAAAATTGTTCTCAAAGTAGCATTAAATTCCGGATCCCCGCAACCAAAAGTCTTCACCGCTATTTGGATTTTTTTAGAAAGTTTGGTAAAAATCGCCGATTTCTTAAAATCAGTAACGGCTTTTTTATGCTTGATATTAGACCATTTCGAGTGTCCAGACATAAGAAGTACATTTTATCACTTGACACCGCCACTCAACCTACCTATCATCTACAATCAATGGCAGAAAACTCTTCTCTTTTTGAATTAGAGCGTCTTGCGATTCAAAAAGCCCTTATCTCAAGTTGGCAAGAAGCGATCGATCATAATATAGAAATTTTGGATCAAGAGCCCGATAATATTCCTTCTCTCAATCGTTTGGCAATCGCCTACTTAAAAACTCAAGATGTAGAAAAGTCCCGCAAATATTTTGAAAAGGTTATTAAACTTGATCCCTATAACTCTATAGCCAAAAACAATCTTAAAAAAATTACTTCCTCAAAAGCTTCAGCCGCCCTACTAGCCGACTCCCCTATCAGCAACCACACCTTTTCTTTTATTGAGGAGCCAGGAAAATCCAAAATGATTCCCCTGACTAATATCGGAGAACCCCAAATTATAAATACCGTCTACACAGGCCTTGAGGTGAATCTAGTTATATCTGGACGAAAACTTAAAGTCGAAACCCAAAACCACAGATATATCGGTTCGCTACCGGACGACATCTCCGGCCATCTTATCCGGTTTATAAAAGCCGGATGTAAATACCGATCATTAATCCGCTCTGCGGACATTAACAAAGTGGAAATTTTCGTTCAAGAAATTAAGTCTGGCAAAAAAATGAGAGGTATCCCCTCATTTGCCAACGGACATTTATTGGACAACATCAATATCAGTTCTGAAAACATCAATCAACCCCCTCTAGAAATTTACGATCAAGAAGTAGACGAAACTTAGTAATTCTTTCCAACTATCACCACGATCTCAGTTCCTTGATTCTTACCTGGATAATCTGTAATTATCTCGCAACCAAAATAATTAACCAGATAATTCATCGTCAATGGATGTGCTTCCCTATCGCCATCTACTTCACATCTCTTATCCAAAATATAATTTCCCGTTCTAACATCTATCACTCTCATTCCCGCCGTTTCGAACTGTCTTGACACCTTTCTTCCCAATCCAGGTATTCCACTTGCATTCATAACCACAACTTCTACAGTCTCCGATAAAACCGCTTCGGATAAAAAATAATTTTTTGCCCAGGAAAACACAGCTTCATTCGCCTTCTGATAAATTCCACCGTCAATCTCAACCACCCTATCGGTTAACCTGGAAGGAAAGGGTTGATTTAGATTTAACCCCTTGGCTAGAACCAACCCCAATATTTTAATTACCTCCATTCTGTCAATAAACTTCATATTGGTGTCTGCACCACCCCACGCAAGTAAAGAATCTCTTAAGGAAAGGGGGTCGTTTTGAGTCTTGTGTCGAATGATGATTGGTATGGGTATTCCCAGTTCCAATGACAGTCCCCGGCGAAAGTCATTTAAACTCGCGCTACCAGCAGTTTTTTTTTCAGCTTCCCTCAACTCCCCAATTCCAAAATCTGAACCATTATTAAACAAATCAATTTTTAAACTATCCGGCAAATCTACGTAGTCGACACTTAAATTTTCTGGTTTATACGACATGACGGTTGCACGGTCATCACCTAAAACCACCATGTTAAACCCCAAGCGGCTATCAATCATTTTGTTCTTCCACACGCTAACAATCAAGGAAACGCCTACCAAGACGCAAAATACAATCCCCGTCATTCTTAAAACCCACTTGTATCTCATGATTTATTGTAGATTCTTGCCAACATTTTTGATTGCTTAACCTTATACCGCTCCAAAGTCCCCGATGACTCGTCAGACAGAATCTCAGCCAAATGCATACCACCAACGAAATGGGGAAATACTACATAATCAACCCCTGCCTTATACAATATTTTCGAATCTTCAAAATTCTCCGCGTCAACCACAACCTTAACTTTAAATCTCTTCCTGTTTATATACGAAACCAACTCCAGGTTATCGGCACTATTTGGAATTGTAGAAATCACCAAATCGATCCTTCCAAAGGGTATCTCTCCCAATACTTCTCTGTCTGAGATATCTGCAAAGTATGCCCTTATCCCCTCAGCTTTCAGCTTAGACACCACCTCCGGATCATAATCCAACACCACCAGTTCTTTATCCTGACTCTCCAATGCCGCAACAACTGACCTACCCATTCTATGCCCACCAATCAACAATACAAATCTCGTCACGGGCCAGATTGTCCCCTCAGTGTCTTCCAAGACCTTAAATCTCCCTCCCCACCAAGATAAACTTCGACCAAAAATCCCAAAAAACCTATCTGAGGTCATCAAAAGAAAGGATCCGATCATCATCGATGATATAACCGACACTGTTAACAGAGCCTTAACTTCGTTTGATATCGAGAAACTTGACATTAATATCAAGGTAAACTCTGATGCCGAAGAAAGACCAAAAGAGACCTCAAAAGCTACCCTATTTGCCAGACCAAAGATCTTAGTTAAAAAGAACGTCAAACCAAACTTTAGTAATAGCAGCAACAACCCCAAACCTATCCCACCCAACAAAG
>Ga0172369_10004035_pt1 | contig 18942 bp, 8 predicted proteins | sample LakKiv25m_FD_114539 | JGI IMG/M metagenome (GOLD analysis project Ga0172369, IMG submission 114539) | Freshwater microbial communities from Kabuno Bay, South-Kivu, Congo - kab_022012_11.25m | ecosystem: Environmental > Aquatic > Freshwater > Lake | place: Democratic Republic of the Congo...
GCCAGTCGTCGAATCCGGACGACTTCGCGCTGCGCGTGAGCGGCGTGTCCGGCACGAGCGACGCGCAGTGGGACGACTTCGACCATTCCGAGCCGGCCCCGCCCGCCCGTCCCGAACCCGGTCGGGCGACGCCCGAGCCCGGTCGAGGGACGCCGCCGGCGGTGATGCCGGATCCCGCGGGCGCGACGCTGCGAATGGCGATGCCGCGCGCCGCGCCGGTGCCGACGCCGCGCCCGCCGGTTGCGCCTGCACCGGCCGCCCGCCCGCCCGTGCTTCCGCGCACCGTGCCGCCTGCTCATCCCGAGCCGAGTCGAGGAACGCCGGCCGCGCCCGCCCCGGACGCAGGCGGCACCGACGACGAATTCCAGATTGAACGTTTCTAGCCGTTCGGGGCAGGATCCGGGGCGTCATGGGCGAAGCCGTCGTCACCGAGCATCTTTCGAAGGTTTTCCGGGTCGGGTTCCTGGCGCGGCGCGTCGAGGCGCTGCGCGACGTGAGCATGACGGTGCAGGAGGGCGAGGTGTTCGGCCTGCTGGGGCCCAACGGCGCCGGCAAGACGACCACCATGAAGATTCTGCTGGGGTTCATCAAGCCCAGCGGCGGCACGGCGCGCGTGGCGGGGCTGCCCGCGGGGAGCCCCGGGGCGCGCCGGCTCTTCGGGTACACGCCCGAGAATCCGGCGCTCTACGAGTTCCTGCGCGGCGACGAACTGCTCGTCCTGCTGGGGAAGCTGAGCGGGCTGTCCGGCGCGCAGGCCAGACGGCGCGCCGACGAGCTGCTGCCGATGGTGGGCCTGGCGGGGCGCGGCGCCGACCGTCAGATCCGCAAGTTCAGCAAGGGCATGGTGCAGCGGCTCGCCATCGCGCAGGCGCTCATCGCGGACCCGCCCATCGTGCTGCTGGACGAGCCGATGAGCGGGCTGGATCCGGTGGGGCGCAAGGACGTGCGCGACCTCATCTTCGGCCTGCGCGAGCGCGGCAAGACGGTGTTCTTCTCGACGCACATCCTGAGCGACGTGGAGGCGATCTGCGACCACGTGGGCATCATCGCGGACGGACGGCTCACCGACTGCGGGCGGCTCACGGATCTCGTTGCGCCGGGGGTGCGCGAGGTGGAACTGGTGCTGGCGGACCTGGGCCCGGAGCTGCGCGAGCGGCTGTCGAAGGAGGCGCGCGCGCTGGAGCGCGACGGACACCTGGTGCTGCGCTTCGAGTCGGAGCAGGGCGCCCAGGAAGCCGCGCGCGCGGCGCTGGCGGGCGGCGGGCGCATCGTCCAGCTCGTGCCGCACCGGCGCACGCTGGAGGAGCTGTTCGTGCGCCGCGCCGAGGAGATGAAGAAGGCGCAGGCGTTCTGAGCGGCTGCGCGGTTCGACGCGCTCGGCTGGCGCCCACGGACCGCTTCCGCTGTCTGTCGCCCGTGCGTCCACGCCGCCGCCGGTCCGCCGCGCTCGGAGCCGGGCACGGAAGTGCCCGGGCATGAGGCAACGCCCCGCATCCGATTCGGCGGGCGCCACGTCGAACCACTGCAAAGCCCCCGCGGCCGGATGGGAGGAACCACGGCTGTGCAATGCCCCGGCACTTCCGTGCCGGGCTCCGTCCCGCAGCCTTGCAGGCGCCCGGGCCAGCACAGCGTCCGGGTCAACGACCGGTGGCGGCTGTGTTTCCGCTGGACCGACGAGGGGCCGGAGGACGTCGAGATCGTCGACTACCACTCCTGAGGGGAATGCCGATGCGCAACCGAATGCGACCCATCCACCCGGGCGAGATCCTCCGCGAGGAGTACTTGGTCCCGCTGCACATGAGCGCCAGCCAGCTCGCCGGACACCTGCACGTGCCGGCGAACCGGATCACGAGCATCGTGAACGGCAGGCGCGCCGTCGCGGCCGACACCGCACTGCGGCTCGCCCGCTTCTTGCGAACGTCGCCCGGGTTCTGGATGAATCTGCAGAAGACCTTCGACCTGCGGCAGGCCGAGCAGGACCAGGGACCGGCCATCGATCGCGAAGTGCGACCCGGTGTGCCGCATGCCGATGGTGCGGCACGCGCCTGGTAGCCCCGTCCGACCGGGCGGCCGCATTCCTGCAGCGACATGACCCCGCGCGGCTTGACGGCAGCGACCGATCGGCTACGCTCGCCCCGTTCAGCGAAGGCGGGCGCACATGAGAGCGGCGGCGATCCTCACCGGCTTCCTGACGGCGGCGACCGCTGCCGCCGCCGAGCCCCCGCGCGTCGCACTGCTGGGGCTCACCGCGGGCGACGGCATCACCGACAAGCAGGCGCAGACGCTCGAAGACCTGCTCATGAGCGCGCTCTACCGCACCGAGCGCTTCAACCTCGTCGGGCGCTCCGACATCGCGGGCCTTCTGGGCTTCGAGCGCCAGAAGCAGATGCTCGGCTGCACCGGCGACACCTCCTGCGTCGCGGAAATCGCCGGGGCGCTCGACGTCCCGGTCGTGGCCATTGCGAGCGTCGGGCGCCTCGGGCCTTCCTACGTCTTCGCGCTCAAGCTCGTGAGCTCGGCCGACGCGCGCGTGCTCGCCCGCTCCGACGTGACGGTCGCCGGAGAGGCGAAGCTCGCCGAGGGCGTCGAGACGCTCGCCACCCGCATCGCAGCCGTGTGCGATCGCAAGGGCTGCACTCCGGGCTCGCAGCGCGGGCAGGCCAGGGCGACGCCGGCGCAAACCGCAAAACCCGGGGCGAAAACGGCCGCGCCGGCCGTCGCCGCGCCGCTGCCTGCCGCAGCGGCGCCGGAGCCGACCGCCGCGCCGAAGGCCGCGGTGGAGATTCCTTCACCGCCGCCCGCGCCCGCGCCGGCGCCGCCCGCCGCGCGTCGCGGTCCGTGGTGGTGGATTGCGGGCGCGGTCGCGGTCGCCGCCGCCGGAGCCGGCACGTACTACGCGCTCGACAGCCGCAGCGCCCGACAGGATCTGGAGAAGGCGTTCCAGGCGCCGAACGCAGGCACGCCCGCGGCGGCCGAGAGAATGCGCTCGTCGGCCATCGCCGCCGACGGGCTCTTCGCGGGAGCGGCCGTCGCGGCGGCGGGCGGTGTTTTGCTCTTCGCATGGAATATTCCGTGAAGCGTCTATCTCCAGGGATGCAGCTCACGCCAGATCCGGCTCCTCTTGCAGACCGGCCGGCCGCCCTCACCCCCCGGCCCCCTCTCCACGCGGGCCGCGGAAGCAGACACTCGTCCGACGGCTGTTGCGGCCCGGTGGAGAGGGGGAGAATTGCCCGCGAAAGCCGACGTCGGATGTCGAATCCAGGCGCGGCAGCCCTCCCCTCTCCACCGGGCCGCTGTGCGCCCGAAGAGGCGGGGACTCCCTGGCCCGTGTGGGCGAGCGCAGCGAGCGAACAGCCAGTGGCTGTTCCGGCCGGGGTCGGGGGTGAGGGCGTCGCGGACGTCCCGCGGATCGGATCTGGCGCGAGATGCACCCTGTTCCCCGCCATCCTTGCGGCCCTCGCCGCCGGCTGCACCTGGCAGCTCCCCCCGGGCCTGCTGTGCGATCGCGACGTCGAATGTCCGGCCGGCTGGTACTGCGCGCCCGGCGACGGCGGACACGGCACCTGCCTCGAGAAGGGCGCATGCGCATTGGCCGCGACCTACGGCCAGCCGTGCGAGGCGGGCCTCGGCGAGTGCCGGCGCAGCGGCGCGTTCATCTGTCCCGCGCGCGACGGCGCCCCCGTCTGCAGCGCGATCGCAGGCGAAAAAGGGACCGAAACGTGCAACGGGCTGGACGACGACTGCGACGGCGCCACCGACAACGGCTTCGACGTCGGCGCGGAATGCTCGGTCGGCGAAGGCGAATGCCGGCGTGCGGGACATCTGGCGTGCGTGCCCGATCACTCGCACGCGGCCTGCGACGCGGTGCCGGGTGCGGGCGGCACCGAGTCGTGCAACGGCCTCGACGACAACTGCGACGGCGGCACCGACGAGGATCTTCCCGGATGCTGTCTGCAGGCGGGCACCACGCGCGCGTGCAGCGCGGATCGAGGCGTCTGCCGCGCGGCCACGCAGCGCTGCTCGGACTCGAAAGCATGGGGACCGTGCCTGGACGCCGACAGCCACGAGGTCGTGCAGCCGGGCGAGCGCGCCGAGGCTTGCAACGGCGAGGACGACGACTGCGACGGCTCGACCGATCAGGGCTTCGACGTCGGCGCCACGTGTACCGCGGGCCTGGGCGCGTGTACGGCATCCGGACACCGCGTCTGCAACGAAACCGGCGACGGCACGAAATGCGACGCCGTCCCAGGATCGCCGGGCGAGGAAACGTGCAACGGCGCCGACGACAACTGCGACGGGTTCACCGACGAGGAAGGCGCAGGCGGATGCACCGCGTACTACCGCGACGGCGACACCGACGGCTACGGGGACCCGCGCGACACGAAATGCCTTTGTGCGCCGACCTCGGCCTATCCGGTGGACACGGCCGGCGACTGCGACGACGCCCGCGCGGACGTGAACTCCGCTGCACGCGAGGTGTGCAACGGCGTCGACGACGACTGCGACGGCTCGACCGACGACTTCCCGCTGACGCTGCTGGACGGGCGCACGGTGACGGGCCCCGGAGCGGCCTGCGGCGCGGGCGCGTGCGCGGGAGGCGTCACCGAGTGCAGGCCCGATGGCAGCGGCATCGTGTGCCCGACCGAGACGCAGGCCGCCGTCGAGTCGTGCAACGGCGCGGACGACGACTGCGACGGGCGCACGGACCAGGCGGGTGCGGCGCTGTGCGTCGCGTACTTCCGCGACGGCGACACCGACAGCGCCGGCGCTCGCGGCGACTGGACGTGCCTGTGCGCGGGCGCGTCCCCCTACACCGCGGCGGCCGGCGACGACTGCGACGACACTCGCGCGGACGTGTACGACGGTGCGACGGAGATCTGCTTCGACGCGATCGACGACGACTGCGACGGCCTCACCGACTGCGCGAACCTGAGCACCTGCGACGGCCATCCCTGCGGCACGGGAACGGACGGCGCGGGTGCGCAATGCCGCGATGACGCACTGTGTCACGAAACCGACTGCGCCGACCGCGCGGACGACGACCGCGACGGCACGAGCGACTGCAACGACGCCGACTGCGCCGACCGCTCGTGCGCGGACGGAGGCGCGTGCCGGGGCGTCATCTGCCTGGCGCCGCCCGCGGCGGCAGTTCCGCCGCGCGGATCGGTCGCGTTCCACGCCTCGGACGGCAGCGGTGAGGGCTGGACCTGGTCCATGCAAGACGCCCCCTCGGCCGGCAGCGTCGGCGCATCGGGCGCGTACGTCGCGGGATCGTCGGGAGGAGTCACCGACGTCGTGAAAGTCGTCGACTCCGCGGGACACGCGGCGACCGCGAACGTTTCCGTGGGGCCCGGGGTTTCGATCGCTCCGCCCGCGCCGAGCACGCCGCCTCGCGGATCGGTTGCACTCTCCGCGTCGGGCGGGAGCGGCGAAGGATGGGTCTGGTCCGTTTCCGACGCTCCTTCCGGCGGCCACGTCGAGGCATCGTCGGGCACCTATGTCGCGGGATCGACCGGAAACACGGCCGATCTCGTACACGTCGCCGACTCGCTGGGCAACACAACGACCGTGTCGGTCCTCGTGACCGAGGGAGTCTCGATCACGCCGCCATCCGGTTCGGCGCCGCCGCGCGGATCGGTCTCCTTCACCGCGCTCGGCGGCAGTGGAACCGGATTCACCTGGAGCGTCGATCCGAATCGCTCGGGCGCGAGCGTCAATCCCTCGACCGGCGCGTACACCGCCGGAACCGAAGACAGCGTCACGGACGTCGTGCACGTCGTCGACTCGCTGGGAAACGCCGCAACGGCCAGTGTCGTGATCGGCCCCGCGATTTCGCTCGATCCTCGCGCGCCGACCACGCCGCCTCGCGGAACCATCGACTTTGCCGCGTCCGGCGGCGCGGACCTCGATGGCGCATGGATCTGGTCGCTGACCACCAACGCGTCCGGGGGCAGCATCGACGTCGCGACGGGCCGCTACACCGCCGGCCCGACGGGCGAGGTCGTCGATGTCGTACACGTCGTCGACGCGCTCGGCAACGAGGCAACGACAAGCGTTTCCGTCACGGCCGGCGCGAGCGTCTCGCCCGGAACCGCCTTGGTCGCACGCGAGGCCCTCGTGACGTTCACCGCGTCCGGCGGCAGCGGCACCGGATGGACCTGGTCGGTGAATCCGAACGCCTCGGGCGCGAGCGTCGCGGCGGGCGTGTACACGGCCGGCGGCGCCGCGGGTACGGACATCGTCAAGGTGTCGGATTCCTTGGGGAATTCGGCATCCGCGACCGTGACCGTGACGGGCCCCGTGACGCTGTCGCCGTCGAGCGCGGCGGTCGCGACGTGGGTCCACCAGATTTTCACGCCGTCCGGAGGCAGCGGCACCGGATGGATCTGGGGGCTGACTCCGGGCCGGTCGGGCGGCGGCATCACGATGAACGGGGACTACAGCTCGGGCGGCGTGGGCGGCGTGGTCGACGTCGTGCGCGTCTTCGACTCGGTCGGCAACACCGCGGCGGTGGACGTGTCGGTCTGCCCCGCAGGCTATGTGCCCGTACTCCCTGGAGAATTCGACATGGGGTCGCCCGCCGGCGAGCCCGGGCGCAACGCGGACGAAACCGCGCACCACGTCGTGCTCACGCGCGGTTTCTGCATGAAGGCGGCCGAAGTCGCGCAAGGCGAGTGGCAGGCCGCGATGGGCGCCAACCCCTCGGGCTTCCCGGCGTGCGGCGCCGACTGCCCTGTCGAGAACGTGTCGTGGTGGGACGCGGTCGCGTACGCGAACGTGCTGTCCGATGCCGAGGGATTGCAGCCCTGCTACACCCTTGGCGGATGCACGGGAACGCCCGGCACGGCGGGCTTCGCGTGTACGGACGTCGCGGCCGTCGGCCCCGCGTGCTCGGGCTACCGTCTGCCTGCCGAGGCCGAGTGGGAATTCGCCGCGCGCGCGGGTACCACCACCGCGACCTACGGCGGCACGTCCACGCAGGCCGGATGCACGCAGCCCAACGCGGTGCTCGATTCCATCGCGTGGTTCTGCGGCAACTCGGCGTCGGCGACGCACGCGGGCAAGGGCAAGAACCCGAACGAGTCGGGTCTGTACGACCTGCTCGGCAACGTCGGGGAATGGTGCGCGGACTGGCACGGAACGTATCCGGCGGAAACGGCGACGGATCCGTCCGGCCCCGAGTCGGGTTCCGTTCGCGTGCTGCGCGGAGGAAGCTGGTACCACGCCTCGGGCTCGGCGCGCGCGGCCAACCGCGGCCAGGGCGACCCGGCGTATCGCAGCAACTCCCTCGGCCTGCGCACCGTGCGCTCCCTCCCGATGGTCGTCGGCGTCGCCATCGCACCGTCGGCTGCGTCGACGCCGCCGCACGGTGCCATTTCGTTCCGGGCCACGGGCGGTCTGGAAACCGTCCACACCTGGTCGATTTCATCGAACAATTCGGGTGGATTCATCGACACGGCGACGGGCGCCTACGTCGCGGGCTTCACAGGCGGCGTCGTCGACACCGTGCGGGTCGTGGACGCCGGGGGCAATGCCCGCACCGCGGATGTGACCGTCACTGCGGCCGTGGCAGTCGCACCTGACTCCACATCGGTCGCGCCCCGCGGAGAGGTGACCTTCACCGCGAGCGGCGGCAGCGGCACGGGATGGTCGTGGTCGATGAAGGTGAACGGATCGGGCGGGACGGTTTCTTCCTCGGGCGTGTACGCGGCGGGCGAGACCGGCGACACCACGGACCAGGTGAGGGTTCAGGATTCGCTCGGAAATCCGGCGTTCGCGAACATCACGGTGACCGCGGGCGTGAGCGTGTCTCCCGAGGCGGCGAGCGTGGCGCCCGGAGGAACGGCAACCTTCGTCGCTTCGGGCGGCAGCGGCATCGGATGGTACTGGACCGTGGACTACGGCCCGTCCGGCGGCAGCGTGTCGCAGGCAGGCGTCTACACGGCGGGTGCGGTCGCGGGCACGATCGACGTGCTTCGCGTGTACGACTCGCTCGGGAACGCAGGCACGGCGCGGGCGAGCGTCGTGCCGGGGCTCGTCGTCCACGGGCTGCCCTCGCCGTTCGTCGCGGGGGCGTCGGGATCGCTGACGGTGCACGCCGCGACCGCGGCGGGCGCGGCGGTGCCGGGCTATCGCGGCACCGTCCATTTCACCTCGACCGACACACTGGCTGCTCTACCGGCAGACTATGCCTTCACCGCGTCGGACGCGGGAACGCACGCGTTCGCGGGCGTCGTGCTGCGCAGCGCGGGCGTGCAGAGCGTGACCGCGACGGACACCGGCGGAGCGGCGATCGCCGGCTCGCAGAGCGGCATCGCGGTGGAGCCCGCGGCGGCGTCGATGCTGGTGCTGATGGGCATCGATTCGCCGCGCACGGCGGGCGAGTCGTCGGACCTGGTCGTGTTGGCGCTGGATCCGTTCCGCAACCCCGCGACGGGATACCGTGGCGAAGTGACCTTCTCCTCGACGGACCCGCGCGCGACGCTGCCGGCGGACTACGCGTTCACGGCGGGCGACGCCGGGCGCCACGTGTTCGCCGGCGTGGCGCTGAAGACCGCCGGCACGCAGTCGGTGACCGCGGCCGACAAGGCGGCTTCGTCCCTGCGGGGCTTGATCGCCGGGATCGTAGTGGAGCCCGGCCCCGAGGCGTGGCTCGTCGCCGATGGTCAGCAGGTGACCATGAGCGGGTCAGCAGCGACGGTAGCCGTTTCGGCGGTCGACGCGTACGCGAACGTCTCGCCGGGATACCGCGGGACCGTGCACTTCACGAGCACGGATTCCCAGGCGACGCTGCCGGCGGACTACACGTTCGCAGCGTCCGACGCGGGCGTGCATCCGTTCCCGGTCGTGTTCCGCACGCTCGGGACGCAGTCGGTGACCGCGCGCGACGAGGCGTCCGCATTCAACGTGACCGTGGTCGTGACCGTGGCGGTTTGCCCGGCGGGATTCGCGCCGATTCCCGCGGGAACGTTCACGATGGGATCGCCCTCGGACGAGCCCGGCCACGAGCCCAACGAGGTGCTGCACGCGGTCACGATCACCCGCGGATTCTGCGCGAAGACGACCGAGGTGACGCAGGGCGAGTGGGCGGCCGCAATGGGCAACAACCCGTCGTATTTCGCGTCGTGCGGGGCGACGTGTCCCGTCGAGCAGGTGTCGTGGTGGGATGCGGTCGCCTACGCGAACGCGCTGTCGGCTTCCGCGGGCCTCCCGGCCTGCTACACACTGACGGGGTGCGGCGGAACGCCGGGCGTCGCGGGATTCTCCTGCTCCGGCGCGACGTTCGCAGGCGCTGGGTGCAGCGGGTACCGGCTGCCGACCGAGGCCGAGTGGGAGTACGCGGCGCGGGCCGGCACGACGACGGGGACGTACAACGGAACCTCCTCGCTGATCGACAAAACCGAGCCCAACGCCGTGCTCGATCCGATCGCATGGTTTGGCGGCAACTCGTCCGGCACGACGCACGCGGCCGGCACGAGGGATGCGAACGCCTGGGGGCTCCGCGACACGCTCGGGAACGTGTGGGAGTGGGTCTGGGACTGGCATGCGGACTACCCTGCGGGAGCGGCGACGGATCCGACGGGCGCGGCTTCGGGCACGGTCCGCGTCCTGCGCGGCGGCGACTGGGAGGACCCGGCGCGAGGTTCGCGCTTCGCGTATCGGGGCTTCGCGGACTTTCCCTATCGCGGCTGGGGTTTCCGCACCGTCATCACCGCGCCGGCTCTTGCCGCACCGACGGTCTCGCCCGCGACGGCGACCGTCGTCCCCGGCGGTGCAGCGAGCTTCACCGCGGGCGGCGGCGCCGGGCAGTGGAAGTGGTCGCTGAACCGGAATCGGTCCGGAGGGACGATCGATCCCGCGACGGGCGCGTATGTCGCCGGAACGACGGCCGGCGTCGTCGACGTTGTCCGGGTCGTGGACGTGTTCGGCAGCACGGCGACCGCAAGCGTGACCGTCGCCGGGTGCCCCGCGGGATACGTCCCGATTCCGGCCGGATCCTTCACGATGGGCTCGCCCACGGACGAGCCGGGACGCAAGCCTGACGAGACGCAGCACCCGGTCACGCTCACGCGGGGCTACTGCATGAAGGCGACCGAGGTCACGCAGGCGGAGTGGCGGACGGCGATGGGTAACGATCCCTCCTATCGCCAAGGGTGCGGCGACAACTGCCCCGTGGAGCAGGTCTCGTGGTGGGATTCCGTCGCGTACGCGAACGCGGCCTCGGCCGCCGCGGGGCTGGCCCAGTGCTACACGCTCGCGGACTGCTCCGGAACGCCCGGCACGCGGGACACGGAGAACCTGGACCACGGCTCCTACGGATGCACGGGAATAGCGTTCTCCGGGACGTCCTGCGCCGGGTACCGACTGCCGACCGAGGCGGAATGGGAGTACGCGGCAAGAGCCGGCACGACGACGGGCACCTACAACGGAACTTCGACGCTGACCGACTGCACCGGGCCGAACCCGGTTCTGGATTCGATCGCGTGGTTCTGCGTCGCCTCGGGCGTCAAGCATGTCGTGGGTGGGAAGAGCGCGAATGCTTGGGGCCTGTACGACATGCTGGGGAACGTGTCGGAGTGGTCTTGGGATAGGTACGGGAACTATCCGACGGAACCGACCGCCGACCCGGCGGGTCCCGCGACGGGTGTGCCGGCCTACCGGGGAGGGGGCTGGAATTCCGACGCGGCGGGCATGCGCGCGGCGAATCGCGCGCTTGGGTCGGCAAAGGACGTGCGCCAATGGCTTGGCTTCCGTCCCGTCCTCACCGTGCCGACGCTCACCTCGGTCGGCATCGTCCCGGGCGAGTCGTTCATGGCACCGCGCGCACCGATTTCCTTCGCAGCCTCGGGCGGATACGGTTCCGGATGGAAGTGGTCGCTCGCGACCGACGGATCGGGCGGCACGATCGACGCGACGACGGGTGCCTACGTCGCAGGCCCGACCGGCAGCACCACCGATGTCGTTCGTGTCGCGGATCCCTTCGGAAATGCGGCCACCGCGACGGCCCATGTCGGGCCCGGAGCGAGCATTTCGCCAGCGACCGCGGCAGTAGCTACCGGCGGTTCAGTGACCTTCACTGCCAGCGGCGGAATGCCCGGGACCGCATGGACGTGGACCCTCGAGACGAACGCGTCGGGCGGGAACATCACGTCCGCGGGCGTCTACACCGCGGGACCCGCCGGCGGCGCCAAGGACGTCGTGCGCGCCACCGACTCGCTGGGCAACAGCGCGACCGCCGGCGTGTCCGTGTGCCCGGTCGGCTATGTGCCGATTCCTGCTGGAGAATTCGACATGGGGTCGCCGGAGGGCGAACCGGGGCGCAACAGCGACGAGACGCAACACCATGTCGTCCTGACGACCGGCTTCTGCATGTCGGCGACCGAGACGACGCAGGCGCAGTGGCAGGCGGTCATCGGGAACAACCCGTCGCAGTCCGCCTCGTGCGGTTCGGACTGTCCTGTCGAGATGGTGTCTTGGTGGGACGCGACCATGTTCGCGAACGCGCTGTCGCTGGGTGCAGGCCTGCAGCCCTGTTACACCACGACCGGATGCAGTGGTGCGCCGGGAACGGGGACGTACCAGTGTGCAGACGTGACGTTCGCGGGCCCGGACTGCACGGGGTACCGGCTGCCGACGGAGGCGGAGTGGGAGTACGCGGCGCGGGCGGGCACCATCGGCGGGACGTACAACGGAACCTCGACGCTGACCGGCTGCGAGTCCGGGAACACGATCGTGGACCCGATTGCCTGGTTCTGCGGAAACGCGTCGAACAGGACACACGCGGTCAAGGGGAAAACGGCGAACGTGTGGGGTCTGTACGACATGCTGGGGAACGTGTGGGAGTGGTGCTGGGACAGGTACGGGACCTCGAACCGCGTCTTCCGCGGCGGGGGAAGCTTCTACGGCGCGGACTTCGCGCGGGCGGCGAACCGCAGCTTCGGTCCTCCGGACCACCGCAACAACGGCATCGGGGTTCGCCTGCTGAGGTCTCTCCCGATGACGAGCGGCATCGTCGTCACGCCGTCCAGCGCGACGACACCTCCCCGCGGCCCGGTGGCCTTCGCTGCTTCGGGCGGCACGGGCACGGACCGGACGTGGTCCGTCGAGGTCAACCGCTCGGGTGCGACCATTGACCCCGCGACGGGTGCCTACGTCGCCGGCCCGAACGGCGGGGTCTCCGACGTCGTGAAGGTGGTCGATTCGCAGGGAAATACGCGCCTTGCGGGCGTTGCCGTGACGGCAGCCGTCTCGCTTTCGCCCGACATCGCGATCATCCCTCCCGGCGGCACGCAGGGGCTCGCGGCATCGGGCGGCAACGGCAACTTCACCTGGTCCATGCAGTCGGCACCGTCCGGCGGGACGGTGTCTGCAGGCACGTACACTGCGGGGCAGGGGGTCGGCACTGACGTCGTGCTGGTGACCGATTCGCTGGGAAACACGGCAACGGCGAGGATCACGGTTCGCCCGAGTCTCCAGATCTCCGGATTCGAGTCGCCGCGCACTGCGGGTGTCGCGGCGCCGTTCACAGTGAAGGCCGTCAGTGCCGCGGGCGTTCCCGTCGCGGCCTACCGCGGCACGATTCATCTCACGAGCACGGATTCCTATCCTTGGGGGCTCGTGCCCCCGGAGTACACGTTCACTTCCGATGACGCGGGCTCGCACGACTTCAGCGCCTTCTTCCTGCATGCCGGCACCCAAAGCATCTCGGCGGAAGACACGGGCGGCGACGCGTCCCAAGGCGCGCAGACGGGCATCGTCGTCCGGCCGGCGCCGACCTACTACTTCACGCTCTCGGGCATCGCATCCCCGCGCACGGCAGGAACTCCGTCGGACGTCACGGTCGAAGCGCGCGACTCCTACGGCAACCTCACGCCCGCCTACACCGGGACCGTCGCGTTCGGTTCGACGGATTCGAAAGCGGTTCTTCCTGCGAACTACACCTTCGTCGCGGGCGACGCGGGAATCCGCACGTTCGCGGGCGCCGCGGCGCTCAAGACCGCGGGCACGCACGCAATCACCGCGACCGACACCGTCACCCCGTCGATCACCGGGACGCTGGGCTCCGTCGTCGTGAACGCCGGACCCGCCGCGTCGCTCGCGGCCACCGGCATCGCGGCGACACGGATGCTCTGGGTCCCCGCGTCTATGACGATTTCGGCATACGACGTCTACGGCAACATCGCCGCGGGATACCGCGGCACCGTGCATCTCACGAGTTCCGACGCGCAGGCTTTCCTCGACCCGGACCACGCTTTCGACGCCGGCGATGCGGGCGTCCACGGGTTCCAGGTCGTTCTCAAGACGACCGGCACGCAGACCGTGTGGGCGTCGGACGGAACGTTCACCGCGTCGCTCGACTCCATGATCGTCGTGTGCCCGTCGGGATACGTGCCGATTCCTGCGGGCTCCTTCACGATGGGCTCGCCGACGAGCGAGCCGGGCCGCGGCAACTACGAGTACCAGCACCCGGTCACGCGCTCGCGCGGCTACTGCATGAAGGCCAGGGAGCTGACGCAGTCGGAATGGCAGTCCGCGATGAACAACAACCCTTCGAACAACAGCGCCTGCTGCGGCTCGTGTCCGGTCGACAGCGTGTCGTGGTGGGATTCACTCGCATACGCGAACGCGATGTCGAACGCGCAGAGCCTGACGCGGTGCTACACGCTCACGAACTGCACGGGCACGCCGGGCACGCGCACGAGCTACATCGGCAACTTCTCGTGTACGGGCGTCTCGTTCGCGGGCCCCGGAGCCTGCTCCGGATACCGCCTTCCGACCGAGGCCGAGTGGGAATTCGCGGCGCGCGCCGGCACGACGGGCGGGACGTACAACGTTTCGGCCGGAAACAGCGGTACAGCGACGACGTGGAACTGCACCTACCCCAACGACGTCGTGGACCCGATCGCCTGGTACAAGGGGAACGGCTGCACCGGCGCGCCGAATGCGACGGACTGCGCCGGGGGGAGCGGATGCCTCCCGCACGCGGTCGGACAGAAAACACCCAACGCGTGGGGTCTCTACGACATGCTCGGCAACGTGGGAGAGGCCTGCTGGGACATCTCCCTCGACTCCTACTACCTGTCGTCGCCGCAGCTCGACCCGACCGGGCCGGCGTCGGGGGGAACGGCCCGCATCTTCCGGGGCGGATCGATCTACGCCTACGACGCGTCGACCGGAGCCGCCTCGACGCGGTCGGCGTACCGCGGAGCCCAGGACCAGACCTACGCCCAGTACATGAACGGGTTCCGTCCGGTGCTGACCGCGCCGGCGCTGCCCGCGGCGACGATCTCGCCGGCGTCGGCGACCGTCGCGTCAGGCGGGACCTTCGCCTTCGCGGCCTCGGGCGGCACGGGAACTGGCTGGAACTGGTCGCTCGTCGCGAATTCGTCGGGAGGCTCGATCGCGTCGTCGGGCGCCTACACCGCGGGTCCGAACGGCGGGGGCTTCGACATCGTCCGGGCGGCCGATCCCTTCGGCAACGGCGCGACGGCGAACGTGTTGGTCCGCCCGGCCGGATACGTGCCGGTCCCCGCGGGGACATTCGTCATGGGGTCGCCGACGAATGAGCCGGGGCGAGCCAACTTCGAGACGCAGCACACGGTGACGATCACCCGCGCGTTCTGGGTGAAGGAGACGGAGATCACGCAGGGGGAGTGGCAGTCGCTGATGTTGAACAACCCGTCGCAGAAGTCCCTTGGGTGTACGACGTGCCCGGTGGATACCGTGACGTGGTGGGATGCCGTGACATACGCCAACGCACTATCGGCGGCGCTGGGTCTGCAGAGTTGCTACGGGTTGACGTGCAACGGAACGCCCGGGACGTCGGAGTACTCCTGCTCGGACGTGACGTTCGCGGGGCTGACCTGCACGGGCTATCGCCTGCCGACGGAGGCGGAGTGGGAGTATGCGGCAAGGGCAGGGACGACGGGCGCGACGCACAACGGGACCTCGACGCTCACGGACTGCACGATGCCGAACGGGATCGTGGATCCGATTGCGTGGTACTGCGGCAACTCGTCGAACACGACGCATGCAGTGAAGGGGAGAACGGCGAACGCTTGGGGGCTGTACGACATGCTGGGGAACCTCCAAGAGTGGTGCTGGGACCAGTGGGACGGATCGACGGCCTACTCGGCCGCAGCGGCTACGGATCCTCTTGGCGGGACGGGCTCGGGATCCAAGCGGGTCGCACGCGGCGGGGGATTCGGCAACGGGGCGGACATCATACGGGCCGCGTTCCGCAACGATGTCGCCCTGACCTATCGCAACTTCCCCACCAGCTTCCGCCTTGTCCGGACCTTTCCGACGGTCGTCCCAGTCACGATTGCCCCCGCCTCGCCCACCGTCCTGCGTGGCGGCGCCCTCGCGTTCGCGGCCTGGGGCGGCTCGGGCGCCGGCTGGACCTGGTCGTTCGTCACGAACGCGTCGGGCGGCAGCATCGGCGCGAGCACCGGGCTGTACGTCGCCGGGGCCAACGGCGGCACCGATGTCGTGCGTGCGGTCGATTCGGCCGGAAATGCCGGGACGGCGACGGTCACCGTGACGTTCCCTTGCACTGCCGGCAGCGCCGTCTTCAGCAACGCTGGCACCTCGTCCGTCACCATCCCGGCCCCCTGTCAGACGGTGACGATCAAGGCATGGGGCGCTGGGGGAGGCGCCGCGGAATACGCGGGGGCGTACGACGAAGCCGGCGGCGGCGGGGGATACGCCCAAGCAACGTTCGCCGGCTTGGCGGGCAGCACGCTGACGATCCTCGTCGGCGGGGGCGGCACCGGCGGCAACCCGGGACGAGGCGGGTTCGGCGGAGGCGGAGACTCTGGCGTCACAGTCCAGCATGGCTCGGCCGGCGGCGGCGGCCGCTCTGCAGTGCGCACCGCAGGGGGCGTCGAGATTCTCACGGCAGGCGGCGGTGGCGGCGGGTCGCGAGTCGGGGGGAGTCCACACGGCGGGGCAGGCGGCGGTCTCTCAGGGGAGGACGGCGGGGCAGGAGGCGGCGCGGGACCGGGCAGAGGCGGCTCGCAGTCGGCCGGTGGCGCCGGCGGTGTCGCGTACGCTGGCGGCATGGCCGGAGGCGCCGGCACCCAGTTCGCGGGTGGCGCAGGCGCAGGCGGGGGCACGACGGGTACTAACTATCCCGGCGGCGGGGGTGGCGGCGGGTGGTACGGCGGAGGCGGAGGTGGCTGCGGCCCGGGCTACGTGGCGGATGGCGGCGGCGGGGGCGGCGGATCGAGCCATGCGGACGCCTCGGCGCAGGGCGTCGTGCTGACCTCAGGCGCCGCCTACACGCCCGGGGCCGTATCCGACCCGGACCGCGGCTCGGCCGGCACCGGGGGCAGGGAAAGCTTCGAGGCGGGCGCGCCAGGCCTCGTGAAGATGTCCTGGGGGCCGTGAGGCGCGGCCCCGGCGTGATGGGGAGGCCGGCGTAACGATCGAATCTGCCCGTTGACGTGGTCCTCCTCCATGGTCATGATGACCATGGAGGTGGACCATGAAGTGGAGCATCGCGCGCACGAAGGCCAAGTTCTCGGAGGTAGTGCGCCGCGCGCAGAAGGAGCCGCAGTTCGTCGAGAACCGCGGCGAGCGCGTGGCGGTGGTTGTCTCGGCGGCGGAGTTCGAGCGGTTGCGGCGGGCGGACCGGGGCCCGGACCCGACGCCTGTGCAGAAATGGCTGCGATTGTGCGACGAGCTGCGGGCGAATGGCGAGCTCGTCGAACTCGAAATCCCCCCGCGCGAGCCGGAACCTTTTCCGGAGCGCGGCCTCTTCGACGAGGCCGACTGATGTTCCTCGTCGACACGGACGTGTTGTCGCAGACCTCCCGCCCCATCCCGGACCGCGGCGCATGCGCCTGGCTGGACCGCCAGCCCGTGCTCGCCGCGAGCGTCGTCACGCTGGAGGAAATCGAGTTCGGCATTCTGTCCGCACCGCCGTCGAGACAGGCAGTCCTGCGCCGCTGGTTCGAGGAGCTGCGCACCTCGCGCGGATTGGAGCTGCTGCCCATCGACGAGGCGGTCGCGGTCGCGGCCGCGGGGATCTGGTGGGGACGCCGAAGGGCCGGGCAGCCGATTTCCAAGGGTGATCTCTACATCGCCGCGACCGCGCGCACGACCGGCCGCACGCTCGTGACGCACAACGTCAGGCATTTCGATGGGCTGGGCCTGCCGTTGCTCGACCCGTTCGGTCCGTAGCGGCCCCGGGGCGCCGCGAACCGGAAAAGAGGCCGAGGACCGCCACCTGCGCCTTGCCGACGCCGTCCGAACGGCGTACTGGAACTCGACTCGGTGAACGGAGCCCCCGCCATGACGAAGCCGACCGTGAGCCGCGACGACGCGCTGTACGCGCGCGTGTCGGCGATCATCGATGCCTCACGTGCCCACGTGGCCCGGTCCGTCAACACGGCGATGGTCCACGCGTACTGGAACATCGGCCGGGAGATCGTGGAGTACGAGCAACACGGGAAGGGCCGAGCCGACTACGGGGAACACGTGATCGAGCGGCTCGCCGAGCGGCTGAGCAGGCAGTTCAGCAAGGGCTTCAGCGTGCCGAACCTTCGGAACATGCGGCAGTTCCTCCTCACGTACCGCGACGGTTCTTCCGTGCCCGAGGCCCGCGGAGGACCGCCGAAACGCTTGGCACCGCCTATCGTTTCCGGCTTCGTGGAGATTCGCTCAGCAGTGCCTAGCGAATCGTCGTCGACCATCCTGTTCCCGCTGAATCTCGGATGGACCCACTACCTCCTCCTCATCCGCGTGCGCGACTCCAACGCGCGCGCCTTCTACGAGATCGAGGCCGTCCGCGAAGGGTGGTCGACCCGCCAGCTCGAGCGCCAGATCGCCTCGCTGCTCTTCGAACGGCTCGCGAGGAACAAGAACGAGGACGAGATACTGGCGCTCGCCCGACGCGGCCAGGAGATCGCCGTCCCGTCGGATGTGCTCAAGGAACCCTTCGTCCTCGAGTTCCTCGACCTGAAGGAGAAGCCCACAGCGCAGGAGCGCGACCTCGAGCAGGCGATCATCGACCGGATCGAGGAGTTCCTCATGGAACTCGGCAAGGGCTTCTGCTTCGTCGCGCGCCAGTAGCGGATCACGCTCGAGGGCGACCACTTCTACGTGGACCTCGTCTTCTTCAACCGGCTGCTGCGCGCCTTCGTGCTGGTCGACCTCAAGCTGGGAAAGCTCACGCACCAGGACCTCGGACAGATGCAGATGTACGTGAACTACTACGACCGCTTCCAGCGCGCCGAGGCCGAGGAGCGGACCATCGGCATCGTCCTGTGCTCGGAGAAGAACGACGCGATGGTGAAGATCACGCTGCCCGAGGGCAACGAGCAGATCCTCGCCGCCCGCTACCAGATGTACCTGCCGACCGAAGAGGAACTGCGGGCGGAGCTCACGCGCGAGCGCGAGGAGGCCGAGCGCGTGGTGCGGCTCGCGGCGGAAGACGGGGACGCCGGCGACTGAAACGGGGAAGCGCCATGGAGCTCATCCACGCCCAAGTCGAGTTGAGCAACCCCGCCAGGCCGCAGTTGAAGCCGCTTGTCGTCCGGGCGCTCGTGGACACGGGCGCCATCACCATCTGCATACCCGAGCACGTGGCCGTCCAGTTGCAGCTTGAGGAGACGTACAGGCGGGAAGTCACCACGGTGGACGCGCGCTCGCATGTCGTGCCCTACGTGGGACCCGTCCGGATACGCTTCCAGGACCGCACATGCTTCACGGGCGCACTCGTGATCGGCGAGTCGGTCCTGCTGGGCGCGGTGCCCATGGAGGACATGGACTTGGTGGTCGTGCCGTCCGCGCAGACCATCTCAGTGAACCCCAATGGGTGCGGCTACGCCAGACCGACGGCTTCGGCGGCGTCGACCAGGCGTAGCCGTGGGGGCGGCGGTCCTTGGCGTACACGGCCGCCAGCGTATTTGGACAGGTGGTTTCGCTCGCGCTCGC